>Ga0247808_10000394_pt1 | contig 21769 bp, 24 predicted proteins | sample UWRJL089202R1_FD_179914 | JGI IMG/M metagenome (GOLD analysis project Ga0247808, IMG submission 179914) | Plant litter microbial communities from Arlington Agricultural Research Station in Wisconsin, United States - UWRJ-L089-202R-1 | ecosystem: Environmental > Terrestrial > Plant litter >... | reverse complement strand
GCACAAACATTTATCGAGAAAAACCTGAATAAGAAAATTTCTTTTGAAGAACTGGCTTCCAAACTGGCGATCAGCAGGCGTAACTTTGACAGGCGTTTCATCAAGGCTACAGGCAATACTCCGGTCGAGTACCTTCAGCGTGTCAAAGTGGAAGTGGCGAAAAGCACATTAGAGAAAGGCCGTAAAAGTATTTACGAAGTGATGACAGACGTAGGTTATTCAGACGACAAGGCTTTTCGGGAAGTCTTTAAGAAAATAGCAGGCTTGTCGCCGCTGGATTATAAAGCGAAGTATAACCGGGTCTGATGGGAGAGAAGAGAGATGTGAGATGTGAAATGAGAAAAGAGAGAAGAGAGAAGAGAAATAGAGAATAGAGAATAGAGAATTAGAATAGAAAATAGATAATAAAGAATAAAGATGAGAAGGGTACTCTATGTTGCATCTCACATTTCTCCATTCTCTTCTCTCTTCTCTCTTTTCTCATCCTTATGCTTAAATTCTGAATTTGTGCTGAATATGCAGGTATAACAGGATTGTTACGCAAAAAATGGTCTGCTAATTATAAACATAAAGTAACTTTCAAGTAGATTTTCAGTATACTAGCACTAGAATTAATTTGTAAAAATACCATTATGGGAAAAGTAATACGCTCAACATATCCTGCGGAATTTAGTATAGGTATTCTGATACTTATTTTCGGTATTGCGGGTCTGTTGTCGCATCAGATTTTTGACTCTGCGGCCTACGGTCCGGATGAGAATGAAGCGGTTTATTTTGGAATGTTTCTGGTGAGTATGGCTGTTGTCATCATGGTCCTGATCATGTGGGAAGAAATTTTATTTCCAATCAGTCTGAAGGAAATAGATGGCGGGATGATGTTCAGAAACCACAGAACAAAACTGAAAGTGCAGTTGCTGATCTACCTCACCATTCCCGCTATTTTTACTTTTATTTATATGGAATACGAAGTCAATCACATCCGTTTCTGGATATGGGCAGGCGTATGTATGATTCCTCCGGTATTGGAGAAGATCTTTTCCGGTATCAATAACTACAACGATTTCTTACAACTGACCAATGAATTTGTAGGCTACAAGAACAATGAAAAGGAAGGTATCTATCAGATCAGTACTGTGCAAAGTATTGAGATCCTCAACGATGAAAGAAACATCATCGAAAAAATTAAACTGGTATTTAAGAATAATGATACGTTGATTATTGACCTGGATGAAATGGAATTGGAAGACTTCTATTTCGCCATTGAGAATTATATCAAAACGCATTATCAGCATTTAATGAAAGCGTAATCAATGAGTTTAATTGGGAGAGAAAAGGCTCGGGCATTTCCTGAGCCTTTTTTTATAGCTTATTCCCAAATAAAAAAATCAAATCCTGTTCCATGATGTAGAACGGGTTCATTGAATACGCAGTTTGAGAGTGTTGTAAATTCAAAAGGGGCAGGATACTCCTTGCCTGGAATCATGATGCCGTCTGCATTCATGTATTTTTGTCCCGAACCCAAGTGAACGATGGTCAGCTTTTTATTACCAATCTGGAATTGGCGAACGGAATCGATGCATAAGTTATCTTTTAGAGCTTTCGCAGAAAGCTCTCCGTCATCAAATCCATAATAGTATTCAATCACATTTGACGCAACAGAAGTGGAATCCCAAAGGGGAGTGACCGTATGTTTTATTTTATTGGGCAACGTTACACTGATTTCGTTTTGAAGGGTATCAAATACCAGCGTTGCTTTACTGCAGTGCTGTTCATAATCGCAAAAGGAAATAGAAACCGGTTTTGCAGAAATGAAATCGGTATATTTTTTTGCTTTTTTTAAGCCTTTCTCAAATGTACGGCCTATGATGCTGTCATAATATTTTTGTTCGAATTGTTTGATAGTGTCTAAAATTTCAGAATGAATCTCATTATAGTTTTCATCATAGATTTTGAAATAACTTATACCGGCCCAGGCGGCGGACTTTTCCATTTTGCCCATATAAAAATCTCTATGGAGATGTGTCTCCACTACTAGAAGTCCTTTACCCGTTTGTCCAAGTGGGAAAAGCCTGTTTTGCGAAGCAGATAGACAGGCTATGGCTTGATGGGTGGACAGGAAGAGGATGAATGAAAGGAGTGTTTGTTTCATGCTATTCAATTATTTATATTCTTCTCTTTTCTCTTCACTAAAGAAGATCGTGATTTTCCATTTTCTGCGTTCAAATTTTCCACGCCGAAAATAAACGTCCCATTCAGGAATCGTCTTCGCGACTCTTATTGCCTCCTGATCGAAAAGTTCATTGTATCCTCTTAATACGATAACGCTATCAACGACTCCCATTTCATTTCCTGTAAATGATAAAATAACTTTGGGTTCATTTTTTAAATCTTTTTGAGGCAGTTTTTCCCAATTGATTTCTTTATAAATATGTGCCCATAGTTTTTTACTATCCTGACTGTAGATGGATTGTTTTGATTTCGAGTTATCATACGTATGTATAGCAATTAATTTGCCCTTTTCGATTTGAAATTCTGTTTCTTTTTCATACACGGAAGAATATCCATTGTGAATGTAATAAAGTAATTTGCCTTTCGGGGCAATTATGTGTTGTGATACCCAATCCGCCTTGACTTTGCCGTCTATGTAGTTATTCCCAAACAATGATTTTAAGTTTGCTTGAATAGTGTCGCTATAAAAACAACAACTGTATATTCCAATGAGGTATAGCTGATTTTCTATGATTTGCCATTCGGCTACATAGCTTCTCCAGCAAGCTGTAGATTCGCATCCTTGTTTTTTACCGAAGAACGAAGCTGCAAGAGAATCGTTTTCGTATAATTGTTCCAAAGGGTTGGCAAAAATAGCCAGTGTATCACCCTTATAGATTAAACGATCAGGAAGTTGAGAGGTTGCAAAACCAGACGACCCGCACAGGACTATGAGCAGCCAAGAAACGAGAATAGTTTTTGTTTGTTGCATGTTATTTTTCTTTTACCCTCAGTTCCGCAATAACGGATTTTTTTTTATCATGACTTCTGTGAAAGGATACGGATAAGATCAGCGAATACTATTTTTGAGTTCTATTGTTTAGTGTCTAAAGGATTGAAGCTGTATTTCTCTTTCAGGTGAAGAACTTGTTGAATATCGCAACCTAATACGAATATTCTGTACATCGGCCGGTCAGCCGCGTAATAAGGAATGCTGTCTTGGATGTATTCAATGTGCATCTCCGTAAGGATATGGGCTAATTCTTCTATTTTGCTTTTGTCTTCCGTGAATCCTACACCATGTGTTTTTGCCCATAGATCCGATTTGATTTCCTGGTAAGCATGGGCTATGATTTCTGCTTCAGTATGAAATGTTTTTAATGTTCTTTTTTCTCCGCGTTCCGTAAAGTACCAGATGAAAAGTCCATCTGCTCTATCGATGCCACAGCCTTCATGAATGTGATTTCCATGAATGGAATAGCCATCGAAATTGAAACAGTTGTCTTTCATCCACTGTTCCAGTTCGATTTCTGTTGTGGGAGTTGAGTTACTAGGAGGAGAATCTTTTGTCATAATTTATCTACTTGAGTCTTTCCAGTATACCTTTTCTTTTTACAATGTTTTTATAATCCCATTGAATGTCTCTCGCTTTTTTCAACCAACGTTTTAAATCTTTGGTGTTGATCTGATCTACAGACGTGTAACGTGCTTCTGCAGCTTTGAAGCTGCCTTCGTTTTGCAGACCTTCTTCTTCAAACGATTGACCGCTCCAAAACAATAAGCGCACGGAACCTTTTAATTTACTGTAGCCCACTAGCGGATTACCTTCTAAGAACCAGACAGGATGAGCATGCCAGATTTTATTTTCTGCTTCGGGTAAACTGCCGGAAATTTCCTCAGCGAGCACATTGCAAATTTCTCTGTCTTCTATGGTTTGTTTGTCGTTATAGGCTTGAATGTCTTGGTTCATAACAAGGGAAATGTTAACTGTTTTATTTTATTTCGATTTTATTGATGATCATATGACTTTCAATCGAATCTGTATTGTCTGAATAGAATGCGAAAAAAGACGTATGGTCTGTTTTCTTCGCAATGTATTTTGCTGTTTTCTCTGTCACGATATTGTTATATAAACTGTCTACATCTGATAATCTGGATTGATTGACGGTAATACCATTCTTTAGAAAATAAGCATTTTTATAAAACTCGATTTTACTGATGGTACGCTCTTTTTTCTCCTCAAATCCGGAGTAAAGAAACGTTAGTTTTATCCCTTTGGTTTTTAACGTAAGAAATTCCGTATACACCGTTTCGCATACTCTGCCATCATCCGTTCTCCATAAGATACTTCTAAAATGTTTTTCTCTTTTAGCAAAGGGATACTTGCGTTTAATAACTTGTAAAGTCGTTTTATTGGAGCGTTCCTTGTTAAAGTGGTTTACCTCTATAGAGAGCTCCTTTGAACTCATACAGCCATATACCAAAAGCATGACGCAAAATGTGACGATTACTTTCATGAATCAGCAGGCTGGAGGAGAATGATGATATTTCTATTTAAATCTTAAGTTCAGAATCTTTAAACACAAAGGAATAAGACCAAGAGAAACGGCAATAAAAATCCCAACCCTAATATAATTTAAATTTTTCCAAAGTGTCGTTCTATGCAACAAATCCAGTGAAGGAATAGTCATGTTGGCCATTTTTTGAAATTCAATAATATTCGGGGCAAAGTATATCAATGTCCAGGCTCTTACAGAGAAGTGAACTCCAAACAAGATCAATAACCAGTTTCTAACGGGATCTATTTTCCAGCAAAAGAAAATGGCCAGCAGAAAGGTTATTTCATGAATGGAATGAATAGTGATCCAAAAAGGTTTAAAATCGAGTCCGTATTTTCCTTTGAACAACTGAAAGCTTTCCGGCGGAGAGGCGGTCCACTTGGGAACGATGACGGCTGTTTCAAAGATTTGAGCGCCGTTCATAAGAAAGTAAATCAACGTAGTAATGAAAAGCCAGCTGCCGGCTCTTGTTAAGTAATCTGCAGTTAATTGTTCCATTTTATTTCTTGTTCAGTTTTTCGGTGGTTGCTATCATGACTTGGATGGCAGAAAGAAAATACCTCTCAATGATTTCGATTTCCTGGTCTGAGAATGTTGAAATCAGTTTGCCTGTCTTTTGTTGTAAATCGGCGAACAAAGGTGCTAATAGTTTCATGGTGTTCTGCAGATGAGGAACAATGATAATTTTCCGCCTGTCCGTTTTATCAAATTGTCTTTTCACCAGTTTCTTTTTTTCCAGGCGATCGATTAACCCTGTTACAGCGCCGGTGGTTAGTCCTGTCTTTTTGGAAAGTTCACCTGCGGTCATTTCACCTTGCTGTATAATGAGTCCTAAGTATTTATGATCCGTACCAGAAAGTCCTGCCTTTCTTGCAATGGTTTCATGCAGGAGTATGGACGTGTCAGAATACTGGCGGCTAATTGTTCTGAAGCGTTTATTTTTTTCAGTCTCTTTCATTTATTATCTTTACAGATAAGTATCTTAGTTACTAAGATAAATAAAAAAAATAATTTTCCCAATAACTCCATCGTCATTGGGAAAATTATATATCAAGGACTGTTGTTTTATCTGAACTGCCTGGGTTTCAGTTTTTGCGCAGCCGATTCAGCGATTTCTGTGATTCGCTTCTGTCTGGTTTCAGGTCGTTTGGCAAGTACGATCCATTGCAAAAGCATCTTTCTGGAAGATTTGCTTAAACTCATAAAAAATGCTTTAGAACCGGCATTTTTTCTAAAAGCAACAGATAGATCTTTAGGGACGATGAGTTCTTCCACTTCATCTAAAATGTTCCAGGAACCGTTTTGTTTGGCTGCTTCAATAACAGCCAGACCGGCTGGCATCATCAGTTTATTGTCGATGAGGCTCTTGATTTTTTCTTTATTGATTTTGGACCAGGTACCCTTCGGTTTTCTTTTACAAAAGAAATGCTTGAAGGTTTCATCGTCAATCTTAACGCCTTTGCTGTCGATCCAGCCGAAACACAAGGCTTCATCCACGGCATCGCTCCAGGAAATGGAAGCGATGGCGGTTTTCTTTTTATGGTAGACCAGCCAGACCGCATCTTTGGACTGATGGTTTTTCTTCAACCATTTTCTCCATTCCTGCCGGTTGGATGGACTGAATTTTTCTACGTGTTCCTGTGACATGGAGGTTTATTTTTTCATGGCCATGAAAATCATACTCACGGTCAGAATACCGACTAAGTGATACGATCCACTGATGATGCCGTAAAGGATCGGTCTTGGAATGTTGGGATTGATGGCAATGTTGAACGTATTGGCCACAAGAAATCCAATCCCAATGACAAAGGCAAATTCAAACGCTTCTTTATAGGATGAGATCCGCAAGGCATAAAAGAGAAGAGCACTTGCCAGCGTCACAACGAGTGTACACACTGCAGGTCCAACTATGAAGATAGCGCCATTGGCAAGTGTTTCATTTTCACGACCCAGCGAAAGTTTGTAGGCCTCACTGAAAAACAAAGTAAACCATAAGGCGCCGTGTACAGAGTAGACCACAAAGGCGATTAAAACACTTATCCAATTGATGTTTGCAAATTGACGGATCATAACGTTGTTGTTTAAAGGTTATGAAGCAAATCTAATGGGGTGTTGTGACAGCCCTATGTCAAGGGTGGGAATTAAACGGATAAGTATCGGTCTATTTTTTTTGCGTTAGGAATTGAACCATTGTTTGAGCTTTTCGGAGGAAGCGATGGGCGAAAACCCTAACGTAAACGCAACCATCGGATCTTAGAACACTACAGAAATTAAGGATTTTTGTCAAAAAATTCCTGTAATGTCATTTGATGAGGGGTGAATTTCTCTGAAAGTACTTCCAGCTGTTTGATCCGATCGAGGCGGAAATAGCGAAATTCTTTACGCAGATGGCACCAGGCGATCAATAGCCAATTTTCTTGTGTACTTAATAAGGCAAAAGGCTCGATCAGTCTGCTGCTGGCATGACCTGCTTCATTGCTGTATTCGATTTTTACCGTAAGAAAATTAGTCAGGGCAAATTGCAGTTCAGATAAGTTGTCGCTGTTTCTTTCTCTTTGGGCATTTTGAGAAAAGAGCGTCCTTTCGGCAAGCAGATTGACTTTGTCTTTTATGGCATGTCCCAATACTGCTTTTATTTTTTCAATGGCTTCAGAATATTCTTTGACAAAGGATGCGTCTTTGTTATGGAGCACTAGTTGTTCTGCCATGATCAGTGCATTGGCCTGGCTTTCCGTGAACATGACGGGTGGTATTCTATAACCTTCCATCAAACTATATCCCTTCCCTTCTTCTGTCACAATCGGAACGCCGGCATCTTCCAGGGCTTTGATGTCCCGGTAAATCGTTCTGCTGCTCACCGAAAATTTCCTGGCCAATTCCGTTGCGGTCATCAAACGCTTTGTTTGCAATTGTGTTAGAATAGCAGTGAGACGTGATAAACGTTTGGTGTCGTTGTCGTTCATTATTACTAGTGAATCTTATGTGATTGTTGCGGATAGGAGTGTTTCCAGTTCAACGGGAGCTTTGAATGTTCGGGTCATTCGCATTTCTCTTTCTGTTTGTGCCATCTCTTTCTGTTTGATTTTCCGTGCCCAGGTGAAGATAAACTATTTTTTCAAAAAATAATTTGATCAGTCGATTGTTGATGCGGTATCTGCAATGTTACCTATCCGTTTGAAAGAATCTAGATGGCGTTAAAAATGTACGAGCATCAGCTTAATTCGTTTGTGAACGTGCTACCAAACCGCAAAATGAATTTTACAAGAAGAAAGATGCGATGCGAAAATCGGCGGGCAAAATCAGCTGCTAAAAATTAGTTATTAAATAATAACAATTACCTTTGCAGACCAAGTGGTTACCGCTAACCACACCAGCTAATTTTTAATGATGATGACTATTTTAAAACTCTCCCTGATGGGATGCTTAGGCATGCTATCTATTACTTCTTATGCTCAATGCGAGGAGGACTACCAATTATTCTGGTCGGATGAATTCGATTTATCGGCTGTTGATGAGAACAGTTGGGTTATTAAACAAGGCGGTGGCGGCTTTGGCAATCAAGAGGTACAATATTACCAACCCCAAAACGCAACCGTTTCCGATGGTTTGCTGCGCATCAAATTGGCCAGGGAAACAGTTGTTGATGGTGCTACCACCTATGATTATACGTCCGCTAAACTAGAAACTGCTTCTAAAGTTAATTTTCAGTACGGTAGAGTAGAGGGCCGAATTAAGATGCCCGACGCGGTGGGTTCCTGGCCGGCTTTCTGGATGATGGGTTCTAATATCGGTAGTGTAGGCTGGCCTGTATGCGGCGAAATAGACATCATGGAATGGGTAGGCAGAGGTCCGGAAGTGGCCAGCGGCAGCATTTTCTTTGAAGGCGTCTGGCCTGATAATCACCTGACCACTTCTTATAACATCCCTCCGGGACAATCCTTCACTACCGACTTTCATACGTTCGCTGTCGAATGGGAACCCAATGAAATCCGCTACTACTGTGACGGTAATCATTATGCAACCTATAAGAACACCACTATTGCTCCTAAAAACTGGTACTTCAACCATGAATTTTTCATTATCCTCAATTGCGCCATTGGCGGCAGCGGCGGCGGATCTGTGATCAATATTGTGGAACCCAAGTACATGGAAGTAGATTATGTGCGGGTATATTCTTTGCCTTCAACGGCTGAATCGATCACGCTTTCAGGACCTGCATCGCTCATGGCGAATAAACAAAATGTATTGTTCTCCACTGCTTATTTTCCCAATACAACATACGACTGGAGCTTACCTTCCGGCGCAACCATTGCTGATGGTGCGGGCACCAATGCCATTCATGTGAACTTCGGTACGGAGAGCGGTGATGTGACAGTAACCGCTACTAATTCATGCGCCACATTGAGGGATGTGTTACCTGTGAGTTTACTGGTTGATGATTGTACCATCGTATACGATGATGCAGATGGTATAAAGCATGTCGATTATACCAGTACAGGAACGTTGACTGAAAATTTTGCCAATCCATTGCAAGATGCTGTAAACTCGTCCGCTCATGTAACGCAGTATGAGAGAAACGTCAATGAAACATACGATGTATTGGCTGTTCATGATATTGCCCTTGAAACGGCAACGCTCTATGAAAACGGTAGCCGGGTGTTTTTTATGGATATTCTGACCAGCGCGCCGATAGGCACGTCAATTACTTTGCAGTTAGAAAGTAGTGCATTGAATGGAGGCCCTTATCCGCAGGGCCGCAGAAGCGCTTATACAGGCACTGTAAGCAAACAGAACGAATGGCATACGGTTCGTTTTAATTTCAATCAGATCATCAGTGCAAGTACTGGCGCTGATCAGGTGGATCATATCGCACTGTTGTTTGATCCGGGACATAAAACGCAGGACATTTATTATTTTGATAACTTCAGAAGATTAAAAGTGGATGCTGCCTGTGATCCTATCCCTACAGGTGTTCAGGATGGAGAAACCACTCAGGTGATCGCAGTTTATCCTAATCCAGTAACTACCATTTTGAACATCCATCAAAGAGATGAAAGCCAGTTCTTCTCTATTTATAATCACCTGGGTGAAGAAGTAATGAAAAATAATGGCAATCAAATCGATGTCAGTCAACTGCCAAGTGGTATGTACTTTCTAAGAACAGAAAGAAAGACCTTGAAATTTATAAAGCAATAATTTAGGTGTGGCGCCAGCCCCAGTGGCATAGAGCAGAAGGCTCGCAGCCAACTGGGGCTTTTTTTAATAAAAGAATTGTTCTAGTACTATTTGCCCATTTTGTACTTCATAAAGCATCACCTCATTTAGCTGGATTCTGCCGAATCCTTCCAGGGTAATATCCATCTCTCTGCCCACGGCAAAATGATAACCACCCACAACAGGCGGAGTTGTATGAGCGCCATGAAAATCCAGAATCTTTTTTATAAAGTCTTCGCCTTTTTTGCGAACATTGGCTTTGCCTTCCGCATAGCCCATATAGGGCGAGTTTGAAGGGTCCATACTTTTCACATCGTCTGAGAAAAACTCGTCCTGAATTTCAAACCATTTTTCCTGTTGTGCCAGTTCATGAAAACGATTTGCCACTTCTTGAGTGGTCATTGGTGGATGTGTCATGGTAATGCTGTTTACTATGCTGTAAAAGTAGCCGTTAAACAGTATTTAATAGAGTGTGAAATGGACTTTGTGGCGGGTGTTTTTGGACATGATGGTTACTTCTATCCATTCAGCAGAACAGAAGCTCCTCTATCACTTTAATAATGGTAGTGGAATTTTTATAGTGTTCGAACAAAAATTACATGTTCAAAAATGCCATCAAAAATTTTAGGGGGGTTGTCAAAATAAATCACACTTCCATTTAAGTGCCCGGTAAAAAAATCATTATCAAGTTTAAATTTCAATAAGTAATCATCTCCTTCTTTCTGTTCAATCGCCCATGTCCCGGTTATTGTTTTATTTTTTCCGGTAAATTGAAAAATGTTTTTATCCTGGAGGCTAATTAACCAGTGGCTGCTAGCTTTTAGTTTTGCTTTTGCGTCAGAACTATCAGCAAGGACGAACTTATCCCGCTCATACTTGCCAATCCACTTTTTCTCATCAATATTGTCACTTCTCAGGAATAGTGAAATTGAAAAAAACAAAAGGATAAGAACGAATAACAGGTAGGTTAGTTTTCTATTGGACTTTTTGTTTGGCATTGGTTCATTCCTTATTTATCCTCTTCCTGTTCTCCGCCGATCTTCTTGATGATGGCTTCTATTTCTTCATTATAACCTTCCAGTTCTTCCTGGTATTGATCTGTGTTTTCAACGATGGATTGGTACTGTAGTTGATAGCTTTTTAAACGGAGTTCGCTGTATTCCTTTAAAAGAATATTTTTGGTTACCATATCGGCCGGTAAATCCAGCTTGCTAAAGCTGTCTGTCAACTGAATGTTTTTCTTCCAGCCGTCAATACCTTCTTTTAAACCCTGCAAGTATTTTTCATCCGGAGTATTGGGAGGCAAACTGTATACTTCAAGGGCCTTGGCTTCTGTGTGAACGAATTCTTTTATGCCTGCGTCGTAAGTTGCAATGTCATTGGGAATGCTTTTGTACACAATAAAAGAGGATGCAAGAATAAAAACCGTTAATGCTGAAATGGTAAGATAGTTCAGGGTCTGTTGTCCCGGTTTTTTCAAGCTCGGGATCATGGCATATCCAATCACCATTCCGCCAAGCAAACCACCAATGTGAGCCGCGTTATCTATATTTCCGCGTACGCCATTCAGTAAGTTGTAACCTACAAAGAGAGCAATGCTGGGAAGGATCGCATTGCGTTCTGCTTTCTCAATCAGGTTTGTCGTAAGCATGGCGAGGAATAGCCCATACATCCCAAAGATAGCTCCTGACGCGCCTGCACTGATGGTATAATCGTGCCACCATAAACTGGCTAAACTACCTGTAATACCTGTCAGCAAATAAGCGGTGGTGTATCGGGTTTTTCCCAAATGAGGTTCAAGCATCACTCCGATATACACTAGCGCATACATGTTCATCAGAAGGTGAAGGATTCCGATGTGCAGAAAACAAGAGGTGATCAATCGCCATGCTTCGCCCGCTAAAGTGATGGGCCTGAAATTGGCTCCCCATAAGATCAGGCTTTCATTGGCCGGTGACATGAAGTCAACACCTGTACTGACCATTAATATGAAAATGAGAATATTTAAATTCACCAGAATAGGTGTGATGAAATAACCTTCTATCGGGATAAAGATGGAAAAGAAACTGCCGATTTTTTCTTTGGGTGTTTGAGCCGGTTGTTTTAGGAGTGCTTCTTCTTCTGAAAGAAAAGTGGGTTTTAATTCTTCGTATTTGCGTTCCAGTTCTTCCGTTGTAAAAGAATTTTTGAGGTGTTGAAAGGCTTTTACAAAGTCTTCGGTATTTCTTTTGTTTTTCCCCCAGTCCAGCATTTGATTGCCGGTACATTTACTGTTCACGATAGCCTGGCCATTGGCGATGTGTACCGTTACTTCTTCACTCATAGAACTCATGGAGAAACTTGTATACGCCACAAACCCTGTTGCACTGGTATAACCAATGTTCCACTTCAGCTGTTGAGCAGCTTCCAGAGCCAGCACAAGAAATTGTTCGGTGGTATACTGTTCAAGAGGAATGTCCTGGATGTGTTTGGGTGAAATGCCGAAAGCCATAGGGTTAGAGTTAAGGTGTTGTCTGTTTTATAATAAAAGTGAAGATCTCTATACGTATTTTATTCTACCATTATTTTTTTAGTCCTGAATCCTGAAGCCGTTACCTCTTTCACGATATAGATGCCATGGGTCAATCCGCTGGAGGGTAGAACATGGGCTATAGGTTGTGTTTCCTGAAATATCATTTGACCCTGAAGATTATACAGGCATCGTTCCAGAATTTGATCATCACGAAGCGGTTCATCGTTTGGATCTGTCACAGCGGTGATCACCGGACCTTTTAAATTTAATGTTCCAAAGTAATCTGCGGTTTTGTAATTATCGTCGTTATGTCCCGAGGGCATGATTTCACTGCCGATAAAACTTTCTCTGGTGTTGCTTCCATCGTCGTCACAATAGGCAAGAGACAATCCGCTGACTTTGCCGTCAAACAAAGACACTCCCGTGTTGGGGCCCGCATCTGTATAGGTTGAAGGATAAATGGTCATGGCTACTTCCCATGTATAAGTGGTGCCAACATTGGTTCGTGCACTGCTAATGGTAGAGTTATACAAATGAGGATTGCAGTCGGTGCCAAGGTCCACGACATCGCCATTGATGGCTACGTGATAGGCAAAAGCATTGTAGTTGCATTGATGATCTCCTTTGGAATGGTCTTCGTCAATAAAAATCTCTAAACAGTCATCGTTGTACCATTGATCCAATGCACCGGTATGCCCATCGTACAACACATCGTCTACGATCTCGGCCAGAATGAAAAGGGTTGTTCCGCTCCATGTTACTTTATATTTCCCCTGAAAGTCTGCCGTGGAAGGGGCTGTGCCCAGCCAAAGCTGATCGATTGATTTCCAGGTTGCCTGCTGCCAACAGGCATCTGTACCGTTCCCATCCACGGTGGGTGGTATGATGCTTTGATTGGCGTTGTAAGTGGATTGCGCAAAACTGGTATTTAAATGGAACAAGAATAAAATGATCCATGCGCTGTGATGTAGTAGATATTTCCCCATGTGTTGTAATCCGTTAGCTTGGTAGTATAAGATGATAAAACTTAACGGTAATTACAACTGGTACACGTTTAAAAGGCTATCCACAGCTTTGTTCAGCTTTATTTGATGGAAAACTTAGCATAGATACTGCTCTGAATTTTTATTTTCTCAAATTGAATTTCATTGCTGTCTTCAAATTTTGAAGTAAGTCCTACAACACTGTATTGCATGTTTTTAGATTGATAGTTTATGTTTACCTGTTCTAGTGGAGCAAAATTTTGATTTTCCATAATGACCAATGGCTTTCCTGTTTGTTCGCCAATAGCAGTCAGCAAATAATCTGCTTTTTCTTTCGCTGCTTTAATGGCCAGTATTTTTACTTCCTTTCTCAGGTTTTGAATGTTGGAATGATTGACTCTTTCTATGAAAGCATCCTTGATTTCCAGTTTGTCCAGCTCCAGAAATACTTGTCCTACCGATGTGGCAGTGGCCACTTTCAGGGTGTAATCATTTTGAGTAAGGACATCTTTTTTTTGCCAGCGAATTTTCACGTAGTCAGCATTCGCATCGGAGAGGTAAAGGTTTGAGACATCAATACCAATGCTTTTCAATGCATTTTTGAGTTTGCCTTCCTGCTCTTCAATGGTTACTTTCACCTTGTTTACATATTTTTCCCGAATGACGATTGAAATGTAGATTTCATCCGGAACAACTTCTTTTTCTGCGTTGCCATTCACTTCGATATAGGGTACTTCTTCTGACTTTGGTATAGAAGTTTGTCCGAAAGTCGCCAAGCTTAGTAGTAAAAATGCAAGTGTTAAAAATTGTTTGGTCTTATTCATTTGTCGTCTGTTTTATGTATGACTGTTTATTTCAATCTGTGAATTGCTCACAGGCTTAAGAACGGTTCGGCTTTGGCTATTATTGCAGTGGCTCTCATACTATAAAACCATTGGCCTAAAAGAAAATCTTATACAATAACAAACCAAACGTTTTCCAGTCCCAGGTATCTCCAAAAAAGCAAGTGTCGAATATGGTAAACAAGGCATAGTTATAATAAGCAAGAAGAAGAGTGACCGCTAATAGAATATACCTGAGTTTTATAGAATAGGATTTAGAGTATTCGAATAAATAAGCGATGGGAAACATCAGTAAAGGTAAGTACTCTACCATAGGGCGTTTACCAAAGTTGCAACCTCCAAAGTAGGGATTACTCCATGCGGCACACAAATAACTGACAATAAAGAAGGAACAGAACACGAGCAAGGCGTTTCGCTCTTTCTTAATGAACATGACGACAGCAAAGGCTAAGGAAAGCAGGATGATGGGAGTATAAGTAAACAGGCCGCTTTGAGGGGAGAACCATACGATGGCAAATTGAGGATCGTCCCAATAAGAGAAACTCTCCCCGACGTATGACCAAACCAGGTATTTGTCAAAGGCAAATTTCCAGTAAAACATTTGGGGTGATATGATCAGGAAAAAAATGAATGCCGCACTGATAAGGTATTTGGGACTCAGTAATACCAGCAGTTTGTTTTTTAGCACGTCCAATCGATTGACATCAATCATTAAAGCAAAGGGAGCAAAAAGAATATTCGTTGGCCGGATAAGAATGGCGAAGGATAGCGGAATGATGAATAAGAGAAAATAGTTAAACTTCTTCGTTTCAAAGAATGTTTTTAAGGCATAGAGTAAAATGGAAAATAAGGAGAAGGAATACATATGACTCATCAGACTTTCGTCTATTGTGTAATAGTATAAGTTGGTTCCAAAAAAGAGGACGAGGATTGTCCAGAAAGAACTGATGTCATCGACATAATAATTCAACCATTTTCGAAGGAAGTATAATCCCAGCACCAGATAAAATACAGCGCCGATATTAATGAAGAACATATAATAGTTGGAGTAGGGTAAAACATCCAGAGAGAATGTTTTGGCAACAAGGGCTCCTGCGATATAGAAAGGCGCTTGCAAGAGTGCGATACCGCATGTGAATTTGGTAATGACCTTACCGTTTTCTAAATGAAATCCATCACCGTGTGCATGGTCAAAATCCTTCGGATAATTTTTAGCTTCAAAACCCAGGTGAAGTACTGCCGGGAGATACATATAGTAACCGGCTTTGTCTGAACATATTTCACAGGCGAAATTAGTGTTCTTGGCTTGCCTGCTGTTGGTCAGGAGAAGAATGAGTAAAAATAATGTTATATAAACCCATTTTGAATTATGATAACCAGATGTGAAAAAACTGCTCAGTCTTAGCATTATAAAATTAGTTAATTTTTGATCTATTACTCCTTATGGATAAGGGAGTGTTCAAGCTTGATAAGCAACCTAAAAGTAGTGAATTTTGAAAAGCTACACAAGCTATTAAACAGGAGAGAACAGAACTATCACAATGGTAAAAGAACGTTTATTCTGTTTAATTATTTAACCATCATAACATAGCCGTTCAATGGATTCTCCGCACCGGCCTGTCCTTGTACTTTGCTTGTAAGAACCAGTAGTAAATAAAAATACAAAAATTTTAATCGGTACCATGAAATTCTATAAATGGCTTTCACGATGTTCTATTTATCGTTTATATCCTACAGAAGAAAGTGTTACAGGCTGTGGATTATTCATGACCCATTTGACTGCCAGCTGACACAGCCGTTCCGTATCGCCTGATTTCTGTTTGATGTCTTTTACAAGTGCTGCTGCTTCTGTCAGCTCGGCAGAGGAAAGTGGTGTACCTTGTTGTACAAAGTCAAGAAAAGTATCGCACATCTTTTTATAATCGGCATCCCAATTTATTCCTCCGTTACCTTCCAGTTCAATGCTGATTCGTCCCGTAATTCGGATCGCTTCCCCTTGAACGGTGGCTGCCGGTCCGCTGGAGGGAACCAGCAATTCCCAAAGTTCCTGGTGCTGCTTTTGCCATGTTGTGGAAATAACACTGATCGAAGTTTTACCGTCGTACATCACACGTTTGGCTACGGGTTCCACCCCGGCGAGTCGATAGAGTTCTTCCAGCGCTTGGCTGACGATATCGACAGATTCTTTATCGAACGAGGATCTGTGGAACTCAAACCGTTCTCCGATTTCAGTGACGAACTTCTTTATTCTCGGAGTTATGGGTATTCCGGATTGGAGGTAGATATTAGAAATCTTATGGGTATTCTCAATGTCTATATTGCTGCAGGTACTCAGTGCTTGTTCTAAAGGCGTGTAGCCTCTTGAATTTACAGCCTCAGGTTTTGCTCCATAGGCTAATAAAAGTGCGGTGTTTTCGACGTTATGAGAATCCGCAGCGGAATGAAGGGGTGTACCGATGGAACTGCCGTTGTTATTTACATCGGCACCCAGCTCTAACAAACTTTTTATATTACCAAATATACTGCGTGAACGGCTGTGAAGGGGAGTGTTGCCGTAAGTATCTGCCGCTTGTACATCTAGTCCTTGTTCCACTAACCATTGTGCCAGTTCATGCGGACAATGATCGAATGCCAGTGCTGTTTCTTTTCCATATCCTCCGCGTGCATCCCATTCACATTTGTCAAATACTTCTTTTAACTCCTGAAGATTGCCTTTGCGTAACAGCTCATCAAAATCTTTAGGGAGCGTTTTTCTTTTCTTTGCCATTACCTGCAAACTATTATTTTTTGACTTCTTATTTCTCCCTCCATGCTGACTTGAATAGAGTAAACACCATTGTCAGATAAATGAAACTGCTGTGATGTTTTTCCCTGTACAGCAGCGGACTGAATGGATTCGCCAAGTGAATTAAAGATTTGAACGTGTTGGGCTCCCATTGGAAATACGACGGTAAACGATTCATGGGTTGGATTAGGAAAAACAGAGAAGTACGTATTGTTTAAATTTCCTGTACTGATACCGGTCGTATGCGATAACGCACGGTAAGCATTTATTCTTCCGTATCCATAGTACTGATCCCATCCTAAAACATCTTCGGTTGGATTTCCCACCTGGTCTTCTGCTGTGCTTTCGATAATGGACTTGATTTGTGCATTGGTTCTGTTATTGTCCTGGGCAAACAATAACGCTGCAAGTCCTGCTACGTGAGGCGTTGCTTGCGACGTACCTCCCCAGTAAGTCCCGAAATTATTATTGGTAAGATGATTTAAACCATAAATATAATTTCCCGGAGCAACCACCGAAATGTGACTGCCAAAATTACTTCCGCTGGACGGACTCCAGAAAAACGGACTGGTTCTATAGTCTGTAGGATTAGTAGAACCTACCGCAATGACACCCGGTAAAACTGCCGGGTAATACAAGGCATTAGAATTGGTATTCATCATGCATACCACAACCACCACATTATGTGTAAGCGCATAGTTAATGGCATCCTGAAGTGTGGTGGAATTACTTGAACCTCCCAATGACATGTTAAGTACTTTGGCACCATTGTCAACGGCATAGTAGATCGCATCGGTCCACCAGGAGTAATAACCGGAACCCTGATTGTCGAGTACTTTTAAAATCATGAGTTTGCAATTTCTGTCTACTCCCGTGTAGCCCATGGAATTGTTCCCCTTGCTGCCTACGATACCGGCTACATTTGTGCCGTGTCCATTATCATCTGTGGGGTTCTTGTCGGTATTGGCAAAGTCCCAGCCTTTCACATCATCAACGTAGCCGTTGTTGTCATCGTCTATTCCGTTACCGGCTGTCTCGTGATCATTCGTCCATATTCTTCCATTAAATTCCGGATGGTCTAACTTTGCTCCCGTATCAATAATTCCAACGACCACCGTACTGCTTCCCTGTTCAATGGCCCAGGCATTTTCCATGTCAATGTCCGCACCCGGAATAGAGGGGGTGGCAGTGAAGGTACCATTGTTTTTTAATGACCATTGTCTGGAGTAGTAAGTATCATTAGGAACATCTGCTTTTACACCTGCGGAAGAACCTATGTAGTCTGGTTCTGCATAATCAATTTCGCCTGTTTGATAATAGGCCTCGATCACTTCTTGAATGTTTGTTCCTGCAGGAAAACTGATGACATAAAAAACTTGTTTGCTTTTTATGCCGGTAGATTGTTGGGTAATGCGGAGCGCATGGAATTGTTGCGTAACAACATCTACTTTACTTCTGTTGCTGCTTTTTTGATTTTCTGAGGCTTGGAAAAATCCGGTTGCTCCATGTTGCAATTTGACAATTATGCGATCGGTTTCATTGCCTTGTTGACCGAATGATAGTGTACTGGTCAATAGAAAGAAAACGAATAGATAAAAATGTTTCATACTTGTGTTTTTTTAGTGGGCATTATTTTATTATTTCTCCGCTTAGGGGATGCATTAAGAGAGGTGGCTTGGAAGAACTTTGTTGGTATATACCATGGGCCTGTACTCCGTTTCCCCAGCAACCGCGGTTCTCCTTTTTCTCTATAACTGTAATGCTGTTCTTGTTGAATGTAAATTCTGTTAAGCAATCGTTTAAGTCTTCGTCTCTATGAAGGGCTTTATTATCTATATAATCCAACGTATCGATAAAACTTCCGGAGTTATAGCTTGGTGCGCCTTTGCAAATATAGAACGTCATGGCAATTTTATTTTTCTGTATCGCTACCACTTGAATTTTACCGAAATAGCCATACGTTTCACCGTCTTCAATTTTAGTTTTCTCATCTAGTAAATAAGTTCCTGTCGGATTAAGATCATCATTCTGTTGTGATGGAATGACTACTTCATAATCTTTGAAATTCTCTTTCCATTGGATGATGGTATTCGGCAGTTTACGGGTGAAGTCAGATCTGTTGGTAAAATACAGAATCTTCTTGTCATTTATCACAGCGGCCCAAATATTATCTGCTGAATCCATCATCACGATATTCTCCATGTACGTAAATAGGCCTCTCACGCCTGAAGAAACTACTCTGGTATTTAGATGGTCAAGATCTGTATCTTCTGATGTCAATTGTGTGGAATTGAGAAAAGCATCGTAATATTCCCCTACTAATTTTCTGAAAACAGAATCCTGATGGTAGTTTTCGAGCACTCCTAAACGGACTAAGTCCGTCTTCTCTCGAGGAATATTTTTTATGAATTTACTGTTTTTGTATCTTCCGCTATAAGTAACTCCGACGCCGGTAAAGCAGTCTCCTTCTTTCTGATTCACCGTAATAATAGAGTCACCGCTGATTTGAAATTCTAAGGTGCAATTGTCTTCGCCAATGCCTTCACTAAATAATCCCTGCTCATCTTTTATCACCGCGTGGCCTTCGATTTCTCCTGTGTGACCTCCGCTCGAAGCAACCATGGTGAAGAAGATGGTATCATTGACAATATTTTCAATGGTTAATGTCGCTTCATTCAATCTGTCTTGTCTTTCCCATTCGCCGAGCCATGCTTTATTATTTACAGGGGTGTTTTCTACCAGTGTTTCCTGGTCAGATGTACAGCTTATGAGGAGAGTGAAAATGAAAAGGTGTAGCAGGTGGTATTTCATGATGAGTTGTTTGTTGGAGATTAAACGTCATGTCTATTGCAGGCACTGGTCAAATTGCCGCGGCAGGTTTATTCAACAGAAAAAAAAATTGTTTTAAATTTGTTTTTAAATATTTCATAATCCGCATTCTCCGTCAATTTGCCATTGCTAGAATGGATGGTTGCATATCGGTACTTATAAATCTTATAATAAATCAGCTTTTACTGTTGCGATCTTTCCTTCTTTAAAAGTGAAATCAAAAGAGCCTCCAATTTTACCTTCCGGAAATTCACCGGTGAACTCCACTTCCAGATAAGCCTTGTTGTCTTGAGTGGTGAGTTTTACCAGGCGGGTTTGGGTTTTGTATGCTATGAAATAACTGGTGAAATATTCACGGATTCCTTTGTGACCAATAAACTTTTTACCGACAGAAGGATCATCCAACACGGCTTCTTTCAAGTAGTATTGTAAATATTTTTCAGTATCATAGCTGTTGGCTATTGCTATCCAATCGAGTAAGAATGCTTTTATGTCCATGGATCTTTCGTTATTATGGAAGCTTATTAATAAATAATCATTTCATTTTCAAGATCAAACTGTCTTCTTTCTTGCCGGGTCATGCGATCTCTTAAAACTCTCAGTGTATAACCACCATGTAGCACCTTGCCATCAAGGTACATCCAATCGCTGATATTGTCATTGTGAATTTGAATGGTGTCTCCATATTTTACTTCTGCTGTGTTTTCTGGTAGATTGTCAACAATACCATAATACTGGCCTCCCTTCAATGTAATGTTTCCTATCCAAATATGTTCAATGTCTCCATCTGGAGTAACAAAGCGCGTTTTTAAAGTAAAGTAATTATAATCTTGCTCATTACTTTTTAGAGCGTCATTGAAATCTTGAATCGTTTCATTGGCTTCTTCAATGGCTTCATTCATCTCGGAATCATCACCAGTGACTGTAGTTAAGGAAGAGTAAGGCTCTTGTTTTGTTTTCGTATCAGGTATGCAGCTTAAAAAGCTAGATAGACAGATTGCTAAGAAAAGTGTTTTTTTCATCGTGAGTGCTGATTATGTGTCTTTAAAAACGATCGAACATCAACACCCTTGGTCTGTTCCAAAAAATCATCTTCATTCAAAATAACCAAATCGAGAGGAATCAATCCCGCCGGACCGTAATTATTTTCTGTGAGGTAATAGCCATTCGATAATTGGATGTAAGCAGAACGGTCCAGGTCTATTTCGTTCTCGTAATAACTAAAATAGAAATCCGTTATTTTTTGCCCCAGCAAAATCTTTTTAGCGTTCTGTATGACCGGCTCACCGCTATTGAATTTGTTTTGAAAGTAATCGAGGTTTTCATCGTTCAGCAGGAGATAGTCGTTCGTGTCAAATTTTGGAATATCAATGATGATACCATTTTTTAATTGTATAAAACTATGAAAGGATTGTAAGCCGAATTCGTTTTCTGCTACATATTGATAGTTTAGATCGGCAATTTCTTGTCCGATGAGATCGGAAAGTTTAAGTGTTGTCATAAATTGAGTAAAGTATTATTGTATCCACAAGTATTTATTTCACATGAAACGTGTCACTATAGCTGTTGGTGATGGTGAAGTCGACGAGTTGACTCCTTAAAGTAAGTTCGCCTACTATTTTATAGTTCCCCGGATTTTTTGGAGAGAGTTTAAGTATGATGAGTCCTCCTGCTTTTTCAATAGTTACAGGAATGTCTACTCTTGTGCTGTTGTAAAATACCTTAATGTTGGAATCCATTTTAGTGTCTATTTTATTTCCACAATGCATATCAGGTACGATGACCATGGAATACGTCTCATTACTGTTTATCGTGTCTTGCTCTTTGTACACTTTTGCATATACATTAGACCAACGGCAAGAAGTCCCAACTTTCATGGACAGGGCTTTTAGAATGTCATTTTCAATGAGTAATAAATTGGTAAAAGTGTTGTAATAGACAAGCGAATCTTTTTCTGTCTGGAAAATGGTAATCAGTTGCTCCGCTCTTTTGAGCCTTGAAGAATCTTTTTCTTCAACCATACTGTATTCCGCTTTCAGAAAGGTATAGTAGTCAAT
>Ga0247808_10000393_pt1 | contig 21840 bp, 17 predicted proteins | sample UWRJL089202R1_FD_179914 | JGI IMG/M metagenome (GOLD analysis project Ga0247808, IMG submission 179914) | Plant litter microbial communities from Arlington Agricultural Research Station in Wisconsin, United States - UWRJ-L089-202R-1 | ecosystem: Environmental > Terrestrial > Plant litter >... | reverse complement strand
CGGGTGTGCTCGGCGTCTAGCCGTCAGGCAGCGCATCACAGGTAGTCCCTGATCCGCCAACCGGCCTCGCCCCTCATCACGAGGGCCGAGGCCGGTTTGCTCTGTCCCGGCGGATCCGGCCCGGCGGTTCCGAGGCTCACCAGCGCCGAGTCGCCGAGCCGCTCCACGAGAGCGAGCTCCCCCGCCGCGATCTCCGCCTCGGGAGGCGTCTCCCCGCCGCCCTGGATCGAGCGGACGATGGCCGCGTCGCGCTCCATGGCCGCTGAGCCGCCCTGCAGCACTCCGTCGAGGCAGAGCACGGACAGGTCGCGCAGGCAGCGCTCCCGTTCGGCGAGCAGCGCACCGAGCGCGGCCACCGGGTCGTCGGAGAGCACGGGGTCGACGGCGGGCACGGACTCGTCCACGGGCACCGGGGCGTCGGCGGGTACGGGGTCGTCGGAGGACGCCGGATCGTCGGCGGAGTGCGCGCCGGAGGAATAGCCGCCCACCTCGTCCGCTGGCGGTTCGGTACCCGCGCCTGCGGCTCCGAGCGACGGCTGGTCCTCCTGCTCCTGGTTCGTGCCGGGCACCCCGGCCGTGGACGGTTCGCGCGGAACCGCTCCCTCGGTCGCCGTGTCCGTCGGCGGTACGAGCACCAGCGCGGCGAGCACACTCGCCGCCACCGCGGCTCCCAGCGCCCAGAAGCGCGGACGCACCTGCCTCGCCTGCCCGGCCAGCCAGCTCGCTGCGCGGGCGGCATGTGCTCGCGGCGCTCCACCGGCCCGATGCCCGGCACCCGCGCGCCCGGCGCCCGCGCGCCCGGCTGCCGTGCGCACTGCCGCCGAGGATCCGGCTGCCCGCTGCTCTGCTGCCGTGCGCTCGTCTCGCCTGAGCCCGGCTCCCGTGCGCTCGTCTCGCCTGAGCCCGGCTCCGGCGCGCTCCGGGACGGCCTGCCGCACGGCCGCCGCGCGAGCGCGCTCGCCCTCCTCCACCCTGTCGACGACATCGGTCGGTCCGAGCCGCACCGGGGCCGGTTCCGCCAGTGCGAAAAGCTTCGCGGGGTCGATCGCCGCCGGCGCCTCGGGGAGGGACTGGGCGAGATCCGCAGCCGCCTGGCCGGGCACCCGCGCGAGCACCGCCCGCACCACGGTCAGCAGGGCCTCACGGTCGCTGACCACCAGCGGATCCCGGGCGAGCGCCGCCTCGGACTGCGCGGCCGCCGTCGGGGCGGCCGCGCCGAAGCCGCAGACCACGGGGGCGCCGGAAGCACGGAACAGCACACTCGACAGCCGCAGCGCGCCGTGGGCGACACCCGAGCGATGCAGCTCGTCCACCGCCGCCAGCAGGGGCGCGAGGATCGTGACCGCCTCCCCCGGCCCGATCCGCTCCCGATCGGAGACCAGCCGGCTGAGGCTCCCGCCGGGGAGGCGCTCGAGGATCAGGCACGGCCTCCCGTCGTCGCCGGTCGCCACGTCGAGCAGGCGCACGGTGTGCGGGTGGTCACTGCGGGCGAGTGCGTCGATCTCGGCGTCCACCGCCGACTCGGGGACCGTGGCATGGAAGACCTTCACTGCGACACTGGAGGCGTCCTGGCTGCCGGGCGGAGCATCCGCGTGGCCCAGATAGACGGATGCGCGCCGCCCGACACCGAGGAGGCGCACCAGCCGATAGCCGCCCCGGGTCTGGCCCACGTGCCCGCCCGCCTCGGAGGGCGCGGCCGGCGCCGGGTCGGCCCGTCGCGGCCCGCGTCGTCGTCGGATCTGCATGCGGCAATGCTGCCTCCGCTACGCCTCCCGCGGAGTCGGGGACGCGAATCTGTGCGGAATGCCGCGCAATCGCGGCCGGTGGAGGACAAGCGACAGATTCCGGTGCGGAGTGCCCGTATCCTTGTACCCATGGCACGCAAACCCAAGGATCCGAACAAAGAACCCGGCCGCATCAAGCAGATGTGGCAAGTACTGCAGATGACCCGGCGGTACGACTCGCTGGCGGTCTGGTACCTGGCGCTGGCGTTCCTGCTCCCGGTTCTCGTCGGTCTCGCGCTCGCCTTCCTCTTCGCGAACCCCACAGACCAGATCATCGGCTTCGTGCTGTTCATCGTCGCCGGCCTGCTGGGCGGCCTCCTCGCCTTCCTGATCGTCCTCGGACGCCGCGCCGAGAAGGCCGCGTACTCGCAGATCGCCGGCCAGCCCGGCGCCGTCGGAGCCGTGCTGAAGAGCTCGCTGCGCCGCGGCTGGACCGCCAGCGAGATGCCCGTCGCGGTGAGCCCGAAGACGCAGGACGCCGTCTACCGGGCCGTCGGCAGGGGCGGGATCGTCCTCATCGGCGAAGGCCCGCGCAGCCGCACGCAGCGCATGCTCGACGACGAGCGCCGCTCGGTCGCCCGCATGCTCCCGAACGTGCCGATCAACTTCCTCTACGTGGGCCCGGACGAGGACTCCGTCCCACTGCACCGCGTGGCCAACCGCATGGGCAAGTTCAAGACCGTGCTGCGCAAGGCGGAGATCCTCGCCGTGAGCAACCGTCTGAACTCGCTGGGCAAGAACCAGCTGCCGATCCCCAAGGGCATCGACCCCTTCAAGGTGCGGTCGTCGCGTCCGCGCTAGTCGCGACCTGTCACAAGTGCCTCGCGTCCCCCGGGATGCGGGGCACTTCTGCGTCCACGCCGTTCTCCGTCCATCCCCCCCGCCCCTTCGGAAATTCAGGAGATCCCGAGCCGACCACGTCTGCAGCCGCGACATTCCAGGCGCGTCGCGGCGTCGCATCCGCAGAAGTCCTGAATTTCCGAAGGGCGGGTCAGGGGCAGGGAGCGAGCGGGAGGACCGACCAGGGTCAGCGGCGCACCAGCACCGTGCCGACCAGGCGGTCGTGCATGCCGCGCTGGTCCTTGTCCCAGATCAGCGCGGGGATCGCGAGGCAGAGCAGGGCGGTGCGGGCGATCGGCTTGACGACGCCGATCCAGCCCGGGTCGATCGGGACGACCCGCATCGAGAGGATCAGGTGCCCGATGCTGCCCCCGAGCGTGGCGATGAACAGCACCTGCAGCACGGCGAAGATGCCGAGCGTGGCGAAGGAGTTGATGCCCGTCCAGAGCGGGACCCCTTCGACCGGCTCGGGCGGGAAGAAGAAGTACGACAGCGCGCTGGCGATGCCCCAGTCGAGGATCAGTGCGAGGATGCGGCGGCCGCCCCGGGCGATGGAGCGGGGTCCGCTCCTCGGGAGACCGAGCGGCTTTCCCGGCCAGGTGTCATTCGAGAGCGGCGCTGTAGGCATCCGCTAATCCTAAACCGGAACATTCTCGTAACATGCCCGAAACATTTGCGTCACCGCTGCGAAACCCCCTACGCCTACCCTCGACAGTGGCTGCGACTGCAGCCGACAAGCACCAAGCTCATTGGAGTCCCTTCATGTTCAGTGATTCTTCCGAAGTGCTCAAGTTCATCAAGGACACTGACGTCAAGTTCCTTGATATCCGTTTCACCGATCTTCCCGGTGTGCAGCAGCACTTCAATATCCCTGCTTCCACGGTCGACGAGGAGTTCTTCTCCGTCGGTCAGCTCTTCGACGGCTCGTCGATCCGCGGTTTCGCGTCGATCCACGAGTCCGACATGCAGCTCATCCCCGACGTGTCGACCGCGTACCTCGACCCCTTCCGCGTCGAGCGCACGCTCATCATGATCTTCGACATCTACAACCCGCGTAACGGAGAGATCTACGCCCGCGACCCGCGCCAGGTGGCGAAGAAGGCCGAGAAGTACCTCGCGTCCACCGGCATCGCCGACACCGCGTACTTCGCCCCCGAGGCCGAGTTCTACATCTTCGACGACGTGCGCTACGACGTGAAGCAGAACTCCAGCTTCTACTCCGTCGACTCCGAAGAGGGCGCCTGGAACACGGGACGCGAGGAGGAGGGCGGAAACCTCGGCAACAAGACCCCCTTCAAGGGCGGCTACTTCCCCGTCAGCCCCGTGGACAAGCAGGCCGACCTGCGCGACGACATCAGCCTCAAGCTGATCGACGCCGGTCTCATCCTCGAACGCGCCCACCACGAGGTCGGCTCCGGCGGACAGGCGGAGATCAACTACCGCTTCGACACCATGGTGCACTCGGCAGACGACATCCTGAAGTTCAAGTACATCGTCAAGAACACCGCTGAGCAGTGGGGCAAGACGGCGACGTTCATGCCGAAGCCGCTCTTCGGCGACAACGGCTCGGGCATGCACACCCACCAGTCGCTCTGGAACGGGTCCACTCCCCTGTTCTACGACGAGACCGGCTACGGCGGACTCAGCGACATCGCGCGCTGGTACATCGGCGGACTGCTCAAGCACGCTCCGGCAGTGCTCGCGTTCACGAACCCGACGCTCAACTCCTACCGCCGCCTGATCCCCGGATTCGAAGCGCCCGTGAACCTGGTCTACTCGGCCGGCAACCGTTCCGCCTCGATCCGCATCCCGATCACCGGCACCAACCCGAAGGCGAAGCGCATCGAGTTCCGCGCGCCCGACGCCTCGGGAAACCCGTACCTCGCGTTCGCGGCCCAGCTGATGGCCGGAATCGACGGCATCATCAACAAGATCGAGCCGCACGAGCCCGTCGACAAGGACCTGTACGAGCTTCCCCCCGAGGAGGCGAAGAACATCCCGCAGGTTCCCGCGTCGCTCGAGGAGGCCCTGCGCGCCCTCGAGGCCGACCACGAGTTCCTCACCAAGGGCGGCGTCTTCACCGAAGACCTCATCCAGACGTGGATCTCGTACAAGCGCGACAAGGAGATCATCCCCGCCGCACAGCGCCCGACTCCCTTCGAGTTCGAGCTCTACTACGGCGTCTAGGCACTCCGCGTAGCACGAAGGCCGCATCCCCGACGGGGGTGCGGCCTTCGTCGTGTGCGGGGCCCGTCCCCGACTCCCCCGACTCCCCCCTCTCCCCCCTCTCCCATTCGGAAATTCAGGAGTTGGCGGACAGGTGAGCGGATGCACGCCCGCGGTCATGCGGGACCCGGCAGGTGACCCTGCGGAAGTCCTGAATTTCCGAAAGGGGCGAGGGGGCAACGGGCGAGGGGGCGAGGGGCGAGGGGCACCGCGGTGGGCCGGGCGCGCGGAAGGGCCGCACCCCCGTGGGAGTGCGGCCCCGTGACCTGCGGGTGACTAGCGGGCGGCGACCAGCGGACGGGCCGCGAGCGGTCCGGTGGCGACCTCGGCGGGCACCGGGCGCCCCAGTGCCCGGAAGTCCCATCCGGCCCCGCGCCAGGCTGCGGCGTCGAGGCAGTTGCGGGCGTCGATCACCACGGGGGTGTTGACCAGGCCGGCGAGCTTCACCGGGTCGGCGTCCACGAACTCGGCCCACTCGGTGAGCACGAGCAGGGCGTCCGCGTCGGTCACGGCGTCCTCCATGGTGTCCACGTAGGTGAGCGTCGGGAACATCGCCTTGGCGGTGGCTCCGGCCTCCGGGTCGAACACCACGACCTGCGCACCCCTCAAGTGCAGTGCGGCCGCGACGTTCAGCGCCGGGGAGTCGCGCACGTCGTCGGTGTGCGGCTTGAAGGCCGCCCCCAGAACACCGATGCGGCGGTTGAGCACCGATCCGCCGAGCGAGGCGAGCGCGAGGTCGATGACCCGCTGGCGCTGGCCCATGTTGATCTCGTCCACCTGCTGCATGAGCGAGGCGGCCGAGTAGGCGCCCAGCTCGCTGGAGCGGTACATGAGTGCCCGGATGTCCTTCGGCAGGCAGCCGCCGCCGAAGCCGAGTCCCGCGTTCAGGAACTGGCGGCCGATGCGCACGTCGTGACCCAGCGCATCCGCCAGCACCTTCACGTCGGCGCCCGCCGCCTCGCACACCTCGGCGATCGCGTTGATGAACGAGATCTTGGTGGCGAGGAAGGCGTTGGCACTGACCTTGACGAGCTCCGCGGTGGGCAGGTCGCAGGCGATCACCGGGGTACCGGTGGCGATCGGCATGGCGTAGACCACGCGGAGCAGGGCCTCGGCCTGGGCGGACGCGCCGCCGAAGACGATGCGGTCGGGGGTCAGCGTGTCGAACACGGCCTTGCCCTCGCGCAGGAACTCGGGGTTCCAGACCAGCTCGGTGCTGATCCCCTCGGGGACGACCTCGGCGATGATCTCGCGCAGTCGCTGGCCGGTGCCGACCGGGACGGTCGACTTGCCGACGATGAGGCCGTCGTGGGTGAGGCTGGCGGCGACGGCGCGGGTGGCGTCCTCGACGTACTTGAGGTTGGCCGCGTTGCTGCCGCGCTGCTGCGGGGTTCCGACGCAGATGAAGTGCACGTCGGAGAGCGCGGTGGCCTCGGCGATGTCGGTGGTGAAGCGGAGGCGTCCGCTCTGGACGTGCTTGAGGATGAGCTCGGGGAGGCCGGGCTCGAAGAACGGGACCTTCCCGGCGCTGAGCGCCTCGACCTTCTTCGGGTCGACGTCGACGCCCACCACCTCGAAGCCCATCTCGGCCATGGCGGCGGCGTGCGTGGCGCCGAGGTATCCGGTGCCGATGACGCTGATGCGCGGAGGGTTCGACGTGCTGTTCTGCTCGGTGCTCGTAGCTTCGGTCTTCTTCATGGTGTACCTCCCGGATGATGTTGCGAGTGATGGCTGGTTGTGTTCTGAGTGTGCGGTCATGGTGTCGTCGCCTAGGGGATCGGGACCAGGGAGAAGTCGACCTCCGGCCGGGCGATGCCCGCCTTGAAGGCCGCGAGGCTCTCGGGCCGCGACTCGAGCCGCCAGTCGTTGGTCATGAGCTCGCCCTCGACGTAGCTGGTGACCGAGAGGTTGAACCAGGACAGCCCGATGATGTCGGCGTTCTCCGGCTGGGCCAGGGCGTCGAAGACGCTCGTGATCCACTGCGGCTTCTTGCCTCCGACCTCCGAGGCGCCGATCTCGGCGAGGATGATCGGCTTGTCGCTGATCTCCCTCAGCTGGTCGAGGGTGGCGCCGAAGGTGTAGTCGAAGGTGAAGTTGTTGTCCGGCTTGTAGGCCGGACGCAGGTACCCGGAGACACCCATCCAGTCCACGTACTCGTCGCCGGGATACATCGCCTTCAGGAAGTCGACGCTCTTGTTGGCGGCGGGCAGGTTGTTGATGATGTTCGGCGCCCAGGTCCAGACGACCAGGTCGTTGGCGCCCTCCTGCTCGAAGATGTCGTGCACGTGCTGCCACATCTTCACGTAGTCGCCCTTGTTGTTGCCGTTGATCGAGTCGCCCTGGCCGGTCGTCTCGCTCCACGGGTACCAGACGCCGTTCATCTCGTGATTGAAGCGGATGCCCAGCGGCAGTCCCGTGGCGACGATGTCCTTGGCGTACTGGTGCAGATAGTCGTCGTACTTGCCGGCCACTCCAGCAGCGGGGTCGCCGATCATGTCGGGCAGCTCGTAGTCGGGCTCGTTCACCTGGCTGTTCGGCGATCCGATCGGACGCGACTCCCAGGTGAGCATGGGGAGCTTGCCCTTCTCCCAGGACTTGGTGACGGCGTTGGCGCGGAAGCCCTCGTCGAAGCCGCCGAAGTAGCCGACCATGCTCGGCTGGTTGCCGAGCTTGACGGTGACCTCGTCGTAGGTCGCCCAGTTGAAGGGCGCCTGGGCCGTGTACAGGCCGAGGTAGCGCGAGGCCGGGTTGACGATCTCGGCCTTGGTCGGCGCGGTGATGGCCACCGGTGCGGCGGCGGGCGCCTTGGCCGGGGTCTTGGCGGGGGTCTTCACGACCGGGGTCGCCGCCTTCGGAACGGCCTTCGGCGCAGGGACGGGGGCCGGGGCCGCCTCCACCGCGGCGAGCTTCTCGTTCGCGGTCTTGAGCTGGGCGGTGAGCACCGACACCTTGGCATTGCTCTTGTCGACCCGGCTCTGCAGCGCGACCGTCTTGCTGAGCAGTCGGTTGCGCTCCGCCTTCATCGTGGTCGTCGCCTCGTTCTGCACGACGGCGGCGATCCCCTCACGGACCTGGCCGACCGGGTTGGACGGCGAGATCCAGACGAAGTAGCAGACGGCGAGGAGTGCGAGGCCGATGCCCGTCGCTCCGATGGCCGTTCTTCTGGCGCTGGTGGTGCTGGACGCCCACCACGAGGTATCAGACCTGGACAAGAAGTACCGCCTCTACAAAGAAGATGGTGAAGCCGATGAGATAAGGGAACGCCGCCTTGGGGTTGAGACGACGCCGTGGAACCGACGCGGAGGTGACAGCCTTCTGAACATTCGGTCGGATGGTGTCTGCGCGGCGTTCCGCGACGAGTACGCTGCCGTCGGCCGCGAACTCGGTCGGGGACGTCGCCCAGGACGAGTCGATGTCGCCGAGGTCGGCGCTGGCGGTCGGCGCGAGCTCGCCGGGCGATTCGAGCGACTGCTCGCGGGCGGCATCCGTTGCGTCGTCCTGACCGCCGCCGGCGTAGGCGCCTGCCCTGGTGCCCCAGCCGCTGGCGTGGCCCATGCGGAAGAACCCGATGAGCCGGATCGGCATGAGGAAGAACGTCGAGGCGAGGATGAAGACCGGCAGCCGGAAGAAGTCCGAGGGCTTCTCGCCGAGGTGGCGCATCTGGCGGATGCCCATGCTGAGCACCGAGGAGACGACCATGAGACCCACGATCGCCAGGAGCCCGGACTGCACCCCGTACTCGCCGAGGAGGCCCTCGTAGAAGTTGTAGCCCTGACCGCTGAGGGCGCGGTAGATCCAGCCGCCGATGACGCCGGCGAGGAGGAAGGGAAGGATGATGTCCATGATGAAGAACAGCGCGAGCAGCGGTGCGTGGCCGAGCATCCAGGGCAGCATCCGCAGCGTGTTGTACTGGCTGCCGCGGGCCCAGCGCAGCTGCTGCTTGTAGAGCTTCTTGATCTCCAGCGGGGCGTCGGTGTAGACGAGGCTGGTGTGCTGGTAGACCGTGCGGTAGCCCTCTTTGAGCGTGAGGTTCGTGAGGGTGCGGTCGTCGGACACCTCGAGGAACACGCCCATGAAGCGCTCGGTCATGAACTTGTCCATGACCGTCATCAGGATCGACCGGCGGAAGGCGATGGTGCGGCCGGGGAGGCAGCCGACCTGGCCGAGGACGCTCTGCGCGGGCATCGAGTAGAGCGAGCGCGAGTTCTCCAGCCAGTCCGCCCAGCGGGTGATCCAGGAGCGCTCCGGCTCGAGGATGCGCTGGCGTGTGGTGACGCCGCCGACCCGCTCGTCGGCGAAGGGCTTGACGAGCTCGTCGAGCGCGTTCGGCATCCAGACGGTGTCGGAGTCGACCAGCACGGTGATGTCGCCGGTCGAGAGATTGGTGCCGATCATCACGGCGTTGCGCTTGCCGGGGATCGGGGTGTGCACCCAGCGCACCAGCGGCGCGTACTCGTCGCAGACGGCCTGCAGCGCGGGGTTCTCCGCGCCGTTGATGACCACGATGATCTCGCCGGGCTTCTGCTCGACCATGCGCTCGATGACATCGCGGAACAGGTCGAGCGGCTCGTCGACCACCGGGACGACGACGCTGGTCGTGCCGGTGTAGGTGCCCGTGAACGGGCGGTAGCGGCGCGAGACCAGCACCTTGATGACCCAGAGGATCCAGATGCAGGCCGAGTAGACCGTGAAGAGATACAGCTCCGGGTGACCTTCGATGAGGTGTCGGATCTGAAGAATGAAGATGAACACTTATTCCCCTAATGCGTGGGCGGATGTCGTGACTGTGGCTTCCGCTGCATTGAGGAATTGGACTGTGGCGCTGCCGGGTAAGGCAAGTATGTGTGCCCAGAACGGGGGCCGCAATAGAAAAACAAGCCCCCTCCCCCCTTGCGAAAAACGCAAGGATTTGTAAGTGTGAAGTTTTCACTAACACCCGGTCCCCGTTAAGGGGGACTGCTTTTTCGGTCAGCCGAATCCGGGGAACCACAGCGAGACGGGGGCGCGATCGTAGCGCCGCGCTACGGATTAGGGCACCGGCACGGGCCGCCGAGAGAGCGGATTCGGCACCGGCTCGACGAGACACGTCGCCCATTCGGGGTACAAGCGCAACGGAGGGATTCAGAGCCCGAATCGTGCCGAAAAAACTATCAAAATAAATTCGGCTCAGTTCGAACCGATGGGGATTCCGTGCGCGTGCGGGCAGCTGCCGCAGCATTGCTGCGTGAGAGCCTTCTCATCCAGCGCGCTCGCGCACAGGAGCGTCGTGCGCGGCGCAGGGGGGGTCTACGCGGTGAAGGGTGGCGGCGCCACCGGCAGACCGTAGAACTCGCGCTCGAACACGTGGCGCGCGAGGCGGGTCGTGCGCAGGTAGTCGCCCTCCAGATCGGAGGCCGATCCGGGCGGGTACTCGAGCAGCCGGGCGATCCCCTCGAGCTGCAGGCGGTCGGTCGGGAGCACGTCGGAGGTCCTCGAGTTCCACAGCGTCATGGCGCTGCGCACCCGCGACGCGAGCACCCAGGCGTCGCGCAGCCGACCGGCGTCCTCTGCGCCCACCAGGCCCTCGTCGACGGCCGCGTCGAGCGCGTCGAGCGTCGAGGTGGTGCGCAGCCCAGGCACCCGGGCGCCGTGCTGCAGCTGCAGCAGCTGCACGAACCACTCCACGTCGCTGAGCGAGCCGCGCCCGAGCTTGAGATGCCGCGCGGGGTCCGCCGCCTGCGGCAGGCGCTCGGACTCCACCCGCGCCTTGATCCGCTTGATCTCGCGCACGTCGCGCTCGGCGATCGCGTCAGGGAAGCGCACCTCGTCGGCGAGCGACTCGAAGGCCGCGATCAGCGGGGCGTCGCCGACGGCGCCGCGGGCGCGCAGCAGCGCCTGCGCCTCCCAGGTGAGCGACCAGCGCGCGTAGTAGGCGCGGTAGGAGTCGAGGGAGCGCACGATGGCGCCGAGCTTGCCCTCGGGGCGCAGGTCGGTGTCGAGGTCGAGCGGGGTGCGCAGGTCCTCGGTGAGCCGTCCGATGGCGCGCACGATGTTCTCGGCGCGGGACTGCGCCTCGGAGTCGGTGGCGCCGGCGGGCCGGTAGACGTACATCACGTCCGCGTCGGAGCCGAAGCCGGACTCCGCTCCGCCGTAGCGGCCCATGGCGATGATCGCGAACTCGATGCCGTCGCCGTAGCGGTGCGCGATGCCCAGCACACCCGTGAGCATGGCCGTGGTGATGCCGGAGAGCCCGGTGCCCACCTCCTGCACCGTGATGGTGCCGAGGATGGCGCTCATGGCCAGGCGCAGGATCTCGCGGCGGCGGGCCGTCCGCAGGGCGAGAGCCGCGGCATCCGCGTCGTCGTAGTGGCGGGCCACCGTGGCGCGGGACTCCTCGAGCAGCACCTCGAGCGAGCGGGGGCGCAGCTCGCCGTCGTTCTCCAGCCAGGCCGCCGCCTCGGGGATGCGTTCGAACAGGTCGCTGACGAAGCGCGATCCGGAGAGCACCTGGGTGAGCCGCTGGGCGGCCGCGGAGGAGTCGCGCAGCATCCGCAGGAACCAGTAGGCCTCGCCGAGGTCGTCGCTGAGCTTGCGGAACGCCAGCAGGCCGTGGTCGGGGTCCGCGCCCTCCGCGAACCACTGCAGCATGACCGGCAGCAGGTTGCGCTGGATCGTGGCCCGCCTGGACACTCCCCCGGTGAGCGCCGCGATGTGGCGGAGGGCGCCCTTCGGGTCGGTGAAGCCGATGGCGGCGAGTCGCGCGGTGGCCTGGGCGCTGCTGAGCGCGAGGCCGTCCTCGGGCAGCGCGGCGACCGCGGAGAGCAGCGGGCGGTAGAACAGTCGCTCGTGCAGGCGGCGCACCGCGTGCTTGGTGCGCCGCCACTGCTCGAGCAGGTCGTCGCCGCTGGCGGCGATGCCGCTGGCCCTGGCGAGCACACGGAGCGCCTCCGGGTCGGTGGGCATGATGTGGGTGCGCAACAGCTTCGTGAGCTGCAGCCGGTGCTCGAGCAGCCGGAGGAAGCGGTAGTCGCGGGAGAACTCGGCGGCCTCGACGCGCCCGATGTAGCCCTGCTCGGCGAGGGCGTCGAGGGCGGGAAGGGTGGCGCGCTGCCGCACGGTGTCGTCGTTCTGCCCGTGCACCAGCTGCAGCAGCTGGATGGTGAACTCCACGTCGCGCAGGCCGCCGGGTCCGAGCTTGAGCTGCACGTCGAGCTCGCTGCCTGGAATGTGCGCGGTCACCCGCTCGCGCATCCGCTGGACGGACTGCACGAAGTTCTCCCGGCTCGCACTCGACCAGACCAGCGGCGCGACGGCTGCGACGTAGCGCCCTCCGAGGTCGAGGTCGCCGGCCAGCGGGCGGGCCTTGAGCAGCGCCTGGAACTCCCAGCTCTTGGCCCAGCGCTCGTAGTAGGCCAGATGCGACTCGAGGGTGCGCACGAGGGCGCCGTCCTTGCCCTCGGGGCGCAGGTTGGCGTCCACCTCCCAGAGCTCGGGCTCGAACGCCGCCTCATGGATGCCGCGCATGGTCTCCATCGCGAGCCGCGTGGCGATCTCCACCGCGCGGTCGCCCGCCAGCTCGTCGACGCCCTCGGCGACGAAGATCACGTCGACGTCGCTGACGTAGTTGAGCTCCCCGGCGCCGGCCTTGCCCATGCCGATCACCGCCAGTCGCGTACGGGCCACGTCGGCAGCCGGGAAGCGCACCGTCGTGCGGGCGACCGCGAGCGAGGCGTCGAGGGCGGCGCCGGCGAGATCGGCGAGGGCGGCCGCGACCTCCGACACCGCCGCGAGCGGATCGGCGCTCTCGAGGTCCCAGACGGTGAGCTGCACGAGGTGGCGGCGGTAGCGCACCCGCAGGGCGGTGACCGCGGCGTCCGCGTCGAGACCGGAGATGGCGTCGAGGATGTCGGCCGTGTAGCCGACCACGTCGAGCGGCCGCTGCACGGGGTGCAGGATCGCCTCCAGCTCGGCGGGGCGGCGCAGCAGGAACTCGCCGAGTCCCTCGGACGCGCCGAGCACACGCACGAGCCTGGCCGCTGCCGCGTCATCCGCCATCACCGGCGCGAGCCGGTCGGGCGCGTTCTCCCGCAGCCGGCAGAGCAGCGTCAGCGCCTGGTCGGGGTCGGCGGCCAGCGCGAACAGGGCGACGACTCCCCCGTCGAAGCCGGACCCGGCGAGACGGTCCCTCGAGGATTCGAGGTCGGCGAAGCCGAGTCTCGCCAGGTCAGTCAGCGTTGTCTGGTGGCGCATGTCGGTCGGTCCCGATCGTCTGTGACGGGTGTCACAGCATCTCGAGATTGCTCTCCAGTTCGTAGGGGGTCACCTGGGCGCGGTATTCCTTCCACTCGCGCCGCTTGTTGAGCAGCACGTAGTTGAACACCTGCTCCCCCAGCGTCTCGGCGACGAGCTCGGAGTCCTCCATGAGCGAGACCGCGTGGTCGAGGCTCGCGGGCAGCTGGTCGTAGCCGAGCGCGCGACGCTCGGTGTCGCTGAGCTCCCAGACGTTGTCCTCCGCCTCCGGGGGCAGCTCGTAGCCCTCCTCGATGCCCTTGAGACCCGCGGCGAGAAGCAGCGAGTAGGCGAGGTAGGGGTTGGCCGCGGCGTCGAGAGCGCGGTACTCCACGCGCGCGCTCTGGCCCTTGTTGGGCTTGTAGAGCGGGACGCGAACGAGCGCCGAGCGGTTGTTGTGTCCCCAGGTGACGAAGCTCGGAGCCTCGTCGCCGCCCCAGAGGCGCTTGTAGGAGTTGACGAACTGGTTCGTCACGGCGGTGATCTCCGGAGCATGGGTGAGCAGGCCGGCGACGAACTGGCGGCCGATCTTGGAGAGCTGGTAGTGGCCGCTCGCATCGTAGAAGGCGTTGGTGTCGCCCTCGAAGAGCGACAGGTGCGTGTGCATCCCGCTGCCGGGCTGCCCCGACATCGGCTTCGGCATGAACGTGGCGTAGACGCCCTGCTCGATCGCGACCTCTTTGATCACGGTGCGGAAGGTCATGATGTTGTCGGCGGTGGTGAGGGCGTCCGCGTAGCGCAGGTCGATCTCGTTCTGGCCGGGGCCCGCCTCGTGGTGGCTGAACTCCACCGAGATGCCGAGATCCTCCAGCATGCGCACGGAGCGGCGGCGGAAGTCGTGCGCCGTGCCGCCCGGCACGTTGTCGAAGAACCCCGCCGAGTCGACGGGCTCCGGCTTGCCGTTCTTGAGCTTCGACGACTTGAGGAGGTAGAACTCGATCTCGGGATGCGTGTAGAAGGTGAATCCGCGGTCCGCGGCCTTCGCGAGCGTGCGCTTGAGCACGTGGCGGGGGTCGGAGACGGCAGGCTGGCCGTCGGGCGTGGTGATGTCGCAGAACATGCGGGCGGTGGGGTCGATCTCCCCGCGCCAGGGCAGGATCTGGAAGGTGGTGGGGTCGGGCTGCGCGAGCATGTCCGCCTCGTAGGCGCGGGTGAAGCCCTCGATGGCCGAGCCGTCGAACCCGAGGCCCTCCGCGAACGCGCCCTCCACCTCGGCCGGCGCGATCGCCACGCTCTTGAGCGTGCCGACGACATCCGTGAACCATAGGCGGATGAACTTGATGCCTCGTTCTTCAATAGTTCGAAGAACGAAGTCCCGCTGCTTGTCCATCCGGCTCCTTGCGTAGATCCTCGGGGATGCTTCTCCCCGCCCATAGGCTACTTGCTCCGCCCGCTCTCCGCTTGGCGCACGCCGTGCCGCGCCGTGATCAGAGCCGCGTCATCCTGATCTCCGTGAGCTGCGTGTCGTCGTCGACCATGGTGTGCCCGTCGGGGACGAAGCCGAGCCGCCCGTAGAAGGCGATCGCACGCGAGTTCGACTCGAACACCCAGAGCACAGCGGGCGAGGTGCCGATGGCGAACTCCACCAGTTTCGCGCCGAGGCCGCCGCCGCGCTCGCTCGCCTCCACGTAGATCGACATGAGCTCGAGGCGCGGCCCGTCGCGGTCGTCGGTGCGCGCGCCGAAGCTCACCACCGCCAGCAGCTCGCCGTCGCGCTCCGCCACGAAGATGTCGCGGTCGCGGCGCAGGATCCTCGGCGCCCAGCGCTGCGTGCGGGTCTCGACGGTGAGACGCGCGAGGTACTCGGCGGGCACGATGTGCCGGTAGGCGTCGTTCCACGCCTCCGTCTGGAAGCGCGCGATCGGCACGATGTCGGCCTCCTCGGCCCGCCTCACCCGCAGCTCTGAATGCATGGCACCAGCGTAGCTAGACTCTGCTCATGGCAGAGCAGGCAGTCAAACGCGTCCGTACCCGTCACTTCCAGGAGGCGAAGCAGTCCGGCGTAAAAATCACCGGTCTGACCAGCTACGACCAGCTCTCCGCGACGATATTCGACACCTCGGGGATCGACTTCCTCCTCGTCGGCGACTCGGCCGGCAACACCGTCTTCGGGCGCGACACCACCCTCTCCGTGACGGTGGACGAGCTGATACCGCTCACCAGGGCCGTGGTCGACGCCGCCCGGCGCGCCCTCGTGGTCGCGGACATGCCCTTCGGCTCCTACGAGACCGGGCCCGACGAGGCCCTGCACACCGCCTTCCGCTTTATGAAGGAGACCGGGGCGCACGCGGTCAAGCTCGAGGGCGGGGTGCGCAGCGCCGAGCAGATCCGTCGCATCGTCTCGGCCGGCATCCCGGTGATGGCCCACATCGGCTTCACCCCGCAGAGCGAGCACGGCCTGGGCGGGCACATGATCCAGGGCCGCGGCGAGGGCGCTGAGGCCCTCCTCGCCGACGCGCACGCCGTGGAGGACGCCGGGGCATTCGCCGTGGTGCTGGAGATGGTGCCCTCCGGCATCGCGAAGAGGATCACCGAGGAGCTGCGCATCCCCACCATCGGCGTCGGCGCGGGTCCCCACGTCGACGGGCAGCTGCTGGTCTGGACCGACTGGGCGGGGCTCAGCACCGGGCGCATCCCGAAGTTCGTCAAGCAGTACGCCGATGTGAAAGGCGTTCTAGCGGATGCCGCCGCCGCGTACATCGCGGACGTCACGTCCTCCGCGTACCCGGCTCCCGAGCACGAGTACCCGGAGCAGGCGGGGGCCTAGCGGTCCTCCGCCGCCTCCTCCTCGGCCCATTTGCGGGCGCGCTCGGCGATGATCTCCTTCGAGCGGGCGGCGTCCTCGCGGCTCGCGAAGGGGCCGTCCCGGTCCGAGCCGAGCGACTGGGCGCCCTCCTCGACCTCACCGGTCTTGTTGTTGAACCACCACTCGGCCATCGGTTCCTCCTCTAGACAACGTGGCCCCACCCTAGCGGGGTCACATGCTCGCGATCTGGATCAGATTGCCGCAGGTGTCGTCGAACACCGCCACGGTCACCGGGCCCATCGTGGTGGGCGCCTGCACGAACTCCACGCCCAGCGCGCTGAGCCGCTCGAACTCGGCGGAGGCGTCGTCGACGCTGAAGCTCGTGTACGGGATGCCGTCGGCCACCAGCGCCGCCTTGAACGGCGGCACAGCGGGGTGGTCGCTCGGCTCGAGCAGGAGCTCGACGCCGTCGGGCGAGATCGGCGACACCACGGTGAGCCAGCGGTGCGCCCCTGCCGGGATGTCGGTCTTCTTCTCGAAGCCCAGCACCTCGGTGTAGAACCGGAGCGCCTCCTCCTGGTCGTCGACGAAGACATTGGTGGTGATGATCTTCACTGCAGCTCCTCGTAGTCGCACGGCGACGACGCCGACGTGCGCGCCGCAGAACCTAGACTGGTCAGCATGCCTCGGGATAGCAACGGTCACCTCACGCCTGGACGAATTTCACCGCAGCGGAGTGTGCCGCAGTCCATCGCGCGCCCCGAGTACGTGGGACGGAAGGCGCCGAAGGAGTTCACCGGCTCCGACGTGTACTCGGCCGCCTCGATCGACCTGATCCGCGAGTCCAGCGTGATCGCCGCGGAGGCGATCCAGGCCGTCGGCCGGGCGGTGCGGCCCGGCATCACCACCGACGAGCTCGACGCGATCGGCCACGACTACGTGGTGAACGCGGGCGCCTACCCGTCGACCCTCGGCTACCGCGGCTTCCCCAAGTCGAGCTGCACGAGCGTGAACGAGGTGATCTGCCACGGCATCCCCGACGACACTGTGCTGCAGGACGGCGACATCGTCAACATCGACATCACCGCCTACAAGAACGGCGTGCACGGCGACAGCAACGTCACCTTCCTCGTCGGCGAGGTGAGCCGGGAGGTGGCCGACCTCGTCGACCGCACCCGCGAGTCGCTGAACCGCGGCATCAAGGCCGTCGCCCCCGGACGCCAGGTGAACGTGATCGGCCGGGCCATCGAGTCGTACGCGAAGCGCTTCGACTACGGCGTGGTGCGCGACTTCACCGGCCACGGCGTCGGCGAGGCCTTCCACTCCGGCCTCATCATCCCCCACTATGACTCTGCACCCCGATTCGACGACGAGATCGTGGAGAGCATGGTCTTCACCATCGAGCCCATGCTCACCCTCGGATCGCAGGACTGGGAGATGTGGGCCGACGGCTGGACCGTCGTCACCCGCGACCGCAGCTACACCGCGCAGTTCGAACACACGCTCGTCGTCACGGAACGTGGCACCGAGATACTCACACTGGCCGAGACGGCCTAGGAAGACGACGCAATGACTACAGCACTGGGCATCGACATCGGCGGCACCGGGATCAAGGGAGCCATCGTCGACGTCGACAGCGGCGAACTGCTGAGCGACCGCGTCAAGCTCCCCACCCCGGCGGGCGGCGAGCCGGAGGCGATCCTCGCGGTCGTGATCGAGATCATCGAGAAGCTCGGCGGCGTCGCCGACGGCGTGCCCGTCGGCGTCTGCTTCCCCGCGATCGTGAAGAACGGCGTCACGATGTCCGCCGCCAACGTCTCCAAGAAGTGGATCGGCTTCGAGGCGGAGGCGCTCTTCGAGAAGGGTCTCGGCCGGGACATCACCTTCGTGAACGACGCGGATGCCGCGGGACTCGCCGAGGTGCGGTTCGGCGCCGCCAAGGGGCAGAGCGGCCTGGTCATCCTCACCACCCTCGGCACCGGCATCGGGTCGGCGATGATCTACGACGGCGTGCTCATTCCGAACTCCGAGCTCGGCCACCTCGAGATCGGCGGCAAGGACGCCGAGTCCCGGGCCTCCTACGCCGCCAAGGAGCGCGGGCGCCTGAGCTACGAGAAGTGGGCGACGAAGCGCCTGCAGAAGTACTACGAGACCGTCGAGTTCCTCTTCACCCCCGACCTCTTCATCGTCGGCGGCGGCGTCTCGAAGAGCCACGCGGAGTTCCTCCCGCTGCTGCACCTCAACACGCCGATCGTGCCGGCCACCCTGCGCAACAACGCGGGCATCCTCGGGGCCGCTGCGCTCTCGGTGAAGAAGCCCGAGGGCGTCGCCTGAGCGGCATCCGCACCATGACCCGTTCTTCTCGGCCGCGCGGATGAGCCGCGGGCGTCTGGTCGTACTGCTCGGCGCCGCGCCCGGCGTCGGGAAGACCTACGCCATGCTCGAGGAGGGCCGGCGCCTCATCGAGGCCGGCCGCGACGTCGTGGTCGCCGTCGTGGAGACCCACGGGCGGGCGGCGACGGCCACGCGCGCCGAGGGGCTGCCCACCGTCGCCCTCGCCGAGGTGAGCCACCGCGGCGTGGTGCTGCGCGAGCTGGACCTCGACGCGGTGCTCCGCCGCCGGCCGGAGTGGGCCCTCGTCGACGAGCTCGCCCACAGCAACGCGCCCGGCTCCGCCCACGCCAAGCGCTGGGAGGACGTGGAGGAGCTGCTCGCCTCGGGGATCAACGTGATGTCCACGGTGAACGTGCAGCACATCGAGAGTCTCGGCGACGTGGTCCAGCAGATCACCGGCGCCGCCCAGCGCGAGTCGATACCGGATGCCGTGCTGCGCGGTGCCGACAAGGTCGAGCTGGTCGACCTCGCGCCGCAGTCCCTCCGCGACCGTCTCGGCGAGGGGCTCGTCTACCCGGCGGCCCGGGTGGACGCGGCCCTCAGCAACTACTTCCGTCTCGGAAACCTCACCGCCCTGCGCGAGCTCGCCCTGCTCTGGCTCGCCGACGAGGTCGACAGCGCCCTGCAGCGCTACCGCGCCGAGCACGGGATCGCCGACAAGTGGGAGGCGAGGGAGCGTGTGGTCGTCGCCCTCACCGGCGGGGCGGAGGGCGACACCCTGCTGCGCCGCGGGGCCCGCATCGCAGCCCGCTCCAGCGGCGGCACGCTGCTCGCCGTGCACGTCGCCGCCACCGACGGGCTGGTCGACGCCGACCCCGGCGCCCTGGCCGCGCAACGCAGCCTCGTGGAGACCCTCGGCGGCAGCTACCACCAGGTGGTCGGCGAGCAGGTGCCCCGCGCCCTCGTGGACTTCGCCCGCAGCGTGAACGCCACCCAGCTGGTGATCGGTGTCAGCCGCCGCAGCTGGCTGAGCACCCTGTTCACCGGTTCGGGCAACGGCGCGGCGGTGATCCGCGAGGCCGGCGACATCGACGTGCACATCGTGTCCCACGGGTCCGCCGGGCGCCGGACCCTCCCCCGCGCCGGCGGGGCCCTCTCGCTGCGGCGCCGGATCATCGGCTTCGCCACCACCCTGCTGGGCCTGCCCGCCCTGACCTGGCTGCTCGGCCTGTTCAGCAGCGAGGAGTCGATCACCAGCGACGTGCTCGCCTTCCAGCTGTTCGTGGTGGTCGTGGCGCTGATCGGCGGCATCTGGCCAGCGCTCGCCTCCGCCGTGCTCGCCGGCTTCCTCCTCGACTTCTACTTCGTCTCCCCGCTCTACACCGTGAACGTCGCCGATCCGCTGCACCTGGTGGCCCTGCTGGTGTTCATCATCGTCGCCGTGCTCGTCAGCATCGTCGTCGACCAGGCGGCCAGGCGCTCCCGCTCGGCGGCCAGGGCGGTTGCGGAGTCGGAGACGCTGGCCACGGTGGCCGGCAGCGTGCTGCGCGGGCAGGACGCGCTCGACGCGCTCGTCTCGCGCATGCGGGAGGCCTTCGGCATGACCAGCGTGATCGTCTACGACGACGGGGTCCCGCTGCACGCGGCGACGGATGCGACGCTCGTCGCCGCCGACGACATCGAGACGTCGTTCCCGCTCGGCGGCACCGCGAGCCTCTACCTGCGCGGGCCCGACCTCCCGGCGACCGACCGCAGGATCCTCGAGGCGTTCCTCTCGCAGATCGAATCGGCGCTCACCCAGCGCTCGCTCGCCTCCGAGGCGGAGGGCATGCGACCGATCGCGGAGGCCGACCGGCTGCGCACCGCCCTGCTCGCCGCGGTCGGACACGACCTGCGCCGTCCGCTCGCCGCGGCCACCGCCGCGGTCACCGGCCTGCGCTCCACCGGGGCGACGCTCTCGCCCGCCGACCGCGACGACCTGCTGGAGACCGCCGAGGACAGCCTGGGCTCCCTGGCCGCGCTCGTCACGAAGCTGCTCGACGCGAGCCGGCTGCAGGCCGGCGTGCTCGGGGTGTCGCTGGAGCCGGTCGCCCTCGACGAGATCGTGCTGCTCGCCCTGGACGAGCTGGGGCTCGCCCCCGGCGACGTGCGTCTGCAACTGGCGGCGGACATCCGCTCTGTCACAGCCGACCCGGTGCTGCTGCAGCGCGTCGTGGTGAACCTGCTGGCCAATGCGCTGCGCTTCTCGCCGGAGGGCGTCGCGCCGGTGATCGGCACCAGCGAGTTCGGCGACCGGGTCGAGCTGCGCGTCATCGACACCGGGCCGGGGATCGCTCCGGAGCGGCGCCACGAGGTGTTCCAGCCGTTCCAGCGGCTGGGCGACACGGACAACACCACGGGGGTGGGCCTCGGGCTGGCCCTGTCGAAGGGCTTCACCGAGGCGATGGGCGGTACGCTCGAACCCGAAGACACCCCGGGTGGAGGGCTCACCATGGTCGTCGCCCTCTCCCCCGATCCGACGGACGCCTAAGTGAAGATCCTCATCGCCGACGACGACCCGCAGATCCTGCGGGCGCTGCGCATCACCCTCTCGGCGCGCGGATACGAGGTGGTCACCGCCCAGGACGGCCGCGAGGCGTTGAAGCTGGCGACCGACCGGCACCCGGACATCATCGTGCTCGACCTCGGCATGCCCGGGCTCACCGGGATCGAGGTGATCGAGGCGGTGCGCGCCTGGTCGGCCGTGCCGATCCTCGTGGTCTCGGGCCGCAGCGACTCCGTCGACAAGGTGGAGGCGCTCGACGCCGGCGCCGACGACTACGTGACCAAGCCCTTCGCGGCGGACGAGCTGCTCGCCCGCATCCGCGCCCTCGGCCGGCGCACCCCGGGCGTGGCGGACGAGCCGGTGGTGGTCTTCGGCGACGTGTCGGTCGACCTCGCCGCGCACGTCGTGACCCGCGCCGACGCCGTGGTACGGCTGACGCCCACGGAGTGGCGCCTGCTCGAGCAGCTGGTGCGCAACCCCGACCGCCTCGTCACCCGGGAGACGCTGCTCACCGAGGTGTGGGGGCCGCAGTACACCACAGACACCGGGTACCTGCGGCTGTACATGGCGCAGCTGCGCAAGAAGCTCGAGGCGGAGCCCTCGACCCCGCGGCACCTGCTCACCGAGACCGGCATGGGCTACCGCTTCGTCAGCTGACGGCGGCGGCCACTGACCACCCTCGCCGCTGCGCCCCTCCCCTTCGTCCCCGCCCTCCGCTCCCCTTTCGGAGATTCAGGACTTCCGGATTTCGTGTGGGCTGCCGCCGCCGGAGACCCGCGGGTGCGGGCCGGTTCCCGCGGCGGAAGTCCTGAATTTACGAATGGCTCGCGCGCGGGGGAAGGGGCCTCGGCTCAGGGCTGCTGCGGGGGCAGCAGCGCGACCCAGGCTCGCACCACGCCCTGCAGGGCGGGCGCCTTCGCCTCGACGTCCGCGGCGCCGGTGAAGCGGAGTTCCCGACGGTCGGCCCAGCTGCCGAGCATCAGACCGGTCGGGTCGTCGACGAGCCCGTGCGGGAAGACGAGGATGAGCCGGAGGAATTCCGTCGGTCGCAGCTCGAAGGCGCCGAGGTCGGTCCCACCGACGTGGAAGCTCGGGGA
>Ga0247808_10000391_pt1 | contig 21867 bp, 18 predicted proteins | sample UWRJL089202R1_FD_179914 | JGI IMG/M metagenome (GOLD analysis project Ga0247808, IMG submission 179914) | Plant litter microbial communities from Arlington Agricultural Research Station in Wisconsin, United States - UWRJ-L089-202R-1 | ecosystem: Environmental > Terrestrial > Plant litter >... | reverse complement strand
TTCCTGATCGGCCAGGACGGCACGGTCTCCTTCCTCGAGGTGAACACCCGCCTGCAGGTGGAGCACCCGGTCTCCGAAGAGGTCACCGGCATCGACCTGGTGCGCGAGCAGTTCCGCCTCGCCGAGGGCGGCGTGCTCGACTACGACGACCCCGTGGCCGTGGGCCACTCCTTCGAGTTCCGCATCAACGGCGAAGACGCCGGCCGCGGCTTCATGCCCGCGCCCGGCCCCGTGCACGTGTTCCGGCCCGCCGGCGGCCCCGGCGTGCGCGTCGACAGCGGCGTGCAGTCCGGCGACGAGATCTCCGGCTCGTTCGACTCGCTGCTGGCCAAGCTCGTCGTCACCGGCGCCACCCGCGAACAGGCCCTGGAGCGCGCCCGTCGCGCCCTGGACGAGTTCGAGGTCGCCGGCCTGCCCACGGTGCTGCCCTTCCACCGTATGATCGTGCGCGACCCGGCCTTCGCCCCCGCCGACGGCGCGCCCTTCTCGATCTACACGCGCTGGATCGAAACCGAGTTCGAGAACACCATCGCTCCCTGGAGCGGCACGGTCGAAGACCGCCCCCGCTCGGACGCCCGCCACAGCGTGGTCGTCGAGGTCGACGGCCGCCGCATCGAGGTGAGCCTGCCCAGCCGGCTGCTGCCCGGCACAGCGTCGGAGAAGACCGCGGGGCCCGCACCCCGCCGGCGCACCGCGGCGCACTCCGTGAGCGCCTCGACGGGCGACGCTGTCAAGGCGCCCATGCAGGCCACCATCGTCAAGATCCTCGTCGCCGAGGGCGACACCGTCGTCAAGGGCGACCTGCTGCTCGTGCTCGAGGCCATGAAGATGGAGCAGCCGCTCACCGCCCACAAGGACGGCGTGATCGGGGCGATCGGTGCTGACGTCGGCGCCACGGTCTCCAGCGGCCACCTGCTGCTGACCGTCTCCTAGCCGGCCAACTGCTGCCGGATCGGACAATTGTGCCCGGTACGCCGGGCTCAATTGTCCGATTCGGGAACAGTAACGTCGGCGGGAGGCCGACCGCGGCGAGCCCTCAGCTCGGCCTGCGGGTCAGTAGTGCACCTTGTGCATGGCGCGCGCGGCATCCGTGATCGAGCCCGTCAGCGACGGGTACACCGTGAAGGCCTCGGCGACCTCGTCGACCGTGAGGCCGTGCTCGACGGCGAGGGTGAGCGGGAAGATCAGCTCGCTGGCCTTGGGGCCCACGATGACGCCGCCGATGACGGTGCCGGTGCCTCGGGAGGCGATCAGCTTGACGAAGCCGTCGGTGATGCCCATCATCTTGGCGCGCGGGTTGGCTTCCAGCGGCATCTTGTAGACCTCGCCGCGGCGCAGGCCCTCCTCGATCTCCTTCTGAGCCCAGCCCACCGTGGCGATCTCCGGTTGGGTGAAGATGTTCGCGGCCACGTTGCGCACGTCGATGGGCTTCACGGCGTCGCCCATGGCGTGGTAGACGGCCGTGCGGCCCATCATCGACGCCACGGAGGCCAGCGGCATCTCGGTGGTGCAGTCGCCCGCCGCGTAGATGTTGGGGATCGAGGTGCGTGCCACCCGGTTGACCCGGATGTGACCGGATTCGTCCAGCTGCACGCCGGCTTCGACGAGGCCGAGGCCCGTGGTGTTGGGCACGGCGCCGACGGCGATCAGGCAGTGGCTGCCCTCGACGGTGCGGCCGTCGGAGAGGGTCACGGTCACGCCCGTCGCGGTGCGCTCGGCGGATGCGGCGCGGGACTTGCTGAGCACGACCATGCCGTTGCGGGTGAACACGTTCTCGATCACGGCGGCCGCATCGGCGTCCTCGCCGGGCAGCACCTGGTCGCGGCTGGAGATCAGGGTGACCTCGGCGCCGAGGGCCCGGTAGGCGGAGGCGAACTCGGCCCCGGTGACGCCGGAGCCGACCACGATCAAGTGCTTGGGCACCGACTTGAGGTTGTAGAGCTGCGTCCAGGTGAGGATGCGTTCGCCGTCGGGCATCATGCTGGGCAGGGTGCGCGGGCTGCCGCCGACCGACAGCACGATGGTGTCGGCCTCGATCCGGTCGAAGTCGGTTCCGGAGCCGTCGTCGCCCGTGGAGACGATCACGGCGTCGCGGCCGTCGAGGCGGCCGTGGCCGCTCTGCAGCTTGACGCCGGCCTTCACGAGGGTGGCCCGCATGTCTTCGGACTGCTCCCGGGCCAGCGCCAGCAGGCGCTTGTTGACGGCGGCCAGGTTGATCGCCACCTCGGGGTGCAGCGGCTTACCGGTGTCGCCGCGCACGAAGAACTGCACGCCGAGGTCGGTCGCCTCTCGGATCGAGTTGGATGCCTCGGCCGTCGCGATGAGCGACTTCGAGGGGACCACATCGGTGAGCACCGCAGCGCCGCCGACGCCGACGCGTTCGATCAGGGTCACCTCGGCGCCCTGCTGGGCGCCCGCCAGGGCCGCCTCATAACCGCCGGGGCCTCCACCGATGATGGCGATCCGCTGTTTTCTCTCGAACTCGTAAGACATTCACTTATTCTGTCGCGCCACCCGCGCCGGGCCAAACCACACCAGACGTCCGGGCAATTAGAGTAGGGGGATGCTCACGACCGAGATCAATCCTCTTGACGCGCCGGAAACCAACCCGTTCGACGTGGCCGAGATCGCTGCCCAGGAAATCGCCGACGCCACCGGAGTCGACCATCACGACATCGCCCTCACCCTGGGCAGCGGCTGGGGCAAGGCTGCCGACCTGATCGGCGAGACCACGCACACCATCCCCGCGCTGGAGATCACCGGCTTCAGCGCGCCCGCGCTGGCCGGCCACGCCGGCATGCTGCGGTCGGTGCTGCTGCCCACGGGCAAGCGTGCCCTCGTGATCGGCGCCCGCACCCATTACTACGAGGGCCACGGCGTGCGCCGGGTCGTGCACAGCGTGCGGACCGCCGCGGCCACGGGCGCGACGACCATGATCCTCACCAACGGGGCCGGCGGCATCCGCGAGACCTGGACGCCAGGCACGCCGGTACTGATCAGCGACCACATCAACCTCACCGCAGACTCGCCGCTCGAGGGCGCCACCTTCATCGACCTCACCGACCTGTACTCGCAGCGCCTGCGCGACCTGGCCCGGGGCATCGACGCCTCGCTCGACGAGGGCGTGTACTGCCAGTTCCGCGGCCCGCACTACGAGACGCCGGCCGAGGTGCAGATGGCCAAGGCCATCGGCGGTCACATTGTCGGGATGTCCACGGCCCTCGAGGCCATCGCGGCCCGGCAGGCCGGCATGGAGGTACTCGGCATGTCGCTGATCACCAACCTGGCCGCCGGCATCCAGAAGACCCCGCTGAGCCACGGTGAGGTGCTCGAGGCCGGACAGATGGCCGAAGCCACCATCAGCGCACTCCTGGCCAAGATCGTGGCCTCGCTGTGAGCCTGGACAACGGCATTCCGGAACAGCCCGCGGCCGACGAGACCCGCCGCCGCGGCGCGCACGCCGCCGAGCCCGTCACCGAGACAGCGCCGGAGCCCGTGCCCGCCGAGGAACGCGAACCGAAGACCGCCGTGCTCGATACCGTCGCCGCGCCGCTCGACGAGGTCCCGGCCGCGACCGCGGTGCTCGACACCGTCGTGATCGAACCGGCCGCGACCGACCCGGTGGGCGAACTCATCGTCACCGCCACCGCGTGGCTCGCCCAGGACCCCGACCCGGAGACCCGCGCCGAACTGCGCGTGCTCCTGCAGCAGGCCCAGGACCGCGATCCGGCCGCCGTGGCCGACCTGCACTCCAGGTTCGACGAGCGCCTCGCGTTCGGCACCGCCGGCCTCCGCGGCGAGATCGCCGCCGGCTCCAACCGGATGAACCGGGTACTGGTCTCCCAGGCCGCCGCCGGCCTGGCCGCCTTCCTGCTCGAGCAGGCCCCGACCGCCCGGCCCGGCGGCATCCCCTCGGTGGTCATCGGCTACGACGGCCGCCGCAACTCGCACGTGTTCGCCACCGACACCGCCGCGATCATGGCCGGCGCCGGCGTGCGTGCGATCCTGCTGCCCCGTCTGCTGCCGACCCCGGTGCTCGCGTTCGCGGTGCGCCACCTCGGCGCCAGCGCCGGTGTGATGGTGACAGCCTCGCACAACCCGCCCAACGACAACGGCTACAAGGTCTACCTCGGCGACGCCGACGCGGGCTCCCAGATCGTCTCCCCCGACGACGTGGCCATCGCCGCCCAGATCCAGCGGGTGGCCGACACCCTCCTGGTCTCCGACCTGCCCCGCGCGGCGTACGAGACCGCGCCGGAGTCCGTCGTGCAGGCCTACGTCGACGCCACCGCCGCCATCGCCCGGCCGCCGCGCGCGCAGGTCAACGCCGTGTACACGGCCCTGCACGGTGTGGGCTGGGACACCACCCGCCGCGTGCTCGACGCCGCCGGTTTCGCGTTGCCGACCCCCGTCGACGCGCAAATCGCCCCCGACTCGGCCTTCCCCACCGTCGCGTTCCCCAACCCGGAGGAACCCGGCGCGATGGACCTGGCCTATGAGACCGCCCGCGAGGTGGGCGCAGAACTCATCATCGCCAACGACCCGGATGCCGACCGGCTCGCCATCGCCATCCCCGACGCCGACGCGGCCGAGGGCTATCGGCGCCTGAGCGGCAACGAGGTCGGGGCGATCCTCGGCTGGCGCGCAGCCGTCGAGGCCCAGAACACCCCCGGCGACGGCGGCGCCAACGGCACCCTCGCCTGCTCGATCGTGTCGACCCCGGCCCTCAAGGCCGTGGCGGATGCCTACGGGCTGGCCTTCACCGACACCCTCACGGGCTTCAAGTGGGTCTCCCGCGCCCCCGGGCTGATCTTCGGCTTCGAGGAGGCCCTGGGCTACCTGGTGAACCCGGGCACCGTGCGCGACAAGGACGGCATCTCGGCCGCGGTCGCCCTGCTCTCGCTGGTGAGCGACCTCAAGGCGGACGGCTCCACCCTGGCCGAGCACCTGGACGCCTTCTCGGAGAAGTTCGGGCACTTCGCCTCGGGCCAGATCTCCGTGCGGGTCACCGACCTCACCGAGATCGACCGGGTGATGGCGCGACTGCGCGACAGCCCGCCGGCGATGATCGGCAGCAGCCGGGTCGACCACATCGACGACCTCTCGCAGGGCTTCAACGGTCTGCCGCCGAGCGACGTGCTGCGCATCGTGCTCGCCGACGGGTCCCGCGTGATGGTGCGCCCGAGCGGCACGGAGCCCAAGCTGAAGGTCTACCTCGACACCAACAGCACCGTCGGCAGCCTCGCCGAACGGCGTCAGGCCGCATCCGACGCCCTGGCCGAACTCGACCGCGGCATGCGGGCGTTGATCGGCTGATGCAGTGCTCCCGGGTCGCACTGCGACCCGGGACGCCCGGCTAACCCAGCGCGGTCTCGAGCTTGGCGGTCAGTTCGTCCAGGTCGAAGAAGTTATCGATGATGATGACATCCGCGTTGGTCTTGCCGATCGACGGCACCAGCTCGCTCGACGTGAGGATCACCTGGGCGTCCGCGGCGGCCAGCTTGACGCTGGCGATGTCGGCGGCGGTGACGTCCGCCTGGATGTCGAGGCGCTCGAGGGCGCGTTCGGCGTTGACCTTGAGAATGGCGGACGTGCCGATTCCCACTCCGCACAGTGCGACGATCTTCATGATGACTCCTCTTCGGTGGCTGCGTGCCCTGATGGTGCCGCGATGCCCAGGAGCGAGCGTACGGTTTCGGCGTCCGGCGCCGCTGCCAGCGCCGGGATGATGCTGGAATCGTTGAACACATTGGCGAGTTCGGCGACGAAATGCACGTGCTCGTCACCCGTGGTCACGGCCAGGCCGAGCACCACGCTGACCGGGTCGTTGTGCGGATGCCCGAACGCGACGGGGTCGGCCAGGGTCACCACGCTCAGACCCTCGGTGAGCACATCGGGGCCGGGCCGGGCGTGCGCCAGGGCCAGCCCGGGCGCGATCACCACGTAGGCGCCGAACTCCTCGATCACCCCCACCATGCGCTCGGTGTAGCCCGGCGCGGTGGAGCCGCTTCTCTCGAGCGCCGCCCCCGCGGCGCCGATCGCGGCGCGCCAGTCGGGAACGTGCAGGCCGACGTCAATGGCGTCGAGGGGAAGCGGGGGAAGCGACATGGCTGCTTTCGGGGTTGGGGTGGGGCGGTCAGGCGTTGGCGAAGCCGTCGACGATGGCATCCGCGAGTTCTTCGCGCTCCTCGAGCGGCAGGAACGCGCTCGACGCCGCGTTTAGCTGCAAGGCTTCGAGGTCGTCGAGGTCGTAGCCGAAGGCATCCGTCAAGAGCGCCAGCTCGCGGCTGAGCGAGGTGCCGCTCATCAGACGATTGTCGGTGTTCACGGTCACGCGGAAGCCCAGCTGGTAGAGCAGGTCGAACGGGTGGTCGAGCATGTCGTCGCCCCAGGCGCCGATGGCGCCGGTCTGCAGGTTGGACGACGGGCTCAGCTCGAGCGGGATCTCACGGTCGCGCACCCACTGGGCCAGCGGGCCGAGGGTGACGTAGGTGTTGTCCTGGTCTTCGCGGCCGATCTCGATGTCTTCGGCCAGGCGCACCCCGTGGCCCAGGCGCAGCGCCCGGCCGTCGAAGAGCGCGCCACGGATGCTGTCGAGGCCGTCGGCCTCGCCGGCGTGCACGGTGACCGGGAAGAGGTTGCGGGCCAGGAAGTCGAACGCCTCGGTGTGATCGGCGGCGGGGAAACCCTGCTCGGCGCCCGCGATGTCGAAGCCCACGACGCCCAGGTCCCGGTGCCGCACGGCGAGCTCGGCGACCTCGAGCGAACGCTCGGCGTGCCGCATCGCGGTGATGACCTGGCCGATCTTGATGACCAGCCCGGCCTGGGCGACTCGGTCGATGCCGGCCTCGATGCCTTCCTGCACGGCGTCGACGGCCTGGTCCAGGCTGAGCCCGGCCGTGAGGTGCTGCTCGGGCGCCCAACGGATCTCGCCGTAGATCACGCCGTCCAGGGCGAGGTCTTCGACGAATTCGCGGGCGACGCGCGCGAGCGAGTCGTGGGTCTGCATGACGGCGACGGTGATGTCGAAGGTCTTGAGGTAGTCCACCAGCGACCCGGAGGTGGCTTGAGCGGTGAACCAGTCGGCCAGGTCGGCCTCGGTGTCGGCGGGCAGATCGAGGTCGATGGCGTCGGCCAGCTCGATGATCGTGGCCGGCCGCAAACCACCGTCGAGGTGGTCGTGCAGGGAGACTTTGGGCAGCGCGTTGATGCTCACGCCGCTGCCGGGCATCAGGTATTCCTCAGGGCTGGTATTCACCTCCCTAATCTATCGCCCCGTCGCTGTGCGCACCCCGATGCCGCCACATCCGCTCGCCGGCGCCCCTCTGCGCACCCTGCCATGATCCGTCGAAGCGCCCGTGTGAGCGCGCTGCCACTCGCCGCTCCGCCGGTGTGCGTGCCCTTCCGCTGCCACCTCCGCTCGCCATCTCGCCAAAAATCAACCGCCTCACCGCCCACTTGCCGCAAAGTACCCTCTCAAGCCGCTCGAGAGGGCAATTCTCCGCAACTCACCGACAGCGACCGCGCTCATTTGCGCCGAGTCGCCCTGCCCGCAAGCTCCCAGGGGCGCGCTGCCGCACCTCACGCGAAGCCGGCCGGTGGATAACTCTGACGGCCCGCTGGGAGAAATGGCATCTTGGGCGGATGCGTAAGCGAACAGAGCTCCCTCGCACCCTGTCGCTCGACGGGTTCACCGTCGCCGACGCACGTCGGGAGGGGGTGACCGCGAAGCGGCTGCACGCGACAGACCTGGAGGCGCCGTTCCACGGAGTCAGGGTCGCCGCCGGCGGGTCTGCCGGAGTATGGGAGCTGACGCGGGCCTACTCGTCGATCATGCCCACCGCCCATTTCTTCAGTCATGTCACCGCGGCCCTGCTGCTCGGGATGCCGCTGCCCCGGCATGCCAGACGAGATCTGCCCCTGCACGTGAGCGTCGTCGCACCCGAGCGCGCTCCGCAGGGCAGCGGGGTTGCCGGGCACACCGTCACCGGCCGGCCCGAGCTGTGGCGCGTTCGCGGGCTCACGGTGCAGAACCCCGTCAGCACCTGGTGCGAACTGGCCCCGTTGGTGGGCCTGGACGATCTCATCGCACTCGGCGACCACCTTCTCGGCGTCATGGATCCGCCGTACACCCGCGACGATCTGGCCCGCGCGGTGGAGGCGAGAGCCGGACACAGAGGCATCCGACGGCTTCGCGCCGCTGCGGAGTGGGTGCGTCCACGGGTCGAATCTCGTCAAGAAACCCGCCTGCGCCTGCTCATCGTGCGAGCCGGTCTGCCGGAACCTGAGACCAATGTGTATCTCCCGCTGCGCCATCAACGTCGTCGAGTACGCGGCGACCTGGTCTACCTGCGCTACCGAACTCTCGTCGAGTACGACGGCGGACAGCACCGCACCGACGATGCGCAATTCGCACGGGATGTCGACCGGCTGGATGGGGTGATGGCCGAGGACTGGCGGGTCATCAGGGTACTCAAGGAGACCCCTGATGCGGAGGTTCTCGCGCGGCTCGAGCAGGCGCTGCGGTCCCGGGGCTGGCGTCCCGGCGACTGAGCACTGCTCCCGCGCCCACGAGTTGCGGCAAAACGCCCCCACAGCAGCGCTGAAGGGGCACTTTGCGGCAAGTCGCCGAAGACGCCCGCGCTCACTTGCGTCAAAAGCTCCCTTCAGGAGCCCTGAAGGGGCAATTCGCGGCAAGTCGGCGACGACGGGCGGGCACGTCGGGCGGCAGGGTGTGAAGCGCCGCCCGCGGATGCGGCGGGGCTAGCGGGTGATGCGCTCGGCGATCAGGGGGCCGCCGTCGAGGACGGGCTCTCCGGGGTCACCGATGCGCCAGGCGCCGTCGACGGCCTCGAGGGCCCGCGCGAAGCGCTCCGGCTCGTCGGCGCTGAGGGTGAAGAGCGGCTCGCCCTTTCGCACGGTGTCGCCCGGCTTGGCGTGCAGGTCGATGCCGGCGGCGTGCTGCACCGGGTCCTGCTTGCGGGCGCGTCCGGCGCCGAGGCGCCAGGCGCCGATGCCGAACGGCAGGGCCTGCTGCTCCACGAGCACCCCGTCGCGGTCGGCGAGCACGGTGTGGGTCTCCTTCGCGACGGGCATCGCGGCGGTCGGGTCGCCGCCCTGCGCACGGATGACCGCGTTCCACTTGTCCATCGCGCGGCCGTCCTTGAGGGCAGCCTCCACGTCGACGTCGACGATGCCGGCCAGGTTGAGCATCTCCCGGGCCAGGGCCACGGTGAGCTCCACCACATCGGAGGGGCCGCCGCCGGCGAGCACCTCGAGGGACTCGCGCACCTCGTTGGCGTTGCCGATGGCCAGGCCGAGGGGCACGTTCATGTTGGTCAGCAGCGCGGAGGTGGCGACTCCGGCGTCCTCGCCGAGCGCGACCATGGTGCGGGCCAGTTCGCGGGAGCGTTCGATGTCCTTGAGGAACGCGCCGGAGCCGAACTTGACGTCCAGAACCAGGGCGCTGGTGCCCTCGGCGATCTTCTTCGACATGATCGATGACGCGATCAGCGGGATCGCCTCGACGGTGCCGATGATGTCGCGCAGGGCGTAGAGCTTGCCGTCGGCCGGCGCCAGGCCGCTGCCCGCGGCGCAGATGACGCCGCCGACATCCTGCAGCTGGGCGAACATCTCCTCGTTGCTGAGGTTGGCGCGCCAGCCCGGGATGGACTCGAGCTTGTCCAGGGTGCCGCCGGTGTGGCCGAGGCCACGGCCGGAGAGCTGCGGCACCGCGGCGCCGAAGACCGCCACGAGGGGCATCAGCGGCAGGGTGATCTTGTCGCCGACGCCGCCGGTGGAGTGCTTGTCGGTGGTCGGCTTGCCCAGACCCTCGAAGCTCATCCGCTCGCCGGAGTTGATCATGGCCATGGTCATGTCGCGGATCTCGCGGCGGGACATGCCGTTGAGGAAGATCGCCATGGTCATGGCGGCCATCTGCTCGTCGCCTACGTACCCGCGGGTGTACGCGTCGATCAGCCAGTCGATCTGCGGGGTCGACAACTCGCCCTTGTCACGCTTGGCGTGGATCAGGTCGACGGCGTCGAAGGCTTCGATGGTGCGGGGGGTGGAGCTCATTTAGTGGTCTTCCCGATAGGCGGCGAGTTGGCGGGGCCCGAAGGCGTCCGGCAGGACCTCGTCGATGGTGCGCACGCCGGAGACGGTCTCCAACAGCATGCCTGGGGCTGAGTGTTCGTAGAGAAGCTGGCGGCAGCGCCCGCACGGCATCAGGGTGTTGCCGTTGCCGTCGACGCAGCTGAAGGCGACGAGCTGGCCGCCGCCGGTGAGGTGCAGTACCGACACGAGCGCGCACTCGGCGCAGAGGGTGAGGCCGTACGAGGCGTTCTCCACATTGCAGCCGCTGATGACGCGGCCGTCGGTGACGAGCGCGGCCGCACCGACCGGGAACTTGGAGTACGGCACATAGGCCTTGGTCATCGCCTCGGCGGCCGCGCTGCGCAGCACGCCCCAGTCGATGTCGCCCGACGTGGGCGTCACGGTGTCAGATGTCACAGGAGCCTCCGTCACGATTTGATGTACGGTTTTCCGGATGCCGCCGGCCCGCGGGACTTCCCCACCAGTCCGGCCACGGCGAAGATGGTGACCAGGTAGGGCAGCATCAGCATGAACTCGCTGGGCACCGGCGAACCGATGATGCTCAGCACGTTCTGCAGGTTGCTGGCGAAGCCGAACAACAGCGCGGCCAGAGTGGCGCGGATCGGGTCCCAGCGGCCGAAGATCACCGCGGCGAGGGCGATGAAGCCGGCGCCGGCGGTCATCTCCTTGCCGAAGGCGCCCACCGACCCGAGCGTGAAGTACGCCCCGCCGAGGCCGGCGACGGCTCCAGCGAGCGACACGTTCCAGAACCGGGTGCCCGTGACGTTGATGCCCACGGTGTCGGCCGCCTGCGGGTGCTCGCCCACCGAGCGGAGGCGGAGGCCCCACCGGGTGTGGAAGATGCCGTAGTAGACCAGGGCGACGGCGATGTACATGATGTACACGATCAGGGTCTGCCGGAAGAGGACCGGCCCGATGATCGGGATCTCGCTCAGCAGCGGGATGTTGATGCGCTCGAACTTGGGCGGCTGGTTCAAAAGCGACGCGTTCGGCGCCAGCACCTGGGAGAACAGGAACCCGGTCAGGCCCGTGACGAGCACGTTGAGCACCACACCCACGATGACCTGGTCGACGAAGTACTTGATCGAGAACGCGGCGAGCACGAACGAGACGAGCACTCCGGCCACCATTGCGGCGAGGAGCCCGAGCAGCGGCTGCTGAGTGACCGACGCGACGACGGCCGAGGTGAACGCACCGGCGAGCAGCTGCCCCTCGATGGCCACGTTGACCACGCCGACCCGCTCGGAGATCACGCCGCCGAGAGCGCCGAAGATCAGCGGAACGGCCAGGCTCAGCGAACCGAAGAGCAGGCCGGGCACGGGGATGCGCGCGTCGGCGGATGCCCAGGCCAGGAAGCCGAGCAGGAGCAGGAACGCGAACACCGAGATGAGCCAGAGCGGAACCTTGCGGTGCGTCTGCACCATCCAGGCGCTGAGTCCGGTGATGAGCGCCAGCAGCACGGTCACGACGATGCCGGTGGCCCGAGTGGGCAGGAGCACGTCTGGAAGCTGGATCAGGTCGCTGGAGGTGGAGAGCACCATGGTGCTGGTGCCGGAGCGGCCGAAGACCACCAGCAGGAGGAATCCGAGCACGGTGAAGACGCCGAGGACGATCGGCACCTTCCAGCTCTTGATGACGGCGGTCGCTGGTCCCTCATGCGGCTCTGACGGCTGGGTGGGCTGGTTCACGGGAGCGATCGTGCTCATTTCGCCACCACCTCCTGGGTCACGTTGGGAACCGGTTTACGGCGCGGCGCCCCGGGCGCCGGCAGTCGGAAGATCGCGCGCACGAGCGGCGGCGCGGCGATGAAGAGCACGATGAGCGACTGCACGACAAGCACGATGTCGATGGGCACGCCCTCGGCGGCCTGCATCGAGAAGCTGCCGGCCTTGAAGGCGCCGAACAGGATGCCCGCGGCGAACACGCCCCACGGCTTGGAGCGACCGAGCAGAGCCACGGTGATGGCGTCGAAGCCGATCCCCGAGTCGATGCCCGAGCCGAAGCCGCTGGTGGTGGTGCCGAGCACCTGGTTGATGCCGGCCAGGCCGACGAGCCCGCCGGAGAACAGCATCGCGTAGACGTACATGCGCTGCACGCTGATGCCCGCCACCCGTGCGGCGTTGGGGTTCTCACCGACGGCCCGGAACTTGAAGCCCAGGCTTGAGCGGCCCAGCAGCCACCACACGAAGACCGTGGCCGCGATCACCAGGATGAACCCGAAGTGCAGGTTGTAGTTGGGGCCGAGGATGTCGAAGAAGACCGCGGTCTCCTTGGTGGCGGGGCTCTTCGGGTTGTTCGAGCCGGGCGTCTTGAGGAACCCGTCACGCAGCAGGAAGCTGACCAGGTAGAAGGCCACGTAGTTGAGCATGATCGTGGTGATCACCTCGTGCGCGCCGGTGCGGGCCTTGAGCAGGCCGACCAGGCCGCCCCAGAGGGCACCGCCGAGAACGCCGGCCACGAGCGCCGCGATCATGTGGATGCCGGCCGGCAGCTCGAGGGCGAACGCCACCCATCCGCCGAGGGTCGCGGCGATGAGCATCTGGCCGCGGCCGCCGATGTTGAACAGGCCCACCCGGAAACCGAGCGCGACACCGAGGCCGGCGGCGATCAGCGGGGTGGCGTAGGTGAAGGTCTCGGTGAGCGGCTTGATGCCGTCGGCGAAGCTCGGGCGGCGGAAGTTGTACACCGAACCCTGGAACAGGGCCGAGTACGCGCCGGAGACCGAGTTCCAGACGGCGCCGATGAGGTCGCCGGGCCGGGAGAAGAAGTACCCGGCGCTCTCCTGCACGTCATCGTTGGTGAAGGCGATCATCACGGCGCCGACAAGGAGCGCGAGGACCACGGCGAGCACCGAGATGATCGCGTTGCCCGTGGTGATCTCACGGAAGATGTTGTGCCAGCGCGACGGTTCGGCGGGCTCGGTCGGCGCCGGGGTCGTGGTGGGCTGCTGCGCGGCGCTCATGCTGCGGCTCCTTCTGCGGGCGTTTCGCCCGCCATCATCAGACCCAGAACGGATCGGGGGGTGTCGCCGGGAACGATGCCGACAATGCGGCCGCTGTACATGACCATGATGCGGTCGGCGAGGGCGGCGACCTCGTCGAGTTCGGTGGAGATCACGATGACCGGGGTGCCGGCATCCCGGGTGGCGACGATACGCTCGTGCACGAATTCAATCGAGCCCACGTCGAGACCGCGGGTGGGCTGCGCCGCCACGAACAGACGCAGGTCGCGGCTGAGTTCGCGGGCGAGCACGACCTTCTGCTGGTTGCCGCCGGAGAGGCGGCCGACGGGCGTCTCGATGCCCTGGGAGCGCACGTCGAATTCCTTCACCTTGGCGCGGGCGAAGTCGGCCAGGTAGCTCAACTGCACGTTGAACCGTTTGACGAACGGGAGTTTGTTGGAGCGGTCGAGCATGAGGTTCTCGGCGATGGTGAACGCGCCGACCAGGCCGTCCCTGGTACGGTCCTCCGGCACGAAGCCGACACCGGCGTCGAGCACCTGGCGCACCGAGTGGCCGCGGAGCGACGTGCCGTCGAGGGTGATCTCCCCCACGACGCGGGGCTGCAGGCCCATCAGCGCCTCGGTCAGTTCGGTCTGGCCGTTGCCCTGCACGCCGGCGATGGCGAGGATCTCGCCGGCCTTGACGTCGAAGCTGACATCGTTGACCAGGATCTGGCCGAGCGGGTCGATCACGGTGAGGTTGGTCACCACGAGTGCCGGCGCGCCCGGCGTGGCGGGCGCCTTGTCGACGGTGAGGTCGACGGCGCGGCCCACCATCAGCGTGGCGAGCTCTTCGTTGCTCGCGGTCGGTGAGGCGGTGCCGACGACCTTGCCCAGACGGATGACCGTGATCCGGTCCGCGACTTCGCGCACCTCGCGCAGTTTGTGGGTGATGAAGACGATGGAGGTCCCAGCGGCCTTGAGCTGACGCATGATGTTCATCAGCTCGTCGGTCTCCTGTGGGGTGAGCACCGCGGTGGGCTCATCGAAGACCAGCACCTTCGCGTCGCGGGAGAGCGCCTTGATGATCTCCACCCGCTGCTGGACTCCCACGGGGAGGTTCTCGACGAGGGCATCGGGGTCGACGTTGAACCCGAAGCGGTCGGAGATCTCACGGACCCGCTTGCGTGCGGCGGGCAGGTCGAGGCGACCGCCGACCTTGGTCTGCTCGTGGCCGAGCATGACGTTCTCGGCGACGGTGAACACCGGGATGAGCATGAAGTGCTGGTGCACCATGCCGATGCCCGCGGCCATGGCGTCGCCGGGTCCGGTGAAGTGCTGGGGTACGTCATCGAGAAGGATCTGCCCCTCTTCGGCGCGGTACAGGCCGTAGAGCACGTTCATCAGCGTTGACTTACCGGCTCCGTTCTCGCCGAGCAGGGCGTGGATTTCGCCCTCCTCGATGGTGAGGTTGATGTCGTCATTGGCAACCAGGGCACCGAATCTCTTCGTAATGCCGCGAAGTTCGAGCTTCATAGTCTTCGATTCTATTGAGGTGCTGCCCGGCCGGGGTCCAGGCGGGGCGGTAGCCGGAACAGACCACGCAACGAAACGGGGAGGCCAGCGTGACGCTGGCCTCCCCGGTGCCCTGACGGGCGGTCGTGCTAAACGGTAATGCCGGTGGAACTGGGTGTTACTTGGGCGTGGCGTCGCTGGTCACGACGATGTCGCCGCTGATGATCTTCGCCTTGAGGTCGTCGACCTCGGTGACCAGGGTCGGGTCGACCTTGGACTCCCAGTCGTGCAGCGGGGCCAGGCCGACACCCTCGTTCTCGAGCGTTCCGATGTACGGGTCAGCGGAGAAGTCTCCGTTTGCCGCGTCGGTGACGATCGTGTCGGTGGCATCCGTCATCGACTTCATGATCGAGGTGAGGTACATCGATGCGAACTCGGGCGTGGTCTCGAACAGGTCGCTGTCGACACCGATGATGGCGACGTCCTTGCCGGAATCGGCAATGGCCTGTGCGGTGCCCTGGAAGAGCGGGCCGGCGACCGGGAGGATGATGTCCGCACCGGCGTCGATCAGACCGGCGCTGATGGTCTTGCCCTGGCTGATGTCGTCGAATCCGCCAGCGATCGAGCCGGACTGGGCTTCTTTGTTCCAGCCGACAAGCTTGACGTCGGTCTTCTTCTCGGTGTTGTAGTACGCGATGCCGTCGGCAAAGCCGTCCATGAAGATGGTGACGGACGGGTATGCCATGCCACCGAAGGTGCCGACGGTGCCGGTCTTGGTGGTGCCTGCGGCGAGGTAGCCGGCCAGGAACGCGGCCTGCGCGGTGTCGTAGAGAACCGGCTTGACGTTGTCGAGGCTCAGGGGGCTGAAGTCGTCGTTGGAGAGCGGCGAGTCGATGATCGCGAATTCGACGTCGGTGTTCGCCTGGGCGGCGTCGCGCGTGGCGTTGGCGAGGGCGAAGCCGACGGTCAGGATGAAGTTGCAGCCCTGGTCGACCATGCTGGTCACGTTGCCGGCGTACTGGTCCTCAGAGGTGGACTCGGCCTGCTTGAATTCGACACCGAGTTCCTCGGAGGCCTTCTTCATGCCGTCGAAGCTGGACTGGTTGAACGACTTGTCGTCGAAGCCGCCGAAGTCGGAGACGATGCAGGGCAGGAAGTCCGCGGCCGCGCTGTCGGACGAGCCGGACGTCGTGGGGGCCGGCGCACACGCCGCGAGCAGAGCGAGAACGCCGAGTGAGGCAAGGCCGCCGAGCGTTGCCTTGCGGGTCGTGATTGTCAAGATTGACCTCCAGATGAGGCCCGGCGTGGGATCGCACGGGCTGGTATATGGAGTACACGTTACCCAGAACACCCCTGCTCAGATGAGCAAAGCGGCACTGTAGCCAAAAGGTTATCAACCCGCGACATTCTGGAAATCCGGCGGACACAAATCGTCATCTACCGGGGCTAATGCTGAGCGGCCCTCTCGGGCGCACTCTGGCCCGTCAGAGCACGTCCGAGCTGCCGGAGAGCCGGAGGGCGTCGACGACGGCCTTGACCTTCTGGGCGTTCGCGCTGGTGGTGACCAGGAGCGCGTCCGGGGTGTCGACCACGACGATGTCCTCCACCCCGATGAGCGCGATCATGCGCTTGGTGTGGCTGACCACGATGCCGCTGGAGGAGTCGGCGAGCACGCGGGCGCCCTCACCGAGGATCGCCAGGTCGCGCTTGCGGCCGTTGGAGTGGATCTTGGCGATCGACGCGAAGTCCCCCACGTCATCCCAGTCGAACTGGCCGGGGATCACGGCGAGCTTGCCCTTGACGGCGGCCGGCTCGGCGACCGAGTAGTCGATGGCGATCTTCTTGAGCTTGGGCCAGACCCGGTCGACCACGGCGCCGCGGCGGGGGGTGTCCCAGGCCTCGGCCAGTTCGAGGAGGCCTGCGAGCAGCTCAGGCTCCGTGGCACCGATCTCCTCGAGCAGACGGTCGGCGCGGGCGATGAACATGCCCGCGTTCCAGAGGTACTGGCCGCTGGAGAGGTAGCGCTTGGCGGTGGCCGGGCTCGGCTTCTCCACGAACGAGTTGACCGACTGGGCGCTCGGGGCGCCCTCGATGTCGAGCGGACCGCCGGTCTTGATGTACCCGAAACCGATCGCCGGCTCGGTCGGCTGGATGCCGATGGTGACGATGAGTCCGGTGTCGGCCGCGGCGATGGCCTCGACCACGGCCTGGCGGAAAGCAGCCGGGCCCTTGATGACGTGGTCGGCGGCGAACGAGCCGATGATCACGCCGGGTTCGCGGCGCTCCAGGATGGCGGCGGCGAGGCCGATCGCGGCCGAGGAGTCCCGCGGCTCGCTCTCGAGCACCACATTGATGTCGGCCAGCTCAGGCAGCTGCTCTTCCACGGCGGCGCGGTGGGCGCGGCCCGTGACGACCATGATGCGCTGGTCGCCGGAGAGCGGGGCCAGCCGGTCCCAGGTGGCGCGGAGCAGCGTCTGGCCGCTTCCGGTGAGGTCGTGCAGGAACTTGGGAGCATCGGCGCGCGACAGCGGCCACAGTCTCGAGCCGATCCCGCCGGCGGGGATCACACTGTAGAAACGGTCGAGGGAATCTGCTGAGTGGGACATTGCGCCAGACTACCGGTTCGTTGGCCCCGTTCATCCAAGGTTCACCCCACGGACGCGCGCGCTGCCTACTGTGGCGTCATGAGGGTTGCCGTCGTCAGCGAAAGCTTCCTCCCCACGGTCAGCGGGGTCACCACGAGCGTCTGCAAGGTGCTGGCCGAATTGCGCCGCACCGGCCACGAGGCGATGGTCGTCGCACCGTTCGGGGCCCCGGAGTCATTCGCCGGGTTCCCCGTACACACGGTGCCCGCGCTCTCCTACCGGCAGTTCCCGGTGGGGTTGCCCAACCCGCGGGTGCTGGGGCTGCTGGCCGACTTCCAACCGGATGTGCTGCACGCCGCGTCGCCGTTCCTCCTCGGCGCCCAGGGCATCGCCGCGGCCCGGCGCCTGGGGGTGCCCAGCGTTGCGGTCTTCCAGACGGATGTGGCCGGTTACGCCCACCGCAACCACCTCGGCCAGGCCACCCGGCTGGCCTGGCGGTTCGTGAAGTGGGTGCACGACGGCGCCGACCTGACCCTGGTGCCCTCCGAGGCCTCGATGCAGGACCTCCGCCGCATCGGCGTGGCCAACCTGGATCGCTGGACCCGCGGGGTGGACCTGGACGGCTATCACCCCAACAACCGGCGCGACCCGAGCGTGGCGGCGCTGCGCCGCACCCTGGCGCCGGCCGGCGAGGTCGTGATCGGCTACGTGGGTCGCATCGCCCCCGAGAAGCAGGTCGAACGGTTCCGCGCCCTGCGCGGGTTGCCCGGCATCAGCATCGCCCTGGTCGGCGACGGGCCGTCCACTCCCCTGGTGGCCAGGGCGCTGGCCGGCATGCCGGTCACCTGGCTCGGCCGGCTCGCCGGGCCCGAGCTCGCCGCCGCCTACGCCGCCTTCGACGTGTTCCTGCACGCGGGCACGGAGGAGACCTTCGGCCAGACCCTGCAGGAGGCGCACGCGGCCGGACTGCCCGTCGTGGCGCCCCGGGCCGGCGGCCCGATCGACCTCGTCGACCACGGCACCGACGGTTTCCTGTTCCACCCCGACGACGACGCCGACCTGCGCCGCCACGTGGCCGCGCTCGTCTCCGACAGGTCGCTGCGGCACCGGATGGGCGAGGCGGGCCGCCGGGCGGTGCTGGGCCGCAGCTGGGAGAACGTGTGCGCCACCCTGTTCGATCACTACCAGCGGGTCATCGACGAGGGCCTCGCCCGCCGCGCCGAGACGCTGGTGCCCCTGGCTCAACGCCGCTGAGCCCACCAGTTCGGGCGAGCACCGCCCCGCGAGGCGCCGGGCCCGCCCGACATGCACGGCGGGCCCGGTCCTCATTCAGTTGGCTACGACGACCTGCTTGCTGTTCGGCATGATCTGCTGCCATCCGGCGTACAGATCGCCCTTCTTGGCAAACGCTTTCGAGTCGGCGATCAAGCCCATCTTGTCCCCACCGAGCGAGAACTGTGTGACTCCACCGAGTTGGGTGGTCCATCCCGCGGATAGCCCACCATCCTTCACGATGAGCGTCCCAGCACCGAGGACGCCCACTCGCGAACCATCCAGCTCCACGTCACTCCCGCTGACCACGGCCACCCAGGGCGCGTAGAGGTCGCCCTCCTTGACGCGCACCACTCCGTCAGGCCACACCACTCCGATTCGGCTCCCTGAAAGCGACACGTCCGTGCCGCTTCCTTGAGCAACCCATGGAGCGCCGAGGCCACCATCCTTCACCGAGATACCCCCGCCGGTGAAGCGCACGCCGATGCGACTTCCGGACATCGACACCTGGGCGGTATCCGTGGCAACAGTGGTCCAACCCGCGTTCAATCCGCCTTCCTTGACGTAGAGGATATTGTCGGCGCCGACCACCGCGACCCGGTTGCCGTCAAGGTCGATGTCCCGGATCCCGGACGACATGACGTCTACCCAACCGGCATAGAGGTCCCCTTCCTTCACGAAGGCATGCCCATCGGTGGTGACGACCCCGATACGGTTTCCCGCCAGAGCAACCTTCGCCACGCCACCCAGTTGGAAAACCCAGGAGCTGGACATCTGGCCTTCCTTGACATACAGGTTTCCATCGGTCCCGATCACCGCATAGCGCTCGCCGTAAGAACTGGCGGGGTTCAGGCCGGGGAACGACCAGTTGATTGGCGTTCCCTTGCTCTGCGCGCTGCCGCAGGGAAACGCGGAATTGAGATCCTGCGCGGCGTTGTTGATCAGTACCTCGAAATGCAGATGCGTCCCCGTCGACAAGCCGGTTGAACCCATGACCCCGATCTGTTGGCCTTGGGTGACCTGCGCACCGACGCCGACGCTGTACGCGCTGAGGTGCGCATAGCGGGTCGAGTATCCGTCGGAGTGCTGGATGACGATCGCCTTGCCATAGGTTCCGTCCACGGCAGCAGAGATGACCTTCCCCGGCGCAGCAGCGGCCACCGTCGGACCCGATGAGTTGGCGATGTCTATCCCCGCATGGTGGGATGCGTCCGTTCCGTCGCAGTACACCCGGTACCCTCCGGTGACGGTGCCACTTGCGGGAACAATCATCGCTCCCGTTCCGGCCTGTGCGGGCTGCGCCACCACGGCCGATCCCAGTGCCGCCAGCACCGAGACGACCACGACAAGCCCAACTCGCCTTAAACGCTTTTTGCCTTCAGCCAGCATCTTGTATCCCCCCAAAACAAGCTGGAGCGCACCGCACCCCCGCGATTAGATCGGCGCACTCGCCGATTCAGGGCCAGTATCCTCCGCCGCTGGACGCGGAAACCACCCCCCGAAAGAGGTGCAAGGTCGCGCCGCACCCACGGGCTGGCGGACATCGGCGGCCACGGGCGGCATAGGGCACAAAGCCTCTGGCATCCAGGTTCGGCCTTAGGCAGCCCTAACCGACTTATCTCGTTGTCGAGACATAGACTGTAGGCACGTGTTTGTTCAACGATGACACCTCGTTCAGCAGGGGTCACGACTCAGCCAGGGAGGGTTGGTCATGCCACAGAATTCGGCAGGGGCCCTGACAGCTCAGCGGAAGACGACCTCGCGTCGCCCGGCCGGAACGCTCTACCGCGGCCGTGAGGGCATGTGGTCCTGGGTGTTGCACCGGATCACCGGGGTGGCGATCTTCTTCTTCCTCCTCGTGCACATCCTCGACACCGCCCTCGTGCGGGTCAGCCCCGAGGCGTACAACGCCGTGATCAGCCAGTACCAGACGCCCATCATGGGCCTGGGCGAGACGGCCCTCGTCGCCGCGATCGTGTTCCACGCCTTCAACGGCCTGCGGATCATCGCCATCGACTTCTGGAACGCGAAGTACCAGCGGGTGCTCTTCTACGTGGTCATCGGCCTGTGGCTGGTCACCATGATCGCCTTCGTGCCCCGCCACCTGATCAACGTGTTCAGCCACTAGGAGGACCGGATCATGACTTCGACTCTCGCCGCCCCCCGCAGCCCGTACGCCCGCACCCCGCACAAGCGCGGCGTGAACTGGGAGAAGTGGGGCTGGATCTACATGCGCGTCTCCGGCATCGTGCTGGTCGTGCTGATCTTCGGCCACCTCTTCGTCAACCTCATGGTGGGCGAGGGCGTCAGCGCCCTCAACTTCGCCTTCGTCGCCGGCAAGCTGTCCAGCCCGTTCTGGCAGTGGTGGGATGTGGCCATGCTCTGGCTGGCCCTCATCCACGGTGGCAATGGCATGCGCACCCTCGTGAACGACTACGCCACCACCCGCATCGGCCGCGGCATCCTCAAGTCCGCGATCCTCGCCGCCGTGGTCATCCTGATCGTGCTCGGCACCCTCGTCGTCTTCACCTTCGACCCGTGCCCGGCCGGAGCGCCCACCGACCTTCTCCCCACTTTCTGCCAGGCCCTCTAGGCCCCCAAGGAGCTGCAAAAACTTCCATGACGGATGCACCTGTGACCAATCCCGAATCCACCATCGTCGACGGTGTGCACTACCACCAGTTCGACATCGTCATCATCGGGGCGGGAGGAGCGGGCATGCGAGCCGCCATCGAGGCCGGCCCCAACGCATCCACCGCGGTGATCTCGAAGCTCTACCCCACCCGCTCGCACACTGGCGCGGCGCAGGGCGGCATGGCCGCGGCCCTGGCGAACGTGGAGGAAGACAACTGGGAGTGGCACACCTTCGACACCGTCAAGGGCGGCGACTACCTCGTCGACCAGGACGCCGCGGAGATCCTCGCGAAGGAAGCCATCGACGCGGTCATCGACCTCGAGAACATGGGCCTGCCCTTCAACCGCACCCCGGAGGGCAAGATCGACCAGCGCCGCTTCGGCGGCCACACCCGCGACCACGGCAAGAGCCCGGTGCGCCGCGCCTGCTACGCCGCCGACCGTACCGGCCACATGATCCTGCAGACGCTGTACCAGAACTGCGTCAAGCGCGGCATCAACTTCTTCAACGAGTTCTACGTGCTCGACCTGATCATGACCAACGTCGACGGCGTCGACCAGCCCTCCGGCGTGGTCGCCTACGACCTCGCCAGCGGTGAACTGCACGTCTTCTCCGGCAAGGCGTTCATCTTCGCCACCGGCGGTTTCGGCAAGATCTACAAGACCACCTCCAACGCGCACACCCTCACGGGCGACGGCGTGGGCATCATCTGGCGCAAGGGCCTGCCGCTGGAGGACATGGAGTTCTTCCAGTTCCACCCGACCGGCCTGGCGGGCCTGGGCATCCTGCTCACCGAGGGCGCCC
>Ga0247808_10000390_pt1 | contig 21887 bp, 22 predicted proteins | sample UWRJL089202R1_FD_179914 | JGI IMG/M metagenome (GOLD analysis project Ga0247808, IMG submission 179914) | Plant litter microbial communities from Arlington Agricultural Research Station in Wisconsin, United States - UWRJ-L089-202R-1 | ecosystem: Environmental > Terrestrial > Plant litter >... | reverse complement strand
ATTGATGCCGCCCACACCAACTCAAGTGTGTTCGCCCACCTCGTGACTGAGGCGTACGCCGTTCTGCACGACCAGACCAAGCGCCGCTGGTACGACACCACCGAATCGCGCCGCACAGCTGACTTCGCTGACCCGCTCCGCGCCCCCCATAGCGCTATGCAATCGCTCGCTCCGTCCGCCACGGCTCCCGCGAATGCACGCGCCAGCGTGAACGGATCTGCTTCGCAGTCTGTTGTTCCGGATGACACGGCCGCAGCCACCACTCACGGCGCCGACCCATGGCTTGTTGTGGGGTGGTGGGCCTACGGCGCATCCATTGGCGTACTGCTCGCGGTCGCCGCATCCGTGAGCTCCCTGACGGGCACTATGGACGGCGACGAGATGATTCGTGCCGACGCTCTTGGATACCTCGTGTTGATCGGCGCACTCGGCGCCCTCGCCGCACTGGTCGGAGCGATGTGCCGAACCGACACACTGCGCCTGCAAATCGGATCATCCGTCATCGCCATTGGATTTTGGGGCGGACTGCTCAGCGTTGTCGCCGTATCCGATCGCGCCCCCTGGTTCTGGCTCGGGGTGATCTACGTCCTGCTGCTTGTTGTCGGTTCGTTCTTGATCGCCTGGCGCCGCCATCACGAACGAATTAACGCACCCGGTTGGGTTCCGTACACCCCGCGGGTCACAGCGTCGCGCGACGGCCACCGCCGCCACTAGTTGCGCACGCTGATCCCTCTTCGAGGTCGCAACCACGCCGCCTAGCAACTAACCGTCGTACTACTTCGCGCGCAGCCGTTCGTACGTCTCGATGTAACTTTCGACCGATGTGCTTGCGACGGTCTTCGCGATGACATCAAGGTCGACGTCTGCCAGCGTTTTAAATCGCACGCAACTCTTGCCCATGTTGAGCTTCAGCCCGGTTGCTGTCCAACCTTCGACAAACTCCTGCAGCTCATCGGAGTCGGCGTACAAGCTCATCAGGTACAGCGAGTTGTAGTTCTTCTGCGCGATGATCGACACATGGCTCAGCGGTTCTTTGTTGTAGGTCGTGGGGTACGTCGAGAGTGGGATCGTCCACAACGGGGCACCACGGAACGAGCCCAGCTCGTACCCTTCGGGCATCGCCTTGTGCACGGTCTCGAAGACCGCGCGCACAGCATCGCCGCGCTCCCCCTCGAGCCCGGCAAGGTACTCCGCGACATCGGCAGGTACCGGCTGGTCACTCATCGTCAGCCTCCGCGGGCCAAACAGATTGCTTCGTCATGGCCTCACGGTAGCCCGGCCGCACCACGCTGTCGAGACCGCCGAATTGACCACATCCGGAGGAGCTGAACGGCGACAGCGCCGATCACCGCGCCGGACGTATTCGCCACAACATCGCCCCAGGTCGCATTGCGCAGGGCAACAAACGCGAATTGCACAAATTCGATCGCACATGAGAACAGCCCCGCAGCTATCGGCGCCCACCACCACGGCAGACGCGGAACGGCCAGCACCAACAGCGCACCGAGCGGCATAAACATCAGCACGTTCGCCGCAACCTCGACACCGTCGTAACTGACAGACGTCGCGCCCACCTCCTGCACCGCACCCACGGCCGTGCGAATGCGACTGGCAACCGGGCGATCGACCGGTGTCGGCCAGAAAACAACCACAGCGATGCCGGCGGTATACAAACCGAGCAGGATCCGGATGACGCGCGATTTCACGATCCCGCTCCTTCTCGCCCTAGCAACCGACCTGATTCGTCGTCGACCACCGTCGTGCCGAAAAGCGAGCGTACTGCTCACGTGTTACAGCGGCGAGTCCAGAGTGGATTCCGAGCCGCCAACGGCAGAATCCGAGCGGCGAGCGGCGGAATCTGCATGCCCAACTCGAAAGTCCGTCGCACTCACGCGCGGATCGTCGCATCGCCAACAGGTCACAAACCGGGCGATGCCCCACGGGGAGTGCTCGTACATCCACTGCATACTGTGTCCGCATCCCCCACACGGAATCGTCTCGATGGTTTCCATGCCGAAACTGTAGAACACCTCACTTCCGCCAGAAACGAGTTATCCACAGGCTGGATTAGTGACGCGCTATGCAGCCACTTCTTCGTCGGCGAACCGATCGAGCTCGTCGCGCATGTCGGACGCATTGTGCGCCGCACCGAAGATGATGGTGCCCGGCTGGAACGCAGCCCCGGCACTCAGCGGGCCCGCATTGATGGGGTCGTAACCGAGGTTGTTGATGAAGTCCATCACAAGAGCCGCGGCCTCATCGTCATCACTGGCGACGGCAAGCGCACGCCGCGCGGGATCACCCTCGGGCAGGTGGTCGGCCTCAAGCTCGTGATACCCAATGTGATTGAGGGTCTTCACCAAGCGTGCGCCCGGAAGGTACTCCGCGATGGTCTCGCTGCTGGTGCCGAACTCGAAGTCGTCCTGAGTCCCATCAATGGGCGACCAGTAGTTCATCGCGTCGATGACAACCTTGCCCGCGAGCAGCGCGGGGTCAAGCGAACGGTACTTGTGCAGCGGCAACGCGAGCACCACGATGTCGGCACTCTCGATGGCCTCCGTGCCAGACACGGCGCGAGCACCGGGAACAACAACCTCAACGATCAGCGAGATCTGTCTGGCGGATCCGGACCCCGCGATGTTGACGGCGTACCCCGCCTTTAGCGCGGCACGCGCAACGGACGTACCGACCCGGCCGGCACCCAGAATTCCCAAAGTCAATGCGTTCACATGTTGTTGAACATCCAACGCGCACAAATTCTTCCCGTAACTATTGAGAAGCTGTCACCCGACGAACCAGGTCTTCCCAGCCGTCCGCGAGCCGTCCGAGCGACAGTCGCTCATGCTCAACGCCAGACAACACCAGCGTCGCATCGAGAACGGCGAGCAAGTTCAGCGCAAGCACGGCGACATCCCCTTCAACTTTCGCGGCACGCAGCAACACCGAGATGTGCAATCCCATTGCCTCGCGCGCCGGCGACGAATAACGACCCTCCGACGACTCCTCCGCGGCACGGAGCAACGGACCCTGCGTCGCCAGAAGTTCAAACCGCGCTCGCCCGAAAGCAACCAGTCGCTCAATGGGATCTTCATCCGGTCCCAACGGCGGAGGCCCAAAAAGGAACGCGCGCTGAAACTCCGCTTCGCTATCACTGAGCAGCGTCTGCAAAAGCTGGGAGCGCGACCCAAATCGACGAAAGAGTGTGCCCTTGCCGAGCCCGGCCTCTCGAGCGACGGCATCCATGGTCAGTGCGTCGATTCCGTGGGTGGTGAGGATGACGCGGGCCGCCGCCACAATGAGGGCGCGGTTACGGCTGGCGTCAGCACGCTCAGTCTCGGCTGGTGGCCCCAGCTGCAGCATCCGTCGCTCCACGCTCGGACACTATCAGCCCGCGGACGACCACACTGCCCCACTCCTCACACAGACTCCACGCAACAGTCGTCAAATAAAGTGGAAGCAGAAGGGAATAAACGGACCGCAGTCCGGTTATCTCTACAGTCCGGCACTGCCGGGCCGGGTCACCCCGCGCCACGCATCACTGCCGCTGCACTCTCAAAAGATTCTTAAAGAAGGAACTCTTATGTCTGAAACAAACGTACTCATCCTCGTTGGAAGCCTCCGCGCAGGTTCCGTGAACCGCCAGCTCGCCGAGACCGCACTGACCGTCGCGCCCGAGGGCGTTGCGCTCACCGTCTTCGAGGGTCTCTCCGACATCCCCTTCTACAACGAAGACATCGACATCGCGGGCTCCGAGCCCAAGGCCGCCGTCAAGTTCCGCGATGCAATGAACGCCGCTGACGCTGTGCTCATCATTACCCCCGAGCACAACGGCACCATCCCCGCCGTTCTCAAGAACGCCATCGACTGGGCCTCGCGTCCGTTCGGCGCCAGCTCCATGTTCGGTAAGCCCGTCGCCGCCATCGGCAGCGCCTACGGCCAGTTCGGTGGAGTGTGGGCCCAGGACGAGGTTCGCAAGTCCGCTGGCATCGCCGGCGCTCGCGTTCTCGAGGACATCACCCTCTCCATCCCCGGTTCCGTTGTTCGCTTCGCCGAGCTTCACCCGAAGGATGACTCCGAGGTCGTTGAGCAGCTCACCGCCGTTGTCGCCGCGATCTCCGCCGCAGCAGTAGAGCCGGCCGCCGCCGCGTAATTTCACCGTAGAGCTGCGAGCAGCTTTACAGACGGCTCAACTGAGTCGATCGACACCAGCTTCACAAAAACGATCCCGATGCACTCGCGTCGGGATCGTTTTTTGTTGTGTGAATGACGCGGTTATGGATGACGCGGCTGTTACGCCGTGGGTGTGCGTGCGTCGTAGCTGCGCAGCCCCGGCCTCATTCGCATCAACACGGTGACCCAGGCGATGATGACAAGACCACCGAGAACCGGCGGGAACCACAGCGCGAGTGCGGACGCGAGGATTCCCGCGTAGAGGTCGCCCACGCGGGGTCCACCACCAACAACGACCATAAACACACCCTGCAGGCGCCCGCGCATCTCGTCGGGAGTCGCGGTGAGCATGATCGTCGAGCGGAAGATGGCACTGATCTCATCCGAGACACCAATGCCCACCAGCGAGATGATGGCCAGCACCAGCGCAATCATCACCACCGGGGTGGGATCGGCGCCCGCTGCTCCAAACCATCCGAACTCGGTCGCCGCGACAACGGCACCAAACATCAGCGTGAATCCGCCGTAGGCCACGATCGAGCGCTCGACGGCGAGGCCGTGGCGGTGGATGTGGCGGATGGGTCCGCTGAACAGGCTCGCGAGGAACGCGCCCACCGCGATGGCCGCAGTGAGAAGGCCAACCGTGACTGCTCCCCCACCGATAACCGTGGCGCCGATGGCGGGGAACAGAACGAGCGGACGTCCGAAGGTCATCGCGATGATGTCCACGATGAAGCTCATCCGAACAATGGGGGCGGTGCGGAGGTAGCCGAGTCCATCGCGCAGGGATTGCAACCCGGGACGGGCAACCACACCAACGGGCGCGAGCTTCGGCAGGGTGACGATGCCAAGGAACCCAACAGTGAAGAGCACGGCATCCACCGCAAAAGTCCATGGGAAACCGATGGTCGCGACCAACACACCCGCGAAGGCCGGGCCAATGGTGAACTGGAGGCCACCCGAGATGCCGTTGAGTGCGCTCGCACGCGAGACCATGTTGGCGGGCAGGATGCGCGGGATGACGGCGGAGCGTGTGGCCTGGGAAACGGTCGACGCCATTGTGGTCAGCGTGGTGAGAACGTAGAGCGGCCACAACGGAACGTGGCTTGCGCCGTTGATCGCCTCGATGGTGGCGAAACCGACGAGTCCGAGGATGCAGACCCAGCTGACAATGGCCGTAATCACAAGCACGCGGCGGCGGTCGAAGGCGTCCGCGAGCATGCCACCCCACAGGCCGGCGATGACCATCGGAACGAGCGCGATGCCGCCGACAAGGGCGACCGCGAGGGTTGACCGGGTGATCTCGTAGATCTGCAGGCCAACCGCAACGAGGGTGAGCTGAGCGCCGATGCCTGAGACGAGGCTGCCGATCCAGAGGCGGGCGAACGCGGGTGACGTGCGCAACGGGGCGAGGTCAACAAATAGCCTGCGGCGGGCGTCGAGCTCAGGCGCGGCGGGTTTCATGGGGCAGCCCTCGCTACTTGTGGCGGAGGCACCGAGTGCCCGGAACGGTCGCGATCCGTCACATCACGCCTTATCGAGGCTATCTCATGGCTGGGTTTCAGGTTCGGCGGTGTCGCGCCGCCGTGCGGGCCACACCGCGAGCAGGCCGCCCAGCAGGGCTATCGCACCGATACCGTGCAGCACCACCGTTGCAGTCCAGTCATCAGCGCGCACCACAACGGTGTCACCGGTTGCCGTGTGCCACTCGCACTCACGACCGACCGGCCACCAGCTAAATCCCGCGCTGACGGGTGAGGCCTCCAGCGGGTAGGCGAGAGGCGACGATGGACCGGCGACGAGGCAGTTGTACTCCGCGCCCTGATAGTTCGTTACGAAGTGCGTTCCCGCCGCTCCGATCAACCACATCACGACTCCGAGAAAAAACACCGTTGCACCGACACGTTTACGCAGTCGGGTCGCCTCCGCTTCATAGTTGATCATTCCTCCATTACACCCGGGAGAGGCCCGCCCTGGCATCAGTCGCTCGGATGGTGGTCATCCACCGGGAGAGGGCCATGTGCGACAAAAAATTGGCGAATCCACCACTCGTCGTCACCTCGTCGAAAGAACTTGTCGTACAAGTTGTCGCGTTATACGATGACTTGCAGATCGCGCACGATGACGTTGCGCACGTTCATGAGTCAAAGGAGTCTCGTGTCTACCTCTTCTGCCGTATCTTCTGGTGTCGACACCATCCGTTCCATCCGGGTGCGCTCGACCACCCTCCCCCTCCCGATGCCCATCAGTGATGCCAAGGTGTTGACCGGTCGCCAGAAACCAATGACCGAAGTCGCGATGCTGTTCGCCGAAGTCACCACGGAGTCCGGCCTGGTCGGTCTGGGGTTCAGCTACTCCAAACGAGCCGGCGGCCCCGCCCAGTTCGCGCACGCACACGAGGTGGCGCCGGTGCTCATCGGGGAAGACCCCAACGACATTGCGCGGCTCTGGACAAAGCTGGTCTGGGCCGGCGCCTCCGTCGGTCGCAGCGGAGCGTCCACCCAGGCCATCGCCGCAATCGACAACGCGCTCTGGGACCTCAAGGGCAAGCGTGCCGGACTCTCCATCTCGAAGCTGCTTGGCGCCCAGCACAACACGGTGCGCACCTACAACACCTCCGGTGGATTCCTCCACACCCCGATCGAGGGTGTACTCGACAACGCGACAAAGTCGATCGAACGCGGTCTCGGCGGAATCAAGATCAAGGTCGGCCAGCCCGACACCGCGCTCGACCTCTCCCGGGTTCGGGCGCTGCGCGAACACGTTGGTGACAGCTTCCCGATCATGGTCGACGCCAACCAGCAGTGGGACCGTCCCACCGCAATGCGGATGGGCCGGGCGCTCGAGGAGTTCAACCTCGTGTGGATCGAAGAACCGCTCGACGCGTACGACGTTGTGGGGCACGCCGACCTCGCCGCGCGACTCGACACCGCGATCGCGTCGGGAGAGATGCTGACGAGTGTGCGCGAGCACCAGGACCTCATTGCAGCCCGCGCCGTCGACATCATCCAGCCCGATGCCCCACGCATCGGAGGCATCACTCAGTTCGTTCGCCTGCTCGCGCTCGCGGACGAAGCCGGTCTCGACCTCGCGCCGCACTTCGCCATGGAACTCCACGTGCACCTCGCATCCACGTACCCCCGTGAGCCCTGGGTGGAACACTTCGAATGGCTCGAGCCGCTCTTCAACGAGCGCATCGACATCGCGGACGGCCGGATGGTTGTGCCCACTACACCCGGAGTAGGGCTGACCCTCAGCGACCGCGTCGAGGGCTGGACCGTCGCGGATGCGACAATCACCGAGTGAGTTCACCCAAACCCAATCGCACCCAGCAGCTCGTCACCGACCTGCTCCAACTGGTGCACGAGGGAGTTGTTCCCGGTACAAAACTGCCCGCGGAGAGCGCCCTGATGGAGCAGTTCTCCGTGAGCCGCACGGTCGTGCGCGAAGCAATATCGCAGCTCCAGGCCGGCGGAATCGTGCGCACCTACCAGGGCAAGGGCAGCTTTGTCCTTGCCCTGCCCGACAAGGGCGAGTTCGAGGTAGGCGAAGTTGCACCGAGCGACGTGGACGGGGTGATCGAGCTCCTCGAGTTCCGCACCGCCATTGAGGTCGAGTCGGCGGGCCTCGCCGCCCAGCGCCGCTCCGGTGCACAACTGGCCAAGCTCGACGAGACACTCGCCGACTTCGCCGCCGCTCACAACCATCCCGCGTCCGCCGTCGACGCCGACTTCGCGTTCCACCTGCAGATCGCCTGGTCATCGGGCAACCGTCACTTTCCCCGCCTGCTCGAATCGCTCGGAAAAAGCATGCTGGCTATGCCGCATGCCCGGCTCGACGGAAACCGCGATGCGTATAGCCGCGTCTATGACGAGCATTCCGTCATCCATTCCGCCATTACCGCGAACGACGTGCTCGCGGCCCGCGCGGCCATGCGCACCCACCTCGCCAACTCCGCTCGACGGCTGCGGCCCTAGCAGCAGCAGCAGCTACCAGTACCCCAGCTTCCGCTCGAAGTCGGGATCGAACCGTCGCATGTAGCCCGTGTCATCCCGAGCCCGAAGCCCTACCCGCAGGTACTGCTCGTGCAGGGCGCCCAGGGAATCATGGTCGAGCTCGACCCCCAGGCCAGCGCCGGACGGAACCTCGAGCGCACCGCCCTCGATTCGCAGACCGGGCTTGATCACGTCTTCCGTTTTCCACGGCCAGTGGGTGTCGCACGCGTAGTCGAGGTTCGGCGTCGCACCCGCGAGATGGGTCATCGCCGCAAGGCTGATGCCCAGGTGCGAGTTCGAGTGCATCGACAGCCCGATGCCAAAGGTCTCCGCGATCGCCGCCAGCCCCTGCGAGCGCCGCAGCCCACCCCAGAAGTGGTGGTCCGACAGGATCACCTGCACCGCATCCACCGCCACGGCCTCTTTGATCTGGTCGAAGGCGACAACGGCCATGTTGGTTGCGAGGGGCATGGGGGCGGATGACGCGACTTGGGCCATTCCGTCGATTCCCGGCGACGGGTCCTCCAGGTACTGCACCAACCCATCGAGGGCCTGCGCCACACGGATGCCGGTCTCCGGCGTCCACGCCGCATTCGGATCGAGGCGCAGCGGAACATCAGGGAATGCCGCGGCCAGCGCCCGGATCGCCTCGATCTCCTCGTCGGGCGGGAACACCCCGCCCTTGAGCTTGATCGCACCAAAACCGTACTCGGAGATCATCTTGCTGGCTTGGTTCACCAGCTGGTCGGGCGTGAGCGCTTCGCCCCATTCATCGTCATCCGCCCCGGGATGCCCCGCCCATTTGTAAAAGAGGTAGGCGCTATACGGAACCCGGTCCCGCACCCGGCCTCCGAGCAGGTCGACCACGGGACGGCCGAGCACCTTGCCCTGGATGTCGAGGCAGGCGACCTCAAACGGGGAGAACACCCGGTCGGTGCCACTCGCGCCGGTGATCATTCCGGCGACGCCGTCTCCGCCGGAACCTGACTCCCGTGACAGCAGATCGTCGACGAGCGCGCGGATCCGTCCGGTGTCAAAGGCGTCACAACCGGGCAGCGCTGCCGCGACGGCCGCAAGGCGGTCGAGGTGGGCGTCATCCGCATAAGTCTCCCCCAGGCCAACAAGGCCCGAGTCGGTGAACACCTGCAGGATCGCCCGCAGCGCATACGGCTCATGCACTCCGACCGCGTTGAGCAGGGGTGGGTCCGCGAAGGCGACGGGAGTAATCTCCACTCGGCTAATGCGGGCGGTGCTGGAATTTCCGGACGTGCTGGCGGACGTCATTCGGTGCCACCCTTTCGCTTGGCGGCCGCAGTGGAAGCGGCGTCCGCGTCATCCTTCCCCGAGTCTTTCCCGGAGACCTTGCCCGACACCGTGGGGATTACACCCGTCTCGGGTGCCGCCGCTGCCTCGCGAGCCAACGTCACGCTAAGGGCATTCTCGCCGGGGCGAAGGTGCACACCAAACCGCTTTTCCGCACGTCGCGCAATGATCGCCTTGGTGACCGGGATCGCGATGATCAGCAAAAAGATGACCCCGATGATGGTGCCGGAGATGGGACGGGTCACAAAGCCGGTCACGTCGCCACCGAAGATGCGCAGCGACTGGCGCATGGCGGTCTCCATGAGGCTTCCGAGAACAAAGGCGAGCACAAGCGGGCCGGGCTCGAATCCGAACTTCTTCATGAGGTATCCGACGACACCAAACACGATGACCAGCACCATGTCGAACACACTGTTACGCACCGTGTAGACACCGAGCAGGGTGATCAGCACCGTGATGGGTGCGAGTATCGCCGCCCGAATGCTCAGGATCTTGACGAAGATACCCACCAGCGGGATGCTCAGGATCAGCAGGAGGATGTTCCCGATGTACATCGAGTTCACCACGCCCCAGAACAGGTCCGGGCGGTCGTTGATCAGCGTCGGGCCGGGCACAATCCCCTGCAGCAGCAGCGCACCGAAGATGATGGCCATGGTTGCGTTGGCGGGAATGCCGAGGGTGAGGAGGGGGATGAAGGATGACGTGGCCGCCGCGTTATTTGCGGTCTCTGGGCCAGCCACGCCTTGCAGTGCCCCACGACCGAACCGGTTGGGTGTTTTCGACACCCGCTTCTCCGCCGCGTAGGCGACGAGCGAGGCGAGCGTTGCGCCACCACCCGGCAGGATGCCGAGGAAAAAGCCGATCACCGAGCCACGACCGAATGCACCCGACGACTCTTTGAGCTCCGCGCGGGACGGCCAGATGTTCGCGATCTTGGCGGGGCTGTCGATCTTGTTGTGACGTTCATCGAGGTTGTAGAAGATCTCGCCAAGCCCAAACAGGCCCATCGCGATCGGCACAAAGTCGATCCCGTCCGCCAGTGCGAGGCTGTCGAAGGTGAACCGTTCGCCACCCGTGAAGGTGTCGCGTCCGACGGTCGCCAGCAGCAGGCCAACACCCGCGGCGATCACCGACTTGAGGGCACCGCCATTTCCGATGGTCGACACCAGCAGGATTCCGAGCAGCGCAAGCATCGCGTACTCGGGCGGGCCGAAGCTGAGGGCCACGGACGCGATCAGCGGAGCGACGAGGGTCAGACCAATGATCGAGATGGTGCCCCCGATAAAGGATCCGATCGCGGCGATACCGAGTGCCGTGCCCGCTTTGCCCTTTTTGGCGAGGGCGTGCCCGTCGAAGACGGTGACAACGGACGACGCCTCCCCCGGCAACCTCAGCAGCACCGAGGTGATGGTGCCGCCGTACTGGGCGCCGTAGAAGATACCCGCGAGCATAATGATCGCGGCCACCGGATCGATGGAGTAGGTCAGGGGAAGCAGGATCGAGATGGTGGCGACCGGACCAAGCCCCGGCATCACCCCGATCAGCATCCCGATGATCACACCGATGAGGCAGTAGAGCAGGTTCATCGGTTCAAGCACCACGCCGAAACCGGCGATCACATTACTGAAGTCCATGGTCAGACTCCCCCTCTCAGAACAGTCGAGGCAGCGGGATGCCCAGGGCAAGCACAAACAGCAACCAGAACGCCAGCGTCACACCCACCGAGATAACGATGGACATCACCCACGTCTCCTTGCCAAGAAATCGCAGCCACACAAAACAGAGCAGCAGGCACGGGATCTCAAACCCCACGTACGGAAGCGCGAGCACAAGCGCGACCAGGGTGAGTAGGGCGATTCCGACGATCAGCGAGTTGCGCGAGAACGCCTCGGCATCCCAAAACCGCTTGCCCCCGATCAGGAGCGCGATCGAACACAACACGATGAGCACACAAATGATGAACGGCCAGAGCCCCGCGCCCGGGTCGGTGGGTGCACCGAGCCCGAGCTGGATCGAACCGTACGCACCGGCCGCACCGAGCAGGAGTGGCGCGATGGCCGCTCCGATATTCGCGGTGGGGCCGGCGGGTACAAACTCGTCGTCCTCGAGCTCGTCATCGTCAACAACGGCGGAGGTTGGGACTTTTTTACCGGATGACGACGTCATCGAGTCAGCCATGGGGTCGACCTAGTCGAGTAGCCCGGCCGCTTGCGCGGCCTCCTCGTAGGCGTCCTTGTCGGCCTGGAGATTGGCCGCCGTCTCTTCGGCATCGGTTTCATCGGGAGTGATGAAGTTCTGCTCGAGGAAGTCCTGGTACTCCTGCGATTCGAAGGCGTCGCTGAAAGCGTCCGCGAGGGTCGCGACCACGTCATCCGGTGTGTCCTTGGGAACCAACACAAACCGTGACTGGGTGACCACAACGTCGTAGCCGCTCTCTACCGCGGTGGGAACGTCGGGGAAGAAGTCGTTGCGCTCTTCACCGAAGATGGCGAGCGGAACGAAGTCACCCGACTTGATGTGGGGCGCGGCCTCGAGCACCTGCACCGAGGCCACATCGACCTGGTTGCCGAGAAGCGCGGTCACCGCGGGGGCGCCTCCTTCGAACGGCACGTCGGTGGCGTCGATTCCGAGTTCGTCAAAGAGCAGGTTCTGCGAGAGCTGGCCACCCGTTCCTACTCCGGCGGTGCCGTAGTTGATGGTGCGACCGGCGGAGACGAGGTCATCGATTGAGGTGATGCCGCTCTCCTTGCTGGTGACGAGAACGTAGTCCTCGCGGCCCACACCCGTAACGATTTGGATGTCCTCGAGGTTGATCGCTTCATCCTCGGTCACAAAAAGTGGGGTGATGGTGATGAGCGAGCCGGAGACGAGCATCATGGTCTGGCCGTCCGCCGGGCTGTTGAGCACGTCGCCGGCGGCAACAGCGCCATTGGCTCCGGGAGCGTTGAGCACGTTGACGGTTTCGCCGAGTGGCTCTTCGAGGTCCTTCGCGAGCGCACGGGCCAGCAGGTCGGTGCTACCTCCCGCGGAGGCGCCCACCTGGAACTCGATGGGGCCGGACGGGAAGTCGGCGGAGTCTCCGCCGCCACCGCCCGCGCCGTTCTGCACACCGTTACATCCGGCGAGAAGACCAACGAGCGCGAACGCGGATAGCACCATCGCGGGGCGACGGAAGTTGGAGGTGGGGCGTGATCTCACTGCATTCTCCTTTGAATTCGTGCGAATCGGGAGACGCCCCTGGACGAAGTCCAGCGGGCGACATTGCCCTTGCTTAGGTCGAATCTAGGCACTCAGCCGATGCGTGTCTAACCCAATATTTGCATCGGATGATACCCTTCCGGCATCATGTATTCCCTCGAACAGGTGCGTGGTTTCGTCGCCGTCGCCGAAGAACTTCACTTTGGACGAGCCGCCGAACGCCTCCAGATTACCCAGCCTCCGCTCAGCAGGCAGATCCAAAAGCTGGAACGCGACATCGGCGTTCCCCTTCTGGATCGCAACAACCGCTCGGTCACTCTCACCCGGGCCGGCGAAGTGTTTCTCGCCGAGGCCCGGCGGCTGCTCTCCATCGCCGACTCGGCACTGCACTCCGCCCGACGGGTGGCGCAGGGGTTCGAGGGACGCCTGTCCGTGGGGTTCACCGCGATGGCCGCAGTGAGTGTGCTGTCCCAGGTGCTTGCCGAGGCCGATAACTACCTTCCCGAGGTCGACATTGTGCTCAACGAGCTCGTGAGCAACTCGCAATTCGAAGCACTTCTCGCCGGCGACATCGACCTTGCGCTGGTGCGACTCCCGCCGCACCACGACGAGTTCGACTCTCGCCTCATCTTTCGCGAGCCCCTGATGGCGGCCATCCATTCGGAGTCGCCACTGGCCGCGTCATCCGGCCCCCTCCCCATCAGCTCGTTTGAGGGGATGGACATGATTATGTACAGCGCGGCGGACGCCTCGTACTTCGCCGACCTCGTCGCAAGTGTGCTGGTCAACGTGCGGCCGCGGTCCGTGCAGCGGGTGACGCAGGTGCACAGCATGCTGGCGCTTGTGGGGTCGGGGCGCGGGGCGGCGATTGTGCCGGCGTCCGCGGGGACGTTCCACATCGACGGGGTGACCCTGCGACCGCTTGCGGACTGGGAACGTCCCGTGGTGGAACTGCGTGCGGTGTGGCGGCGGGATACGTCGAACGCCGCTCTTCTCCGGTCGCTCGACAGCTTCACAACGCTCGCCCGGCTGCCCGCGGACGGGTGAGTGCGCGGGTCGCAGCGATACCCGCGAGGACAGGACTGTCGATGCCGCGATGATGCAGTGGCGGTATCAGTGCATGTTGAAATGCTCTTGCTAAGGCATTTGAACCTTTCCTACGCTGGACCTCAAACCAACCGAGACTGGTTTCCCACACCGCTGTGGACATTCGGAGGTAAGACAACGTGGTCGATTACACCCCGCAGGAACTCGCCGACACCGTCGGCTCCGGGCTTCTCTCTTTTCCCGTCACTCATTTCACGGACGATCTCGATTTTGACGAGACGTCCTACCGCGAACACCTCGCCTGGCTAAGCCAGTACCCGGTTGCCGGGCTCTTCGCCGCGGGCGGCACCGGGGAATTCTTCTCCCTCACGCCCGCCGAAGTGAGCACTGTACTCACCGCCGCGGTGGACGAGGTGCAGGGTCGGGTGCCCGTCATCGCCCCCGCCGGGCTCGGCACTCGCATCGCCGCCGACCAGGCCCGCGACGCCGAGAGGATTGGTGCGGCCGGGGTTCTACTCTTCCCGCACTACCTCACCGAGGCATCGCAGGCGGGAATCGCGGCCCACGTCGAGGCCGTCTGCGCTGCAACCTCTCTCGGCGTGATTTTCTACAACCGCGCCAACGCGCGCATTAGCGTGGACACACTCTCGCGCCTCGCTGATTCCTGCCCGAACCTTGTGGGCTTCAAAGACGGACTGGGCGACATCGAACTGATGACGAAGATCTACGCGCGTTTCGGCGAGCGCTTTGTCTACATCGGTGGGCTTCCCACGGCCGAAACCTTCGCCCTGCCCTATCTCGAGCTCGGTGTCACCACCTACTCGTCGGCGCTGTTCAACTTCCTGCCTGAGTTCGCGCTCGAGTTCTACTCCGATGTGCGGGCGAAAAACGAGACGGCCGTCTACGACAAGCTGCGTGACTTCGTACTTCCCTACCTCGACATCCGCGACAAACAAAAGGGGTACGCGGTCTCGATCATTAAGGCTGGACTGGATGCCGTGGGTCGGCGCGGTGGCCCGGTGCGGCCGCCACTGCTTGACCTCAAACCGAACGAACTTGAGGAGCTCACCGCGTTGACGGCGCGTGTGGGATCGACCGCAACGGAGGCCCAGGGATGACACTCACCGGAGAGATGCTGATCGGCGCACAGCGGGTGCGGGGAGCAACCGGCTCGTTCCGCGCGGCCAACCCCACAACGGGCGAGCTGCTCGATCCGGAGTTTGGGCAAGCCAGCCCCGACGACGTTGATACGGCGGCCCGCCTCGCGTGGGACGCCTTCGACGCCTACCGGGCAACGACGCCGGCCGAGCGTGCCGCGTTCCTTGAGTCCATCGCGGACAACATCGAGGGGCTCGGCGACGAGCTCATCACCCGGGCTCAACTGGAGTCGGGGCTTGCCGTCGCCCGACTCGAGGGTGAGCGCACCCGCACCACCAGCCAGCTGCGGCTCTTCGCCGAACTGCTGCGCGGCGGCACCTCCGCGGGGGTTCGTATCGACCCCGCCCAGCCTGACCGCACACCGCAACCACGGCTCGACATCCGCCAACGCCTCATCGCGCTCGGTCCCGTCGCCGTGTTCGGCTCCAGCAACTTTCCCCTCGCCTTCTCCAACGCCGGTGGCGACACTGCATCGGCATTGGCCGCCGGATGCCCCGTGGTGGTGAAGGTGCACAACGCTCATCCCGGCACCGCGATGCTCGTCGCAGGAGCCGTGGCGGAGGCCGTCGCACAGCACGGCCTCCCGGAGGGTGTCTACTCCTCCATCATCGGTGCGGGCAGCTCCGTCGGCGCGGCACTGGTGGCGCATCCCGCGATCAAGGCCGTGGGTTTCACCGGGTCACGCTCGGGCGGACTCGCCCTTGTCAACATCGCCCAGAACCGCCGCGAGCCCATCCCCGTCTACGCCGAGATGAGCAGCATCAACCCGGTGTTCCTCTTCCCCTCCGCGCTCACCGACGAGGTGGCCACGGGGTTCGTTGGATCACTGACCCTGGGCTCCGGTCAGTTCTGCACCAACCCCGGCATGCTTTTTGTTCCGCACGGCGACGCCGGCGATACGTTCGCGCGTAAAGTCAGCCACCTCATCGCCGACGCAAGTGGCCAGACCATGCTCACGGCGGGCATCCGCGAATCGTTCGAATCGGGCACCACCAAGCTGGGCTCGGTCACCGGTGTTTCCACCCTCGGAAACGGCACCCCGGGCGAGGGACCCAACGCACCTGCCCCGGTTGTGTTTGCCACCGAGGCCACCCTGCTCGACACCACGCCCGAACTCCAGGACGAGATTTTTGGCGCGTCCTCCCTTGTAGTTCGGTATGGAACGGTGGATGACTTGCTCGCCGTCGCCGAGTCGGTTGAAGGCCAGCTCACTGCAACCATCCACGCCGATGCCAGCGAGCATGATGACGTCCGTCGTCTGCTCCCGGTACTTGAAAGAAAGGTCGGCCGGATTCTCTTCAACGGGTGGCCCACGGGAGTGGAGGTCAATCACTCCATGGTGCACGGAGGTCCGTTCCCCGCGACTTCAGACAGCCGCACCACATCGGTCGGCACACTCGCCATCCACCGTTTCCTCCGCCCGGTCGCCTACCAAAACCTTCCCGACGACCTGCGTCCCGCCGCCATCGCCGATGCGAACCCGTGGAACGAAGTGCGGAGCATTGACGGCACGATCGAAGGATTGAACCGATGAGTGCGTCATCCACCGCATCCAGACCAACGACCACATCAGCGGCGCCCACGATTGAACAGATTGAGGTTGTGCCCGTTGCCGGCCACGACAGCATGCTGCTTAACCTCAGCGGCGCGCACGGACCGTTTTTCACCCGCAACGTGGTGATTGTGCACGACAGCGAGGGGCGTGTGGGGCTCGGCGAGACGCCGGGTGGGGAAGCGATTCGCGCGACCATCGCCGAGGCCGGGGAACGAATCATCGGGCGGCAGGTTGCCGAGTACCGGACGCTGCTGCGCGAGACGTCCACGGAGTTCGGCGATCGCGACCGCGGAGGCCGGGGCGAGCAGACCTTCGACCTGCGAACAACCGTGCACGCAGTAACGGCGCTGGAGTCCGCCCTGCTCGACCTGCTCGGCCAACACCTCGGTGTGCCGGTTGCCGAGCTGCTCGGGGACGGCGTGCAGCGCACACGCATCCCGGTGCTCGGCTACCTCTTCTACGTTGGTGACAGTAGCGCCACAACCCTCGACTACGAGCTGGCGGGCGACGGTGACGAGTGGGAGTCGCTGCGGCGGCGCCCCGCACTCGACCCGGAGTCCGTGGTGGCGCTCGCCCGTTCCACACAGGAAAAGTACGGGTTCCACGACTTTAAGCTCAAGGGTGGCGTGTTCACCGCGGCGCAGGAAGCAGATGCCGTCGAGGCGCTGGCCGAGGCGTTTCCGGACGCCCGCATCACCCTCGACCCCAACGGCGCCTGGTCACTGGCCGACGCCATCGCTATTGGTGCGCGGCTCAAAAAGGTGCTCGCGTACGCCGAAGACCCGTGTGGTCGCGAAGGTGCCTACTCCGGCCGCGAGACGATGGCGGAGTTCCGTCGGGCGACCGGCCTGCGTACCGCAACCAACATGATCGCTACCAACTGGCGGGAGCTGGGGCACGCCATCAAGTCGGATGCCGTCGATATCCCGTTGGCCGATCCGCACTTCTGGACGATGGCCGGGTCCGTGCGCGTCGCTCAGCTCTGTGCGGAATGGGGCCTCACCTGGGGCTCCCATTCGAACAACCACTTCGACATCTCACTCGCCATGCTCGCGCACGTCGGCGCAGCGGCGCCTGGAGAGATCACCGCACTCGACACCCACTGGATTTGGCAGGACGGTGAGAACCTCACGGTTGACGCGCCGGTGATCCGCGACGGCGAGCTGCACCTGCCCGATCGCCCGGGACTCGGGGTGACGCTGGACCGAGCCGCCCTCGACAGGGCGCACGCTCTCTACCTGGAGCACGGGCTTGGCGCCCGCGACGACGGGGTGGCAATGCGGTTTCTCATCGAGGGGTGGACGTTCGACCCGAAGCGGCCAGCACTGGTGCGCTGAGGGGCGGCGTTGACGGATCGCGCTGTCGGCTAGCGCTCGCCTATTCGTCGAGGGCGTCGAGCTGGCGCAGCGCGTCCTTCGCCCGGGTAAGGCGGTCGTCCTCGGACTCATCCCACCATTTGGGACCGCGCTCGCCCAGACCGTGTTTGGCCAGATTCGTGCGGTTCCGCGCCGCGGCCACGGCATCCTCGTCATCCTTCCCCTTCGCAACACGAACCCCGGACCGCCCACGACCGAGGTGCGACTTCAACTCGGCGACAACATCGTCAGGCAGCGACGGATCGGTTTTGCGCCAGCGGCGTCCGTTGATAACGAGCCAGTGGTCGTCGGATTCGGGGGCGGCGTTGACCATGTCCCAATCGTGACGGGTGTTGCTGGGCAGATGCTGCCCGGGGATGTTGGATGACGCGGCGCCGTGTCACAATCGTCGCGTGACGGAGCACGACGCGACCCGACTGGTCGCCTGGGGCCAGGAACTACGCCGGGTACACACCCGGCTGCGCGAGGCGTTGGCCGTGACACAGCATGCTGTCGCGGAGGGCGTGCCTGGCGAGATCGCGAGCCGGGAACTGCTGCTGTACTGCCACGGATTCTGTGCGGCACTCGATGGCCACCACCGTGGTGAGGACCACACGCTGTTTCCCGCGATCTCAGCCGCGCACCCCGAGTTGGGCGGCGTGCTGCGCAAACTCGAACAGGACCACTCGATGATTGGCCATCTGCTCGGTGGTCTGCGGGAGGCATCCGACCGCGCTGCGCCGCGAGACGAACTCGAGCGTCATCTCGAGGGTGTCGCGGCGATTATGGAGAGCCACTTTCGCTACGAGGAGCGGCAGCTGCTCACCGTGCTCGAAACGCTGCAGCTTGAGGCCGACCCGCGACGCGTGATGGGTCCGCTGTAGTTTGCGTTGGCGTCATCCCGTGAGAACCTCGTCCAGTTTGCGCGCAGGAAGGAGAGTCACCACGATCCCCGACAGACTGATCGCGCCGAGGGCGAGCAGGGTGTAAGTCGCCGTCCAGCTTTCGTCTTGGACAACAAGGGCAGTGCTACCGTCCGTCGTTGGCCACTCGCACTCGCGACCGACGGGCCACCAGCTGAAGCTTGCGTCGACGGGTGCAGCGTCCGTGATCGAACCTTCGACCTGCCACGGTCCACTGCTCGCGCACGCCACGTGCGCGCCACCCTGATTTGTGATGATCATTGCGGAGCCAGCGCCGAGCGCCCACACGATGCCGGCGAGCACGAATATGGAGACGCCAAGGATTCTGCGTGCTTTAGTTTCGTGCATCCTTCGAGTAGATCGGTTCGCCGTCGCGAGGGCATCGGCCGGAAGGGCGACCCGCGTCATCCTCTCGGAGAAATATTTGTTGTGATTTTTTGTAAATAGTGGTGCCGCGTCTGGCCGTTCCGCGTTCAGCCCTGCCCTGTCTGGCCCAGTGCACGAACGAGCTTTATGCTCGATTAATTGAATGACGCTATGCCCGGGTTGGAGGCCAGTCGCGGTGACAGCACCCTCAACTCATGGAAAGAACAACCGCACCGGCACCGTGATCGCGGCTGTCGTCGCCGTCGCTCTTGTTGTCATTCTCATCGCTATTGCACTCGTCGCCAGGGAGCAGCGACGCGCCACCAGCCCAAGTGCGCCACCCGCGTCATCCACCCCGATCCCAAGCGCATCCGATGCCCTGTCGCCCATCGAGATCTGGGCAACCTCGTTGGACCGCGAATTCACCACCACCTACGGCACTTGGGAGTCTGCCGACGGGTCACGCGCCGCAACGGGCGACCAGCCAGCTGACGCCACCCTGCGCCTCGACACAGGTGATACCCGCCAGACCTTCAACGGCGTGGGCGCCGCCCTGACCCACTCATCGGCCCATGTACTGGCGACCATGCCGGACGACGCACGTGCCGCGCTCCTCGACGAACTTTTTGCACCGGACGGCCCCGTGCGTCTGGGAGTTCTGCGTATCCCGTTCGGCGGGTCCGACTTCGTTGCTGAGCCCGCATATACCTATAACGACCTTCCTGATGGCGAAACGGACTGGAACCTCGATCGCTTTAGTACGGCCGCCGACGACACAACCCTTCGCCCGGTGCTTCGCGAGATCCTCGCGATCGCGCCTGACATCCAGATCATTGCGTCGCCCTGGAGCCCTCCGGCGTGGCTCAAAGATTCGGGCAGTCTCGTTGGTGGACGCTTACTCGACGACGACCGGGCCGCATCCACCTACGCGCGCTATCTGCTTCGCGCCGTGCAGGAGTACACGGCGGCTGGATTTCCCATCTCAGCTATAACGGTGCAGAACGAACCACAGGCGCGCACCCCGGACGGCTACCCCGGGACCGACATTCCCGTTGCTGACGAGGTCGCAATCATTTCCGCACTCGGACCCGCGCTGCGCGACGCTGGCTTCGCGACGCAAATTCTCGCGTACGACCACAACTGGGCTCTGCACCCGGCGGACGACGCGTCCACCTTCGAGGGCGCTGACCGCGAATATGAGTATCCGTCCGACGTGCTCACAAGTACTGCTTCACCCTGGGTCGACGGTGTCGCGTATCACTGTTATTTCGGAGAGGCGGAGAGGATGACGCGGCTTCACAACACCTTTCCCTCCGCCGACCTGTGGGTAACAGAATGTTCCGGATCGCACGGTGAGGATGACTCGTCGGCTACGATCTTCGCCGACACACTCGCCTGGCAGGCAGAGAACCTCGTTATTGCGTCGCTGAACAACTGGGCGAGCACCGTGCTCACCTGGAACCTCATACTCGACAGCAATGGCGGTCCCCACATCGGAGGGTGCGACACCTGTACGGGAGTGGTGACGGTCGAACCCGACAACGGCGTGACCCGCAACGCCGAGTACTACGCCCTCGCCGGTGTCGGTCGTTTTGCCACGCGCGGAGCCACGGTGATCACCACCGCCACTGCCCCCGCACTCCCCCACGTTGCGGTGCGCAACCCGGATGGCTCATCGGTGGTGCTCCTCTTCAACAAGTCCGATACGGCGCGCCTGGTCGACATCGAGATCACGGGTGCCGGCGAGCGCGTTGCTCGGGCGACCATTCCGCCCCGCGCGGTGGCGACGGTTGTGCTCCCGCAGTGACGCCATCAGCGGGTCTGGTGGACGCAAAGCCCACGACCTTACGGCGTTGATCGTTCCCAGAGCTCGTCGATGAGCTGGTCGGTACGGGAACCCTGTTGGAAACCGGCTCGAGCTGAGGCCGCACGGGTGGTGTTGGTCAGCGGGTTTCGGCCGAATGCTCGCGCGGACTCCGCATCGGCGTAGACAAGGCGGCTCGTGCCGGGCGCGAACGATTTCAGCTCGTCCTTCGACACACTTCCGACACCGGGGCCGCCTTCGCGCACCGGGACAAGGATCAGAACGGGGTCGCACCCGGTGGCGAGGTCGGCATTGGCGATTGAACGCATACCGCCGTCCATGTAGCGCCGACCGTCGATCGACACCGCGGGAAATATGCCCGGAACGGCGCAGCTGGCCGCGACGGCAGACGCCAGGTCCACGCCGGAGTGTCGATCGAACACCCGGAACTCACCCGACTCGACATCGACCGCGGTGATTAGGAGGCGGCGCTGCGGCCACGATTGTTCAGGTAGGCGGCGGGCAATGCTTGCTATCCACTTGTCTTCGGGGCCCGTCGTCGCCTTCACCGCGAACGCACCAACGCGGCGGCGGGCCTGCTCCGGAGTTTTAGTGCCCACGCGCGACAGAAGCATCGTCGAGGCGATCCGTGCAATTCCCATCGCCGACCCCCGGCGCCTCGATGGGTTGGGCACCGTTGGGCTGTCTAACTCGGGTTGCATCAGGTCAGCAAGAGGAACGCCACTGGCGAGCATGGTTGCGACAACGGACCCGGCAGACGTGCCGACATACGTTGTCTCGGGCGCGCGGATCGTGCGCATCACCTCGGGATTGCGACTCTCAAGTCCGCCGAGGAACCCCAGTTCCCATGCGATCCCTACGCTGCCGCCACCCGCCAACACCAGCGCGCCCTTGCGTGAATTGACCGGGGAAATGGGCGATGCGGGCGAGGACATACATCCAATTTATCGAGTTGTGCTTACGAAATTCAGA
>Ga0247808_10000389_pt1 | contig 21904 bp, 18 predicted proteins | sample UWRJL089202R1_FD_179914 | JGI IMG/M metagenome (GOLD analysis project Ga0247808, IMG submission 179914) | Plant litter microbial communities from Arlington Agricultural Research Station in Wisconsin, United States - UWRJ-L089-202R-1 | ecosystem: Environmental > Terrestrial > Plant litter >... | reverse complement strand
CCCCCGCTAGAATATGCTGACAAGCTATAGCACACAATGGTGTTTTTGATGAGGGTTTCCAGACACATACATTACCAGAAACCAGGGCTAATGCCGCATTCCAGCTCCATACAGCTACAGGAAAGTTAAAGGCAGAAATAATGCCGACGATACCAAGCGGATGCCATTGTTCGTACATCCGATGCTCCGGACGCTCAGAATGCATGGTCAGGCCATACAGCTGTCTGGATTGCCCCAATGCGAAATCGCAGATGTCAATCATTTCCTGAACTTCCCCATAGCCTTCCTGCAGGCTCTTGCCCATTTCGTAGGATACCAGTGTGCCCAGGTCATTCTTCTGTGCTCTCAATGCATCCCCTAACTGGCGGACAATGTCCCCTCTTTTGGGTGCAGGCACTTTCTTCCAGACCAGTGCCGCGGCGGCGGCGGTCTGAATGACGCGTTCATAGTGTTCAGCATCTGTTGTATGTATGGTGGCAATTTCTGCACCGTCGACTGGAGAGTAACTTGTAATCGTAGCTGTACCGGTAACAAGGCCCCATTGGTTGCCGGTGCTCCATGATGGATTTACATCCAGAATGCCCAGATTTTTCAGAACGGTTTGTATGGTGTTGTTCATGATGTTGTGGTTTATACAAATCAACAAAAAATTATCTGAATGTGCTGAAATGGAGTGCTTGCTTTCTTGACCTGAATTTTACGCTTTATTAAACTAAGTTGCGTTTCTTTGTATTATAATTCTGGACAGCACCTGTTATGATCTTAATTTACCGCTGTTATACTCAGATAATTATCCGCCACAATGTGTGAATGTGGAAAATTATTTACTTTGATTATCTTTAAATAACGTAAACTTATAAGGTGTTATTAAGATAGTGGATCTGTTCTTTAATTAGTTTTACATGGAAGAAGAATTTTATTTTGATTTTAGTGACGACGCCCAGCGATCTGTTGAGCGTTACGAGGAGATGTTGAGGAATCAGGATCAGTATTTTTTTGATGCGGGGGCTTTTGAGAATATCATTGATTATTATATCGAAAAAAGCGATCCGGTAAAAGCATTACAGGTTATAGAATATGCCGTAAATCAGCATCCTTATGCGGCAGTATTTTTAATTAAACAAGCACAATTATTTTTTATTACTGACCAGCTGGATAAAGCCTTTTTGGCCCTGGAGAAAGCAGAAATGCTGGAAGCTTCGGAGTCAGAGATCTATGTGCTGCGCGGAAATATTTACAATAGTCTGGAACGCTACCATGAGGCACTGGATAATTTCCAGAAGGCCCTGGAAACGGCAGAGACCACTGATGAGATCCTGCTGCACATTGCTTATGTCTATCAGAATATGCTGGACTACGAGAGTGCTATCGTTTACATCAAGCAGAGTCTGGAACTTAATATGGAGAATAAGGACGGTTTGTATGAACTTGCCTTCTGTTATGATATTCTGGACAAACAGGAAGAAAGTATCAAGTTCTATCAGGAATATATCGATAACGACCCTTATTCTTATGCGGCCTGGTATAACCTTGCCAATTCATACCATAAACTTGATCTTTTTGAAAAGGCTATTGATGCGTATGACTATGCCATCCTGATTAAAGATAATTTTGCTTCTGCATATTACAATAAAGGAAATGCGCTGGTACAGCTGGACCGCTTTGCTGAGGCGATAGAAGTGTATAAGGAGACTTTTGAGTATGAACCACCTAATGCGGATACGTATTGCGCAATAGGGGAGTGCTATGAGAAACTGGAGCACATGGATGAAGCCCGTTCCTATTATAAGAAATCTGTGAAGATGGATGCGAAGATGGCTGATGCCTGGTTTGGAATAGGTGTAACCCTGAATTTTGAAGACCGCTTTTTTGAATCCCTGCATTTTTACCGTAAGGCGATAGAGCTTGACGGGGAGAATCCTGATTTCTGGTTTGCTATGGCTGATGCCTATTATAAACTCGGGCAGGTAGAAGAATCCGTTGCCGCCTATGAAAAGGTATTGGAATATAATCCTGTTGATGTAGAGGCATGGCTTGATTATTCTACTGTTCTTTATGAGCAGGGTCGCTTGCTGGAAGCTTCGGAAACCATCGCTGAGGCGATTAAAAACAATCCGGATGCCGCAGAACTCTATTATAGAATGGTGGCCTACCTTTTCGCTTTAGGACAACATAATGAGGCTTTGATCTATCTGGAAACCGCTTTGGTTACAGATCCGGAGAAGCACTATATTTTATTTGAATATCTTCCGCAGTTGAATGATAACAGATTGATTCTTGATGTCATCCACAAGTTTATAAAGTAGATTAAACGCTGTTTTAATATAAACTTCATCAAAACAGTCTGATTTTTTTTTCACCTTTGCAAGCATATATGAATTACCCATTAAATAATATTCCTGAACGTCCGGAAAAACCACGTCAGAAAGGCATTACCATGGTGATGGATAAAGGCCTTAGCTTAAGACAAGTGGAAGACTTTATTGATGTTGCCGGAGTACATACTGATATCGTTAAATTAGGTTGGGCTACCTCTTTCGTAACCCCTAAACTGAAAGAAAAACTTGCTTTGTACCGTAGTGCAGGCATTCCTGTCTATTTCGGCGGGACACTTTTCGAGGCTTTTATCATCCGTAATCAATTTGATGATTACCGCAGGGTGCTAGACCAGTTTGGTATGGAGTTCGCTGAAGTTTCTGATGGTTCTATTGAAATTGAACATGAGGATAAGTGTGATTTCATCCGCAAGCTCTCTACCCAGGTTACCGTAATCTCTGAGGTGGGATCCAAAGATGCAACCAAGATTTTTGCACCCTACAAATGGATCAAACTGATGAAGGCCGAACTTGAGGCTGGCGCATGGAAAGTAATTGCTGAAGCCAGAGAAGGTGGTAATGTAGGTATTTACAGAGGATCTGGTGAAGTGAGAGAAGGTTTGGTGGATGAGATTCTGACACAGATTCCTGAAGAAACAATTATCTGGGAAGCCCCACAAAAAGAACAACAGGTTTGGTTTATCAAACTCATCGGTACTAATGTCAATCTTGGTAATATCGCGCCTGCAGAAGTTATTCCTTTGGAGACAATCCGTCTGGGTTTAAGGGGTGATACCTTTGATCATTTCCTGAATCTAGGCAAATAATATTTACAGGATGAGTACATTCGGCCTGATTGGTTATCCCCTAACGCATTCATTTTCCAAAAGGTATTTTACAGAGAAATTTGAGCGGGAGGCGATCAGTGATGTGAATTATGCCTTGTTTTCTCTGGAAAACATCGGGATGCTAGACGCTCTGCTGAAGGAGCAACCTGATCTCAGAGGGCTCAATGTTACAATACCCTATAAGATTGCCGTATTACCGTATATTGAAGAACTGGATCCTGCCGCCGCCGCAATCGGTGCCGTGAACTGTCTGAAAATCGATCCGGATACCGGGCTGATCAAAGGCTATAACACCGATGCCTACGGTTTTGAGGCTTCCCTCAAACCTTTCTTGAAGGCGCATCACCAGAAAGCTTTGATTTTTGGTGATGGTGGAGCAGCGCAGGCGGTAAAATATGTCTTGAATCAACTGGATATTCCTTTTCTTTCTGTTGTCAGGAAAAGCCAGGAAGGCGCAATAGGTTATACTGATCTGAATGAAACCTTGCTGACACAGTACACCATACTCATCAATACGACCCCTTTGGGTACTTTTCCTGAAGTAGATGCCTGTCCTGACATTCCTTATGACTATCTTGGGGCTGAGCACCTGGCTTACGACCTGATCTACAACCCTGAGGAAACGCTTTTCCTGAGGCAGGCACGACTCCGTGGTGCGCAGACTAAAAATGGTCTGGAAATGCTGACCCTGCAAGCTGAAAAGTCCTGGGAGATATGGAATTCCTGATATGAAGATAAATTTGTTTGTAAACTTAGGTATTGCGTTGTGTTTACTTGCTTCCTGCACGGGGAATGTGCCGACACCCAAGCCCAGAGGTTATTTTAACATTGCACTTCCGGAAAAGAAATACCAGCAATATACAGGGGGTTGCCCATTTACTTTTGATTATCCTGTGTATGCACAACTGCAGCCCGACCGCGACCGCGGCGCGCAGCCCTGCTGGAATAACCTGAACTTTACGCAGTTTAATGGTCGGTTACATCTGACCTATCATCCCGTTAAAAGCCAGGCTGAATTTGTCAAGCTCGTGGAGTATGCCAGGGAATTAGCCTTCAAGCATACCGTGAAAGCCAATGCCATCGATCAGAAGCTGATCAATTATCCCGAAAAAAAGGTTTATGGCGTGTATTATGCTATAGAAGGAAATACGGCCTCGTCTGTTCAGTTTTTTCTGACCGATAGTGTGCGGAATTACTTCAGGGGAGCACTTTATTTTAATGAGCGCCCTCAGGCAGATTCTATAGCCCCCGTAGTAAAGTTTATTAAAAAGGACATTGATGTCATGATCAGCTCCTTCAAGTGGAAAAATTAATTTTGTCTGATGATCAATATTAAAAAATTTACCTTCAATCCCTACCAGGAAAACACCTATGTGCTTTTTGATGAAAGTGCTTCATGCGTAATCATCGATCCGGGAATGTACGATGGTTCTGAGCAAAACGAACTGGTAACTTTTATCAAAGGCGCCGGACTGGAGCCGGTACTACTGTTGAATACGCATTGCCATATTGATCATGTCCTGGGCAATAAGTTTGTCTTTGATCAATGGGGTTTAAAACCTCAGTTCAATCATGGAGAATTACCAATATTACATGCCATACCAGGCTATGCGCCTCAGATGGGCATGAACTATGAATTGTCGCCAGAACCTGAAGTGTTTCTTCCTGAAAGCGGGCAGGTATCCTTTGGGAACAGTACCCTCGAGCTTATTTTTGCACCTGGACATTCACCTGCGCACCTCTGTTTTTATGCAGAAGCAGATAACTTCCTAATTGGTGGTGACGTTCTTTTCTACAGCAGTATCGGTCGGACAGACCTCCCGGGCGGTAATCATCAGCAGCTCCTGAACAGTATCCGCCAAAATTTGTTTATACTGCCCAACGACTGCAAAGTTTTCCCTGGTCATGGACAATCTACAACCATCGGATTCGAAAAGCAGCATAACCCATTTTTAACCTAATATATTGAATACCCCATTTTATATCGCCCGCAGGTATCTCTTCGCCAAGAAGTCGACAAATGCCATTAATATCATCTCTACGATATCTATGGTTGGTGTATTGGTGGGTAGTGCCGCGCTGATCATTATCCTCACAGTGTTCAACGGCTTTGGAGAGATGGTGCTAAAGATGTTCAATACCATAACACCCCAAATTGTAGTTTCTCCGGTTAAAGGCAAAACCTTTGATCCGGGAATGGCTCATTTTACCCAGTTAAAGCAAGACAAGCGTATTTATTCCTATACGGAGGTGTTGATGGAAAATGCACTGCTTGTGTACAACAACAGGCAAAGTGTGAGTATGGTAAAGGGGGTCAGTGATGATTACCTCAAAAACGAAAGTCTGGATACCATCACTGTGCTCGGTAAGTTCATCCTGCGCAATAAAAACAGCGGGCAGGCTGTCATAGGTTCTGCCATACAAAGCTATCTGTATGTCAATATCAATGACCCTTTCACGCCACTGCAAATTTTTTCTCCGAAAAAGAATCTCGGCAAAGGATCTGCTATTCCGGGTCAGGACCTGACGGTAAAAACAATCCCTGTTGCGGGAGTATTTGAGGTACAGCAGGACTTTGATAACCTGACCATAGTGCCACTTGATTTTGCCAGGCAACTGCTGGATGAGCCTAAAGAAATATCTTCCATAGAGATCAACCTAAAAAAAGGAATTGATCCGGATGAATTTAAGGAGGAACTGGAGGAGAAACTGGGCGAACAGTTCTATGTGAAAAACAGGATTGAGCAAAACAAGATTCTTTACAATATCCTGGGCACAGAAAAGTGGGCAGTATATATAATCCTTACTTTTATTGTCATTATTGCTATCTTTAATATTATTGGTTCACTAACCATGCTCGTGCTGGATAAGTTAAAAGATATTGCCATCTTGCGTAGTCTCGGGGCAGGGAAAACGTTTATTAAACGCATATTCCTGCTGGAGGGAATGATGATCACCATGGCCGGGTGCATTATCGGACTTGGCGTAGGTTTTATCTTTTGTCTTGGGCAGCAAAAGTATGGCTGGGTTAAAATGACGCAGGATATCCGGATCCCGAATGCCTATCCGATCGCATTTAAATGGACTGATTTTTTACTGGTATTTATTACGGTGTGTATATTCTCTTTTGTGGCATCAGCTTTGTCAGCAAGGTTGAGTGTGAAAAAGATTAACCACATCAATCAAGATCTATAATTATGAGCATCCTTAAAAGTATAGCCTTCTTATTTGTTATCGTTATTTCAGCAGCAGCTTGTACCCGTAATGCGGGAACTGAAGGAAACAATCAAACACGGGTTGTCAAAGGCTTGTATAGCTTTGGCCCCGAAGTACATTCCTTTGCTGATTGTGAAGAGGGCCGTGAATATTGGGTGGCTGACAGTGCCAAAACCCTGGAACTTGCCTACAGTAACCTGCATTTTGAAAAGCCGTATGAACCGGTATACATTGAAGTGGAGTGCCACTTCATTAAATCTGACAGCCTTAAAATATCTGCGGATTACGATTCTACGATGGTGGTGACCAAACTGCTAAAGTTAACTAAAGAAATTCCTGAAGGACCCTGCAATCAATAAGTATTGATATACAAATTTCCGCTCAATTTCGGGATGATGCCTTTATCCTGAGCCATTTCAAATAAGATGTCTATGGCTCTGCGACCTTCAGGTCCGAGATCAACAGAATATTTGTTCACATACAATTCGATGTGTTTGTACATGACCGCTTCATCCATGGCCTGTGCGTGTTCGCGGATAAAATCTATACCAGACTTTGGATTAGCGAAGGCAAATTCTACGGATCTTTTTAAAACCCTGTTTACTTTCTGCTGAACCTCGGGAGATAAATTCCTGTTCACTACAATGCCACCCAGTGGTATAGCACATCCAGTCAGATTCTCCCAGAAATTACCTAAATCCACAATTTGATGGAGGCCTTTATCGGCATAGGTAAACCTGTTTTCATGGATAATCAGACCCACATCTACTGTGCCATCTACCAGTGCATCTTCAATTTCTGAGAATACCATTTCTGTTTTGTTCTGCAATGCAGGATAGGCAACGCCCAGGAGGAAGTTGGCCGTGGTATATTTGCCTGGAATGGCAACCTTCAGCTGCGGATTGTCGAGGGCATTAGGCTCCAGGAAGCGCTGGTCTTTACAAATTAATAAGGGGCCTACACCAAAGCCAAGCGCAGAACCGGCGTCAAGTAAGGCATAGTTATTGGCTACATGGGCAAAAGCATGAAAACTCAGTTTGGAAATATCCAGCTCGCCTCTGAGTGCTTTCTGATTAAGTGTTTCTACATCATCAAAAAAGACGTCAAAGTCCAGCCCTTCAGTATCAATCTTATGGTGGATGAGGGCATCAAAGATAAAGGTGTCGTTCGGACAAGGAGAAAATCCCAGGCTTAGTTTCATCTGTCAAAAATAGCTGATTTGTGCAGGGCAAAGGTTAGGCGTTTGTCAAAAAATCAATTGCCCAATGATTCAGGTTTGCGATGGCCAGGCCGATTTTCCAGCTAGCCCGGTTCCGTTCTTCCACATAATTGGAGATGCTGCGGACCTGTAATGCCGGAATATTCAAATGCTCAGCGGCGTAAAATACAGCCGCACCTTCCATGCTTTCTGTAAGCGGATGAAGTCGCTCTTCCACTTTGCGGATACTTTCTTTGTTGCCATGAACGGTATTCACCGTAATTCCACTGCCTGCTATGAGATCTCCCGGCAGGCTCATTGCCGGTAAGTCTGGCGTGTATCCACTTTTCCCGAAACCAAGTTCTGCAATCGGCAAAAAGAGATCCTTGTCTTCAGCGCCGAGTTCTGCAAAGTGATCTGATGTTACCTGCACGAGCTGGCCCAGTGCTATCGTATGATCAAAGCAGCCCGCAATGCCGAGGTTAAGTAGGAGGCTGTAACTTGTGTTGAGCGTTCTTCCGAGGGCAAAAGCCGTGGCTGTCATACCTACGCCGGTAATCAGCACATCAAAATCCCGGGTGCTGCTCAGATTGTCCTGAGCCAGTTTGAAGTGTGCGAAAAGCCCCTGCAGCTCCGCATGTGTTGCAGCAACAACTAGTGTTTTCATGATGCTAAGATAAAATAGATTTGCAGCATACCGTTCCTTTTGCCTTTAAACTTTCTACTTTGACCTTTCTGCGTATATTTGTAGTCAATTCTTAAAAAATGATTTATATAACCCGCAAAGAATCTTTCAATGCTGCACATAAGTTATCCCGCCCAGACTGGTCGCAGGATAAGAACACAGAGGTATATGGAAAGTGTGCCAATCCAAACTGGCATGGGCATAACTATCAGTTATACGTGACTGTTAAAGGAGAAGTAAACCCTGAAACGGGCTTTCTGATCGACTTAAAATGGTTAAAAGAAATCATCAATGTCCATGTTGTGGATAAGATCGATCACAGGAACTTAAATCTTGACGTTGATTTTATGCAGGGCATATTGGCCTCGACAGAAAATCTGGCTATTGCGATCTGGAATATACTTTTCCCGCTAATTGAGCAGGAGGGAGCGATCCTTCATGCCATCAAAATCTTTGAAACCGAAAACAACTCTGTAGAGTACTTCGGATAACTACAACAGCATGGACAAACACACACAGGATTTTACTGAAGAAGAAAACGAAGGCTACATCAAGATCGACCGTTACAACCAGGAGAAGATCAGCGCCATCGCAACCCATTATAAAGATATTTTACTGCAACTTGGTGAGGATCCCGAGCGTGAAGGTTTGTTAAAAACACCTGAACGTGTTGCCAAAGCCCTGCAGTATCTTACTCATGGCTATGATACCAAACCGGATGAGATACTCCGTTCGGCCATGTTTAAAGAAGACTATAGCCAGATGGTTGTTGTTAAGGACATAGAAGTGTATTCTATGTGTGAGCATCATATGCTTCCATTTTTCGGAAAGGCGCATATCGCATACATTCCTAATGGGCATATCGTTGGTTTAAGCAAAATTCCAAGGGTAGTTGACGCCTTTGCGCGTCGTCTGCAGGTACAGGAGCGCTTAACCAATGAAATCAGAGACTGTATCCAGGAAACGCTGAACCCGGCAGGTGTTGCTGTTGTGATTGAATGCAGACACCTCTGCATGTCTATGCGCGGTGTTCAGAAACAGAATTCGGTAACCACAACATCGGCCTTTACAGGCGAATTTGCAAAAGATAAAACCAGGGCAGAGTTTTTAAGACTCATTACTGCCAGTTTACATTAACACAATACGTACACATGAAAGCATATATATTTCCAGGGCAGGGTGCCCAGTTTTCGGGCATGGGACAGGGTCTCTATACACAACCAGCCGGAGCAGAACTTTTTGAAAAAGCAAACGAGATCATTGGTTTCCGGATCAGTGATATTATGTTCTCAGGTTCTGAAGAAGAACTGAAACAGACCAATGTTACCCAACCTGCTATCTTTTTACACTCCGTGATCCTTGCCAAATCGTTAGGTGCCGACTTCAAGCCAGATATGGTTGCCGGACACTCTTTAGGTGAATTTTCGGCATTGGTTGCTGCTGATGCGCTAAGCTTTGAAGATGGATTGAGACTCGTGATCACCCGTGCCAATGCAATGCAAAAGGCATGCGAGCTGCAGCCTTCTACAATGGCAGCGATTTTAGGTCTTGCCGACGAAGTAGTAGAACAGATCTGTGCAGATATTGACGAAGTTGTGGTAGCCGCCAATTACAATTGTCCCGGACAGCTTGTGATATCCGGCAGCATCCCTGGAATTGATGAAGCATGCCGCAGGTTGACTGAAGCAGGAGCAAAACGTGCATTAAAACTTAATGTGGGTGGTGCTTTTCACTCCCCTCTAATGGAACCAGCCAAAGTGGAATTACAGGCAGCTATTGAAGCTACTACAATTCTTTCTCCGTTGTGTCCGATCTATCAGAACGTAGACCCAAGACCGAATACAGATCCTGCACAAATTAAGTTAAACCTGATTACCCAACTTACCGGCGCAGTGCGATGGACACAGACAGTGGAGCAGATGCTTGCTGATGGTGCAACGGAATTCATTGAAGTTGGACCTGGAAATGTACTGCAGGGGCTGGTAAAAAAAGTAAACAGAACCGTGCAGACTGCTTCTGCCGGATAAAATAGAATGTTTTAAGGAACAGCTTACATAATGGTTAGATCAGTATGAGTATTGGTGGTAAAATAAGATTTCTGTTACTGATTCTCGCGATCTGCTGTATATCTACGGCTATTTCTCTGAAGCATGCCATCACTAAGAAGGACCTGCTGGCACATGAGGCAGCGGTCCTTCAGGATAATCTCTGGGCCAAGGAGCGTCTGGCACGTAATTTCCTGGCTAATGATGCTGATTTCAACAGAGCGAAACTCTTTCATGCCAACGACAGTCAGGCAATTGCATTTATCGATGCCTACAGAGATAATGGTATTTACCTGCTGGTCTATGAAAATCAGAACCTCAGGTTCTGGAGCGGCTTCCGCGTATTTCCATCACGCCTTTCTGCACTCAGAGAAGGAAGTTCCTTCCTGCAGTTCGCCAACGGCTGGTATGAGGTCATCAGAAAAACACGCGACAACTATAGTGTGGTCTTCCTGATTGCAGTAAAAAATCAGTTTAATATCGAGAATAAATACCTCAAAAATGAGATTACTGCATCATTGTCGCCTGCAAAGGCACTCACCCTGGCCAGCTTTTCTGACACTGAAGTTGCAGCCATCAAAGACCTGACTGGTAAATTGCTTTTTGAGGTCAAGCTTGTTCCTACGTATGTAACCAGCATCTATGCAAAAGTAGAGGTCTGGCTGTGGGTAGTAGGGCTTTTCGCCTTTTGTCTTTTCTTTAACGGCGTCTGCTCCTGGCTGGTGCAACGTGGTCAGCTGATCTGGGGAACGGTACTCATCGCGGGATTCTTCATCGTAGTCAGATTATCAGACCTTCAATTTGGCTGGTTTAATCACCAGTTCAACCTGGCAGTCTTCGATCCTAAAGTTTATGCAGAGAGTTTCCTGCTACCCTCACTGGGCGACTTTCTGTTGAATGTGATGGCGATCAGCTGGATCGTTCTCTTCATCTATACCAATAAGGATAAATACAGGTTACCGTTATGGCTAAGGCAAAGCAGAATGGCAGGTGTAGTATTTCATCTGGTATGCCTGGCCTGTTTCGCCAGCCTTGGATTCTTATTCGACGATATCTTTTTTGGTCTGATCAACAATTCCAAGATCAACTTTGACATTACGAATATCGTGAACCTGGGCTGGATCAGCTGGATCAGTATCATTATCCTGTGTCTGGTTTGGTTCAATACCTACCTCTTAGCGGTCATTCTGATCACGCTTACGCTTCAACTTAAGGTGAGTAACCGCGAGCGTCTGGCCATTTTTCTTTTCACCTTTGGCTGCTACCTGGGTTATCGGTTAAGTATAGAATTTACCCTGTTTTTTATAGCCTATTCCCTGTTTATCTTTATTGTAAGCTGGAACATTTATCTGCAGCAACATAAATTTTATGTGTACATCTATGCCATGATTTTCTTTTGCCTGGCCTTTATCTCCTCGGTCAAGTACCTGAAATATAATGACATTAAAGAGCGCAACTACCGGTACACGGTTGCACAGGAACTGCAATCTGCCGACGATCCAAAGGTTGTTAGCGCGATAGAAAGTGTCGAGAATGGCATTATTAATGATACCTCTATACCGAACTATTTCAAATCCGGTAATGGCGTGCAGCATGTATTACTGGAGAACTATATCGGCAAAAACTACCTGGATGGTTATCTATCCAAATTTGAATATAATTTATATGCCTATCCCTTTGGCATTGCAGACAGCACAGATCAGAAAGGCAAGCTGGGCTATTATAAAAACCTGGTCAGGTCTGGCTCTGTCAAGGTGTCTAATTACTTCTACAGACTGAATGATACATTCGGATACCAGAACTATTTTGGGATCGTTCCAGTGTTTAAGAACAGGGCGCTTACCGGTACCCTGATCATCGAACTTAAATCACAGCAATACAATTACAACAGCCAGTTTCCTGATGTGCTGATGGATGGAAAAATCAAGAGTGATGAAGATTACAGCAATTATTCTTTCGCCTTTTACAACAGTGGGAAGCTGATCAAGCAGTTCGGTAAGTTCACGTATAAACTGGCTAATACGGATTTTAAAGGGCACACGGAAGCGCCTGTGTATTTCAACGACCAGAAGTTTAATCACCTGGTGTACATGCCCAGCAGTTCCAAGCTCATTGTGATCAGTAAGGAAAAGGTAGGCTATGTGATGCGTCTGGCTACTTTATCCTTCTTTTTCCTTGTGTTTATACTGTTTTCGGTGATCCTGTATATGCTGATCTGGACAGTGAAGAACATTGATGAGACCTGGGGTGGCTGGTTTAATATCAACAGATCACTCATCATCAATGCCAATAAGATCCTCTACAAAACCCGGATACAGTTTTCGATTGTGCTTTCGGTAGTAGCAACGCTGCTGATTGTTGGCTGGACTACCTATTTTTATATCAGTGAGGAGTATAAGGAACAGCAGAATGAGTTTATGCGGGATAAAGTACGAAAAGTACAGTTGTCGTATGAGAAACAGATTTTCAATACTGGATTACCTGCTGTCAACGAGCAGAGCATCGTCAGTTTCAATCAGTTTGCTGATGTCAACGCGGCCTATCTCAACCTCTTCGATATACAGGGTAACCTCCTTTTTACCTCCCTGCCCAAGTTATATGAATATGGGATAATTGGCAATAAAATGGGCTCCAGGGCTTATATCTATCTGCATCAGCTGCAGCGATCGGAGTATGTGAATCCCGCAGAGCGGATAGGAGATTTCACCTACTCGTCTGCCTACGCACCAATTAGAAATGCGGAGAACCAGACGGTAGCCTATATCGGCCTGCCTTATTACGGTAACGAAACGGATTATCAGGCCAAGATCAATCTTTTTGTCAATACCCTGATCAATATCTATGCACTGGTGTTTGTGGGTATTGGAATTCTGGCAGTCTTCCTGGCCAATCAGATCACAAGCCCCTTAACGTTTATCCAGGAGAGCATCAGGAAAACCAAGCTTGGACAGCGCAACCAGCCCATATTCTGGTCGAGGCATGATGAGATCGGCTCGCTGATCAAGGAATACAATAAGATGATTGCCGCCCTCGAGGAAAGTGCACTCAAGCTGGCGCGTTCTGAGCGGGAGCATGCCTGGCGGGAAATGGCCAAGCAGGTAGCCCACGAGATTAAGAATCCATTGACTCCACTTAAACTTGGGGTACAGCTGCTCGAAAAGTCATGGAAGGAAAATGACCCGAATTTCGACAAGAAGTTTGATAAATTTAACAAGTCCTTCATCGAGCAGATAGACAGTCTGGCCACCATCGCCTCTGAGTTTTCTAACTTCGCGAAAATGCCCGATGCTAAATTTGAGAAAATCAAACTCCTGCCTATTATTGAGCAAAGCAGAAATGTGTACAGCAATTCCGGAGATATCAGCATTGAGAACCTGGTAGACCGGGAAATAGAAGTGCTAGGCGATAAAGATCAGTTACTCCGGACATTTAATAACCTGTTCAAAAATGCAACGGAGGCCGTTGATGAAGAGGTAATGAGTGTCATCGTGATAAAGATCATGAATGATGCAGCGGAGGTAAGAATAGAAGTAGCTGACAATGGAAGGGGTATAGATGAAAGCCTGCACGATAATATCTTTGTGCCGAACTTCACTACCAAGTCTTCAGGAACTGGACTAGGCCTGGCCTTCGTAAAACAAGCTGTAGAGAATGCTGGAGGCAGTGTGTCTTTCAAATCCATACCAGATATAGGTACTACCTTTTACATTAGCTTCCCACTTGTCTAACGCTATTTAAGGGTGATGCTGGCCTTACCCATGGTGTAGCCATCTGCATAGAGAATGATGTTGTAAGTCCCCTTAACAAACTCCTTAGGGTTTACCCACTGGATTTTATAGGACGTATTATCATCATTATAAGAAATAGTGATCATGTCGGTATACTGCATTTCCTGCCCGTCAGCTTCAAACATGTCGCTTTCATTAGCAAGCAGATTTCCGGCCGGGTCAAATACCCGCATGTAAATTTTATGGTAGTCTTTGGCGGCAAGCTGATTGGGTACAATACTGAAATTAACGATCAGCTTTTTTGTTGCGCTGGCATGGCTCACTTCCACGTTCTTACCGCTGTTTTTAACTTTATAAGCCAAAAGGCTGATGTTGGAAGCTTTTAACGCAGCACTGGTTTTTACTTTGGCGTTCAGTTCAGTATTGCTTTCAGCAAGGCGCTCTGCGCGTTCGTTACTCGCTTTAACGGATTGAATAAGGCTGTCGCGCTCAATTTTAAGATTGTTGTTTTCTTTGTCGAGCCTTGCCACTTCTTCATTGTGGTTTCTAACAAATTCCTTAAGTTCCCTGATCTCATTCTGTGCGGCTTCCAGATCACCGCGCGTCAGTTTGTCTTTTTGCAGTTCAGATTTTAGTTCGGCTATTTTAACCCGGGCGAGTTCCTGTTCATTGATCAGTTTACTGCTCAGTGTTACATTCAGCGCATTCACTTTATCAAGTTCTACCTCTATTTTCTCTACTTCCAGTTCCAGCCGGTCTTTCTCGGTATTTGCCGTAACAAAACGTTCGTTCTCGTGCTTATCCTTCAGGTAAAGGTATGCGTTGCTTCCCAGCAGGGCGACGATTGCAATCGTTAAAAAGAATATTTTATTGCGGTCGCCTTTGTTAATAGATTTTTTTTGTTCCAACATCGCTGTTTACAAATGTGATAGGGTCTTAGGTTTTTAAAGCGTTAAAAAAAACTAACTTACTTATTTTTTTTAGAAATGTTGATATAGTAGGTGCATTTTGTATCAGAGTTTAAAAAAATTCGTTAAGTAGACATACTGGCGCGTACTTTTGTGCCTTGAATTAATTACACCAGAAACAGGAATTATTGAAGAAGTTTAAGAAGATGATTTATGCCGTGCTCCTCGCAGGTAGTATCGGAATACAGGTTAAAGCACAGGTTGCAGAGAAATTTGCGCCTAAAAGGGAATTCAGGGGTGTTTGGGTAGCTACGGTAACCAATATCGACTGGCCATCCAGGCCCGGACTGACTGCCGACCAACAGAAACAGGAACTGATTGGCATCCTCGAACATCATAAACAGATGGGGATTAATGCCATCATGCTGCAGGTAAGGCCTACGGCCGATGCACTGTATGCCAAATCAAGGGAGCCCTGGAGCAGGTACCTGATGGGGAAACAGGGTATCGCACCGAGTCCAGGCTACGATCCACTGGAGTTTGCCATTAAGGAAGCGCATTTCAGGGGCATGGAACTCCATGCCTGGTTTAATCCCTATCGTGCAACGATGAGTGCTGCAGAAGTTGTGAGTCCCGAGCACATGACCAAAAAAAGGCCAGACCTCTTTTTTGTATATGGCGGTCAGAAGCAATTTGATCCGGGATTGCCTGAAGTACGCGAGTATATTGTTCAGGTGATTCTGGATGTAGTTAAAGGCTATGATGTAGATGGAATTCATTTTGATGATTATTTCTATCCGTATCCAATCTCTGGTCAGAAGATCAATGACGCCCAGACTTTTCAGAAGTACTCCAATAATATAGCTGATATCCGGGACTGGCGCAGGAACAATGTAGACATGCTGATCAAAATGCTGGACGACAGTATCCATCACTATAAGAACTACGTGAAGTTTGGAATCAGTCCCTTTGGGATCTGGAAGAATTCTGCGGAAGATAGCCTGGGTTCCAGAACAAGCGGACTCTCCAACTATTCTGAGCTCTATGCAGATTCCCGGAAATGGATTAAAGAAGGTTGGGTGGATTATATCAACCCGCAGATCTATTTTACCTTTACGCGCCGCGTAGCGCCTTTTGGTACGCTTGTAGACTGGTGGAGCGATAACACCTATGGCAGGCATTTATACATCGGGCAGGCGGCCTATCTGGTGAACAGCAAATCGGAAGCTGCATGGAGAATCGCAGCGCAGCTACCAGACCAGGTCCGTTACATCAGAAATAACAATAGGGTACAAGGCAGTATTTTCTTCAGTTCCAAATCCCTTTCGACCGTAGCGCGGGCAGCGGCAGATTCGCTCAGACTCAACCTCTATAAATACCCGGCTCTGCCACCACAGATGCCATGGCTGGATGAGATCGTTCCGAATCCCCCACAAGACTTTGCTGCAGATGCACTTGCTGATGGTATACACTTGAAATGGGAGAAACCATTGAAGGCTAAAGACGGAGAAACTGCATCGGGCTATGTAATCTACAAGTTTGAGGAGGGAGAGAAGATATCTGTCCTGAATCCGAAGAATATTTTAAGAATCAGCTTTGAAGAGTTTACTTCCTTTATTGATACGAAAGTAGAGAAGGGAAAACGTTACAATTACCTGGTTACGGCGCTAGACAGGCTAAAGAATGAAAGCGATCCAAGCGGCCCGGTAGGGGTGCTGACTAAATAGCAAATAGGCGCTGGTTCATCCCAGCGCCTATTTTGTTATATCTTGATAAAGATCTTTTTCTTGTAAAGGATACCCAGGATCACAAACCAGAAGAGCACTTGTGCAATTGCCCAGACCAGCGATGCATTAACAGGAGAGAAATGCGGGCTTACCCAGGTCAAATACATCCATGACTGTAGTCCTTTACTACTGCCGTCGGGCATGGTTACTGAAAATAAGTTAAGTGTCCTTGGTAGTAAGCCTGAAAGAAAAAATACTGTAATGGCATTCATCCCGTAAACTACAAAGGGCGTGGTGAATCTTTTCTGCTGGTGTACATCGATCAGCCAGTAGCACAGTGCAAGCACCAGCGTAGCCAGGCCACCCGCATACAGCACAAAAGAGCTTGTCCATAATGATTTATTGATCGGGAACTCCAAATCCCAAACCAAACCTGCGCATACAGCCAGCAGACCTATGGTAAATAACCAGGCTATCTTTGTTGGTGCCTCCACATCTTTACGACGCAGGTATGACCCCACCAATACGCCAAACAATCCGGATGCAATCGCGGGAACCGTACTCAGGATACCTTCCGGGTCCCATGTTTTTGCAGACTTCCATAAATGTGCTTCGGTAAGCAGCGTCCTGTCCAGCCAGGCGCCAAGGTTGGTCTCTTTTTCCAGATTGGCGTAGCCAACATAAGGTACCGGAACAAAAGTCATCAATGCCCAATAGATAACCAGCAGCCCCATAGCAATCCTGAAGATATTTTTCTCTGAATTCTTTAAGAACACAATTGCCGATACCAGGAATACAACAGAAATGCGCTGTAATACACCCGGAATGCGGACAATCTTTAATGCCGCAATAGGATCGGTAAATATTTTAGGATACACAGACAGGAAAAGACCCAGCCCAAAAAGTATGGCTGCGCGTTTTATAGCCCGTAAAATAGCCTGGTTATGGGTAGCAGGATCAGCCTTTTTGCCCGCCATGGCATAGGCTATAGAAACACCTACAATAAACAGGAAAAACGGAAAGATCAGGTCGGTAGGCGTACATCCATTCCAACCCGAATGTTCCAGCGGCATGTAGATATGCCCCCAGTCGCCCGGGTTATTGACCAAAATCATGGCTGCCACTGTTGCTCCCCTGAAAACATCAAGTGAAAGCAGCCGCTGGGTGTTTGTTTCCATCGTTTATATTGGCTTAGAATTTCCAGCGCACAAAAGCTTCCATAGCTTCATATTCTGCCAGGCCTAGTTCATCATAGGCTTTCGCCGTTTCCCTGTTCCTGTCTTCAGCTCTTTTCCAGAATTCTCTGGAATCATCACCAGGGAATACCGCACGGTCTTTCTGCGACTGGTGTTTAAAGATAGCATATTTTTTCTTTTCAAGTTCCTGAGGACTAAGGGGAACTGCCATTTCTATTTCATGCGTTTCAAATTCCAGCCATGCGCCTCTATACATCCACAACCAGCAGTCTTTAGCCCAGTCTTCGGTTTCACGAAGTACTGCCATTGCCTGCAGGATAATGTTGAAACAAACGATATGGGTGCCATGTGGATCTTCAAAGTCACCGGCAGCAAAGATCTGCTCAGGTTTGATGCGTTGCAGCAAGTCAATGGTAATCTGCACATCTGCATTCGTCACCGGGTTCTTCTGGTTTTTTCCAGTCTCATAGAAAGGCAGCGCCATAAAGTGGATATGGTCATCTTCCAGTCCGGCATAGCGGGCACCGGCAGTAGCCTCTCCCTTACGGATCAAACCCTTTACCGTCTGGATCTCAGGAGTATCTACCTGGTTAGGTTTTTTATGTTCGATGAATGCCCGCATATTCAGATAGAGCTGTTGAAGCTCATTTTCCGGCAGACCCATTTTTTCAGCAAAATCAATGCTGAATTCTACAAAACGAAGCGCATCATCATCCCACACGGCGGTATTGCCCGAAGTCTGATATGCCACATGGACATCATGCTGCTGATCTACCAGGCGAATAAAAGTACCACCCATAGAAATCACATCATCATCAGGGTGCGGGGAGAAAATGACCACCTTTTTCCGGGCAGGTTCAGCCCGTTCCGGACGCTGAGAATCATCAGCATTAGGCTTACCACCCGGCCAGCCGGTGATGGTATGCTGCAGCTTATTGAAAATATGAATATTGATATTGTATACAGGGCCCTTTTCGACAGCAAGCTGTGCCATCCCGTTGTTGTTGAAATCGTCTTCGGTTAATTTAAGGATAGGCTTTTTAAGCGTATTCGCCAACCAGATCACTGCCTTGCGGGTGAGGACATCATCCCAGGTACAGTCTTTCACCAGCCATGGGGTATCAAAGCGCGTAAGCAGGGAAGCTGCATCTACATCCAGGATAAATTCAACATGGTCAGAAAGCTGCAGATAAGTTGCAGGAACTTCACTGGAGATTTCTCCTTCAACAGCTTTTTTAATAATAGATGCTTTCTTCCTGTTCCAGGCCATCAGCACAATCTCCCTGGCTTTGAATATGGTGCCGATTCCCATGGTGATCGCCTTGGTTGGAACAAATGTCTTGCCCCCGAAGTCACGTGCCGCATCACGACGTGTCAGGTCATCGAGTGTAACCAGGCGTGTTCCTGAGTTAGGTGCCGATCCGGGCTCATTGAAACCAATGTGTCCGGTACGTCCAATACCCAGGATCTGAATATCAAGGCCACCCAGGTCGCCGATCTTTTTTTCATAGGCCAGACAAAAAGCAGGAATGTCTTCCAAAGGAAGTGTGCCATCTGGAATATGCACATTATCCTTATTGATATCGATATGATCGAAAAGATTTTCGTTCATGAAGGACACATAACTCTGTGCAGCATCAGGTGCCATCGGATAATATTCATCCAGGTTGAAGGTGATGACGTTGTTAAAACTAAGTCCTTCTTCCTTGTGCAGTCTTACCAGTTCAGCGTAAACCGCAACAGGAGTAGCTCCGGTAGCCAGTCCAAGAACTGCACTTTCATTTCTATCCTGTTTTTTTCTGATGATGGCTGCAATACGGCCAGCAACATGTAAAGAAGCTGCTTTTGGATTTTCAAAAACAGTAACCGGTAATTTTTCAAACCTGGTTTCTTCCAGTAAATTTAATCTTGCCATTTGATTGTGCGTTTGTAAGTACGGAGCAGCAAAGGTACCTAACCGTACGGGTTGTCAAAGTTTTTTATTAGAGAATCTGAAGGTTCTTAATTCGGTATTCATCAAGTTTAGGATCCGTTGCCGGCAACTCAGTAATCAGGTAATCAATATTTTGAAGCGGTGCCACCTTCAACCTGAGCGTGATGTCCAGCTTCTCAGAAATGCAGAGCACCGCTGAGCGACGGGAAGAGTTTAGCATGGTTTTCTTCAGGTGATTGATCTCCCAATCGGTATCGGTTAGTCCCTCTTTAGGGTGTATGGCACTTGTGCCAAGCAGGCAGAGGTCGGCATTGATCTCCGAAAGTTGGTTAATGGCATTGCCGCCATAGGCCACCTGCGAGTTTTTTGAAAAGAGTCCACCAATAAGGATGACTTCCGCTTTAGGGTATTTGGCCAGCTCAATCGCCACGAAAGGACTGATGGTAAAAAAGGTAGCGTGGATGTTCTCCGGGAACTGTTTAACCAGCTCTATAATGGTTGTACCACCACCAATCAGGATCACCATACCCTCCTTGATGAGGGAGATTGCTTTTTTTGCAATGTTAATTTTAGCGTCGCGCGCATATACCTGACTATCGTCAAAGCTGCTTTGATACGATTTAGAGAGCGCTCCACCATGTACTTTGTTCAATTGCTTGTTGTCACAAAGCTCCTGGAGGTCCCTGCGGATGGTATCTTCAGAAACTGTGAGTAATTGGACCAGATCTGAGGTCAAAACGCGGTTATGCAGGTTAATCTGCCGCATAATGTAATCATGTCTCTCCTTTTTGAGCATAAATCAAATTTTAGCTAAAGTTATAATTTAATCAACAAATATTGTGCGGTATTCTGCGGGTTTCTGCAATATAAGTCTGTGCGAACTTATTAAAATACTTTAATATTTCTTTTTAATAGTGAAAAACATTTATGATATTTACTTCACGATGCCGAAAATGCGTGAAAGTGCGTGTTTCAGGAATCAAAGACAAACAAAACAACCAAAAACAACTAATTCACCTAATTTAACCATTCATGAAAAAAAAATTACTCATGTTATTATGGGGCATTATGATGTTGGCAAACCAAGTGTTTGCGCAGCAGGGTAATGTTACAGGGAAGGTCACTTCTAACGACGGACAGCCTATGCCAGGCGTGTCTGTTCGGGTAAAGGGCACCCAGGTTGTCAGTCAGACAACCACCGCCGGTACCTTTAGCATTGCTGCTAAATCTGGCGACGTTCTTACGTTTACATTTATCGGGATGTTGCCGCAGGACAAAACAGTAGGCTCTGGCCCTGTTAATGTTGTTTTGGCTGAAGACCAGAATAACCTGACAGAGGTTGTGGTTACCGCAATGGGTATTACCCGCGATAAGAAGGCGATGGGTTATTCTGCACAGACTTTGAAAGGTGCTGACATCGCTTCTACACAACGCGATAACTTTTTAAACGCTTTACAAGGACGTGTTGCCGGTGCAATTATCACGCCTACTTCAGGTACACCAGGAGCATCATCTTCGATGGTAATCCGTGGTGGTGTTTCACTTGATGGAGACAACCAGCCGTTATTTGTTATTGATGGTTTGCCTATCTCAAACAGAACGTTCAGTGACTACAGTCTGGTAGGCCAAGGTGGCTTTAACAGAACCAATGACTTTGGTAACCGAGCGATGGATATCAATCCTGAAGAGATTGAGTCATTGACGATCTTGAAAGGACCGGAGGCTGCAGCTCTATACGGGACACAAGGTGCATCTGGTGCTGTAGTAATTACAACTAAAAGAGCGAAAGCAGGAACAGCACGTGTAACGTATAATAATGCATTCCGTATTGAGAATGTATATAAGTTCCCGGAGATCCAGACTGTATATGGTGGTGGTCAAGGCGGTATATTTGATGAAACTGAACGCACAAGAACATATTTCGGTGCCAAGTATCCGGCTAACAAAACACTTATTGATAACATAGGGAATTTTTATAAAACTGGTTTTACACAGAGACACAATGCTTCTGTTGAAGGTGGATCTGAAAAGTTGTCTATAAGATCGGGAATCAGCTATACAGATCAAACCGGTATGATCCCAACTACGGGGTATAAAAAATTGGA
>Ga0247808_10000388_pt1 | contig 21921 bp, 15 predicted proteins | sample UWRJL089202R1_FD_179914 | JGI IMG/M metagenome (GOLD analysis project Ga0247808, IMG submission 179914) | Plant litter microbial communities from Arlington Agricultural Research Station in Wisconsin, United States - UWRJ-L089-202R-1 | ecosystem: Environmental > Terrestrial > Plant litter >... | reverse complement strand
GACTGGGGGTCAGGGGGTCGCAGGTTCAAATCCTGTCAGCCCGACAAACGACAAACACGAGACGCTCTCCTTCGGGAGGGCGTTTCGTCGTTAACTGGCTGGCTTGGACGTCCGCGAGTTGCCGTCCGACCTCGGCCTGCCCGTCTCCACCGTCCACGACTGGCGGGTGCACGGCAAGGGCCCGGCCGCGTACCGGTTCGGCAAGCACCTGAGGTTCGCCGTCTCCGACGTGCGGGCGTGGATGGCCGAGCAGCGCGAAGCCACCGACCGGCGGTGATCTGATGCCGCGACCGCGTCTGACGATCGGCACCGTCGGCGACATCACCATCCGGAAGCTGCCGTCCGGCCGCTTCGAGGCGCGCACCCGGTACCGCGACTGGGACGGCAAGACGCGCCAGGTGCAGAGCTCCGGCGCCGCCGCCGCGGCCGCCGAGCGCGGGCTGAAGGCGCGGCTGGTCGAGCGGTCCGAGCTGCAGCCCGCCGACACGACGCTGACGCCGGACAGCCTGTTCTCCGACCTCGTGGCGTACTGGATGGCCGACATCGACATGGAAGGCCGGATCTCCCGCACCACCCGCAACCTGTACGAGCGCAACATGCGCACCCTGGTGTCCCCGGCCTTCGACAGCCTGACCCTGCGCGAGATCGGCGTCGCACGCTGCGACCGGCTCATCAAGGAACTGGGGAAACGGTCCTACAACCGCGCCAAGCAGGCCCGGGTGGTGCTGCGGCTGGCGCTCGAGCTGGCGGTGCGGCACGAAGTGCTCCCACGCAACCCGATGGACCACGTCTCCCGCCTCCGCCGGGAACCGCACATCCCCGACGCGCTCACAGCCCCAGAGGTGAACGTAATCCGTGCCGCGATCGCCCGTTGGGAGAGCGGCGCGGACCATGTCTCCGGCCCGCTGCCCGACGGACAGCTCGGCGCGATCGTCGAGGTCATGCTGGGCACCTCGGCACGGATCGGGGAGGTGCTCGCCATCCGCCGCCGGGACGTCGACATCACCAGCGCTGTGCCGTCCATCCGCCTGGCCGGGACGATCGTCAGCCGCAACGGCGAGCAGACCTTCCGACAGGACCACCCCAAGACCGCCAAGTCGCGTCGGGTCGTGGCGCTGCCCTCATTCACATCCGACGCTGTCCGCAGGCGGCTCGCCAACGCCGGCCGCCTCGAGTTGGACGCGCTGGTGTTCCAGTCACGAGACGGCACACCGCTGACCACCGCGAACGTGCGCCGCCAGCTGCGGCGCGTGCTCGGCGGAGCCGGGATCGCCGGTGTGACCCCGCATCTGTTCCGCCGAACGGTGGCGACGGCGGTCAACGACAACGCCGGCGTCGAGCTCGCGGCAGAGTTGCTCGGCCACACGGACACGAGGATCACGGTGATGCACTACATCCAGCGCAGGGAGCTGGTGAACCCGGAGACTGCGGCGTTGCTCGACCGGGCGTTCGAGCGGGACGAGGAGTAATCGCGGTGCTGCCACGGTGGCAGGGCCGTCTTTGCATTCCCCGAACCACAATCCTCGCGGCCAAGCAGATTCGCGGTGCACTTGAATCGTTCCCGTTTTACACCGCGGAATGGGGCACACGCAATCGCCGCGAACTTGTCGCGGCGATAATCTATCCGAGGATTGCGACCTGCCGCGTTTCCGAGGCTCTCGAGAATCATGCCTGTTGTTCTAGCGCAGTCGCGACCTCGGCAGTTCAGCGCTGTCGATGCTCGCGTAGGAATCGGCCGGTGAGCGGCACGGCGTGTTCGATCGACAAGATTGACAGCGTTTCTAGTGGAGATAGTAGGGTGACTTTTCGGAGCGTACTAAATCTCAGTATTCCCTTGTCTGATTGCGAAAAGAGACGTCGAATAGTGAGGCTCGAAATGATACGCACGCCGCGCCGACGTGAGCTGCGGGTACCGCAGGAAGAATCACCTAGTCGATTCGTCGTTCGCGGCTCGCGAGCTCGCTAGCCATGCGAGATGTGCTTCCCTCCGTCGCCGACATTCGGGCGATTTATTTCAAAGCTCAACGCAAAAAGAACATAATCCCGCAGCACGCCAACCTCACCCCGAAATTGAACCGGCGCATAGTCAGGTTGCTCGACAGTATCGCCGCTGAAAAGAACCCGGCTCTTATCGAAGAGAAGCGAGACGAGCTTAGAGACTTGCTACAAGCAAAGAAGGAACACGAGGACGCGCTCTTTCTGCAGTTGCGAGATGACCTGGAGCAAAGGATCCTGAATCCGCCGAGATCCATAAGACTCCGGTTCCGCGAGGTCGACGGTCGCAAAGTCACAGTGTTCAACAAGACGCGACCCACATTGATGCTCCTCGACCGGTTCGCAGCGCTTCACCTTTCGAGAGCGTTCGGCGTTCAAACCAAGGGCCGGGACCACTGCGTTCGGGTGCTCACCAATACCTTTTTGATTTCGTCGCGCGGGGGTGAGGCCCGCCAAGGCATTATCAAGATGGACCTCGACACCTTTTACGCTTCCGTCGATCACGAACTTCTCATCGCGAAGATCGACGGCCACGCTGGGGTTCCGAGATTTGTAAAGCAGCACGTCCGTCTGGTGTTGGACGCCCACGCCCGACTTTTCGGAAACGCTCGCGGGATACCAGATGGTGTTCCGTCGTCTGCGGTCCTTGCGGAAATCTACCTGGAGAATTTTGATTCCGCTCTTCGCGCCAATCCCGAAGTGGCTCTATTCCTTCGGTATGTAGACGACATCGTCATTGTGTGCGAGCCGGAACGCGTCGACGCGATTTCGCGACAAGTCGATCAACTAATGCGAAATGACAAGTTGACAAAAAACGAACTCAAGTCGACTCAGTTGGTTCACCCAACGGCGCCGGCGACGTCATTCGACTACCTGGGTTACAAGTTCAAGTTCGAAGCTAAGACTTCGAACCTTGTCGCCATAGACATCTCTGACGCAAAACTTCAGCGGTACGCCGATGCCGCGGTCCGGATGTCAAAGCACGCAGACGAAATCGTTTGCTGGGCATCGCCAAACGCAGTGGACACGTACCTCGCCATGTTTGAGTACCTTTTCCGACCCCACGCAACAGCGGACGCTGGGCACGGCGTGCGAATCGTCACAGGGTTGGCATATAGCGCCAGGTTCATGAGAGGTGCGGAGAGGAACCGTCCGAACTTCAAGAAACTGTTGGGCCTCTCGAAAAAAGAAGTAGGGACACGGTGGGGATCGGTCAAGACCAGCGCGCTCAAAGGGACCACGCCTTTGTGCGGATGTTGCGGAGTTGCTATTCATCGAGCCAATGAACTCATTTCCCTAAACGACCAGCCCGATGTGGGATTCGAGATCATGCGCTCGGTCGCACTCGCTCATGCGGACGACGATCTTCGCGCTCGCGTGGGGAGCATCCTGTGGAGCTAGCAAGAAGTCCCATGACTCCGCTTCGGGCGCTCGTGACCGAATGCGCTCCTTACGAGCTGCCGTTAGAGATGGCAGACCACTGGCTGTACGAATGGCTAGATGATCGCGCTGTTTCGGTGAATCCCGAAGCGCTAAAGATCGTCGCGAAAAGCCGCTTCGACTTGCTCGTTCTCGCAATAGTCGGAAACGTGACGTTCGAGAAAGCGTTTCGACACGGCGAGATGGTTCAAGCGCGAATCGACGGCTTTTCATCGGGTTGGCGGGCACCAGCGTCCTTCCGTGTGCGGAGGGACCGGGCGCGTACTCGAGAACTCGAACTGCTATCCATCCGATCGCAGCTCAACGTAGCGTTCCTCTATTTCAAACAAAAGGATCTGTTACTTCACTACGTGAGCAGGGATCGCACCTCGTTGCGGCACCCCGCCCGTGTGAATGTCTACGGCAAGAACCCGGCCAACCAGTTTCGGCAGGAGAAAACTGCTCACCTCGTGTCGGTCGAAACGACCGCGCGTCGTATTGGAACTTACAACTCCTATTTTGTTTACGACAAGTACGCGTTTGTAGGGCAGTTCTATGACTCGCGAGAATGGCACGCTCTGGAGGCGCGGTGGCGGTTCCTGAGGCGACTGGACGTTGCGAACTGTTTCCGGAGCATCTACACACATTCAGCCTCGTGGAGCACCGGTACCGATTTCTTCAGCAAGGATCATCTGAGTGGGAGCGGTGAGGGCGACCTCGGACAGGTCCTAGACAAAACGATGCAGGTCGCCAATTGGGGCGAGACGCACGGAATCTGCGTTGGACCGGAAGTATCGAGAATATTCGCTGAGATCGTGTTCCAACACCTGGGAATCGAGATCGAATCGCGCATACGAGCTGAAAACATAAGCCACAAGCAATACGAAATACTTCGCTACGTCGATGACTATTTCGTGTTCGCCGCTGACCAGGCAACGTTGGAGGCGGTTTCGCGGGTCATAGAAATCACTTTGGCGGAGCACAAGTTCGCTATCAACGCAGCGAAGACGCGAAACTACGCGACGCCCTTCACTACTGCGATCTCGGTCAAAAAGGCCAATCTGAAGACGTTCCTCCGGACCGCTCTTCCATTTGACGGCCCGCTTCCGCCCCTAGACGACAGAGAAATCAGTGTGCACCTCAAAGCGATTCTGGTCGATTCAGACGACGAATCAGCCACTGTCGGAACTTCGCTTACCCAAGTAGAAAAACGACTTCTCAAATTTGTGGGGAAACGCGCATCGAAGTGCAAAACAAAAGAGGACGCCCACGAGCTCTCCAAATATGTGTGGGGATTCGTCCACGACATGTTGTTCCAGTACTTGTCTCACCCGTCCGTTGCGTCAGCCATGAAGGTAGTACGAGCCCTCCGGATGTATTACCTAAGCCCTAACCTTTTCCCCTTCCCAGAAAGTGAAAAGGCTGCCGCTAGGTTCCGTGCAAATGAATACGTGCACTTCGCAGTTCACAAGGCAATCCAGCGCCTTGCCGAGGTCGACGGCTCAGAGGTTGAGATGTGCCACTTTCTTTCACTCGCCGGAGCCTGTGGTATTCGGATAGAGCCTTCTTCGAAGCTCACTCAGGCGCTGCTGGCCAAGATTTCTCGACCTGTGCCCAAGGCGAAAGGCAACCAAGCACCGATTTTCCTGCTCCTCTCAACAATGAAGTTCTATCTGAGCGATAAAACGACTCCCGCATCGCTGCGGAGAAGTCTTATGAAGCGCGCCCGAGCAACGGCCGACGAGATTCTCAGTAGGGGTTACACACCGGGAAAAATCGAGCGTCACGCGATCCAGGAGACATTCGTACTAGCCATTGCGACCTGCCCGTGGTTGCAGGTCGAAGAGAAGCTAACGCTGTTGCGCCAGCCGTGGGTGATCGACGTTATCAATCAGGAGATTTTCCGCGGGTCCGGAGGAGACAAAGCCTCCGCTCGATTCCTCCGTCGCTGCTTGGAGGAATTCGACCCATCTGTCATCAACGATAGAGCAGCCTGGCCAACGGTATTCGGGTGGAAAAACGACCACTTCGACAGCCTGCTCTACGAGAAGCAGCCCCAGTTCATATACTGATGTTGGTCCGTGCACCGGTCGGCTGCCTCGTGTAGTTAGCCATCGCTCGATTCGGGCGGTTGTCCGCATGACGCGCAATGCGCTTCGACTCACACAATGAAGAAGAAAGTCGCGAACCTGTTCGCGTCTTTCGGCGTCTGGGCCGCCTCAGGATCAAGATCGTACGTTCCAATCTTGAGGCGCCAGTCGCTCATTTCGCACTTCGCTGGACGGCGCTGTCCTGCCTGACGTGGGAAATATTTGTAGCCGGGTAGGTTTTCCGCCGGTCGCACGCAGATTCTGATCGCTGGGAACTTTCGGGAGAACCGCACTAGCCGGCGGCTTGCAAGCTCCCCGCGGTTAGCCTCCTATCGGCACCTTGGGGATTAGACCGCCCGGATGCCACCCGGGCCCCTGTTCGAATCGTCGACGAACAGTATTTTGTATTGGTTCAGGTTTAACTGGATTCTCTGAGAAGCGACACGCGCCACTCAGCTCAGACCTCGGCGCAACTGAATAGTACCCGCCGTTCCGTTTCAGCTCTGGCGCGGACGAACGGCGGCGCGATCAGCTTTGGCTGCGCGGTCGTTGCGGCCCTGCCGCCCTAGTGCGCCTATCCTTCGATGAGCGTGGATACGAACCCGGCCACGACCAGGTCGTCGAATGCCGGAAATCGATTGACCAACGGCAGCGCAAAGCTTTCCCCGTCTTTCAGCGTTACTGTGACGCTCGACCTTCTCGGCCACTCCTCGTCCAAGTCAGTGCTTATTGCGGAAGTCTTCACCGCTGACACGCGCTGGACGGCCGACCGGGATTCTGCATCGACGGTCGCATCGAGAATGTAGCGCTGTCGACCTTGATCCTGCTGCGCGGTGAACTTAGCTCTAATTAGCCGTCGGGCGGTGAACACGACGATGTCGCCGGCGATGCCGCTCTCGATGCTCACATAGCCAGAGGCATATTCAACCTCCTCCTGGCCTACGAGCAGGGCGAGACGACCGAGGAGCTCGTCTGACCATGCAGTCTCGGGGTCATCCCAGGTAATGCTTGACCAACTGCCGTTACCGCTTCCTGGGAAGTGGATCCCGGCAGTGATCTTGGTTCCGATTTCTAAGGCGTCCCGTGTCTTCATGGGCTGACTCTATCGATACGGTGTGAACCGGCGGGCGAGTCCGAATTGCCAATACGCGAGGACCCGATCAGACAGACGCCCTTCTCTTCGACTCAGTCGAAGCCAATCTCGCCCGCAACCCGTCGAACTTCGTCCTGGTGGGCTGCCTTTCTGGCCTCTTCGGACTCCTGCTCGAGTCGTTTCGCTTCGATCTCTTTTGCGTACGCTTCGTTCGTCGCGCTCACCGCGAAGCGGACTGTCGCGGCGTGCACGTCCTGGACCTCGTCGATGGTCGTGCCGTCGAGAACGAGTGTCGCGCCTGAAACGCGGGCGATGCCCGACCGGTGCATCGTGCTCCACGAGGTTGGGTTGTTCCAGAAGTGAACCAGCAAAGCCGCTTCTCTCTCTGACACCACTCGGGAGAGCTTGATCGGAACTGCATAAAGCCCGGAACCGGGAGTGCCGTCGTTGCGTGGGTGCCCGACCTCGTCGGTGTCGATTCCGATAATGCTGATGGGTTCGGTCATGGGCACATACTGCCAGGTGCCAACGACATACTCGCCTGTTCCTGTTCCTGTTCCTGTTCCTGTTCCTTTTCCTGTTCCTGTTCCTGTTCCTGTTCCTGCTCAAGCACGAGCCGGCCGAGGGAACGGTGTACGCCCGCAGCCGGGTTTCGGGCGGCCGTTGTGGAGTTGAACGGAGGAGAGGTTTCTCCGTTGCCTCCGCGGAGCTTACCTGCCGTGTGAACGGAACGGAACGGAACTAACGAACGTGCCTACACTCGCTCTAGCGGCGACGCATTCGAATGCCGTGAATACCATCGCGAAGGATTTGGGACCTCGCATCAGAGACCGGCGATGTCGCCCTCGATCGACACCGGCTCCGCCGCCGGCACATTCGTGTACTGGCGAGAAGGCGACCAGGTGAGTCGGGCTCGGCGGACACCGTTGCGTGCCGGTCCGAGCGCGAACGAGTCGACATGGCTCACATCACCGCGCTGGAGAAGGGCCTCTGTGATCAGCAGCCGCGCAACAGGCCGGACGACCGAGTCGATGATGCCTTTGCCCCGCAGCGGCTTCAGCGGATCGCTAATCGTCGAACCCCATCCGGGCGACGGGGCGGTGCTCGTTCCGAACAGCGCGTCGGACATCGCCAGTCGGATCAGATCCTGGGCGGTGTACGTCACACCATTGGTGTTCAGCGACCCCATGGACATGCCCTGGCTCTGCTGACCAACGGCCAAGGTGAGCGTGACCGCACGACTGACCGTAGACGTCATCGATGAGCTGAGATCCCTGACCTGGACCGGGCGGGATTCGTCGGGGGACGTGAACCTGAGATCGGATGCGCGGCCGTCACGGATCTCGCTCAAACGGGCGATGATCCGGGGATTCTGAATGTCCGCCTCGACACGGATTGTCTGCCCGTCGCTGGTGATCTTAGTGGCTCTGAAGGCCGTGTCACCTAACCGGACCCACGGCGAGAGTTCTTGCGCGGCTAGGTCTCCCAGTCGCCGCGCGACGCGTCGACCAAGGTCGGCGGGGTCGGTCCACGGAGCGGTGGTGAGGAGATTGCGGGCGCCGTCGATGAGATCGCGCTGCGCCCCGTCGATTTCCTCACCTCCAGAGTGCGTGTAGACGCACAGACGTAGCCCGAGTCGCTCCGCTTCACGGAATTCCTCCTCTGTCGCGGAGTAGCCGCGAGCGGTGCGGGCGCCGTAGCGAGCGCCGAAGAGGCCGACGTAGATGCCGGAGCTGCGCACGCCGTCGAGGTAAGCGTCATAAGAACTGACGTCCTGGGCGCCGAGCTCTTCCTCGAACATGACCGGCTGTGCACCGACCGACTCGATCGCCTCCCGCACCGCTTGGCGCTCGTCGGGCATATCGGTGATGAGACTGGACACGAATACGCGTTGGCGCTGTCCCCACCCGCGGAGGGCGGCAGGCTCGAGGGAGAGAGAGGCAGCTTGTTCGTCGATGAGGAGATGGTTTGGCATGGGGTTAGTCCATCACAGTCGTGCCCGCACCCGCTGCACCTGGAATGCTCGCGAGAGCGCCAGCAATCAGACATGCTGCGACGCCGAAGATTCCAGTACGTGTTGTTCATACTGACGTACGGCATTGTGCTCCAATGCACCGATGCTTTAGCAGCCGGCGTCGCATGATCGCCGACCTCAACTCGCTCAATGGTGACGCTGACCCGCTTCCCTGTCCGAGTTGCCTTCGGCAGGACTTGTCCGGCCAGGGCTCGGGAGCGTCATCAAGCCAGAGCCGATCGTAAGCGCAGGCAGAACAGACGAATGCACTCACAGAGCGTCTTCACTGTTGATTGAACCGCGGCATGAGACTAGATCGTTCGGCGAGACGGCGGGCGAGACCGCGTTGTTCACCGCCCTCTTCGCTGGACTCGCTACCGTCCCTTTTGCGTTAGTCGGCATGGGGCAGGGCGGTGCGGCGGGGGTGCGAGCGGCCGCGAATGCAGGTGAGGTGCTCCTGGACCATGTGGGATGGTTGCTGAGTTGCTACATTGCTGTACTGCTTGGCTTCTATGTGGTCGTGATCGGAGGTCAAATCCTCGGCGGCAACGACGCTGCGGCTAGGGTGCGTCGCATGCTCGGCGCAGTTGCCGAACTCATGGCCGCTGTCGCAATCGTGCTTGTGGCCTTTGTGGGGCTGTTTTGCGTAGGGTCGCCGAAGTCGTGGGGGGTGTTCGTCGCGGTCGGACCCACAGCGCTGCTCTTGGTTTTCCTCGCTGTCCAGCTTGGAAGATTCCTGATCCCTGGATACGACTTTAGGCTCGGCGAAGCCCGGCGGATCCGGAACGGAGCGCGGTCCGCCCTTGGGGAGCTATCAGTGCACTCGCGGCGTTCGTGGATTTGGGTATGGCTCGCAAATGCGGGGGTAGTCGCTCTACCGTCGGCGATTGGATCCTCGCTCGCTGGGCCGGTCTTTGACGGGGGAGTGAATGTTGCCGTGTCCAATTTCGCCGTGCTGGCAGTCGTCTACTTCCTTTCTGCGATGGTGTTCTTTGGTTGGAACGGTTTCTCGATATTCACTGCAGCGACGGACCGCTCTCGCTCATCGCAGTTAATCTTCGCCTTGATTGGCGTCGGGCTGTACACATTCGTAGCTATTTTGTGCCTGCCGCTGATTCGAGATGGGATGGGGTGGTTTGCATGGCCGCTGTTATCGATCGCCGCGCTATCAATAGCGCTGAGCGCTATTTCGCCCGGTCGACCGAGGAGCGTGCGCGCAAATTGGTCGTGCCGCAGTGCGGTGAACCGGCTGATCGGGCAGCGTCTGCTGAGAACGCACGCTAATGCGGTGCGCGACATGGCCGACCTCACCGCGTCCACCCCAGACGTGACTCCATCGCCTTCGACGTTCCGAAGGCTGCTCGATGTGTTGCGGACGCGACCGTCCGCAAGCGATTAGGCAGGGTGCGCAGTCGCGGATCGTGCACGGTTCCGGTGCTCGTTCTGGCGAGCTGGTAGCGCTCGTCAGAAATCCATGTTCGAGGTGACCTAGTCGCTTTTGTATCACGAGACGACGTCGAACTCCAAGGCAGAGTCAAGTGTTGCCACGCCTCTTGCAGATCGAGGACCCGCCAGTTTCGTCGGTGACGAAACGGGGCAGCTTGGCGCACCTTCCGAGCATGAGTGACGTGCAGAAGACCACCATCCGACGGATCCCTCCGACGTTATGCATCCGGTGCGGCGCGACGCTGCCGCCGGCCGCGATCACCGGGCGACCGCGTGTCTTCTGTGGACCTCGTTGCCGCAAAGCAGCGCATTACGACCGACGAGCTCGTAGACCGGAGGCATTTCAGGTCCGAGTTGTCGATCGTGGTGTCGTGGAGACAGTCGAGATCATCCGGACCGTCAATGAAGGCCACGACATCGCAGAGTGCGTCCGGCGAGTCTGTGGATCACCCCGGGCTGCTACCAACGTCCTCACCGCCTTGAGCGGCCTGGTCCGATCAGGCACGGTGCTGATGGACGGCAAGTGGGCGCCCGCCGTGCGTTCGATTGTCGATCTAAACCGCTCCGTCCGAAACGCTGCTGAGCGCGAAAGCGGGCGTCGGCGAGGCTAAGATCGTCGCAGGGCTGGCCAATGGAAAAGTTCGAAGCGAGGCGGGTGCTCGCGCCAGCACCCCCATCTGGTGGCAGGGTGCGTCGCGTGTGGTCCGTAACGGCGCCCTCGGTGGGAGAGGATGAGACTGGGGCATCGTTGCCTTCGCATTGTCCGACCCAACCGAGAGTTGCCTGTGGTGAACCACGTCTCCTTCATCTGGAATATCGCCGAGTCCCTTCGCGGTCCGTTCAAGCCTTCCGAGTATGGGTCGGTTGTGCTGCCCTTCACTGTGCTGCGCCGCCTTGACGCGGTGCTCGCCGACACGAAGCCGCAGGTTCTTGAGGTCGCCGCGACAGTAGGCGGGCTCCCGGAGACGTTGCAGGTGATGAAGCTTCGGGATGCCGCAGGCCACGAGTTCTACAACACGAGCTCCTTCACCATGGCGAAGCTTGTTGCCGACCCAGCGGACCTGCGTGCGAACCTCTCCTCTTATCTCGCGGGCTTCTCCGAGAACGTGCGTGACATCTTCGACCGGTTCGAGTTCGACAAGACACTCAACAAGCTGGCTGAGAAGAACAAGCTGTTCGCGGTGACAGAGAAGTTTGCGCAGGCAGACTTCCACCCGCGGGCGGTCAGCAACATCCAGATGGGACTGGTTTTCGAGGAGCTGATCCGTTGGGCGAACGAGCGCTCGAATGAGACTGCTGGCGATCACTATACGCCGCGTGAGGTAATCGCGCTCATGGTGCAACTGCTCTTCGCGCTCGATGATGATGCCCTGTCGAAGTCAGGAATCGTGCGATCCATCTACGACCCGACCGCTGGCACGGGCGGCATGCTGTCAGTTGCCGATGAGTACCTGCACTCGGTAAATCCGGGCATTCAACTCAGCCTGTACGGGCAAGACATCAACGACGGTTCGTATGCGATCTGCAAAGCAGACATGGTCATCAAGGGGCAGGACGTCGACAACATCCGTCTCGGCGACACCCTCACCGAAGACCACTTCGAGGACAAGAAGTTCGACTACGGGCTCTCGAACCCGCCGTTCGGTGTGGATTGGAAGGACCAGCGCACATTCGTTGACGACGAGCAGGCCAAACTCGGATTCAATGGTCGCTTCGGCCCTGGCACTCCGACGGTCAGTGACGGGGCGATGCTGTTCTTGCTGCACCTCGTGTCGAAGATGCGCAAGCCCGAAGATGGCGGCTCGCGCATTGCGATCGTGCTGAATGGCTCGCCACTGTTCTCCGGCAGCGCAGGCGGCGGCGAGTCGAACATCCGCAAGTGGCTGCTCGAAAACGACCTCGTGGAGGCAATAATCGGATTGCCAAAAGACATGTTCTACAACACCGGCATCTCCACCTACATCTGGGTACTGACCAACCGCAAGACTGACGAGCGCAAGGGTCACCTGCAGCTCATCGACAGCCGGGAGATGTACACCAAGCTCCGCAAGGGCCTCGGCTCCAAACGTAACGAACTTTCATCAACGAACATTGAGACGATCGTCGGCCTGTACACCGATTTCCAAAACGGAGAGCACTCGAAGGTCTTCCGCAACGAGGATTTCCTTTACCGGTCGATCACCGTCGAACGCCCGCTCAAGCAGCTGTGGCGACCGAGCACCGATGCGTTTGAGACTGCGCGCAAGCGAGCGCTCAAGCCGTTTGGTGGTTCTCTCGGCGAACTCGACAAAGTGCTTGACCTGCTCGCCGGCACTTGGGAGGAGCGCACCGAGCGAGCGTTCCGCGGTCGCCTCCTCGAGCAGGCCGAGAAGCTGAACATTGATCTCCCACCCGCGGCCGTAAATGCGATCGCCAAGGCGTTTGCCACTGCTAACGAAGCAGGCACACTTGCCGCGGACACACAGGGCAAGGCACTTCCAGATGCTGCGCTTCGCGACACCGAGAACGTTCCCTGGGATGAGGATATCGACGCCTATGTTGCCCGCGAAGTGCTGCCCTACGCGCCCGACGCGTGGGTCGACCACGCGAAGACGAAAGAAGGCGCGGAGATTCCCTTCACCAGACACTTCTACAAATACGTCGCGCCGCGCCCGCTCGAAGACATCGACCGTGATTTGGAGCGAGTCATGGACGAATTACGCGAAATGCTCATGGAGGTTGAACGGTGATGGAAATGCAGCCGCTCAAATCGGTTGTCAGCTACAACGACGACACGCTGCCTGAGTCGACTGACGTGAGCACTCCCATTCGGTACTTGGAAATCTCGGATGTGAGTGAGACGGAGGGAATTAGGAGCGTAGGTGAAATCACGTTCGGCGAGGCGCCGAGCAGGGCACGCCGAGTCCTGCGATGCGGAGATGTGGTCGTATCGACCGTGCGCACCTACCTCCGAGCGGTCGCTGGGGTTCATCCTGAGCACGATGGCTTGATCGCGTCAACGGGATTTGCGGTCCTTCGAGCCCGTCGCGTAGACGAGCGCTTCCTGAAGTACGCGGTCCTCGACCGCGATTTCATGGACCAGGTAGTCGCGCGATCGACAGGGGTTAGTTATCCAGCAATCAACGCGTCGGACCTAGTTCGGATACAGATTCCGGTGCCGCCGCGCGCAACCCAGCGAACTGTTGCGGACTACTTGGATCGGGAGACGTCGCAGATCGATGCGTTCGTCGCGAAGAACGTGGAACTCATCGCTCTCCTTGCCGAACGGCTAGGCAGAGTCGTGGACGACGTGATGGCCGAGTTAGGGTTCGCGCAGTCTGAGGTCTTGGCGATCTCACAAGGCCACCCGCTGCCCGAGCCCTGGCGAATCATCCCACTTGGTTCTCTGCTCAACCAGCTCACCAATGGGTATGTTGGCCCGACCCGCGACATCCTCGTCGAGGACGGTATCCGATACATTCAAGGTACTCACATCAAGGGAGGCAAGATCGATTTCGCTCGCAGGCCGTTCTATGTGTCAAAGCGGTGGCATGACGAACGACCACGGATCCACCTACGCGAGGGGGACGTGCTGATCGTGCAGACCGGGGACATCGGAAAAGTTGCCGTCGTTCCCGCCGACTTTGGGGAGGCGAGTTGTCATGCACTTCAGATTGCACGCGTCAATCGCAGCATTGTTGATCCTCAGTTTCTGGGTGCGTACTTGAGCTCCCAGTTCGGGTACCACCAGCTCAAGAGCCGTGCGACGGGAGCATTGCATCTGCACTTGGAGGCAAGCATCAAATCTGCACCAGTTGTTGTTCCGCCTTTGCCTGTTCAAGTTCAGATTGTTGACAAAGTTCGCCAACGCAGACTCAAGATCGATGAGGCGATCGCAACGGCCGAGAAGATGATCGCTCTCTCGAAAGAGCGTCGCGCCGCTCTGATTTCGGCCGCGGTGTCGGGAAAGATCGATGTGGGGGTGGCTGCATGAGTGGTGTTGATGGGGCGCATCTCGAGTTGGTGCTCGAGAACGAGATCGCCGAGCATTTGGCCGCGAACGGTTGGCTCTACTCACCGACCGATGCCGGTTACGACCGAAATCTTGCGCTGTTCCCCGAGGATGTGCTCGCGTGGCTCTCGGACACTCAGCCGAAAACGTCTGCCAAAGTCGTCCGCCCTGCGAACTCGAAGGCGCAAAGGGAGGCCGCGGTTCGAGACATCCTGAACCGGCTCTCGAAGGCACTCGACAACGATCCGCTGAAGAACGGCGGCATCATCCGCATTCTGCACGAGGGCTTCTCGATGGTGCCGCTCTCGGGTGGGGCGATCAAGTTCGAGATGGCCCAGTTCCGGCCAGCGACGACGAACAACCCGGACACGCTCGAGGCGTACGCGAAGATGCGGCTGCGGGTGATGCGGCAGGTGCATTACTCGGCGAAGGATCCGAACAAGGCGCTCGATCTGGTGCTGTTCGTCAACGGCATTCCCGTCGCGACGATCGAGCTGAAGACCGACTTTACGCAGCCCATCGCCAACGCGGTCGAGCAGTACCGGTTCGATCGGATCCCAGCGGGCGAGCCATTGTTCGCATTCGCGAAGCGGTCCCTTGTGCACTTTGTGGTCTCTAACTCTGAGGTGCGGATGACGACGAAGCTCGCCGGCGCGAGCACGCGGTTCCTGCCTTTCAATCTCGGGTACGCGCAGGGCGCGGGGAATCCGCCGAACCCGAACGGGTCGGCGTCGTCGTACTTCTGGGAGCAGATCCTGCAGCGCGACACTTGGCTGCAATTGTTGGGTTCGTTTGTCCACCTGCAGGTCGAGGTCGAGGCGGACCCCGACACGGGGAAGAAGACCCGGACCGAGAAGGTGCTGTTTCCGAGGTATCACCAGTGGCGGGCGGTGACGCGTCTCGTCGAAGCCGCGAGGACGGAAGGCCCGGGCAACCGGTACCTGGTGCAGCACTCGGCAGGGTCGGGCAAAACAAATTCGATCGCGTGGCTCGCGCACCGTCTGTCGCAGCTGCATGACGGGTCGAATGAGCGCTTGTTCGACACGGTCGTGGTGGTGACCGACCGCACGGTGCTCGACAAGCAGCTTCAGGATGCGATCTCGCAGTTCGAGAAGCACGCCGGGGTGGTTCAGTCCATTACCAAGGCGTCGGGGGAGTCGAAGTCGACCGAGCTCGCCGCTGCGCTTGCAGGTGGCAAGCATATCGTGATCGTGACGATCCAGTCCTTCGAGGCGTTGATCAAAGCGATTCAAACTATGCCCGACCTGAAGGGTCGCCGGTTCGCGGTGATCGCTGACGAGGCGCACTCCTCGCAGACGGGGTCGACCGCGGGCGCGTTGACGAAGGTGCTCTCACCAGCCGAACTCGAGGCGCTGGCTGACGGGGCACCGATTGATTCGGAGGCGTACCTGCAGTGGGCGATGGAAGTGACCGCGAAAGCGCCGAACATTTCGTACTTTGCTTTCACGGCGACACCGAAGGCGAAGACGCTCGAGCTGTTCGGTCGGAGGCCTGCGGCAACCGATGGGCCCGAGGCAGCTGTGGATGCGACGCCGGAGCCGTTCGACCTGTACTCGATGCAACAGGCGATTGAAGAAGGCTTCATTCTCGACGTGCTGCAGAACTACACGCCGTACAAGGTGGCGTGGCAGTTGCAACATCCGGGTGCGGACTACGACGGTCTCGACGAGGTCGACGAATCGACCGCGGTGAAGGCACTCGTGCGTTACGTGCGGTTGCATCCGACGAACATCAGCCAAAAGGCAAAAATCGTCGTCGACCACTTCCGCACCTACGTCCAGCCGCTGCTCGACGGCAAGGCAAAGGCGATGGTCGTCACCGGTTCGCGCAAAGAAGCGGTGCGGTGGAAGAAGTATCTTGACAAGTACCTGCACGATTCGCAAGTGCAGGGAGTGCGGGCGCTCGTCGCGTTCTCGGGCACGGTCGATGACCCCGACGATGTCGGCGATGGCCTGACCGAAAAGTCGCAGAACCCGGGGCTGCACACCTCGGACCTCGCGGAGGCGTTCAAGCCGTCAACCTACAACGTTATGATCGTTGCCGAAAAGTTCCAGACCGGGTTCGACCAATCCCGTCTGGTGGCGATGTACGTTGACAAGCGGCTCGGCGGGGTGCAGGCGGTGCAGACGCTGTCGCGGCTGAACCGGACGCGCCTGGGTAAAGACAAGACGTTCGTGCTCGACTTCGTGAACGAACCCGAAGACGTGCTCGACGCGTTCCTGCCCTACTACAGGGCAGCGTCATTGACGTCTACGACCGACCCGAACCTAATCTACGACCTCGTCGGCAAGCTCGACGGGGCCGGCATCTACACGATGCAGGAGGTTGAGCAAGCGTTCGACGCAGCCCTCGTCGGCGGCATCAACGCAAACTCGAAGGTATCTGCGGCGACCGCGCCAGCGGTCGATCGATTCTCGCATCGGTGGCTGAACGCGGTGCTCGACGGGGACGCCTCACAGCAGGATGAGCTACGCCTCTTCAAGAGCGACGTGACTGCGTTTGTGAACTTCTACGACTTCATCTCGCAGGCGCGCAATCTCGAAGACACCGACCTGCCGCGCCGGCACTACTTCTTCCGCCGCATCCTGCCGCAACTGTCAACCGCAACGTACGCCGAACCCGTGGACATCTCCCAAGTGCAGCTCGCGGGGCTTCAGATTTCTGCTGGTGAAGCGGTGCAACTCAAGCTCGGCGACGGACCCGGGCTCGACGCCATCTCGGCGATCGGATCGGGGGCGGTGCACGAGAAGCACCGTAGCGCGCTCGAGGCGATAATTGCGAAGCTCAACGAACGTTTCGGAGACAAGTACTCGCCTGGTGCAGTCGACCTCACCGTCGGGCACATCATGGGCAAGCTCGCCGTCGACGTGGCACTTTTCCATCAGGCGGAGGTCAATACTCCGGAACAATTTGCCGAGTCACCGGCACTGCCTAAGGCATTCACCAAGGCTGTGATGGACGTGCGTGAGGAGACACCGCAGATCGTCGACGATATGCTCGGCGATTCGGGGCTGTTCGCGGAGCTGAGCAAGGCGCTGCCGACGATGCTGTACGACTTCTTGACGAGCGCGGGAATGGGCGCAGCCCAAACGGATGTGGAGAGCTAGCAATGACTGAAGTCGACCGCAACATCCACGGCGTCGCCAAGACGATCGGAGAGGTGCTGGGCCAGAAGTACTCGATCGACTATTACCAGCGCGAGTACAAGTGGGAGGCAAAGCAGCTCGCGGAGCTTGTTGCCGATTTGACCGCTAAATTCCTCGACCTCTATGAGGTCGGTCATCCGCGGAAGCAGGTGGCGAAATACCCGGGTTACTTCCTCGGGTCGATCATCATTTCTCAAAAGGGAAGTCAGCCCTTCGTGGTCGATGGTCAGCAGCGGCTGACCAGCCTGACCTTGTTCCTGACGTATCTGCGACGTCTGCAGCAAGGACGCAATGACGTCGTGAACGTCGATGAGTTGATCTACTCCGAGCGATTCGGCGAGAAGTCGTTCAATCTCGATGTCCCAGACCGCAACGATTGTATGGACGCCCTGTTCGAGATGGGGGAATACGATCCGCCGGTTGATGCGCCCGACTCGGTCTACACGTTGGTTGCACGTTATTCGGACCTGGATTCGCTCTTCCCTGAGGAACTGAAAAAAGCCGCACTGCCGTTCTTCATCGATTGGCTGAAAGACCGGGTCCAGCTCGTCCAAATCACGGCGTACAGCGACGACGACGCGTATGCGATTTTTGAGACGATGAACGACCGCGGGCTGAAGCTCACCCCTGCCGACATGCTCAAGGGCTTTCTCTTAGCGAATATGGAGGATGGCAGCCCACGGACAAAGGCTAACGACCTCTGGCGCAAGCGACTCCGCAGCCTTGACGAATTGGCGGACGACGCCGGGTCAGACTTCTTGAAGACATGGTTGCGAAGTCAGTACGCGACGAAGATCCGTCAGCGGTCCAGGGGCGCGAAGCCGGAAGACTGGGACCGAATCGGCACCGAGTTCCACAGGTGGCTTCGTGGCGCGACCGATCGCGTCGGTCTGGACTCCAGCGACGCGTACTACCAGTTCGTCGCCCAAGGCTTCGACTTCTACAGTCTGCAGTTCGGACGAGTCGTGAAGGCGACGACGCGTCCCCTGGATCCCACGAGCCCACTGCGGTTTATCCGCTTCAATCACAATCTCGGTTTCACGCTGCAGCACCAACTCCTGCTCGCGCCCCTAGTCACGAGTGATAGTGCGGAAACCATCGACCGCAAGCTTGAGATCGTCGGCAGGTTCGTCGACATCTTGCTTGCGTGGCGCATCTGGAACTTCCGTTCGACCGCTTACTCAACGATGCAATACGCGATGTTCAACATCATGCGCGACATCCGTAGACTCGGCGTCGACGAACTCGCACAGTTCCTTAGCGAGCGACTGCAATCCGAGGAAGAGACGTTCGACTGGCGCGACGACTTCAGCGTGCACAAGCAGAACAAACGTCAAGTCCACGGCTTCCTCGCTCGGATTACCGACTACGTTTCCGTCAATGCGGGCATGGCATCGAATTACGCTGAACTCACTAACGGTGCGAAGGTCAAGTACGAAGTCGAACACATCTGGGCGAATCACTTCGAACTGCACACCGATGAATTCAGCCACGAGACTGAGTTCGCCAGACACCGCAACCGCGTTGGCGGTCTGCTGCTCCTGCCCAAGCAATTCAATGCAAGTTACAATGACGAGACCTACGCGCAGAAGCGACCACGGTACTTCAGCCAGAACCTACTTGCCGCGAGCCTCGACCCTCAGGCGTACGAGAAGAACCCTGGATTCCTTGGGCTTGTCCAGTCGACTGGATTGGCATTCAGACCGGTCGAAGAGTTCAAGGCCACGGATGTACTCGAGCGAGGCGAGCTGTATCGAGAGATCGCAAAGCGGGTCTGGAATCCCGACGACCTGTTCTCGGTCGCGCACGGGTCAGCGTAGGCGATTGACCTGGGCGCGTGCTGCCAATGGAGTCGCTCCGTGGACCCTGGTAGCTCGGTCTGCGCCAGGAAATGACTTCTGACTGCCGTTCCTTTCGCGCAGGACGCAAAGCCGTTGATCAGGCGCATGGTGTCGGCGCGGAAGTGTTCTCAGCGCACCCGACTCCGTCGAGTCGACGTAACTCGAATGGTTCGCCAAGACCGAGACACGAGCCAGCAGCCGGTTTTCTAACTATGGCAAAGCGAGAGCGACTGCCCACGCAGTTGATCACGAGCTCTCACAATTCGCACCACTCTTCGGAGTCTGGCTCGTCGGATAGCGCACGCTTGCTGATCGCCCCGTCACCGGCCCGTTGAAGGAAGACCGTGACAACTTCTCGCTCCTCTTCATTCAGCTCGTCTGCTCTGCCTTCGACCATCCGTGTGAGGGACTGCTCTAGTGCCGGCGAGAGATCTTCGTCGGTGACCTCAGCGTGCGAAAGGAGCCATCGCTGCTTGGCCGCGTAGTCCTCCACAAGCTTCAGTTGCAAATGGGCTAGCAGGAGGTCACCTCGCGTAATCGGGATTGAAGGCTCCGCGACTTCCAGAGCCTCCGCCACGGGCGCGAGCACGGGCTCCAGCTCGTCCACAACTTCGCGACTCGCGACGCTCGCTCGAAGTGGCCCAGCTTTGGACTCAGCGCGCTCCACGGCACGGCTGCGCCGATGCGCGGCAAGCGCGCTCAATCTCGCCCTGCCAGCGGGAGCGACGATGTCTCTGATGATCGGCACCACTAGCTCGCGCATCACCACGCCGCCGAATTCGACAAATGCGTCGGCGCGCGCGCGCTGTCCTGGCGTCAGGTTGCCTCGCGGATCACCTTGGTATCTCTGACGAAGTTCCTCTTCGTCGACCTGTCGGGATTCGGTCGGGCCGGCGACACTCCTGGTGGTCTTGCTGCGCAGCAGATCGCTCTCGAACTCATGCGACTTCGAAGAGTTCGACCGATAAGTGTCTTTCTTTCGTCGGACGACGCGGATCTCTTCTACGTACTCTTCATCGTCGCTCACGAGCGCGCCGTGCTCGCCGTAGATCGCCCGCGGGTGTTCGCGAAAGGGGCATCACAAGTCATGCCCGGATTCTACTGGCGGCGAGCGATGACGATCGCGACCCTCCCGTCAAGTCAGTGTGGTGGGCCGCCCGCCACTGTTCTCGCTCGATCGTCTCCTTCTCCATGCGTGACTTGCGTCATTGCTCAGCGCGATGGGAGTTCCTACAGGAATCGTTCGATCGCCCCACGCGGTTCAAATGCCCATCATTTACCCATCAAAAACCCATCGAAAACGACCGTGACCGACTCGACGTGACCGCGTACAATCGAAGCCAGCGAACCGCCCGGTTCCCTGTAAACACAAGGTAATCCGAGGGTTTTCGGAGATGTTCGGCAACGACTGAAAACAGGGCCTGAACCCTCCAGGGGGTCGCAGGTTCAAATCCTGTCAGCCCGACAAACGACAAACACGAGACGCTCTCCTTCGGGAGGGCGTTTCGTCGTTAATGGCTTCTTGCCTATTCCAATCCCACGGCAGTACTGACGACCGCGAATGTCCGTCCAACTGCGGGCAAAGCGATCCCGCACCGAGCGATGCTCCGGGGAAGCCTGCCCTCTGGGCGATCATCATGAGAGACCAGAATCTCGGTACCCACTGGCCGACCGCGGTCGTGGTTGGGATAGTTGAACATGCTGCCCCCACCAAGATCACCCTCAGTCGAGGACTTTCGCGGGTGCCTGACCGAGACTCCGCGCACGGTCACGACGCCTTTGGGACGGATCGAGTTCGCCGAGCGAGGCGAGGGCGTGCCGATTCTCGCGATACACGGCACGCTCGGCGGGTGGGACCAAGGGCTCGTTTCCGGCGAGTATATGCGCGTCAACGGGTTTCGGATCATCGCTCCTAGCAGGCCCGGCTACCTCGGAACCCCGCTGTCGACGCTTCTCGGGCGGCGGTCCCGCCACCTACGAGCTTGCTGCCCGGCACCCCGATCGCGTAAGCAAGCTCGTTCAAGTCGACAGTGTGTGCATTCCTGGTCCAATACCGAGGGTTCCGGCCGGCATGGCCGCGCGAGATGTCTTCGTCAAGATCCCGCTCTGGTGGCTCAGACACGCACCGCGGCAAACCCTCATCGTATTATTTCGCCTCTACGGCACTGACACGAAGGCCGTCGTCTCTGCCCGTGCGAGGACTCTCGCGAAGATCCCCGGTCGGACAGCACCGCTGGAGGCAACCTTTCGAGCGTCGCTCGGTGCGACGCGACGACGCCAGGGAATGGAGAACGACTTCACTGTATTCACTCCGGCACCGCTGGATCGCGTCACCTGTCCAACGCTGATTGTGCACGCCCGTTCGGACAAGATGGCGCCCCCGGCCAATGCCGAGTACGCCCACGCACACATCGCCCGCTCTGAGCTCTACTGGATAGACGGGTCCCACCTCGCCTTCGGCTTGGAGGCCGCTGACACGGCACCGGCCTACGTTCTGAGCTGGCTGTGCGACACCAACTGATCGTCAGAGACGAATCGTCGGAGGCGTTCGGTCCCACTTTTCTAGAACGGTGGCTCCTCGTTCGGGTCGCTGGGTGTGTTCCATGCGTCGGTGACTGGTGGCGGTGGTGTGGTGTCGTCCGTGTCTCGTTCGGGTCTCAGCGCTTCGACGAAAGCAGGGGAGAGTCGGTTGTGGGGTGGGACGCGGTGGATGCGTCCGCTGGGGGAGATCCACTGCTTGTCTCCGTTCGGGAGTCGGGTCATGCTCCAGCGGGTGTTGTGGATGATTTTGTGGTCGGTGGGGCAGAGGAGGGCGGAGTTGTCGAGGGAGGTGGTGTGGCTGTGTGCCCATTGGTCGGGGTGGTG
>Ga0247808_10000386_pt1 | contig 21943 bp, 20 predicted proteins | sample UWRJL089202R1_FD_179914 | JGI IMG/M metagenome (GOLD analysis project Ga0247808, IMG submission 179914) | Plant litter microbial communities from Arlington Agricultural Research Station in Wisconsin, United States - UWRJ-L089-202R-1 | ecosystem: Environmental > Terrestrial > Plant litter >... | reverse complement strand
ATAGTCATCGTTTCCACTTTTGTCGGCTGACTTTACTTCAGATTCAACGATTTTATCCGCCTGCTCTACTGATTGCTGATCGCCGGCTTCGGCTAGATCTTCTACTTTCACTTTATTTTTTTGAAAGGCTTCTTTATAGGCAGTACCGGTTGAATTTTGCTTGGTTGTGTCGTTATTGGTGCCATCGGTGTCTTTATATTTAGCGTTTAGTCCCGGAATAAGTTTGAAAACACCAGGGGCAAGATCAAAATGATAGGCAGCCGCTCCTGCACCACCAAGAAAAAGGAGTGATGCGATAACGATAAGAGAAATGCGAAGTTTTTTTGATTTGGAATTCATATAGCGATGCTCGTTAGTATTTATCTATCCATAAGCATAATCTATTTGATAATCCACTGCAATGATATCTGTTGGAATCTGTTAAAATAGCAAGATGAGTTTATCAATTGGAATCGTCGGTCTACCTAATGTTGGTAAATCGACACTATTTAACGCACTGACCGACAACAACATACTTGCGGCTAACTACCCTTTCGCGACTATCGAACCAAATACTGGTATTATTGCCGTACCTGACGAACGACTTGATGTACTGCAAAAAATGTACTCAGCAAGCAAAGTCATCCCTGCAACTGTTACCTTTGTGGATATTGCTGGTCTCGTGGCAGGAGCGAGCAAAGGAGAAGGCCTTGGTAACAAGTTTCTCGCTAACATTCGTGAATGTGACGCTATTGTTCACGTTGTCCGCGCTTTCGAAGATGCAGATGTCACCCACGTCTCTGACACTGTTAATCCGAAGAACGATATTGAAACAATTAACACCGAGCTTATCCTTGCTGACCTCCAAAGTCTCGAAAAACAGTTGCCAAAACTTGAACGAGAACTCAAGACCAATCCTTCCGCCAAGGCGACGATTGAATACATAAAAGAGTTACAAACTACCCTCGAGCAAGGCACGCTCATTTCAGAAATGGAAAAAGTGAACACAGAAATTGTCCACGAGCTACAACTCCTCAGTGCCAAACCGGTCATTTACGTGTTTAACGTAGATGAAATGACACTAGGTAATGATGAGAAAAAAGCATCGCTCACCTCTTTAGTAGCGCCGGCTAAAAGCATCTTTATCTGCGCTAAACTTGAAGAAGAGCTCCGCGGCCTTGCCTCATCTGACGTACAGGAACTTCTCGATGCTTACGGTGTTGATGAAGCGGGACTTCCCCAACTTGCACGTGCCGCCTATCAAACACTCGGCCTGCAAAGCTACCTCACTGCCGGACCAAAAGAAGTACGCGCCTGGACAATTCACCAAGGCTACACTGCGCCGCAAGCAGCCGGTGTGATTCACACTGATTTTGAAAAAGGCTTTATCGCCGCAGCAATCGTTGATTTCGACGACTTAGTAGAAACAGGAAGTGAAACGGCAGCCAGAGCTGCCGGAAAACTACGAACCGAAGGTCGCGATTATGTTATGCGCCCAGGTGACGTTGTTGAGTTCCGATTTAACGTCAGTAAATAGAAGCGCTCTTGATTACCCTTGGCACCGCTGACTTCACTATCACGCTTGTCGATAGTGAAAAATAAGTCTTTTGCCCAGATCTCAAACTCTTTAAGAATTTGACGACGAATCGAGTCGTTCTTAATCACCCCTTTATTTGCAAGATCCCTGCCGGCTTCAAACTGCGGTTTCACCATAGCAACGATCTGGGTCTGTGGACCCGAAAGCTCACGAGCAATATGCGGGAGGATTTCACGAAGGCTAATAAATGAGACGTCGATGACAATAATATCTGGAGTCGTCTTGATGAAGAAGTCACGGATGTCGGTCTTTTCGTGGAGTTCGATTTGTTTATGATTCTGGAGGCTTGGGTGAAGCTGATCTGTTCCTACGTCCACAGCGAATACTTTTTTAGCACCATGTTGTAGTGCAAAATCAGTAAAACCACCGGTGCTACTCCCGACGTCGAGGACGATTTTATCTTTAAAGTTGAGGCCAAGCACCTTCGCGACACTGGCAAGCTTGAGTCCGGCACGGCTGACGTACTGTTCGTTAGTATCAAGGGTGATCTTTGCATCTTCGCGAACAAAAAAGCCAGATTTAGATATAATTTCGCCTTCGACGCGAACTTTTCCCATACGGATCCAACTCTCTGCTTGAGAGCGACTGGTTGTAATGCCGCGACGGCTCATCGCCTGATCTAATCGTTCTTTCATGCTTTCTCTTCTGTGTTAGTGAGTGGATATACCCGAGTGGCGATATCGCCCTCAGGTGTACGTGTAAATAATGCCGCAGTTGAGAATGTCACCACTTCGCCATGAGCGATTTTACGACTCGGTTGGTCGGTAATGTGCGGGGTAAATGTCTTGTTGAACCGTTCATCGAGAAATTCGCCACCCATACTGCGCATCAATGCGCGAGTAGCAAAGTTAATACCGCCGCCAGGAAAGGCTTCCGCCTCTTTTCCAACTGGTGCTATTTCACGAACAGGAATTTCAAATCGCTTACCGAGTCGCAAGTGGCTCTTCCCTACCCATTTCCCAAGGGCGTTTGGAGCAGACAAAATTGATGCCAAGCGAGCATCAAAAAAGTCAGGGTGTTGGACTGCTTCATGCCACTGCAAGAGAGTGAGATGAGGAACATCAAATAATGGCTGTCTGACCTCAATCGGATCAATTGTCGCAGCGAGAAGGTACGTTTCGCCGTCTCGCTGTGACATATTAGTCCTTCTTTCGTTCGCGGTAGTCGCCAGTGGCGGTATCTACCGAGATCACATCACCAGTTTTGATAAAGGCAGGAACCTTTACCACAAGCCCGGTTTCAACAGTTGCGTCTTTGAGGACACTGCTCGTAGTATCACCCTTTACGACATCTTCAGAATACGTCACCGTGAGGTAGACATTCTTTGCGACTTCGACATTGATGATTCGACCGTTGAATGACTGAAGCGTCAGCTCATCACCTTCTTTAAGGTAGCCTTTTGCCTCTTCGACAGTTTCAGCCGGAAGCTGGAATTGTTCGAATGAACTTGGGTCCATGAAGTAGAAGTCCGCACCATCGTTATAGAGGTACTGGACAGTCTGGTTGGTAACTTCTGCGGTTTCGATCTTGTCTTGACCTTTAAAAGTCTTTGGAAGCACTGTTCCGTCGATAAGGTTTTTGAGTTTTACGTTGACGATACTGCCACCGCGACCCATTACCTTTTGGTTGTAGTCGATAACCTTAAAAGGCTTGTTGTCGATTTGGACAACAGCACCTTTTTTAAGATCAGTTGGTTGGTAGTACCCCATCCCTATTTATCCTTGTGAGACGAATGGTAGTAGCGCAAGGTGACGAGCACGCTTGATAGCAGTAGAGAGTTGTCGCTGTTGCTTGGCACTAAGGCCAGTCTTGCCGATTGGCTCGATTTGACCGTAAATGTTGATGAATCGTTGCAGGGTTTTGACATCTTTGTAGTCAAAATATGCAGGAAAGTCTTTCTTTGATCGTTTTTGCATCGTATATTCTCCTAATATATTGGTCTAGTTAGAACTAGAACGGAATTTCACTTAAATCAATTGGTTTGTCTTCGATATCTTCGATAACGACGTCATCGTTTTTCTTCGAAGGAGTGTTTGCGCGAGGCGCTGAACTAGAGCTTGGAGCTGATCCACCGGCACCTTCGCCGTTTGGACCATCAAGGAAGGTAACGTCAGTTGCGGTAACTTCAACGCGTGAGCGCTTTTTACCGGTTTCTTTGTCGTCCCAACTATCTTGGCGTAGTCGGCCTTGAACGAGCACGCGACGTCCTTTTCCAAGGTACTGAATCACGAGATCGCCGAGCTTTTCCCAAGCGGTGACTTCAAAGAAGTCGGCAGCGTCGTCTTGACCGCCACGGTCAACAGCAATACTGAAGCTTGCGATTGTTTTACCGGTTGTTGTTGTTCGTTGCTCTGGGTCGCGGGTAAGGCGTCCCATTAGAATTACTTGGTTAATGCTCTTGGCCATAGTCCCTACTCCTCTACTTTAGTGTCGTCTTCGCGGGCGTCAGCTTGCTTTGCTTGCTCTTCGAGAGCGCGGCGAGCTTTTTCGTTAACTGTTACGAGAAGGTAACGGATAACTTCATCGGTGATGTTGAAGATATTACTAATCTTCAGTGGTGCATCTGCTGGTAATGCGACGTCCATGTAGACATAAACGGCGAATTCTTCACGGTTAATTGGGTAAGCTAGTTTCTTCTTGCCCCAGTTGTCTTCGCGAATGATGTTTCCACCAGCGTTTTTGATGATATCGCGCACTTTTGTAAGTGGCGTTTCCAGATCTGCTTCCAGATCAGGGTGAATCAGAACGGTAAGTTCATATTCTTTCACAGTCTCTCCTTTTGGAATCCGAGTGAACGGATGCTTATACTTTTTCTATATAAGCTTGAGTTAATAACCTGGTTATTATACCCTACCTCCTCTGTTATGGCAACCGCTCTACCCCTAGAATAATACGCGCCATGAAGGCGCGCAATCCAATTCACTATTACGTTAAAAACGAGTTAAGATTTAGCCGAGTTCTTCGTCGTCATTAGACGTGCCGCTAGAGAAGACATCATCAATGCTGCTGACGAGCACTTCACGAGGCCGTGCGCCGTCTGCAGGGCCGATAATCCCCTGCTCTTCCATTGTCTCAACTAAGCGGGCTGCACGGGCGTAGCCGACGCGTAGGCGGCGTTGGAGCAAGCTTGCGCTAGCTTTGCCGCTATCGATAACGACACGGACTGCATCGCGGTACATGTCGTCGTCACCGCTATCGTCAAAGTCCATCACCACTCCACCCTTACCGTTCAGTTGTACTGGCTGACTAACAACTTCATCGTTGTACTGTGGAGGAGATTGGGCACGGAGGTGATCAGTAATCTTGATGACTTCTTCATCGGTTACCCAGGCACCCTGGATACGCTTTGGTTTGCTCATACTTGGCGTTAATAGCAACATGTCACCTTGCCCCAGAAGCTTTTCAGCACCAACTTGGTCAAGAATCGTACGACTGTCTACTTGTGAAGCAACCGTAAAGGCGATACGCGCCGGCACGTTAGCCTTGATCAGACCGGTAATAACATCAACTGAAGGACGTTGGGTTGCAAGCACCAGGTGAATACCGACAGCACGCGCTTTTTGTGCAAGTCGAACGATCAACGCTTCAACGTCGCGAGCGGCAACCATCATCAGGTCGGCAAGCTCGTCGATAACAATAACGATGTATGGCATCGCGCCGTCTTCGTGTTCTTGAGCGATTCCCGCTTCATCGGCAATAGTAATCTTCTTGCCGCCGTTGCTCACCATGCGGTTATAGGTCTGAATATCACGTACCTTGTTTTCAGCAAGCAATGTGTAGCGACGTTGCATTTCGTTCACCGCCCATTTGAGGGCGCTAATTGTCTTTTCGGGCTCGGTAATCACAGGGGTGATAAGGTGAGGAATATCTTCGTATGGCGCCATTTCAACTTGCTTTGGGTCGACAAGAATCAGCTTCATCTCGCTAGGACTGTTGTGATACAGCAAGCTTGAAAGCAATGTATTGATCATAACTGACTTACCTGAGCCAGTTTGACCGGCGATAAGAAGGTGGGGCATCTTGTTAAGTTCACCGAGCGTTGCTTGACCGGCGATATCTTTACCGATTGCAAATGCTAACGGTTCAACATTCGTTGTCCACTGTTTGCTTGTAAGGATCGAGTGCAGACGAACATCAGCAGCCTTACGGTTTGGCACTTCAATACCAACGGCTTTTTGTCCAGGAATCGGTGCTTCCATACGCAGGCTTTGAGCCGCAAGGTTCAGGGCGATGTTTGTCTCAAGCGCAGTAATACGCCCAAGCTTTACACCACTTGGCGGTTTAAGGGTGTACTGTGTCACCTTTGGACCAATGTTTGCCCCTTCCATGTCGACATCAATATTAAATTCCGCAAGCGTGTCTTTGATGATCTGGGCGTTTTGTTGAACGTCACCGGCATCAGCAGGAGACTGCTTCTTTTCAAGAATATCAACACTTGGTGCTTGCCAATTAGGATCTTTAACCGTGACAAGTGCCGCTTGTTCTTCAGCAGCTTTATCGCGTGGTGCGGAGTTTTTGAGGCTTGAAAGACGAGTTTGTTTCTTTTCCCCTTCTTCTTCACCACCAAGCACAGCAACACCGGCGTTCATCTTGAAGTCAGCGATTGTTGATTTCTTTGGTGCATCAAGTGCAGCGACGTTTCGCATAACGCTGACGTTCGCCTCTTGTTCAGTCGTATCGCGACGAATCAGTTCCCATAGTTTCTTGATAATCGTAAACGGAGAGATGCGCAGGATAAAGAGTGCGGTAATAAGGATCAAGAGAATGTAAACAAAGGCAGCCACACCGGCGTTAACGAGCAGTAGCATTCCACTGTTAGCAAGATCACCAACGAATCCACCGGTAGTTTTGCCTGCGCTCTTGAGAAGCCCGAACAGACCAGAGAACCATACAAGTTCTACACCAGTCGCAAGTTTCATGACAAACGGCAGACGATTCTCTTCTGCACGGAAGACTTCAACCGCAACGTAGATAAAGAGGAGTGGCACGACATAGACAGCGTAACCGACGGTATCAAGAGCTGCCTGATATAGCCAATCGAGCACCGGACCACCAACGCCGAACCAACCGAGAATCAGAAGGAACGAGAACGCTATAAGAAATAACGCCCCTACTTGAGACCAAAACCCTGCCGGAAGCATATGCTGCGGTGCAGATGACTTTGCTGATACTTTTTTGCGTGAGGATTTTTTTCTTTTAGCCATAATCTTTTATCATTATAGGCGCTTTCGCACCGTTTATCTGAAAGATATTATAGCAAAATTTACTACATTTTGCAAGAGGCTTATGGTTTGACTATAAAAAGTAGCCCTGCGCGTAACAGGGCTACTATTCTAGAGTGCGTCGCGGCTAGTAACCGCGGGCGTCAGGCTTCGCTTTTGGCTCGGTTGCTTCTGAGTCAGGGACCATCGGAGCTGGGAACTCTTTTGGCTCAGGACGCTTGAAACGTTGGCCACCGGCAGCTTGTTGACGAGGACCCTGGCCTTCACCTTGCGGTTTGCCACCGCCACCGATTTCGTTGATCACAGGGATAACGATAGGAGTTCGGCGAGTCTGGTCATACAGAACGTGCGTTAGCTCATCCTTAATTTCCTTCTTAATGACATCAAGATCAACGCGGCGTCCGCTGAATGAACGAGATACTTTTTGCTTGAGGTATTGGCGGATGATGCCCATAAGCTCTTCGCTATCACGTAAGTAGATAAATCCACGAGAGATGATATCAGGGCTTGTTAGCAGGCGTCCGCTTCCCTTTGATACCGTAAGGATCACGACGAACATACCTTCTGAGGCCATGTGAATACGGTCTTTGAGGACAACTTCTGAAACGATTGCACCAGAGTCATCGTACATCACACCACCGACAGGAACACGTCCGGCTTTTTTGGCACCTTCAGTGTTAATTTCGACGACGTCACCACTGTCACAGACAAAGATGTTTGCGCGTGGAATACGGGCTTCTTTTTCAGCAAGTTCGGCGTTGTGAACGAGCATGTGGAATTCACCGTGAATCGGGAGGTAGTACTTCGGGTTGAGCGCGTTAATAAGCTTAACGTGGTCGTCATAGTAGCCGTGTCCTGAAAGGTGGAGTGGGCCAATACCCGTAAGGTGAGTTTTGCCGTTTTGAATCACTGCACTACCCTCTCGCATTAGGCCGTCGACTGTACGAACAACGTACTTCTCGTTACCAGGGATTGGGTTTGAGCTAAAGACAATAACGTCAGAGTGCTTAATCTTGATAAACTTGTGAGAACCAGAAGCCATACGGTTAAGCACGGCACTAAATTCACCTTGTGAACCAGTACAAACGATCGTTACCTTTTCGTCTGGGAACTTAACAATGTCTTCCATTTTGACGATAACGTCTTTTGGAACTTTGATAGTACCAGTACGAAGGGCTACTTCGACGTTTTGAATCATGCTGTATCCAGCAAATGCTACCTTACGGTTGTGCTTTTTCGCTTCGTCGAGGATTACCTGCATACGGTGAATCTGACTTGAGAAACAACTAAGGATAAGACGGTTTCCGGCGTATTTCTCCATAACCTGTCCCATACTCTCTTGGATTTCAAACTCTCCGTGAGTGTGAGTTCCCTCTGATTCACAGTTTGTTGATTCGTTCATGAGCATAAGAATGCCTTCTTTTGCAGCGATCTCGGTCAAACGTTCGAGGTCAAATTTACGACCATCGACAGGGTTTTCTTCAAAACGCCAGTCACCAGTATCGACAACGACACCAAGTGGTGTGCGGACGACGACGGCGGTTGCGTCAGGAATTGAGTGGTTTACACGGACGAGTTCGATACTAAAGCTATCGCCAAGTTGTGCACGTTCGTGCAGTTCTGGATCGAGGACGTTATAAACAGGCTCGTACCCAGTTGTCGCCTCTTCCATAGTCTTTTGAACCATAGCGAGGGTGAATTTTGATCCGTAGACAGGTGCAGGAATCTTGTCGATGATGTGTTTAAACGCACCGATGTGGTCAAGGTGTCCGTGAGTAAAGACGATGCCACGAATCTTGTGTTTGTTCTCTTCAAGATAGGTTGTGTCAGGGATAATGTAGTTAATACCTGGGTAGTCAGCACCTGGGAAAAGGAATCCCATGTCGATAACAACGATGTCATTATCATATTCGATAGCCATCATGTTCTTACCGATACCCATTTCGCCAAGTCCACCAAGTGGAATAATGCGAAGTTTTGGACCGTTAGTCTTTGGTTGCTTCTTTTGATCAGCGAGGCTGAATTGACGACCGTCATAGCCGTTAAAGACCGACTTGTTTACCGGTACGTTGATGATGTGCTGTGAAGCACGTTGGTTGACACCTTCACTCGTACGGCGCTGTGCACGAAAGACTTCGCCGCGGCGTGTCTGAGTGTTAGCAAGTACTGTGTTGCTTTGTTTCGGGCGTTGGTTATTCCCGTTGTTGCCGTTATGTCCTTGTGGACGTGGCTGTTTTGATGTGTCATCCCCTTGCGGTGATGAGAGTCTTTGTTGACCCATATGTTTTATTTTCTCCTTTATACGAAAAAATTTAATTTCAAATTCGAGTGGAAGGGGGCTGTTTCTATAAGTAAACGGTATGCCCTCTCCGTATCAAGTGGTCTCAGTATAGCAGATCACCCCTATTTTGACAAGGTGTCCATCTGTTGAATCAGTGTTGGAACCGTCAGAAAATCATCAATAAGCGTCTGCCTGAGACTCCCGTTATAAAGCGCTGCCGCTGGATGAAATAACGGAATAAGAACAATTGTTTGCTCACCAAACTCAATGGTGTGAGCCTGACCATGCAGCTCCCCTATTTTGGCTTTCGGTAAGAAGAAGCTCAGGCTGTGGTTGCCAAGCGTAATGACTACTTTTGGATTAATTACTTCTAGTTGCTTTTGAAGATACGGTGAAAATGCCGCTTTCTCCTCTTTGGATGGATCTCGGTTGTTAGGCGGTCGATACTTTACGATGTTCGTAATATATACATCACTGCGATCCATACCGGCTGCGGCAAGCATCTCATTGAGAAATCTCCCCGATGCACCAATAAACGGGAGCCCTTGTTCATCTTCTTTCTTCCCTGGTGCTTCACCGATAAAGACAATATCGGCATCAAGGTTTCCATCACCCATTACAAGTTGTATCGCCGACTCGGCCAAATCTGGGCAGACATTCTTGTTCAGAATGTCTGCCGCAATTTGCTCAAGTTGAGCCTGTTTATCTTGCGACAACTACTTAGCTTTCGTTAAGTTTTTTGGTCACAAGCTTACCGAGTTCGTCGAAAGACTCTTTTGGAGAGATTTCGTCAGTTCGGGTTTTGAGGTCTGCTGAGAACTTTTTAGAAGCAGCAGTCAGTGTGCTTGTTGAACTTGTGACTTCTCGAAGGGCTGCAAGCTTAGCAGAGCTAGTAGTAGCTACTTCGTATGCTTGTACATGTGGCAGAATGCTCTTGTAGTACGCAAGGGCTGCATTGATGTATTCCTTGAGTGTTGGGTCAGAAACGTCTTTAGCGTCTTCGTACGCAGCAATCGTCTTTTCAACAGCTGCGCTCGAGAAGGTGCTTGATGAACCACCTGCCTTGATGGCTACCATGAACTTCTCAAGTGATGGAATATAACTCTCCATGAATGAGATGTAGGCTTTGGCCTTTTTGTCATACGCTGAGTACTTTTCACGGAGTTCTGAGTCACCACGGAACGCCTTGAGGTCACCGAGCTTTGCGTTTTCAGTCTTAAAGCTTTCGAACTTAGCCTTTACTTCAGCCATGCCATCGTCAGATGTAGATGGTGTCGCTTTTGCATCGACGCCGTCTCGGACGACTTTCATTTGGTCAAAAGCCTTTTGGTAGTCGGCTTTCGTGACGTTAAAGAATAGGAAGTATACGAGCAGACCGATACCTGCAAGCAGGACGATTCCACCAATAATTGCGCTCAATAGAATGATGCGCTTCTTTTTTGGGTCACCACTACTTGGCATAGCAGCCGGAGCTGCACCGGCCGGTGCTGAACCAATCACTGATGTTGGTTGAGTGAACGGATTTGCCGCTGGCTGCTCTGGAGCAGGCGGCGGTGTGACAGTTAATGGAGCTGGCTCTGTAGGAGCTGGCGCAGGTACTGCAGGCTGATCTGATGGCTGCGGCGCCGGTGTTGTTGGATCATTTGAGTCTGGATTCATAATTCCCTTCCTAATTTCTGTTATTTTCAGTATACAGAGCGAAACGGCTCATGGCTATACTGATTGTGCGTCTTTGAGACTGAGGCTCAGTCGTCCACGCTCATCGATACCGATAAGCTTCACTTTTACTACCTGACCTTCATGAAGAATATCTTCAACTTTTTCAACCCGTTCGTTCGAAAGTTGTGAAATGTGGACCATTCCATCAGTACCAGGCATGATGTTGATAAACGCACCGAATTCTTTAATGCTTACGACTGTGCCTTCGTAGATCTTGCCTACTTCAGCTTCTTCGGTCAACGCACGAATCCATTCAAGTGCTCGTTCGATCATTACGGTATCTGCAGCGGCGACAGTAATCAAACCGTCATCCTTGATGTCGATTGACGCACCAGTTTCGGCAGTAATCTTGTTGATGACTTCCCCGCCCTTACCAATGACTGCACCGATTTTATCTGGATTGATTTTGATCTTCTCGATACGAGGAGCAAATTCACTGAGTGCTGTACGAGGTTCGGCAATTGTCTCGATCATGTGTTTCAAGATGTGTGCGCGGCCAACTTTTCCAGCGAGCAGTGCATCACGGAGGATTTCAACCGGCAACCCGTGAACTTTCATGTCCATCTGTAAAGCAGTCAAACCTTCAGCAGTACCGGCACACTTAAAGTCCATGTCGCCTGCGAAATCTTCGGCGTCGGCAATGTCAGACAAGATGTACGGAGTATCACCGTCCATCATCAGTCCCATTGCGATACCAGATACCGGCGCCTTGATTGGCACTCCGGCATCCATCAGTGCCAAGACTGAACTACAGACTGCCGCCATTGAGGTTGAACCATTTTGGCTCATGATTTCAGTGACACTACGGATAGCATATGGGAAGTCTTCCTCTAGAGGAAGTATCGGCAATACTGCGCGTTCAGCGAGGTAGCCGTGTCCAATCTCTCGGCGACCAGGACCACCAAGGCGTTGTACTTCACCAACGGTGTAGCCGGGTGCGTTGTAGTGGTGCATATAACGGCGTTCGCCATCGCTAATTTCCATTGTGTCTACCATCTGTGCGTAACTGAGTGGGGCGAGAGTAATAATGTTCAGACCTTGCGTCATACCACGCGTAAACAGTGATGAACCGTGCGTACGAGGCAACACCCCTACTTCACTTGAAAGTTGACGAATTTCGGCGAATTGTCGACCGTCTGGTCGAAGATTGTCTTCGACGATACCGCGACGAACATCTTTGTGCACGGCTGAAGTAAAGGCTTCATCGTACTCACCCTTTAGGGCTTTGTACTCATCTTCACCAAGTTTCTCAACCATGTCGTTGTGCAGTGCCCAACGAAGTTCGTTCACCATTTCATTTCGTTCAGCGTAGGGCTTGCGGATTGCTTCACCGAGTTTGCCGTGTACCCATTCATTAACAACAGCCTGGATGTCTTCGTCAGGGAGGGTTAATGTGTATTCTTGTTTGGCTGGAGCAATTTTTGCAGCAAGCTCTTGTTGTAACTTAATTGCCGGTTGGTAGTGTTCAAATGCCCACGCAAGCGCATCGGCAACGACTTCTTCTGGAACTTGATCGGCACCGGCTTCAACCATAGTAATACCGCTTTCAATACCAGCAACAACGAGGTCGAGGTCTGAATTTTCACGCTCTTCAGGTGAAAGGAAGGCCTTGAATTCACCGTTGACGCGTCCGATACGAAGACCGGCAACAGGACCATCGAATGGAGTCCCTGTCAGCATGAGTGCGGCACTCGCAGCAAGCATACCAATCATGTCAGGACGGAAACTAGGGTCCATAGAAAGCACACTCGCGACGACTTGAACTTCTTGGCGGTAGCCTTTAGGAAATAGCGGACGAATTGGGCGGTCAATAATACGACCAATAAGAATCGCTTCGTCTGATGGGCGACCTTCACGTTTAATAAAACGGCTGCCACTGATCTTACCGGCTGCATACATTTTTTCTTCATAGTCGATAGACAATGGGAAGTAATCGAGAACGATAGGTCGAGATCCGACTTGTGCAGTACCTAGTACAACAGTGTCACCATAGGTAACCATGACTGATCCCGTACTACGGAAACCAACGCGGTTAACCTCGAGTGTCAAAGGGCGACCCTCAAATTCGGTTGTTACTTTAATAATATCCTTACCATAGGGATTGATTGTTGGCATAATAAGGCCTCCTTGTTTAGTTGACCCACTCCTCTTTGTTGCGAGTAAGTAATGGGTACAGGAATTCGCGGGTATTTCGCAAATAACTCTATCCAGCACTTAGTCGCGTGGGTTGTCTTTAGTATAACAGATCAGGATCGTTTTCGGCGGTCAGTATCACCTTGAAACTACGTTTTGTGCTAATAAAAAAGAACCCCGTATTATTTACGGAGTCCTAGTTTTGCGACTGTTGCCTTGTAGGCTTCAAAGTCGTTTGCTTCCAAGTATTTCAGAAGTTTCTTTCGGCGCGCAACCATCTGAATCAAACCGCGACGAGCCATGTGGTCGTGCTTGTTTGTTTGCAGGTGCTCAGTGATCTCTTTAATACGAGTCGTCAACACAGATGCTTGAGCTTGGGGGCTTCCAACATCGTCTTTGTGTGTCTGAGTAAGCGCAAATGCCTTTGATTTATTCTCTGCTGTAATCATCGAATATGTATTGTAGCAGATATCTTCCCCTGTTTCAAGGGCTCTTACAGGGAAAAGGATTTTGAGCATAAGCATTGACTTTTCATCTGTTACATGCTATTATTATACCGTTATGGAACTTACGAGGTCCACTTCGCGCAGAGGGTTCTCTGTACGAAGTATTTTAACTTTTGTTTTAGCCGTGTTCATTACAGGCTTGTTATGGGCAATCTTGATAGTACCTTCAGCGCACGCTGAGGATCCGAAGGCTGACTGGAAGGGTGACAGTATCCTTTATGACGGTCACCAGTACTACCAGATTGAAGATAGCGCCAAAGCCAATGGAAGCCACGGTCTTGCTGTTGGTACCCATTATTATGTCTTCGTTGAAGTCATTAGCGAACGACCCCTTCAACAGAAGGCACATGTTATTTATTTTGCCCCTGGATCTGACCCCCCTGCCGCAACTACTGCTAAATATACCGTCTACGACTATTCAGCAAGCAAAGTATTCTCAAATCCTACAGGCACTAAAGATATTGTTATCACCCCTCAAGGGCAAAGCAGTAGCTATAGTTCTTGTACCGTTGAAGGTATCGGTTGGATTATCTGTCCTGTCAGCGTATTCCTCGCAGATGCTATGGATAAGATCTTTGAAATCCTCAGCGGATTCATCGCCGTACAACCTCCAACAACTGGCGACAACAAGAGTAATCTCTACGTCGCCTGGAACGTTATGCGCACCATCGCAAACGTCGCCTTTATCATCGCTTTCCTCGTTATTATCTATTCACAACTTACAAGCTTCGGCGTCAGTAACTACGGAATAAAGAAACTTATCCCCCGCCTGGTAATTGCGGCAGTCCTCGTGAACGTCTCGTTCTACGTCTGTGCAATCGCTGTGGATATCTCAAACGTCTTCGGGTACTCCCTCCAAGATATTCTTAATAGTATCCGAGAAGATACGTTCAATATCACTAATGAAACTTGGTCGCAAAGCACAACGAGTTGGAGCAACGTCATGGGCGCTGTCCTCTCTGGTGGTGCAGTCGTTGCCGGTGGTGTTGGTGCACTGGCTGCAACTGGTGGAACTATCGGTGGCGCAATCTACCTCCTTCTTCCGCTCCTGCTCGGACTTGTCCTAACCATCCTCTTCGTCTTATTGATCCTGGCCGCTCGCCAAGCGATCATCATTATTCTTATCGTCGTCGCCCCTCTCGCCTTTGTCGCGAATCTGCTTCCAAATACTGAAAAGTGGTTCGAGAAATGGCGCGACCTATTTATGACGATGTTAATATTCTTCCCGGCCTTCTCTCTTGTCTTCGGTGGATCACAACTCGCCGGCGGTATTATCATCCAAAACGCGACATCGATCTTTACGATGATCTTCGGTATGGCCGTTCAGGTTGCCCCACTCGTGATTACTCCCCTCCTGCTCAAACTGAGCGGTGGCCTCCTTGGTCGTATCGCCGGACTCGTCAACGACCCTCGCAAAGGACTTATGGACCGTACAAAGAACTGGTCAAACGCCCGTGCTGAAATGCACAAAGCTCGCGGTATCGGTGGCGACCTAAAGGGACGCAACTTCATGCGACGCGCAGCCCGCAGCATGGCATACGGTAACCGTCGGGTTGAACGAAACACCGAACGATACAAGAGTGGCTTTGAAGCCTACGGTAAAAAGCGCGATGTCAGTAGCCGTCGAGGCCAAGCTATTGAAGTTGCCAACTACATGGCAAAACATGAGGCCGAAGAACTGGGTCACAACTTTGATCAAGCAATGCACGAAGCTCGCGCCGGTAGCACTGAAGGACTCGAACGACTCCGTATGCTTGAAGGCACAAAACTGTCTGAGCGCATCCGCACCAACCTCTCATCCGACACTATCGAAGATATTCGCGTCACTCGAAACAAGAGCTTCGGCAAGTTCGCAACAGCAACGGCTCACGCTGCTCAACACCTTGACCAAGAGTCACGTATTATCGAGAACGCTACCGCTACTGCACAGCGTATTCAACAGACTAACTTCGCTGAAGAGATTAATGCTAACGGCCTCCTTCAAGTTCGTGCCGGTGGTATCGACAAGAAGGGTGGCGCACAACGAGCCCTTGCTAACGCCTTTACCGTTATGAATAAAGCGCGTGACGAGACTATCGCCAACGCTGCCAACATCATTGACTACAACAACCTTTCAAACGAACAGGTACGCATGCTCTCACAAGGTGTCGACCAGAAGGGCGTTGTTGCAAGCCAAGATATTATCGCAGCCGCCCTCCAACGAACGCTTGGTGGTGGTGATACCGAACAGATTGCCAAAGCTGTCCGTAACATTGACTTCTCATTCAGCTCAATCGCCGATCCTGTTGACCGCGAAGAGCTTCAAGTCATTGCCGCAAAGGCACTCGAAGGCAATGCGTCGCGTCCTCCAGAATTCACCATGGGTGTCCTTGGTCGAATGCGCCAGGGTCTTCGTTATGACGACACTGCATTTACTAGTGCTCTCGGTGACCAAGGTGTCAGCAACATGATCGTTAACGCCGTGAAGGCTCAGAAGATCGATGCCGGAAAGCTGCAAGGCGCTGGCAAAGATTACTCAGAAGCTATCTTCAAGGTACTCCAAAGCGAGTCTGTCCGTGATGAGCTTAATGCGACCGATCCTGCAATCCTTGTCCGACTCAAGCGAGAACTTACAACAGTGCTTGATCCGAACCGTGAAGCATCTGAGCGACTTGGTGATAGCCGTCCATTCCTCGAAAGCCTCGACAAATTATTGCCAGAGCTTAAGGATCCTAACGCCAAGAACACTGACTCAAACGTCTAGAGTCTGAGCATCATCGATTGAGTAATCAGCGATCTTCGTGCGACGCAGTTGGGTACAGTACGCACCAGTCCCGAGTAACGTTCCGATATCCTCAGCAAGTGTACGGATATATGTTCCACTACTGACGTGGACGCGAATCTTCATTTCAGGATACGCGTACTCAATAAGTTCAAAACTAAATACCGTTACCGTTCGTTCCGGCATTTCAACGACTTCACCTTTACGGGCGAGTTTGTAGGCCCGTTGGCCATTGATCTTGATAGCGCTATAGATTGGTGGACGCTGCTTAATTTCTCCGGTAAACGGAAGTAGCGCAGCCCCTACTTGTTCTTTGGTTGGCACGACGCCTGAGATATCAGTGATCTCCCCTTCCGGGTCACCGGTTGAGCTTGTCTGTCCGAGGCGAAAGGTAGCCTCGTACACCTTATCGAGTTTTGAATAGTCGCTCGCATTACGGCATTCTTTGCCGGTAACAATAATCATCAGGCCAGTCGCAAAAGGATCAAGCGTGCCAGTGTGACCAACTTTTACCTTGTGTCCAAAGTGTTGCGACATTTTTCGTCGCACACGAGCAACAACACCGAAACTCGTAATTCCGGCAGGTTTATCTATTAAGAGAACGTCATCTTCGATCATATCCAAGCAATTATACCCTACAACGGGTGAATTGCTTATTGACCAGGTATTTTGAACTGTCCAGGATCGTTTGAATTCACTGGCGTCGATGCCGGTGGTGATAACGGTGGAGGTGTCGGTGAAAGCGGCGTTTGCATCGGTGGGGTTGGCGCAACTGGTTCAGGAGCAAGAATGTCACCTAAACGTTCAGGCTGAGGCGTTGGCTCTGGAGTAAATGCATAGGCAGATGCCGCAGCAGGAGCTGACGGTGGCAATTGAGAGAAGTCAGGCACTGCCGGTGGCATCGGAAGTCCGAGATCAGCCGGAGCCGGTGCAGGCGGAGGTGTTGGCGGTGGAGTTGGCTCTACCGTTGATACAGGTGGCGCGATTGTCGCTGCCTTTGACTCCATTGGTGTTTCCTCTGCAGGATCTGAGGCATACGCAGAGTGCAAACCTTCACCTGGCGCAGGAATATCATTAACACTTGATGAGCCTGGCGCTGCAGGCGCATTCAACGGATCAATAGTCAGTTCATGACCGAGTGTTGTCTCGGCAGTACCGGCTGTCGTTTGCCCGTCACCCATTGATGGTGATGCACCAAGATATGCGTGAGATAAGATTGTTTTGTTCTGGTCGCTATCTTTGTCATTGCGGCTATCTTCGGCTGCTTGTTCTGTCGTTGCACTCAGTGCCCCGCCAAGTGTTGGTTCAGGAATTGCTTCTTGAGGATCAAGTGCGTAGGCGCTATTTGCCTGTGGAGCAGCCGGCGTTGGATCGACTGATGTTTTTTGATCAGTTAATGCTTCGTCAGCAGCTTTGATAGCCTCATGGTGCTCAGCCTCTTTGACTCGCTTGTCAAGCTCTTCGAGCGTTTCGTTAGGCTTGTGACTGATTGATAGGCTGTCTTTGTTTGGAGATGACGGTTTAGTCGCAGGCGTACTCGCCTTTACACTTGAACCAATTTCGTGTGACTCTTCGAGTTTTGATGCAATCAATTGTTGATCAGCTCCGGCCGCCATGAGCTGTGCCGCCGATGTCATGACGCGTGCTGTTGTCTTTGTATTACTAAACCTGTCAGTTTCGGCAACAATTCCTGTTAGCAGTGACGTCGCGACTGAAGCATCAATAAGTGATTCACCATCGCTCGGACTGAGTAACTGTCCAAGACCTGTTACCATTTCGCTCAAACTGCCCGATGCATCATCGTGCCAGTCGATTCCGCCAAGCGTGCTTTTGAGATCGCCGGCAGTAACGGTGATGATTGTTGCATCGTGAAGAATTTGTCCATGTGACTCAAGGGCGTGGTCGAGGTGATCTTGGTTATCAACACCGAGTGCAATCACCAGTTCGACATTGTAGTCACCTTGGCTAAAGTTAAGATCGGCACTGGTAATCGTTGTCTTGTAAGGCGTAATAAAGATACGAACATCGTCCCCTTCTACTTTGTAGCGAAGGTGGTCAGCTTTCTCTTTATCGATGGCAATAATGAAATCTCGCAGACTATCAGTAGTGCTATCAAACGTCTTTTCTGGCTCGAGGAACGCTATGGCTGGTGGAATTGATCCACTGAAGACCGCCGTTACGTGCTTGTCGAGTTTATCTAAAAGCAGCGTCAACCCCAAAGATGCCGACAATGCATCAACAGACGGATCATTGCTGACCGTCACAAGAATATTTGTCGAAGCGGTTATCTTTTCGACTATCTGTTGTTTTGCTTTAACGTCATCCATATATGGTGTATGTTTCTTTTTGGTTCGCTAGCTTTTGCTTTACTATACCATAAGGGTTTTGACACCGTCAATAAAAGTAGGGCTACTCTTTACATTTCGTCTGTTTTCCTCTATAATCACCCTTTGACTAGATATAGTATTTAAGTGGTAAAGGAAATCAATGCCAATCATCAAATCCGCTATCAAGCGAGCGAAACAAACTATCAAACGCCGCGACCGAAACGTTGCGACTAAACGTGATATCAAAGATGCTGTAAAAGCATTCATGGACAAGCCATCTGCGGCTACTCTTTCAAAGGTACAAAGCGAAATCGATACTGCAGTTAAAAAGAATCTTCTTGTTAAGAACACTGCCGCTCGTCGTAAAGCGCACTACGCTAAAATCGCTAAAGAAGCCGGCGTAAAACTAGCGACTGCAAGCAAAGCTGCTCCAAAGGCTGCTGCGGCAAAACCGGCTGCAAAACCTGCTGCTGCTAAAAAGCCAACTGCGACCAAAGCTCCTGCTGCTAAAAAAGCTCCTGCAAAGAAAACTACTAAGTAATTTTCTCTCTTATCAAAAACGGCCTCATTCGAGGTCGTTTTTGTTTATGCAATCTCCATGAGAGCGCGTTCGATAAGGATCCATGGATCGGCTTTCGAACGTTTCATATCTGCGTCAGCCTGCGCAAATGATTTCACTATCTTTGCAGTCCCGTTACGTCCCCTTTTTGCAGCATGTCGTGAAAGTTTTGAGGCAACAAATGGATGAATAGCCAACTCTTTTGACGGGTTATTATCGGCAGTTGCGTTTGCAACACCAGCAAGCTGAAACACCTGTGACGACAACAGCGCAAATAACTTATACGGATCTTCGGTGAGCTCGAGCGTCTGTATCATCGAATGGACCTGCACAGCGCGGCCTTCAAGGGCGGTCTCAAACAGTTGAAACACATTCTCTGACGGACTCGCATCAATAGTGCGATCAATAGCCTCAACAGTTATTTCATCAAGCAACGAAACTTTCTCAAGCGCTTGTGCCAATTGCCACTGGTCCAACCCTACACGTTCCACAATTCGGTGTGCTACTTTTTTATCCAAATTAATTCCGAGCGTTTTCGCACGAGATAGTATCCAGTTTTCGGCAACACCATAGTCACGATCACCCCAAGTGTGAAATTCTTTTACATCGGCGGCTTTCTTTAATTCCTTATAGGCAGTTGTTCGCTTGTCGGGTTTTTCATCAACGAGGACTAATCGGATGTCATCAGAAATCCTCGGCAACCACTCTGGGAGTCGTTCCCATACAGACTTGTTCTGTGAGAGGTCCTTGATGATCACTAATCTTTTCTCGGCAAACAACGTTCCGCCCATCAAAAGATCGGGAAGATTCTTGAATTCAAGCGTCGAACCATCGACTTTTTCGGCGCGTCCATCAAACGATGCGACCAAAGATCGAACCGCCTCGTTAATTTCAAAACTATTATCACCCGTTAGAAGTGTCAGCATTACTTTTAGTATACCTTAGAGCGTCTGACAAAATGGACAGATATGTGTACCCCGTCCGGCTACTCGCATCTTTTCAATCGTTGTGCCGCATCGAGGACAAGGTAAACCTTCGCGTCGGAAGACACGGGCAAAATCCATGTAGCTCCCCTTCTTACCTTCGGCGTTTACGTAATTACGATTGGACGATCCCCCCTTTTCAATTGAAAGGTTCATGACAGCACGCAGATCAGTGTATAAATTCTTGAACTCTTCTTCTGTAAGTGAACCGACCAGGCGCTGTGGGTGAATTTTTGCTCCCCATAACGATTCGTCGGCGTAGATATTTCCGACACCCGCAATAACTGATTGATCAAGAATTGCCGCTTTGATATTTGTCTTTATTCGACGTGCAAATCGCGCAGCAAACTGCTCAACAGTGAACTCAAGTTCAAGTGGCTCGGGCCCCACTTTTTTCATAAACGGTACTTCTGCTATTTCTGCAGTTGGAAGTAATTTCACCCAGCCAAACTTTCTTTGGTCATTAAAAAAGAGCTGTGTTCCATCGGCAAACGTTAACGTAACACGTGTCGACTTGTCGGGCAGCGCAGTCACGAGACTATCGTTAGGATGGCCGGCTCCAAAACGCGTATCACCAACGAATACGAGCTGACCTGTCATCTTTAAATGAATGAGTAATGAATAATCAGTCGAAAGATCGACGATAAGCACCTTAGCGCGTCGTCTGACGTCGGTAATCGTTGCCTGTATAAGAAATTGCCGCACATCGGCGATCGCGTTAGGAAAGCCCTTAGGTGTGTCGTGCGTTTCACTTGCAACGACCTTTCCGATAATAAGTTCACTCAGCCCGCGACGAACTGTTTCAACTTCTGGAAGTTCAGGCATACCACTCCTCTACAGTGAAGCTTTTTTGACAAGCTTGTCGGCGTCAGGGATCTGATTGAGGAAAAGACTCGTTAATTGAGCAACACTGGCGTCAAGTGAACCAGTTGAGCCCTTACAGGTTGAGGTCCATAGTTTCTTTACAGGCTCACCGTTATTGAGCACGCTGAATTCATACACACGACCGGTTGCACAAATACCACGAACGTCATTTCGATCACCAGTAAGCTCATCACCTTTTACAAGATCAGCTTTTTCAAGAGCATACACAAATTCTTCGTATGATGCGACGCTGTTTGGAAGATCTATTGAGCCTGATTCTTTATCGAGGTATCCGGTGTACGTCTTCACGGTTCGATTGTTTGCAGAAATATCAATCTTGTATGAATGGAACTCTTCATCAGCAACAATTGGTCCGCGGACTGTCATGGAAACACTTCGCCCCGCACCTGTATTGAGGAGTGCATCGCGGCTGACATCAACGACCGCTGCCGGTGCTGTTGAAGATCCAGAAAAGAAAACGACACGAGCAAGCGAAACGAGTGCCGCAACGGCAATCACAATAATAAGGATTACGAGAATGATGGGAAGGATTCGAGAAGTTCTATAATTTGCCATAGATTAACCTTAGTATCTTTCGCTTTGACTGTCAATTAATGTCTGGATTTCCTCGATACAGACAGTGACATCAATACAACGAAGTGTTTTCATGCCAATTCGCGCGGCGGCGTCGCAGTATTCTTGAATATCATCGATAAATAAACACTCTTCGGGTAGGACGCCAAGTTTTTCGGCTGCAAGATCGAATATCCTATGATCAGGTTTTTCAAACCCCACTTCTCCCGAAGCGATAACGGTATCAAACAGTGAATCAAGCTCACCTGTCGCGAAACGTCGCTCGATAGTTTCACGACCAATAACATTACTTACCATCCCTATTTTATAGTTTGGTTTTAATGTTTTAATAAAACCTATCATCACATCGATCCGAATATCTTGGACCGTTAATACAACACCAAAGCAATCAAACAGTATCGCTTTAATCATGTAAGTT
>Ga0247808_10000385_pt1 | contig 21969 bp, 20 predicted proteins | sample UWRJL089202R1_FD_179914 | JGI IMG/M metagenome (GOLD analysis project Ga0247808, IMG submission 179914) | Plant litter microbial communities from Arlington Agricultural Research Station in Wisconsin, United States - UWRJ-L089-202R-1 | ecosystem: Environmental > Terrestrial > Plant litter >... | reverse complement strand
CCTCGTTGGAGGCGACGGCATAAGAGAGGTTCTTGCTCAACGCGGTGACGCGTTCGACCTTGACACCCGGGCCGAGTTCGATCTCGTACTGGGTGACCGTCGGGCCGCGGGAGAAGCCGGTGACGCGGGCATCCACCGAGAACTGGCTGAGCACCTCTGTGATCGACTTGACGATCTCGTCGTTGGCGGCCGAGCGGGCCTTGGCCGGCGGGCCGGCGGTGAGTGTGGTGGCGGACGGCAGCACATAGGGCAGCGCGGGCTGCTCGCCGAATTCGTAGTCGTCGACGCTGCGGTCCACGGCGGTGGCGGCCTGGTCGAGCTCGTCCAGGGCCGGGATCACCTCGGTGAGCCCCTCTGGGTCGTCGGAGGCCAGGCCGGTGGCACGTGGGAGCACGTCGACCTCACCGGTGTAGCGCTTGATCGCTTCCTCGGCCTTGAGCAGGTCCTCGAGCACCTCGGTGCCGTAGTGGTCCTGGTGAACCGGTTCTTTCGGGGACTCCAGGGCCGAGTCGAAGCCGCCCTTGGCCGCATCCGCCCCGTGATTGAGCAGGGTGCTGAGCGGGTCGGCGGCCGGCGGGGCGGGCTCGTCGGACTCACTCGACATGGCGCTGGAGAAGTCGGGGTCTTCCTCGCGCTTGCTGGTGTTACGCCGCCACCAGGGCAGCGCGGCCTCGTCGGTCTCGTCGTCGTTCTCGGCCTCGAGGCCGTCGAGTTCGATCTGCTTGGTCTTGAGGGCCTGGATGCGGTCGTGGCGCGCCTCCTTGGCGGCCGCTCGTTCCTCGGGGGCCGGCAGCGGGGCGCCGAAGAGCCAGGCGTAGAGTTCCCGGCTGCGTTCGCCGATCTTGTTCGGCGGGGTCTTGGTGATGATGAAGAGGCTGAGGATCAGCAGCAGGATGACGACGATGGCCGCGCCCACGGTGGTGATCAGGAAGATCAGCGGGGCCGCGATCATCCAGCCGATGACGCCGCCGGAGAGGGCGAGCACCTCCACGCCCTGACTCGGTGTCGGCTGCCCGCCGAAGATGTGGCAGAGGCCCGACACCGTGACCAGCAGCAAAGACAGGCCGATGCCGATGCGACCGTTGTCGTGCACCGAACTCGGATTGCGGAACAGCCAGATCGCGAAGAGCATCAGGATCACCGGGAGAGCGAACGCGACCCGCCCGAAGAGTCCGCCGAAGGTCCACGCGTCGAGGGTCTGGGCCACAGGGTCGTTGATCAGGAACCACTCGATCACTGCGCCGGCGACGGCCAGCAGCACGAGGAAGAAGGGCAGGCCGTCGCGGCGCTCCTCCTTGGAGAGCTGCTCCGGGCCGAGGGCGCGCGCGGCGCCGCCGGCGACGTGCGCCAGGCCCATCCACATGCGCGCGGCGATCGGCGGTTTGGTCTCCGTCGGGGCGAACTTGACGGTCTTCTGGGTCGCTGTGCTGCCGGCCTTGCCGCGCGGGGTCGTTCCGGTGCCGCGCGCAGGGGTGCTGCGGGCACGCCCGGTCGACTTAGTGCTCGTAGCCATGTGTTCCACGGTACCGCCGAGCGCCGACATCGGCGTGAGCCCACGCCCACTTAGCTGAGCGTGAGTGCTCCCCGTCCCCCGGGCCTGACCGCGCCCCGATCCCGCGAAAGCGGCCATGCGGCTGCTTCGCGGGGGCCGAGGCGACCACGCGGCCGCTGTCGTGAGCGATCAATAGCGGATCGCGTCGATCACCTTGACACGCACCGCCACGAGCGCGGGCAGCAGACCGGCGAGGGCACCGACCACGGTGGCGCAGGCGAGCCCCAGCAGGGCCGCCTCCACCGGGAAGGGCGGGAAGTCGGTGACCGAACCCTGGGCGATGAAGCCCTGGATTGCCGGGTTGGTGACGATGAGCACGGCACCGATCACACCCGCCACCCCGGCCACCAGGGTTGCCACAATACTTTCCATCATCACGGCGAAGAACACGCGGCCCGCCGTGGCGCCGAAGCTGCGGCGCACGCCGATCTCCCGGATGCGCTGCTTGAGCGTGACCAGGGCGATGTTCACCAGGCCCAGCGCACCGAGCAGCAGCACCAGGGCGGCCACCCCGCCGACGAGGAGCTTGATCGACGCGAACGGGTCCTCGTTGTATGCCGCGTAGTCCTGCCGGTTCACCGACACCTGGGTGCCGGCGCCGAGCGCGCCTTCCATGTCCCGTTGCACGGCGGCCATGATGTCGTCGCTGGCTTCCGGCGGCACCCACAGTTCGTAGTTGGGCATGATCGCGCCCTGCGCGATCTGGTCCGGCGGCGTCAGGGCGATCAGGGTGTCCATCAGCACGTACATGGCCGGCTCGGTCTCCCAGGTGCTCACCGGGTAGACGCCGGTGATCACGGCGGTGGTCGGCTGGGCGCCGAGCAGAGTCGTGGTCGGATGCGTGCTCAGGTCGGGCCGGCCGATGCGGTCGTAGAAGACCTCGTTCACCAACACCGCCGGGGCGAGCCGTTCGGCGTCGTCCGGGGTGAACCAGGCGCCGTCGCTCAGCTTCACGCGGTGCATGGTGCCGTAGGGCTGGTCGACCCCGATGGCCTGCACGGGCGCCGCGCCATCCGTGAACTGCACGGTCTGGGTGCCGTACATGACCCGGCTCGCGTAGTCGATGCCGTACCGTTCGATTTCCTTGGCCCAGAGCTCCTGCATGACGTCGGCGTCGACCGGGGTTCCGTCGTTGGAGGAGACGTACAGCGACAGGGTGGCTGAGCGTCCGCCGTTGCGTTCGTTCTGTTCCACGATGGACTGCTGCGCGACGGCGCCCAGGCCGACGACCGTGGTGATGGCGCAGACGGCGACGGCGACGCCGATCAGTGAGAGCATCACCCGGGTCTTGTGGATTCGCAGTTCCTGCCAGGCCTCGACGAACGAGCCGACAACGTTGCTGATGAGCCGGTTCATGCCGGCACCGCCTCGCGCTCGTCGTCGTGCGGGGCAGGCGGCGCGTCCAGCGCCGCCTGGCCGGTGCTCGCGACGGTGAGCACGCCGTGGTCCAGGCGCAGGTGCCGGGTCGCCAGCGCGGCGATGGCGGGATCGTGGGTGATGGTGATGAGGGCGGCGCCGGAGCCGGTGGCGACCTCATCGAGCAGCGCCATCACGTCGGCGCCGGTCTCGAGGTCGAGGGCGCCGGTGGGTTCGTCTGCCAAGATCAGGCGCGGGCCGCGCACGAGCGAGCGGGCGATGGCCACCCGCTGCTGTTCGCCGCCGGAGAGCTTGTCGGGCATGGCGCCCAGGCGGTGCCCGAGGCCCACCCGGTCGAGCATCTCGGTGGCGATCCGGGCGCGCTGCCAGAACTGCTTGCCCTGCGCGTACAGCAGCGGGGTCATCACATTCTCCAGCGCGGTGCGGCCCTGCAGCAGGTTGAACTGCTGGAAGATGAACCCCACGTCGCGGCCCCGCACCCGGTCGCGTTCAGCGGAGGAGAACGACCGCACCGGCCGGCCGTCGAACTCGAGGTCGCCGGAGGTGGGGTTGTCGAGCAGGCCGAGGAGGTTGAGCAAGGTGGATTTCCCGGAGCCGCTGCGGCCGACGATGGAGACCCGGTCCCCCACCGCCACGTCGAGGTCCACGCCGGACAGGATCGTCAGGGGCGGAGCGTCGATGAGCTGGATGGTGCGGGTGACCCCGGCCAGGTGTAGGAGGGTCACCGAGCTATCATTCCGGTGTCGACGCAGACCTCGCTGCCGTCGGGGGCGATCGAGCAGCCATCGGAGGACGGGGCGACGGCGCCGGGCACGAACTGGTTGATCAGGTCGCCTTCCGCGAGACCGGTGAGGACCTCCACCGAGGTGCCGTCGTTCATGCCCAGGGTCACCGGGCGTTCCTCGGTGCTGCCGTCCGGCAGCACGAACCAGACGACACCGGTTTCGGCGGAGCCCTTCACGGCGGTCGTGGGCACGACCAGCACGTTCTCGGCCTTGCCGCCGGCGATGGTGATCTGAGCAGCCAGCCCCGGGAACACCGTGACCTCGGCCGGGATGGCACAGCTCACTGTGGTGCCGGAGCCGCCCGTGCCGCCGGTGCCGCTGTCGCCCGGGGTTCCCCCGGTGCCGCCTGCATCCGCCCCGGCCAGCGGGGTGGTGATCCGAAGGCCTGTGCAGGTGAACGGTGCGGGCCCGTTGGTGATGGCGATGGATGCCTCGGTCGGCTGGGTGACCAGGCGGTACTGCTGCTCGGGGCTGAGCGAACCGCTGACCGAGTAGGTCGGTGGTGCTACCTGCCCCGTGATGTCGCCGATGGCCACGGTCTGGCCGTGGATGACGGTCAGCGCGCTGAGCACTCCGTCCGCCGGCGCGAAGACCTTCTCGTAGGTCACGGTGGGCTTGGGTTGGTTCACCGTGACAAGCCCTGTGGCGGCATCCGTCGTCTCGACCGGGTCATTGACCGTCTCGACCTTGATGTCGTAGATCTTGTCGCCCGCGGCGACGCTCTGACCGGCGGTGAAGAAGATCTCGTCGACGGTGCCGATGGCGACGGCCTTCACCGGCACGGCGGCATCCGCGGCCACGGTGCCGGGCAGCGTCACGTCGTTGGTGATGGTGCCTAGGGCCACCGGCACCTGGGGCTCAACGACCTGGCCGGTCGGCTGGGCCGGGTCGAGGGCCTCCGCGTTGTCGGCGAAGAACGCCAGCTTCACGAGGGCGACGGCTATGGCCGCGATTACCAGGATCCGGAGGATCGGAAAGACCCATTTACGCATGACGTTCAACTGATTTCCCCCAGGCTCGGTCGCACCTCAACGGTGTCGGCTGGCTAGAGCCTAGGGGAAATCCTCGCCCCGCCGGGCGGCGAACAGCCAATATCCTCCTGGAGGATGACACCCGGTTCTGGGGGTGTCCCTCGTGTGCGAACGCCGCAACCCCCGGCGCCGAGGCGGCCGGGGGTGGCGGGTGGTGCGGTGTGCCGAGGGCTACGCCTCGATGATCATCGGGACGATCATCGGGCGACGGCGGAACGACGCCTGCACCCAGCGTCCGACGGTACGGCGCACGACCTGCGTAAGCGCGTAGGTATCGTGGCTGCCGCTCTGGGCGGCCTCGGCCAGTGCGGCCTCGATCTTGGGCCGCACGGAGTCGAACACCGAATCGTCTTCGGCGAAGCCCTTGGCGTGGATCTCCGGTCCGGTGATGATCTTGCCGGTGGACTTGTCGACCACGACGATGATCGAGATGAAGCCCTCTTCGGCCAGGGTGCGGCGGTCGGTGAGGTCGGCTTCGGTGATCTCGCCCACGGTGGAGCCGTCGACGTAGACGTAACCGAGGTCGAGCTGGCCGACCTTGGTGACCTTGCCGTTGCGGAGGTCGAGCACGGTGCCGTCTTCGGCGAGGATCGCGTTCTCGACGGGCACCCCGCTCTGCACGGCGAGCTTGGCGTTGGCCACCAGGTGGCGGTATTCGCCGTGCACGGGCAGCACGTTCTTGGGTCGCAGAACGTTGTAGACGTAGAGCAGCTCGCCGGCAGCGGCGTGTCCGGAGACGTGCACCTTGGCGTTGCCCTTGTGCACCACGTTGGCGCCGAGCTTCGTGAGGCCGTCGATGATGCGGTAGACCGCGTTCTCGTTGCCGGGGATCAGGCTGGAGGCCAGGATGACGGTGTCGCCGGGGCCGACCTCGATCTGGTGCTCGTTGTTCACGATGCGGCTGAGCACGGCCATCGGCTCGCCCTGCGAACCCGTGGACATGTAGACGATCTTGTTGTCCGGGATGTTCCCGGCCTTCTTGAAGTCGATGAGCACACCGTCGGGCACCTTGAGGTAGCCGAGGTCGGCGGCGATGGTCATGTTGCGCACCATCGAGCGGCCGAGGAGCGCCACGCGGCGTCCGTTGGCGTGGGCGGCGTCGAGCACCTGCTGCACGCGGTGCACGTGGCTGGAGAAGCTGGCGATGACCACGCGGCGCGGGGCGCGGGCGATGACGTCTTCGAGCACCGGGCCGATGGCGCGCTCGCTCGGGGTGAACCCGGGAACGTCGGCGTTGGTGGAGTCGACCAGGAACAGGTCGATGCCTTCGACGCCCAGACGGGCGAAGTCGCGGAGGTCGGTGATGCGGTTGTCCAGCGGCAGCTGGTCCATCTTGAAGTCACCGGTGTGCAGCACGCTGCCACCCTCGGTCTTGATGGCCACGGCGAGGGCGTCGGGGATCGAGTGGTTCACCGCGACGAACTCGAGGTTGAACGGGCCGAGGCGCTCCTTCTGGCCCTCCTTCACCTGCAGGGTGTAGGGGGTGATGCGGTGTTCCTTGAGCTTGGCCTCGATGAACGCCAACGTCAGGCCGGAGCCGATCAGCGGGATGTCCTGGCGCAGCTTGAGCAGGTACGGCACGGCGCCGATGTGGTCTTCGTGGCCGTGGGTGAGCACGACGCCGACGATGTCCTTGAGGCGGTCCTTGATCGGGGTGAAGTCCGGCAGGATCAGGTCGACGCCGGGCTGGTGTTCCTCGGGGAACAGCACGCCGCAGTCGACGATCAGGATCTTGCCGTTGATTTCGAAGGTGGTCATGTTCCGGCCGATTTCGCCGAGTCCGCCGATGGGCGTGACGCGGAGAGTCCCCTTGGGGAGCGCGGGCGGTGCGTATACGTCGTTGGGCATAAGCCCTCCTATATGTGGAGTTGGTGGTGCTGGAGTTTGTGGGGCGTTGGTGTTTCTTTTAGCGTGTGGTTCCGGCGACCTTGGGCAGCGCACCACCGGCGGCGGCGTTGCGGTCGGGGCGGAAGTTGGTGAAGTCGACGCCCGGGATGTTGCGGACCAGGTCGATCTCGTCTTCGATCATGGCGGCCTCGGATTCCTCCGGGCCGACGAGGGGCAGGCGCACGCGGGGGCTGCCGATGCGGCCCAACCCGTGCAGGATGTACTTGGCCGCGACGGTGCCGGGCACGTGGGTCATCACGGCGCGCACGAGCGGTTCGAGCTGCTGGTGCGCCAGGGTGGCGGCCTTGAGGTCCCCGGCGTTGACCGCATCCACCATCTGGCGGTAGGGGGTGGCGGCGATGTTCGCGGTGACGCCGATCAGGCCGGTGGCACCGATCGACAGGTGCGGCAGCACGTTGGGGTCGTCGCCGGAGAAGTACAGCAGGTCGGTCTGGTTGAGCACCCGGCTGACCTGGGCGAGGTCGCCCTTGGCGTCCTTCACGGCGAGGATGTTGGGGTGCTTCGCGGCGCGCAGGATCGTCTCATAGGTGATCGGGATGCCCGTACGGCCGGGAATGTCGTACAGGATCACCGGAAGGTCGGTGGCATCCGCGATCATGCGGAAGTGCGTGAGCACACCGGCCTGGGTGGGCTTGTTGTAGTACGGGGTGACGATCATGTTGCCGTCGGCGCCGGCCTTCTCGCTCTGCTTGGCGAGCTGCATGGCGTGCGCGGTCTCGTTCGAACCGCCGCCGGTGATGATCTTGGCGCGGCCGGAGGCGACATCCTTGCCCACCTCGACCAGCCGGATCTTCTCCGGGTCGGTGAGGGTGGAGGTCTCCCCGGTGGTGCCGGTGACCACGATGCCGTCAGCTCCGGCGGTGATGACGTCGTCGATGTGCTTCTCGACGCCGGCCCAGTCGACCTCTCCGTCTGCGGTGAACGGAGTCACCAGGGCGACAAGGACCTGCCCGAAAGGGTTGAAAGGAGTAGACACGTTTTACAGGTTATCGTCTAGCGCGCCGTCCTGCGCCTCCGCGTGTCCTCTCGCGCGCGTCGACGGGGCGGCAGAGGCCATCCGTCGGCGGCGCCGGTGTCGGGGAGGGCACCCAGGGTGACGGCCGTAATCTGCCGTCACACGAGCACCGATCCGCCGGTCGCGGCGTAATCTCGCCTGCATGACCCCGGCCGCCGCACTGCTCGTCCTGGTGGTGCTGGTCGCGCTGTCGACCGGGTTGGGGCTGCTCTGGCGCCGTCGGCAAGGCACGGTGACGGTGCTCGGCACCGGCGCCGAACGTGCCGCCGATGCCCCCGGGCGCACGGGAACGGTCACCGTCACAGCCGCTGTACTGGGTCTGACGGCGGCGGATGCCCCGCCCGAGTTCGGCCGGGAGGCGACGCTGCTGCAGTTTTCCACCGAATTCTGTTCCCGCTGCCCGGGCACGAGGGTCCTGTTGCGTCAGCTGGCCGCAGACCGCCCCGGCGTGACCCATGTCGATGTGGATCTGACGCACCGGGCGGACCTGGCCCGGCGGTTCAACGTCCTGCAGACGCCCACCACCCTGGTGCTCGACTCTGGCGGTGCCGTCCGGGCCCGCGTGGGCGGGATTCCGGACCGGGCCGCCCTGCACTCCCGTCTGGACGATCTCGCCCGCACCGGCTGAGAGACCCGCGCCGGGTCCGCCCGGGGCGCAGGCTGTCGCCGGAGCAGATCACCCCGCCCTCCCCGCGCACCTCAGGGCACCCTGAACAGCCCGCTCCCCTCATACCCTTGGAGTCCAGATGTCCCCCTCCGATCCCCCCACCGCCCCGCGGCCCGGCATCGACCCGCGCGGCCCGCGGTTCGGCGCGGGGATCACTGCCGTTGTGTTGTTGGTGGTGATCTTCCTGGCGCTGGTCGGCGCATCCGGCCCGGCCCTCGCCCTGCTCGCCCTACAGACGGCCGTGTTCGCGTGGGGCGCCTTCGCCGGTGTGGCGCGGCACCCCTATGGGCTCGTGTACAAGGCGCTGCTGCGCCCCCGGCTCGGCCCGCCGGCCGCCCTCGAGGACCCGGCGCCGCCCACATTCGCTCAGGGGGTGGGCCTGCTGGTGTCGGTCGTCGGCGTGGTCCTTGGGTTGGCCGGCATTCCGGCGGCAGTACCGATCGCCGCGGCAGCCGCGTTCGTCGCGGCCTTCCTGAACGCGGTGTTCGACTACTGCCTGGGCTGCCAGCTGTACCTTCTCCTGGTGCGCGCCCGCATCATCGGGCGGGGCGCGGCGACCTCCTGAGACGGACGGCCGGCCACGTTCCCTGCTGGAGGCAGCCTGGGCGTTCTCTGGAGTTTTCCCGCCCGATTCCCTGGGAACGGTCCAGGCGCCGTGGGTAGGCTGGTGATCCACTTCCAGGAGGTAACACCATGGCCCTGACCAGCGAAGCAACCACCGTATGGACCGGCGACCTGATGACCGGATCAGGCACCGTCACGCTCGACTCCTCCCACGCCGGATCATTCCCGGTGAACTGGAAGGCGCGCGCGGAGGGCACGGCGAACACGACCAACCCCGAGGAACTGCTCGGCGCCGCCCACGCGGCCTGCTTCTCGATGGCGCTCTCGAACATCCTCGCCACGGCCGGCCACCCCCCGACCAACATTCAGACCACCGCTGCGGTGACTTTTGTTCCCGGCACCGGGGTGACGGGCAGTCACCTGCTCGTGAGTGCGAACGTGCCCGGGGTCACCGAGGCCGAATTCGAGGCCTTCGCGCAGGACGCCAAAGTGAACTGCCCGATTTCGCAGGCGCTCGCGGGAATCGCGATCACCATCGAAGCCGAGCTGGCCTGATCGGGCCGGGGTAGACCTCATGCGCGTACTCATCTCCGGGGCCTCAGGGCTCATCGGCACCGAATTGTCCCGGCAGCTGGAGGCGGCCGGCCACACCGTGCTGCGCCTCGTGCGCCGCCCCACGCGCAGCAGTTCGGAATTCCGCTGGGATCCGGCGACGCTGAGCCTGGACCCGACGGTGCTCGACGGCGTCGACGCCGTGGTCAACCTGTCCGGCGCCTCGATCGGGCGCCTGCCCTGGACGCCCTCGTACAAGCGCGAGATCGTCGAATCGCGCGTGCAGGCCACCCGCACCCTCACCGACGCGATGCGGCGCAGCAGCACGCCGCCCGCGGTGCTCGTGAACGCATCCGCTGTGGGCATCTACGGTAACCGGCCCGGCGAGGAGCTCACCGAGGACTCCAAGCCCGGAACCGATTTTCTTGCCGCCGTGGTATCGACGTGGGAGGACGAGGCCAACCTCGCTCCGGCGGTCACGCGCGTGGTGCTCGCCCGCACCGGCCTGGTGCTGGCGAAGGGCGGCGCCCTCAAGCCGCTCATGCCGATCGTGCGCCTGGGCCTTGGCGGGCCGTTGGGCCGCGGTACCCAGAACTGGCCCTGGGTGAGCCTGCACGACGAAGCCGCCGCCATCGTGCACCTGTTGGGCTCCGAGCTCAGCGGACCGGTCAACATCGCCGGACCCACCCCGGCCACCGCGAACGACATCATCCGGGCCGTGGCCACGGCGCTGCGCCGGCCGTTCTTCCTCCCCGTGCCCGAGAAGGTACTCACCCTGGCGCTGCAGGATGCCGCCCGCCAGCTCCTGCTCGCCGACCAGCGGGTGAGTTCGGCCAAGCTGCAGGCCGACGGGTTCCGCTTCACCCACCAGACCGCGGCCGAGGCCGTGACGTGGATGCTGCGCTGACCCGGGCCGCGGCCGGGCCTCGCCGGGCCCCGGCTCGAGCGGTCTGAACAGGAGGGGCGCGCGGCCACGGCCGCCGCCCCTTCTGGCTCGACCTCGTGCGACTCGCGCGGGCCACACGCCGCTCCGCGGTTCTTCCCCGTCATACTCGGGCCACGCGCGGGCGCCGCGCCACTTCGCCCCCGGCACGCCACCCGCGCAGCGGCGCCTGCCCCGCGCATGCTCATCCCCGCCGCACCCCTGCGCGTCGCCCCCGGCACCCGGGCCTCCAACGGGCGCTCCTCCACAGGTTCCGCGAGATCGAAAATGTCACCCAGTGCAGGCGACAGCAGGGACCGCGGGTCGGTCGGATGCATCCTCGCCCTATGACGGAACCTCACGACGAACCGGCCTTCCCGCCCGAAATCCTGCTCGCCGCCGACTTCCGGCGAGCCTTCGGCGCCGACCTCCGACTTCGTCGGAGCGCCGAACGTGGTCAACTGCACCGCATCGGCTGGGGCCGATACTGCCGCGCAGCAACATGGGCCGCCCTGAACCGCGACCAGCGCTACGCGCTCGTGGTGCGGGCGGCGGCCCTCGCCCGAGCAGAACAACTGCCGCTGTCGCATCACTCGGCCGCCGTGCTCTGGCAACTCCCGTTGTTGGTACCTTGGCCGACCGACGTGCACTTCCTGCAGGCCAGGGCCAGTGGAGGTCGATCGGATCCCGGCGTCCGAAAACACGCCGTGGGCTTCGATGAGGCGGATGTGGTTGTACGGTATGGAGTGCTCGTCACGTCGGTGGCGCGAACCGTGATCGACCTCGCCACGGTGGTTGACCTCAGGTCGGCGGTAGCCGCAGCCGACCGGGCCCTGGCATGGGACCGCTCTGGTCGTGTCCCGCCTCTGACCGACCGCCAGACCCTCCTGGACACGTGGCACCGAATGGTGCCGTTTCGCGGATCTGTCCGAGCACGCACCGTGATCGACTTCGCCACGCCACTGTCTGGTTCACCGGGCGAGTCGGGAAGCCGGGTGAGTATTGCGTTGGCCGGCTTTCCGGAACCCGAGCTCCAGCATCCGTTCGTGATCAACGGCCGCACGGTCTTCAGCGACTTCTTCTTTCCGCGCGAGCAGGGCGTTGGCGAGAGCGACGGACGGGTCAAGTATTTCGACCCCGTGATGCGTGATGGTCGCACGGCGGAACAGGTGGTGTACGACGAGAAGGTGCGCGAGGACATGATCCGGCTGCAAGTGCGTGGCTTCGTTCGATGGGATCATGCCACGGGGATGAGCGTGCCCCGGCTGACCGATCGACTGGCGAACCTGGGGTTGATCCCCGGGCATCCCCGTCTGTTCGACCGATGAGCCAGGGGCCCCCCTCCGAAACGGTTCGCGGGTCAGGCGCCGGTCCGCGGCGGGCGCGCCACCGGCGAAACGGCGCGTTGCCCGCGGAACTCGGCACCTAACGCGGAGACAAGCCCGAGCGCGGGTCAGGCGCCCCTCCGCGGGGAACTCGCCCGGGCGGGCCCGCACGCGAGGCGCGGAGCGGGAAGGGGAATGCGTGCCACCGGAGCAACCGGTTAGGCGGCGGACTTCTCCAGGGACATCGCGGTGCGGAGGGCGGCGCGGGCGCGGCGCCGGTCGCCGGAGGCGTCGTAGGCCAGACCGAGCCGGAACCAGGCACGCCAATCCTGGGGCGCGGCATCCACGGCCTCACGGTACTGCGGGAACTGGGCGTCGGCGGCCTCGCGGTAGGGGCGGCCGCTCGGCCGGCTGGGCAGGTCGTTGACCGGGAGCTCTCCCTCGGCCTCGAGCTGCTTGACCAGGCGTTCGCAGCGGGCGCCGAAGACGATCTCACGCACCAGGGCCCAGGCGCCGATGATCGGCAGCACGATCAGGGCCACGCCGATGAGGATGCCGACGGGGTCGCCGCTCTGGATGAACAGCACCGCGCGCCAGCCGACCAGCACCAGGTAGAAGACCAGCAGCGCGGCCATCACGACAACGGCGATGCGTCCCTTCATTCGCCGGGCTCCATCTCGGCCTCTTCCGGACCAGCCGGCGGGATGGCGGCAGTCGCCGGCTCGTCGGCCGCCGGGCCGGACAGGCCCAGGTCGATGAGCTGGTCGAGTCCCACGGTCACGCCCACGCACTCGCGTGTGGCAGCCAGGGCCACGAGGATGCCGCGTTCGTAGGCTTCGGCGGAGAGCGTGTTGTGCGTGATGGTGAGGGACTCGCCCGAGCCGCCGAAGATGACGTCCTGGCGGGCCAGAACCCCGGCCATGCGCAGACTGTGCACGGGCACCGTGGCGATCTGCTGCCCCCGGGCGCGCTGGTCGATGTGCGGCGCGGCGACGGGCACCAGCCCCGCGCGGGCGGCCGCCATCAGCTCGGCCGTGCGAACGGCGGTTCCGGACGGGGAATCCACCTTGCTGGACTGGTGCGCCTCGACGATCTCGATGGAGTCGAAGAACCGGGCGGCGAGGGCCGACAGGGCCGTGCCGAGCACGGAGCCGAGGGAGAAGTTGGGGATGATGACGACACCCACGGTGTCGCGGCCCTGGATGCGGTGGCGCAGCGAGTCGATCCGGGCCTGGGACCAGCCCGAGGTGCCCACGAGCACCCGGATGCCGTTGTCCAGCGCATAGTCGACGATGCCCTGGCTGACCGCCGGTACGGTGAGGTCGATCGCCACATCGGCGCCGAGCATCTCGGAGAGGGCGCTGGAGGAATCGAGCCTGGCAACCAGCTCGTAGTCGGAATCGTTGTCGACCAGGTCGCAGACCAGGCGCCCCATCTTGCCCGTTGCGCCGATGACGGCCACCCGTGTTGTCATGCTGCCAATCTACCAAGCGCGGGCGTTGCCACCGGCGCGACGGCACGTAGCCTAGGGGCATGCCTGAATTCACCGAGGTGTCCGTCACGGATGCGGGATCCATCGCTCTACTCACCCAGTACTTCAGTGACCGGGCGTCCACCTTTCCCCGCGCGGGCGGCTATCGCACCACCTTCCCCACCCCTGAGCAGTTCGTGCCGCCCCGCGGGCAGTTCCTGCTCGTGAGCGAGCAACCCGAGTCGCGCATCTTCGTGGGCTGCGGCGGCATTCGTCGCATCGAGGACGGTGCGGATGGTGCGGTGCGCTTCGAGGCGAAGCACCTGTGGCTGCAGCCGCAGGTGCGCGGCCGCGGCTGGGGCGGCCTGCTGCTGGCGGAGCTCGAGAAGCGGGCCAGGGACTTCGGCGCGGCAGAGCTGGTGCTCGACACCAATGCCAGCCTGGAGGCGGCCGGCCGGCTCTACCAGCGCGCCGGGTACGCTGACGTGCCGCCGTACAACGACAACCCCAACGCCACGAACTGGTACCGCAAGGTCCTCCTCTGACTCTCTCCGGTCGAACCCGCCGCCGATCCCGGCCGTGCTGGCCGGGTGGATGAATCCGGCCCGGCTGCCCCGTTCCTCCCGGTGAACTGCTAGATTTCGGCCACGGACAACGGACGTGAAGCGGGGGCTCTCATGACAGGTCGACGAACGCCGGGCATGGCATGGACCGCAGCGGCAGTGGTGGTGGTGTGCTGCCTCGGGCTGACGGGCTGTGCGGCGGATTCCACCTCCCTGGTGCGAGACTTCCTGGCCGGAGACCGCCAGCCCGACGACACACTTCCTTCGAGCACCGGGACGCCCGGCATGGACGACCAGTCGACCCGTCTGGCGGGTTCACTGGACGGCACCTGCTACTACCTGGCCGAGTATGTCCAGCCCGAGACCGGAACTCCCGGCATCTGTCTCATCCTGGTCGCCACGGGCACCGAGTTCGTGAACTCGGCGTGCGGACCCGCCGAGCAGCTCCGGACCGTGGGCAGCGAGACCGGAGGGGCCACGATTGTGGAACGGGAAGATCCGGTCCCCGATGGTTGGACTCGACTGAGCGATTTCCTCATCGTCAACCCCGACGCCCGGCCCTGACGGGTCGGGTCGGGTCGGGTCGGGTCGGGTCGGGTCGGGTCGGGTCGGCTAGAACAGCAGCGGGTCGGGCAGGCCGGTGCGGAGCTCGACCGGCAGGTGGCCGAGGTCGTTGTGGGTCACAAGGGACCAGGGCCGGCCGGGCTTCTGCTGCAGCACGGTGAGGCCGCAGTTGGCCTGGTTGATGCTGATCCACCGCCAGTCCGGGGCGCCGAGCACCTCCCGGACGAACCAGGCGATCACGAAGTTGTGCGTGATGAGCAGGTCGTGCCGGGGGCCGCGGTGCGGGTGCAGGAACTCCGCGACGGCGTCCTCCATCTGTGCCCGACCGGCCTCGATCTCCTCGTCGGAGATCGCGTTGAAGAACGGCGCATAGGAGCTGGGCATCTCGGGCGCGCGGCCCGACGGGACGCAGTCGAACAGCAGCGGTGACGCCTCCGGGGTGAGCGAAGGCAGCCGGTCGGCGATGATGGCGGCGGTTTCCGCGGCGCGCTGCAACGGTGAATGCCAGGCTCCCGTGAACGGCACCCCACCCAGTCGTTCGGCGATCAGGTGGGCCTGCCGTTTGCCCCGCGGAGACAGTGGGCCGTCCGGCAGGCCGTATTCGGCGTCCTGTTGCTCGCCGTGTCGCACGAGGTAGAGATATTGGGGCATCATCGCCCTTTCGGTTGAGCTGGTGCAGGCGTCCGGCCGGGTCTGGGGCCGAACGTGGAACGGCGGGTCCTTCGAGCAGTCAGTTCACGGGCAGCGACACGGAGTCGCGGGGGAAGATCCCATCGAAGGCGTCGTCGGCGAGGGCACCGACAGCGGAGATGGAGAACGGCCGGGAGACCATCTCGGCGGCAAGCTGCTGCACGTCGTCGGCAGTCACCAGGGCCAGACGGCGCAGCGCCTCGTCGAGGTCGACGAACTCGCCCAGGGTGATCTCGGACCGGCCGAGCCGCGACATCCGTGTGTCGGAGTCTTCGAGGGCCAGGGCGGATGCGCCGGAGAGCTGCCCAGAGGCTCGCGTCATCTCGTCGGCGGTGACGCCGTGGTCGGCGAGCCGGTGCAGCTCGGCCATCATGATCTCGGCGACCTGCCCCGCCTTCGCCGGCGTGCAGCCCGCGTACATGCCGAAGAGACCGGCATCCGAGTAGCCGGGCGCGAAGGAGTATACGGAGTAGGCCAGGCCGCGCTTCTCGCGCACCTCCTGGAACAGCCGGGACGACATTCCGCCGCCGAAGATCGAGGTGAGCACGTTCATCGCCACCCGGCGGTCGTCGTTGGCGACGAGGCCCGGCGCGCCGAGCAGCAGGTTCGCCTGTTCGAGCGGGCGGTGCACGACCGTGACCGGCCGGCCCTGCTCGATCACGGCGGCCGTGCCGGAGCGCCGGCCGACGGGCGCGGCGGGCACGCTGAGGTCCCAGCCGGCCTGCAGCAGCGCGCGGGTGACGGCGGCCACAAGAACGTCATGGTCGACGGCTCCGGCCACGGTGACCACGAGGTCCTGCGGGCGGTAGTTGGACAGGTAGTGCTCCCAGACGGCGTCACGGGTGGCGGCACGAATGGTGTCCGGGCTGCCGCCGATCGGGCGGCCCAACGGGTGCCGGCCCATAACGGCTTCGAAGAACCGCTCGTTGGCGACGTCGGCCGGGTCGTCGTCGGCCATCGCGAGCTCTTCGAGGATCACGCCGCGTTCGGTCTCGAACTCGGCCGGGTCGAGCACCGAGGAGGTGATCATGTCGGTGAGCACATCGACGGCCATGGCCAGGTCGCGGTCCTGCACCTTGGCGTAGTAGCAGGTGTATTCCTTGGCCGTCATGGCGTTGTGCTCGCCGCCCACGGCGTCGAACGCGATGGCGATGTCCAGTGCCGTGCGCTGCTTGGTGCCCTTGAAGAGCAGGTGTTCGAGGAAATGCGTCGACCCGAAGTGGCCGGGCTGCTCGTCGCGGGATCCCACCGCCACCCAGTAGCCGATCGTGAGGCTGCGGCTGCCCGGCACCTGTTCGGAGACGATGCGCACACCGCTGGGTAGCACGGTCCGTCGCACCAGGGAATCACCGGCGGCCCGAAACGAGAGTTCGGTTAGGTCAAGGGGAAATTCAACGGCGCCGTTCATATCGCTTCAACCTTACGACACCCCTGCGCGCGGGCCGGCCTGGCAGCCGGGTCCGTCACCGACCGCACACCGGATTCGCAGCGAACCGCCCACCGTCACGCGCTGGTTCAGGCGGAGACCCGGTCGAGGTCGACCATGTCGGCGCGTCCCAGCCGCACCGAGCCGGCCGCCACGAGGGCATCAACCTGGTCTGGGCGGCTCGCGCTGGCCACCGGGGCTGCCACGCCGTCCCGGGCCAGCAGCCAAGCCAGCGCGATCGAGGACGGTGCGACCCCGTGGTCTTCAGCGATGCGCTCGACGGTGCCCAGGACCTTGAGCCCGGTGCGGTTGAGGTACGCGGATGCGCGCCCAGCCCGGATGGTGTCGGTGAGGTCGGCCTTGGAATGGTACTTGCCCGTGAGAAAACCGTGGGCGAGGGCGAAGTACGGCATGACCGCCAGACCCTGCGCTCGGGTGACCAGCGCCAGCGACGATTCGAAGGAGACCCGGTTCATCAGGTTGTACGGCGTCTCGATGGCGGCGAACCGGGGCAGTCCGTTGGCGGCGAGCACCCGGGCCTCCATGAGCCGTTCGGCGGTGAAGTTGGACGCGGCGATGTACCGCACGGTGCCTGCCCTGATCAGGGTCTCCATGGCGCCGAGGCTCTCCTCGAGGGGAACGTCGAGGTCGTCGTAGTGGAAGTGCAGCAGGTCGATCCGGTCGGTGCCCAGACGCTCGAGCGACGCGTGCACGGCGCCGACGATGCTGCGCGGGGAGAGCCCGGGGTTGTCCCGGTTGCGGCCGATCTTGGTGGAGATGACGATGTCGTCGCGCACGCCGCGGGTGCGCATCCACGACCCGATGAGCACCTCGCTGCGGCCGGCGGCGTAGCTGTCCGCGGTGTCGAGCAGGTTGCCGCCGAGTTCGAAGTGCCGGTCCAGGATCGCCATGGCGGTGTCGCCGTCGGTGGTCCAGCCGAACACGCTGCAGCCCAGCGCCAGGGGGTGCACCCGCAGATCGGTGTCGCCGAGGGTGCGCCGCACCGCCGTCGCCGTGCCGGTCGAACCAGCGGGGAGGCGTACGGGGCCGGTGTGCTGCACCTGCACCGGACGGGTCTGCAGGATCAGGGCCTCCAGTGCCGCGCTCGTCGTCTCGGAGCGGGATTCACCGGTGCCGCGAGCCATCCGGACGCTGCCTGTCCCCGCGCTGCCACTCATACCGTCACCACCCTCGAACGGGTGGCGCTCTTTCGGCGCCGACCCCTGTACAGCCGAGAATAACCCGATCCTGGATTTCCGCTGGGGGCGCGCGGCAAGCGTTACCGAAACGTTCGGGATTACCCCCCGATCGGCCGGAAATGCCGCCGGGTCCGGCCTGTTCCGAGGTGCCGGGAGTAATCTGTTGCCCATGTCCGCCTCCCCGCTCTACGACATCCCGCTCACCCTCATCGACGGCACACCCACCACCTTCGGCCGCTTCGCCGGCAAGACCGTGCTCGTGGTCAACGTGGCCTCCAAATGCGGTTTCACACCCCAGTACGCAGGGCTGGAGGCGCTCTACAAGCGTTACGCCAACAGCGGCCTGGTAGTGCTCGGCCTACCGTGCAACCAGTTCATGGGCGAGGAACCCGGCACCGAAGAGGACATCCAGCAGTTCTGCGAGCTCAACTTCGGCGTCACCTTCCCGCTCACCGCCAAGGTGGACGTGCGCGGCAAGCATCAGCATCCGCTCTACGCCGAGTTGACGAAATTCAAGAAGGGCGTGCTGCCCGGCCTGATCAAGTGGAACTTCGAGAAGTTCCTGGTGAACTCCGACGGCGTGATCGTCGACAGGTTCGCGTCAACGGTGGAGCCGGAGTCCGCCCAGCTCGTCGCGGCGATCGAGCAGTCCCTGGCCCGCACCGCGGCCTGAGAGCTCAGGCATCCCAACTGCACACGCAGAGTTCGTTGCCCTCCGGGTCGGCCAGCACCCACCAGTCCGGGGCGTGCTCGTCGGTGAGCAGCACTCCCCCGACATCGATGATGTCCTGCACGCGCTCCTCGCAATCGGCGACGGGCACGTAGACATCCAGGTGGATGCGGTTGCGTTCCACCCTGGGCAGGTCCATGTGCTGGAACCAGACCCTGGGGCCCCGGCCGCGCGGGTCGGTCAGTTCGGTCTCACCGGGCTCGCCCGACTCCGCGTAGCCCAGCCCCACCCGCCAGAACGGGCGCACGGCATCCGCGTCTGCGCAGTCGATGGCGACGTCGATTCTGGTCGGCAGCAGGTGGGTGGCCCGGGCCTCCTGCTTCGCGGCGAGTTCCTGGATGCGCAGGGCGAGCCGCAGGTCACGCTGGGTGACCCCGGCCACGTCGTGGGAGCTGAGCCGGAACTCCACCGCTCCCCACGCCAGGGCGACATCGGGGTGGTGGTTCAGCGCCTCGGCGTCGGCGGCCACCGCGTCGACCAGCCGCACGGCTGTCGCGAAGTCGTCGGTGCGGTAGCTGGCGTAGAGGGTGCCCTCCAGGTGGATGAAGTCGCCCCCGGCCAGCACAGTGTGAGTCTGGGCAGGGGTCAGGGTGTCGCGCGTGTCAGCCATGCGCCTACTCTTCCGCGCCCAGCCGACCCGGTCAACCCGAGCGAGGCGAGCCAAAGACGCTGCGGCGCCGGCCGTGCGGTTCGCACGGCTCGATTCGGGCACAGTGGGCAGTGTGCCCTGTTCAGGGGGTAACCCGCGTGCTACGGTCAGGCACTATGCACCACCTGGACCGAGTCGACCTCGAGCTGCTCCGAGCCCTCTGCGCCAAGCCCGACAGCACCTACGTGGGTCTGGCGCAGACCCTCGGGCTCTCCCGCAACACCGTGCAGGCACGGATGACCCGGCTCGAGGAGTCGAAGGTGTTCCTCGATTTCGACCGGCGGATCAACCCCGTCGTGCTCGGCTACCCCCTGACGGCGTTCATCGAGGTGTACATCGCACAGAAGAAGGCCGCGGAAATCATCGCCGAACTGGTCTTGATCCCCGAGATCGTGCAGGCACACGGCATGAGTGGCGCAGCCGATCTCCTCGTGCGAGTGGCCTGCGCCGACGCAGAGGACCTCTTCCGGATCGACCGCACCATCTTGGCCTGCGACGGTGTGGAACGCACCGAGACGTCCCTGGCGATGGGCGAGCTCATCCCGTACCGGGTGACTCCGCTGCTCGACCGGGGCATCCAGCCCAAGACCGTCTGACGGCGCACGCGAAAAGGCCCGCCCTGCCGAAGCAGGACGGGCCTTCCGTCTGACCGGCACACCTGGCGAGAGGTGGCCGGCAGAACTAGTGACTAACCTTCGGCCGGAGCTTCGGGTCCCTCGGATGCGGCGTCGCGACCTTGCGTGTCGGCCTCATCGGCGAGGACCGGGGCGAGCGAAAGCTTGCCACGGTCGTCAATCTTGGTGATCTCAACGAGGACCTTCTGGCCCACGCCGAGGACGTCTTCGACGTTCTCCACGCGCTTGCCGCCGGCGAGCTTGCGCACCTCAGAGATGTGCAGCAGGCCGTCCTTGCCCGGGAGGAGCGAGACGAAGGCGCCGAAAGCGGCGATCTTCACGACAGTTCCGAGGAACTGCTCGCCAACCTCGGGGTTGGTGGGGTTCGCGACGGAGTTGACCATGGCGCGAGCGGCCTCGGCCGAGGGACCATCGACAGCGCCGATGTACACGGTGCCGTCTTCCTCGATCGAGATGTCGGCTCCGGTCTCGTCCTGGATCGAGTTGATCATCTTGCCCTTCGGGCCGATGAGCTCGCCGATCTTGTCGACGGGGATCTGCACGCTGATCACGCGGGGCGCGGTCGGTGCCATCTCGTCGGGCTTGTCGATCGCGGCGTTCAGCACGGCGAGGATCGTCGTGCGAGCATCCTTCGCCTGCGTCAGCGCGCCGGCCAGGACCGACGCGGGAATGCCGTCGAGCTTGGTGTCGAGCTGGATCGCGGTGACGAACTCGCTCGTGCCGGCAACCTTGAAGTCCATGTCGCCGAGGGCGTCTTCGGCACCGAGGATGTCGGTCAGGGCCGCGTAGCGGGTCTGGCCGTCGACGGTGTCGGAGATGAGGCCCATGGCGATGCCGGCGACCGGGGCGCGCAGCGGCACTCCGGCGTTCAGCAGCGACAGGGTGGAGGCGCAGACGGAACCCATCGAGGTGGATCCGTTGGAGCTGAGCGCCTCGGAGACCTGACGGATGGCGTACGGGAATTCCTCACGCGTGGGCAGCACGGGAACCAGGGCACGCTCAGCGAGCGCTCCGTGGCCGATCTCGCGACGCTTCGGCGTGCCGACCCGACCGGTTTCACCGGTGGAGTAGGGCGGGAAGTTGTAGTTGTGCATGTAACGCTTCTTGGTGACCGGGCTCAGGGAGTCGATCGTCTGCTCGAGCTTGAGCATGTTCAGCGTGGTGACACCCAGGATCTGGGTCTCGCCGCGCTGGAAGATAGCGGAACCGTGCACGCGCGGGATGACCGCGACCTCGGCGTCGAGCGGGCGGATGTCGGCCAGGCCGCGTCCGTCCATACGAACACCCTCGTTGAGCACGCGCGAGCGCACGACGAGCTTGGTGACGGACTTGTACGCCGCGCCGACCTGGTTGTTGGCCGTCGCGGGCAGTTCGCCCGCTTCGACCTTGGCCGCGATGGCGGTCTTGACGGATGCCTTGAGCACGTCGTCGGCATCCTGACGCGCGATCTTGTCGGCGATGACGTAGACGTCCTTGAGGCCGTCGTACGCCAGGGCTGCGACAGCGTCGTAGACCTCGGTGGTGTACGGCGGGAACAGCGGGTAGTTGCCGGTGGGCTTGGACGCCGCGGAGGCAACCTGCTGCTGGGCGACGATGAGCTGCTTGATGAACGGCTTGGACGCCTCGATACCCTCGGCGATAACCTCTTCGTTCGGCTTGATGGCGCCGCCCTGGATCAAGGTCCAGGCGTTGTCGGTCGCTTCGGCCTCGATCATCATGATCGCGACGTCTTCGCTGCCATCGGCATCCGTCACAACGCGGCCGGCGACGACCATGCTGAACACGGCCTCTTCAACCTGCGAGTGCTTCGGGAAGGCGACCCACTGGCCGGAGCCGTTGTCGTCGGGGATGAGGGCGACGCGGACGCCACCGATCGGGCCGGAGAACGGCAGGCCGGCGATCTGGGTCGACATGGACGCGGCGTTGATGGCCAGGACGTCGTAGTACTCGTCGGGCGCGATGGCCAGAACGGTCACGACAACCTGGATCTCGTTGCGGAGGCCGTCGACGAACGACGGGCGCAGCGGCCGGTCGATCAGACGGCAGGTGAGGATCGCTTCGGTCGACGGGCGACCTTCGCGGCGGAAGAAGCTGCCCGGGATGCGGCCAGCGGCGTACATGCGCTCTTCGACATCGATGGTCAGCGGGAAGAAGTCGAAGTTGTCCTTCGGCTGCTTGCTGGCGCTCGTGGCGGAGAGAAGCATGGTCTCTTCGTCGATGTAGGCGGCGGCTGAGCCCTGCGCCTGCTGGGCGAGACGCCCGGTTTCGAAACGGATGGTGCGCTTGCCGTACTTGCCGTTGTCGATAACGGTCTCGGCGAACGTGATTTCTGGACCCTCCATAT
>Ga0247808_10000383_pt1 | contig 22009 bp, 20 predicted proteins | sample UWRJL089202R1_FD_179914 | JGI IMG/M metagenome (GOLD analysis project Ga0247808, IMG submission 179914) | Plant litter microbial communities from Arlington Agricultural Research Station in Wisconsin, United States - UWRJ-L089-202R-1 | ecosystem: Environmental > Terrestrial > Plant litter >... | reverse complement strand
GCCACGCCCCCGGCGAGGCGACGGCGATTCGTCGGCGATCACTGCGGCCGACATGACGAAAGCCCCGCTCCCCAGTGTTCACACGGGGATGCGGGGCTTTCAACGGCGGGCTGATTGCGAATCTCCTGAGTCCCGCCATTGCTGGGCACTTTTTGACCTCGAGAAATTTCATCCTCTCTTAGAAATGGAAAAATCCTCTCGGCGCGGGACACGAAGTCCGACCGGCCTGCCGATCCCCCGACAGATTAGTTCGGGGTGATCGTGCGCATCGTCGTCCTACCGATTCCCCCCGGGGGGTGGTGACCGTCCGCGACGCCATTCGAGTCCCAGCTCATGTCTGTCCCAATGTCATACGCTTCCGACATACTTTGAACATGAGCAAAAATACTTGGCCACGCAATCGCTACACAGGACTAGGCGGCGGTCTCTACACCGGCTTGGGCGGTGGTCTCTACACCGGCGTCGGAGGCGGAGCGTATTCGGGCGTTGGTGGCGGCCTGTATACCGGCCCCGGTGGCGGTCTCTACACCGGACCCGGCGGAGGCCTGTACACCGGCCCCGGTGGCGGTCTCTACACCGGACCCGGCGGAGGCCTGTACACCGGCCCCGGTGGCGGTCTCTACACCGGACCCGGCGGAGGCCTGTACACCGGCCCCGGTGGCGGTCTCTACACCGGCGCGGATTCGAATACTTACCATTCGAATCAGCCGCCGATGGAAGCCCTGATTCCCTACCTACAAGAGCTGGGGTTCAGGACCGAAGCGAGCCAGCTCGCGGTCGCTCATCATTGGGATTCTTAGCAGCCAGCCGCCCGTGTTCACGCGATGCACAAAAGCATTCGAAACGACCGATTGGAACTCGCAATGTCCGCAATCATGATTGCGTACGATCTCAATTCACCAGGGCAGAACTATTCGGAGCTGCACAAGAAAATAAAGGCCTATGGGACTTGGGCACATTTGCTCGAATCGACCTGGATTGTTTCCGGAGCTGGGCTGACTCCCGAGGGTGTCTACGCCGATTTGAAGACCAGCTTGGATGACGGCGACCATATCTTCACAGTCGACATCACGAACAGTGCCCGTCAAGGGTGGCTGCCCAAAACGAAGTGGGACTGGATCAGGAAGAACGTTTAGACGGGTTGCAGAAGCGCGGAAGGTTCCTCGTCGAACAGGATGGCACTGTCGTAGATTCGGTCAATAGTGCGCCGTCTCAATGAACCTTCGATGGCTTCCATGAGTGCGCAATGACATCAATCTTCCTTTAGAACTTTAAGAGCGGGTAGTCGCATTTCGTTTTCCAGGGGTGCGATCGGGTGCGACTCTGTCGGCACTGTGAATGAGCCGAGAGGGTTTGCATTCGCCCCAAAGAACATCAGTCAGGTCGTGCAGATCATCATCGTGAGCGTCGATGCGTTCGAAGTGACCTCTGAGGCAAGAAAAGCCCGTCTTGGTTCGTGATCCAAGACGGGCGTTTCGTGCCGCGAGGTTCTGTTGAGGCTTACGCCGCGCGTATCGGCTCGATGCGCCAATTTCGTGTCGACAGACCGTCTACGAACTGCCATTCTGTTCGGCACACTTCGCACGCGATTGCGTGACTATGTTCACGGAATCCTGGCACATTGTCGTGCTCTTCGATGATCCTGCCGTGGCCGCAAGGGCATAGGTACTCGTACCGCTCGGTATCGCCCGAACCAGCGCCCCAGCCGCTGTGGGTATCACGGCTATCGCTAGTCAGCTCAGTCCTGATTCCTATGGACTCTGGCGCGGTTCGCGCCCAGTCGACAATCGCCACACGGGCCATTTCGATGAACTGCTCGTCGGCATTGAGCCCTCGCAAGATGTGAATTAGTTCTTCGGGCTGCTGTGCGGCGGAGTGGTCGCCCGTGCGGAAACCAGCCTCGTAGTCGCCTGCCAGACGTTCTCGCGAACCGCTCTCGCCTAGGCCTCCATTTCGATCGATCTGCGAGACAAGCCACTGGTGGAAGGGGCTTGTCATGGGCTCGGCGTTTTCATCGACGCCGTTCCAGCGAGCCGGGATTTGTCCCGTGGCTTTGTAGATTTCGAGTGCGTGCCGCAGGTAGGCATACCCAGGCGGGCGAAAATGATGGGCGCGGATTCGCTCACGCTGGCTGCCCGAACTTCGGCGCATTCGCCGGGCATAGTCGACCTGTTCCGAGACCAGCCCGAAGTCTGCATTCAATGTCGGCTCATCGGGGCTGCTCGGTGCGATGGGAATACCGAGCGTCGCAGCGGCCCAGATCGCTGTGCCATTGGCCACGTAGGAGAAGTCGGCGAGGTGCTCTCCGAGGAACTGCTCGGCGGTGTGCTTCAGCCCGTAGCTGTAAGCGTCGCTGTTCGGCTTCTCGGTCCGGTCGAACATCCGTAGCACTTCCGCGGTCAGGACAACGGTCAGGTAGTCGTCCTCAGTTGAGATCTCCAGAGGGTGCTCGTGGGCGGACCGCAGTCCGTTAGCTCCGAGGTGCGCGATGCGGTCTCCGGAGGCCGCGTCTTGCGCGGAGATTGTCGCGTGTTCGGTGAGTATGCGTATCACGTCGCGCGCGCAGAGCCTGTCACCGAGGATGCCCTGCGCGAGCGGGTGCTCCATCAGGCGGAGGGCCTGCGTGTACTTCATTCCGGAGAACTTGGCCCAGGCACGTGCATCACGTTCTATTTCACGGGGACGTGCAGATATGGGTTTGGTGCTGTTGCTCATCTCAATCGCCTTCTGCGCCATAGCTCACGGCCCACGTCCGCAGAGCCGGCGTCAAAGGTGAGAGAACTCAACAGAAAGGCACTGCGTCTGGATCCGTACCGCGGTTGTCCTTCGAGGTCGAAATCACGTGGGGATCCCGACTCGGAGTGAAGCAATCCAGATTGCTCACTGTTAATGTTAGAGCACAAATGCTCGATCATCACAGAACACTTAGTCTCGCAGCAAGCTCTCAGAATCGGAGCTTAGGAATTATCTAGGGACTCTAGACACCGACTCTCGGTCACGACGCTGTGGTCATTGCCCTGCTTTTGCGCGACTTGTCGACCGTGGCGGACTGGGTGAAGTGTTCGACAGCGTTCGAAGGGGCGGTGTTCTGAATTGATACTCAAAGAGAGTTAGGCGCGTTCTCAGGCCTCCAAGCGAGCTATTGCTGGCAGGCGCGACAACACGCGTGAACCTTCCGAAGAACACGGGAGTATCCATCTCAATCTCGGCGCCGACGACCCGCCTGCCAAGATATGGAGGTCACCCGTCCAGCCAAGAGTTCCGCCTTCTCCTGATACTGACAGTGTCCTTCGTCGTCGTTCTTGCCGGCAGCATCTTGTTGGCCGCGACGGCAGGACCCGACCCCTTCCCGATCGAAACCAAAGGCTGGCTCGAACGGGTCGGCTCAGCGCTGCTCGTATCAAGCTTCACCTCTGTCCTGACCCTGCTCATCCAGTACCGCAGATGGCGGCAGCTGAAAATCTTCGTCGAGTGGGCGTGAGCCGCGAATTCATGAACGCTCCGTCGTCAGGAGTTGAACCGCTTGCGTGTCTTCAAGTAATTGTCTTCGTTGTACAGGATTCCGAAGAACTCGATGAAAACCGGAAGCACGTCCCCCTGGCTGTTCCCCGCGTAGCTAAGGGAATGGAGGGATAGGGCCAGCGCACGTGCCAGGCGAACGCCCATCATCGTTCCCTCCTTCCGAACGTGTTCGGTCGTGAGGTGGTGGGTGGCTCCGGCCGCAAAGTCGGAGATCCGATTCTCCCGTTCGTCGGTTTGCATGAACATGAAATTGTGGCCGATCTTCCGGTCGATGTCCGCCATTGCTTCGATGTTTTTCAGCTCGGATGGCTTCAGCGGTGGCTGAGGGTGATAGCGAAGCACGAGATCCACCCACGTGCGAATGGGCTCGGTATCGTTAGCTCCGATGCCACCACTGAGCAGAGACAGGTTGTAGTACCGGTTGAACTTTGCGAAGTCGGTGAGGAAGCTCACCAGATCGTCCGCTTCCGGGCCCTCCGGTACCGACCAATGGGATGTCAGACGTCCGTCCGCGATGCGCGCCCTGATTTCGGCCACCAAACGGATGAGGTCGTGTCCGTACTTCTTTTTCAGCTCAGCATCGGTCGGGAAGACCCCATGGGCCATATAGTCGCCGGCTACGATCGCCAGCTTGCACGTGCGTTCCAAACCTATGGTCAGTCCGAAAAATGCCTCGTAGTAGACCGCAGGCGCCGAGTTGTCCGCTCGGCGGAGCGACTCGAGCCCTGATCCGATCAAACGGCCAGCCATTGCCGCTTCCCGCGCAAGTGCGTGCCAGGTCGCGTCTTGGAATTCGATCGGCATAATGTCCTAGCGGTTCGTTGACGACGGTTACTTTCCCGGACGTCCGACGCGGCCCTGCGCAAACGTTCCGAAGCTATCGATTGCCGAGGACGGCGTCGTCGACGTACTAGAGAATAGTGGGATGGATGATGCTCTGAGCTTGTTCGACGACGACACGGAACGCTTCTCGAAAGCCAAGCCGCCAGTACCAGCTCTGATGACCGACTCCCAAAGGCATTCGATCAGACTCGGTTTCCAGGAGTTGAAGATCGCTGACGCCCGGGAACAGTTCGCAGTGGTCCTCGAGCTGACTGGTCAGAACATCACTTCCGTCGCGCAGTTGGAAGCGCGTCACGCGCAAACATTGATATTCGGTCTGGATGAGAAGATCAAAACGTCCGGGCGACAGAACACGGGCAATGCTTGGGACGATCGAGAGGAAGATACCTGGATCGACAAGCTTTAGCCTCGCAGGGGGGAACTACCTCGCAAAGTCGTCGCGCCTGTCGTGACGTCTCTCGGGACAGGCTGATTCCAGATGCCAAACAATTCCCGACTCGATCGGCACGACGACGACGACCGATATGTCCGACGCTTCGCCCATCACGTCGGTGCCGCCTGCCATGCTGAGCTTGTACCTACACCATCGGAGATGTCTTGGCGCGCAAAATACCCCCGGCGAGAAGTGAGTTCGTCACCGACGGCGCAGCCAGCAGCGAAATGTTTGTCGAGCGCCTGAAAGCAACCGTAAACCGAATACCGGTTGGGGACACCTTCGCGGACTACGCAGCGAGCCGCGACGCAATTGTGCGTTCCGGTGTGCACACGATCTTGGAGCTGATGAAGGACGGCGACGCCTTCGATCTCATCGACTTGCTCCGTTTCAGCGAGATTGTAGTTCCGCGTATGGGAGGTGCAGAGCCGGGCGCCGAAGTAAATGTGGCGGTGATCGAGATGGCGAGCGTTGTCCTTCTGGCGCGCGGTAGTCGCACAGACGATTCCAGAAAGAGGCAGAATCGAGTCGCTCAGCAGGCGCAGAGGAATGTGCGCGAGATTGCCATGGAGTTTCTGTCCGTCGGCAATTTCCATCTACTCAATGCTGCTACCGCCAACGGAGATGAGCTCGCCCACACCACTGCGGAATATCAAATGGCCGTGCTCAACATTCGAAACCGCCAGTATCCTGACATCCACGATTCCGTAAACAGGGCACTCTTCGATGAAGACTTGTCGGAGAACAGTCTCACTGCCGGACTTCACTTCAGCTACTCAGACTTCGAAGCGGTGAGGTCCGCGATAGACCAGGAGTACCTTCACAAACTCTACGGCGCGATGGGCGCCAAGAATCTGATCCTCGGCCAGGGGGCCATTGCCCCCGAGGCGAGCTTCGAAGACGTGATTGCGCACCCGGGACGGCGCGCCTCCTTCACCGCTAGGGACATAGCATCGCGGTCGGGGGTCACGCTCGGTGCCGTCGAATCAATCCTGACTTTGTTCAGCGTGGAATTTGCCGAAACTGACCCGGTCGCTGCGGCTCTCGCCTTCCTGGAAGGCGATAATCCGTTCCACGACGCCGCGCTTGTTCATGACGGAGCAGGCAACTACGTTCAGCTGAATGTACCCATTGGGACGGACCACTTCCGGCAAACCGTGGAAGCTGCTCTCAAACGCACCCCCGAATGGGTGAAGTACAACTCGCGCCGCAAAGACGTCAGTGAGGCTCTTGCGATCCGCCACCTTGAAAGGGTCCTGCAAACGAAAGCAGCCCACGTGGAGCTCCACTACCTAGCGGCGAAGAAGGGAGTAGACGTTTCGGCTCTGCATTCTGCTGCGCAGCGCCCCACCTCCCTCGGGGACTACGCGGAATCAGATGGACTGTTCGTGATCGGCGACGTCGCGATCTGCGTCGAGGTCAAAGGCACATCATTCTCGATCGCGTCTAAACGCGGAAACGCCAAGGCGATCAGGCAAGACCTTGAGAAGACCATTGGAAGCGCCACAGCTCAAGCCCACCGTCTCGAAAACCTCATCACTGCAAACGGCGGCCTATGGCTGGCGGACCGCACGTGGCTGGATCTGACCGCTATTCGCGAAGTTCGTTCTGTCGCCGTATTTTTGGACGACTTGGGTCCTCTGGGAACAGGATTGGATGCGATGGTACGAACTGGGATTCTGAAGGGAGACAAGTTTCCGTGGATCGTGTCGCTTCACGATCTTGCGGTGGTGGCAGAGACGCTCGACCGCCCTTCGGAATTTCTGCACTATCTTCGCAGGCGAACGAACCCAGCGACGTCGAAACGCTTCTCTTCGGTGGACGAGTTGGACCTTTTCATGTTGTTCCTGAAGGGTGGTCTGTACTCGATTCCGGACCCGAATGTAGTGCACGCGTTGCACCCAGAGTCGGGACCACCGCCAACTGAAGCGATGCGTCGGAAGTACGCAAACCAGACGGAAACGATGCGAGTCGACACCCACACGGATCCATTGGACTTATGGATGGAGACGCGGACTGGCGACGCCCCCTCCGCGAAGCCAAGGCTGGCCGCGAACTCCGAGATCCTGAGAATAGTGGACTACCTCGGACGCTCGAAAAGACCGGGATGGTTCCGGTTCTCCGCGGACCTCTTGGAACTCGCGTCAGATGACCAGGAATCTATTTCAAAGGCCATGACGAGGGCGGCTGCCACCACCCGGCGCGACGGACTCCATCACTCGCTGATGAGAGGTTTCCCCTCAGAGGACGGCTTCCCCGCATTTTTTGCTCACACCGTCGGGAAGAACGAAACCGTCGAATCGGCAGAGAATGAGCTAACGCTCAACATGTCCTTGAAAAGTCACCAAATTGGATCCGATCGGTCTGTAGGAATACTTCTGGATCAAAGCGGTGCGATTGTCGCCTCCGCGTACAGGAACTCGCTGCCCTCGCCGGATCCGGCTCTCGACGAGCTTGTTCGATCGCTGAGATTAGTTCCGCCGCAACGGATGGCCGCATCCATTCCGCCATCCGCACATCGGACAACTCGTCGCCTAAGGAGGTGACATTTATCCACTCGTACTGGACGTGCCGCGGTCAGCAATCTGAGCCGAGCTTCGTGCCATCGCGCGACAACATAGACAAGTAATACTGCGTTATTGTCAGCTATGCGCTTCTGGTGGGCCAGTCAAAATAAGAACTACCGGGCTGTTATCCCCAACGGCACCTTGTGGACGCGTCCACGAGTTGACGGTGTCCTCCCGCGCAATCGCGCAGCGCTTCTCGAGCTGGCGCCCGACGACATCGTCTTCCATTACGGCGCACCATATCTTCGCGCCGTGAGCAGAGTTGTCACAAGCGCGGTCGAATCGCCGCGCCCCTCTTCGGACTACCCGCGCGGCCCTAGAGAGACAGACGCTGACGACGATGGGTTCTTGGCTCACGTGGAACTTATCGCTGCCGATCTGAAGCTCCATCGAGTTCGAGTGGCGGAGCTGATCACTTGGGGATCACCTGGGCCTATGTCGAGGCTAGGCGTGCCCCGGGAGGCGTACATTTCCTCTCTAACCGACTTTGATGCCGGGCTGCTCCTTCACGAGTTGGATGTGAACACCCCCGCTCGTTTTCTACCCGGTCGACCACACGAAGACTGGGTGCCGACGTTCGGCCCCACCGACAGAGACGTGCTCTCAAGCGTTCGGTTGGAACAGGGTGCACTCCGGGCGTATCTTTTGGACGGCAGACTGAATGCTCAGTGCGCTATCTGCGCACGGGACACTCCGAAGCAGATGCTTGTTGCCGGCCACATCGTCCCGCGATCCCAGCTCGAACCTGTAGCACGCTTGCAATTCAGTGCTGTAGCCATGCTCGTCTGTTTGTTCGGTTGCGACGCACTTTTCGAACACGGCCTTCTAGTCGTCGACGACGAAGGGCGCGTGTCAGCCGGTCGTCACCCCTTGGACCCGGTAACTGCGAGCGAAGTCGCGAAGCGAACCGGCACGCAGTCGCCAGCCTGGAATGTGCACACGGAGGCAACCTTCCGAGCTCACGCAGCACTCCACAATCCGTATGGCGCTCGCGTCACAACATCGCGATAGTTGAACTCCGAACGAATAAGTTTGCAGGTTGTCGTCTGTTTTGGAAAGTGCGGCTCCACGGCGTGCTACCGTCTCGCTCTGCCGACATGGAGCAACGATGAGAAAACGCAAGAGTAAGACCGCCTACCCGATGACCTTTGGCTCGAGAGTGAAGACACATGCCCTATTTCTGGGGGCACTTGCAACTCTCGTCCTCGTCGGAGTTCCCGTTGCTAATTTCGCTCTCGACGTTCGATTTCCCGATTCAGAGCCGCGACTCCGCTGGGAAAATGCCGGTGACTGTCGCGCCTCGCCAACAGCATTGTCCGGCTCCGGTGATTTGGACGCACCGCTTTGCATGAAGATTCCGAACTGCACTCAAACGATGCTTGACCGCAATCTCGATTGTGCGATTCGAAACCGTTGGCTTGAACTTGAGCAGGGCGACCTCGACCAAGTTCGCTTGTCATTTCGCGACACGTTCGGTTTCGCGATGGACGCCCAGGACAGTACTTCTGGCAACGCTGCGTCCGCGGACCCTTACGAGGAACTCGTTGCGCAAGCATTCGGGGACATCACGCCAGCAACGTCGGAAAAATGGAAGAAGTACCTTCTTTGGCAGATTGCCGATAGCCAGAGCACCGACGATGCTCTCTTACGACTCGACCGTGCCGAGGCGATACGAAACAGCGTCACCCAGTCACCTCGTCGAGGCATTGCCACCTGGCAGGCTCGAGCGGCGAAGTATTCCGACGCGGTTGCGAACCATTCGCACCCCATCTCACCGCAGTTTTCTACGAGCGGGAGCAGACTGCTATTCGTGGAACAGACAAGCGCGAATCTCGTAGTCCTGCTTGCCTAGGCAACAATGCTTCCTCGTATCCGCTGGAGTCGGGTCGAGCTACCCTGAACATTATGTGGAAGCGGCGCGACTTATCACCAGCGATTCTCGTGGCGCTCCTTTCAGCCGTCGGCGGCGTTGTCGTCACCGCCATGCTCTTTGTGGCGTACCGCTTCAATCTCGTTCCGGTGGTTGGGGTAGTTTGTCTAATTGTCGCGATAGCGCTTCTGCTGGTCGCAGCTGAGTCGTGGCATCTCAGGCGCGAAAGATCGAACTCTGCTGCTGTGGCTTCACCGGCAGTTCTCACTCATCTCGAACGCGACCTACGCCCCTCGTCCTCGGTGGAACAGATCCGAGTGCGGATCGTCAACGCAGGATCGAAGGGCGTCGCGTCTGGGAATCTACGTTGGTGTCTGCGCGACGGCTCAACGGGCGACGCGACGTTTATCGGCCTGCCACCAGTCGGGCACAGTCCCTCCAGCCGGGCTTCGAGCTTCCTCGTGGATCTTGGGAGTCACGAGATCGCAGACTCGGGCACCGACTCCTTGGAACTCAGTTTTCGCATGAGACACGAATCGGCAATCCGAGTACGCCGTATCGAAGTCTTCTATGGCATGAATGAATCCGGAGGTCCGCTAGTGGGAAATGTCGTTCAATACCCAGACTCGATCCGAGCCCCCGGCTAAGAGCCCGGCCGCGACCCTTTCTGGCCACAATTGAAGTCGCGCCTTTACCCTCCCCGACACTGAATAGAAGAAAGACAACTCCATGCCCGTCGACTCACAAATTCTCAGTGGCGTCGGCGAAAGCCAAATGCGCCTCGGCGTCATACTGCTCAACCCGCCCGAAGGGACAGGGAAAGCGACACGCCGCAATTTAGAAGCGGGTCTCGAATCTTTCGGAAATCCCGAGATCAGGCTCGCAAATCTCTTCGCGACCGCTACGAGGAATGTGGCTGCCATCAATGAGGTAGGAGTGAAACCCGAGGGGTGGGCCCTGGCGAGGCCACCAATCGAAAAGGTACTTCGCAGCTCCGACCAAATTCTCTTCGGCTGGGGCGTTGGATCGCTACACGGGATCGCCAGGCAGAACTTCCTCAACCAGATCAAGTGGTTGCGTGCGACGGCTTTGGAGATGAGGCACGATTCCTATTGGACCATTGGGTCGGAGCCCCGACATCCCTCCCGGTGGCACCAGTACGTCAGCGACGTCCACGGCCGGACTAGTGGGGGAACGTTGTCCAGCCGACTCGCGCAGGTATTGGTTCGTACCCCTCTCTGAAACGACCAGGGAATACTTGGACGTGCAGCCCGAACTTCGTAAAGGTGACAAAATCAACTTATGGATGTTCCGTCATTTTTATCGGCTTTGCTCGCTTCCTCTGCCGCCACTGCGATTGTGGCCTGGCTGACGGCTCCGCGATCGAAAGCGCGCTCATTGAACGCACGAATTGAAAAATGGAAGGCCCTCTCGAAGGGACTTCCCGCCGACGTCCAACACGAAATCAACAACGCTATACGAGTGGACACTCTGAGGCTTATCGCCCTCTCTGTCGTTCGCTGGAATGCGCGCACATCCACCATCGCCATCTTCATCCTGATCATGGCCGCCGCCGCTACACTCACGCAAATCGGGACCAACGGTGAATCAATCAGCAAGCTCATTGGGGTGTACGCGATCGCGCTAGTTGACTATGAATCGCTGTCCACCTGGCTGCTACTTATCGCGACATTGTTAGCGCTTATCGTCGTTCTCGCCGGTATCCGATTCTCAATAAATGCACTTCTCAACTCAGCTCGGGAAAGCTGGGTCGAAGAGAGAATTCATCCAACGGTGAAACTCCCGGCGGTTAGATGGTGGGCTAGCGCCTATAGGGAGGTTTCGCAATTCTTGACCTCGATGCTTTTCGCCGCTCAAGATATTGATCACTACCCGGGATACGAAGGCGCTGCTGTGCAGGAAGCGGCCCTCGCGGGCGCCCCTAGCTCGGCTGCCACGCCCACCGAGCCGGGCACCGGCGTGGTTCAACAGCCATCGCCCTCCATAATGGAGCGGTTGATGGCAGGGCTGAACGCTTTCAAGGCCCCCCCCGATACGAGGATCAGAAGTAGCGACCGGCCAAGAGGTTTTGACCCGTCTTTTTCCTTACCGAGGGGAAGACAACGAGCGTCCGCCCAGCCAGCCAGCTGGGTCTAAGCGCCCCGCAAATGTCGCTTCAGGCTGTGTTCGGGATCGTGCCGCGCATGTACGGAGTAAGTGCCGCTTTGGTGCCGAAACTAATAGAAATGGTAGAGCTATGAGTACTGCTATCATCGATCATGGTCAATACAGTCGGCGCGCACGGCCCGCGGACCCTGACCAAATTCCGACAGGTCTGCGTCCCGATCGCCCTGCTCCGCGAGCTAGGGCTGGAGGCAGGGGACGACGTCTACTTCGAGCTCTCTTCCGATCGGCGTGGAATACTAATCAGGCCGAGTACGCCGTTCGAACCGCCTCGCGCGGAAGGACCGACTCATGAGCACTAGCCTCTCCGCCCTCCCCGCCCCGGCCCTCCCCGAGCAGCTGCTGGCACTCTACGAAGCGGCCCTCCCGTCCACCCGCCAGGGCGCCCTCTTCAACGCGTTCTCCTACCCCACGAAGATCTCGGCCGAAGCCGTCGCTCTCTTCATCGCGACGCACACTCGCCCGGGAGAGACGGTGCTGGACACGTTCGCAGGTTCAGGGTCCACAGGAATTGCGGCGGTCCTGTCAGAGCGACCGACCGACCGAATGCTCGTCACCGCCGCGGCGTTGAACCTCGCACCGCAGTGGGGACCTCGCAACGCCGTCCTTTACGACATCTCCGAGATCGGGACACTCGCTGCGCGGGTCATGACCAGTCCCCCTCCGCCGGCGGAGTTCGCCCTTGCCGTGGACTCGTTGCTCGCAAGAGCCAGGGCCAGCTTCGAGGGCCTGTACTCTGCCACCGACCCCGACGGCGCGGCAGGAGCGATCCGCCACATCATCTGGACCGAGCACATCGAGTGCGGCAACTGCGGCCAGACCACCGCCTACGCCGACGCTCGAGTTCGATACGCGCCCCTTCGCTTCGTCGACGAGTGGACCTGCTCACACTGCGACGCGAAAAACTCAGCCGAGAAGTGCCGGCGCGCGACCGAGACCTACAACGACCCGATCCTGGGTCTGCCCCGCAATAGACGCATCCGGACACCGTGGCGCATCTACGGGACGACAGGGACGACAAAGTGGTCCCGGCCAGCCACAGAAGAGGACGCCGACCTTGCGCTGGCAGCTGAGTCGTTCCCCCTCCCGCCCACGGTCGGGAGTCCGCCCCTCAAATGGGGAGATCTCTACCGCCGCGGCTACCACTTCGGGATCACCCATCTTCATGATCTGTACACCCGACGGAACTTCCTCGCGGTAGCGACCTGCTGGGCGCTGGTAGCCGAGTTCCCCGAGCACCTCCGCGAAGCTCTGCAGCTCTGGATCCTGTCCTACAATGCCAGCCACTCGACGCTCATGACCCGGGTTGTCTTGAAGAAGGACAGCAAAGACTTCGTCCTCACCGGCGCGCAGTCCGGAGTCCTCTATGTCTCCGGCCTTCCGGTGGAGAAGAACGTTTTCCAGGGACTACAGCGAAAGAAGAAGACCTTCGTCGAAGCCTTCACCGCTGTCTACGGACGCACTTCCGAGGTGGACGTAGTAACGGGGAGCAGTGCCTCATTGAACCTCTCGGACGAAAGCATCGACTACTGCTTCACCGACCCGCCTTTCGGTGACTACATCCCCTATGCAGAGATCAATCAGATCAACGAGCTCTGGCTGCCGCAGCAGACCGACACGCGCGACGAGGCCGTCGTGTCCGTTTCCCAGAATAAGACCATCGACACCTACGAGGGTCTTCTGACAACCGTGTTCTCCGAGATCACCCGGGTTCTCAAGCCGGGTCGATTCGGCACCATCGTCTTCCATTCCGCGAAGGCCGACGTGTGGCGCTCGCTGTCGTCCGCCCTGAACCGGGGCGGGCTCTCTGTCATCCTTTCGAGCGTCCTCGACAAGAAGCAGGGAAGTTTCAAACAGGTCAGCGGCCAGGACAGCGTGAAGGGCGACCCCCTCCTGCTCGTGCAAAAGAGCTCTTCGAAAGGCAGCTCCACCCAGCCTGATGCGGCCCGTTCGGAGGCTCTCGCGTCTCGGATCTTCGCTGACGCGCTGGAGCGGGACGACCTCTCCGAACTTTCCCGCGAGCGGCTCTACTCCCGTTTTGTCGGAATCTCCCTCGCTGAGGGCGTGCCTATCACCGTGGACGCGCGCACCTTCTACGCACGCTACTCTCAGGTGGGTCCGGCATGACCATGACTCAGCACCCTCTGACGACAAACCAGGCCGAGAAAAAGCGGCTCGGCCAGTACTTCACCGGAATGCCCCTCGCTCGCCTGCTCGCCAGCCTCGCGTCTCCGGAGAAAGCCGCCTCGATCATCGACCCGATGGTCGGCTCGGGCGACATGCTGCTCGCCTGCTTGGAAACGGGCGCGACAAGCGCACACTTCGAAGGCTGGGACATCGATGCCCGCGCGGTATCTGCTGCCAACCGCAGGCTGGAAGACGCACACGCGGCCTTCTCCTTGCGAACCGGCAGTGCATTCGAGATTGCTGATGGTTTGGCAACCTACGATCTGGTGATCACCAACCCGCCCTATGTGCGATACCAGTCCACCTCTGTCAGTGGTGGGATTGATTTCCCGATTCCCTCCGCCGAAGAAACCCGGGCCGCGCTCCGACGCAGCATTTCGAGGGCAATCGCTCTCGAACCGTCAGTCCGCGCTCTTCTACTGAAGCTCACCGACTCGTACTCTGGTCTATCCGACCTCGCAGTACCCGCGTGGCTCCTGTGTGCTGCACTGACGAGACCCGGGGGCACCCTCGCCATTCTCGTACCCCAGTCCTGGATGAACAGAGACTATGCAGCCCCGATTCGCCAGTTGCTCGGCGCCCTCTTCGACGTCGACTACCTGGTCGAAGATCAAAGCGGGACCTGGTTCGAGGAAGCACTCATCCGGACGACTCTCGTCGTAGCCACTCGTAAGACGGGCCCCACCCTGGACGGACCCGAATGGACTGCGCGTTCCGGCGGATACGTGCACGTTCGTGTGGGTAGCGCCGGCCGGACGAAGTTGGGCCTGGTCGGAAGCGTCGGAACCGAGCTCGAGTTCGCCAGGAGGATGCGTTCAATGCGTCTGGAGGGCGGTGCTTCCGTTGTCGCTGCGGGTGTCGAAGCGAGCTACGTGCCGAAGCGTGTGGAAGCGACTCTGGACTCCCCACTCCACCGGTCCCTTCCGACCCCGATGCGCGCGTTGCTCGCCACGGTTCCTGGGGAGTTCACTGATCTCGCCGGCCTGGGGTGGAATGTGGGACAGGGTCTACGGACCGGGGCGAACGAGTTCTTCTACGCGGAACAGCAAGGTGATGAGACGGCGACCGTCCTGCCCCGCCTTTCCCCCACCCGCGTCCGTCCTCCGCAGGGAACGAGCCTTCCCGCTGTCCGCAGGCAAGCAGACCTTCCAGCCGGCTACTGCCTGAGCCAGGTTGATTCGCGTAGCCGGCTTATCTATCTTGACGGTTGGGCGCGAAAGAGCGATGCCCTCTCCAGCGCGCACTCATCCGATCGTTTCCTCGAGAAAGACCTCGCCGCCGCAATTACGAAGGCCGAGAAGCTCCAGTTTCCGATTGGGTCCGGAAAGACTATTCCCGAGCTTTCCGCTGTCCGCACGAACGCTCGCGCTGCTTCCCCAGTCGATCCCGACCGCGGAGCACGCTACTGGTATCAGCTTCCCGCGCTCCAGCACAGGCACCGACCGGACCTCATCGTTCCACGTGTCTGCGGCGGCAGGCCTCGCACCTATCGAAACCCTGACCGCGCCCTGGTTGTCGACGCCAACTTCTCTAGCCTGTGGTCGAACAAGCTCGACGCGATAGATTCCTTCGCACTCCTTGCCTTGCTGAACAGCGACTACGTGGCCGCGATGCTGGAAATGCAAGCGCACGTCCTCGGAGGCGGGGCCTTAAAGGTTGAAGCAACTCACCTCCGGCGGCTGATATTTCCCCGCGTGTCCGAAGACCTCGCAGCCGAGCTCGAAGCGCTGGGCCGGGCGCTCTGCGCGGGGGATGTTCCCGAAGCCGCGGTGCTGAAGTCGATAAATCACCTTGTCGCCAGGGCTCTCGATCCGGATGCTGCCGACCAGCTTGCGGACAAGGTGAGTCTTCTTGCTGAGGCCGAGCGCGCTCGACGCGCTTAGAGGCACGCGAGCCGCACTAGTCTGAGAAAAGATCGCACTAGGAAGGCACCAATGAACGCGCTCGTCGACGAAGCAATCGATGTCCTCAAGATTTTCAAGAACGTGGTCATCGAAGGCCCGCCCGGCACAGGGAAAACCTTTGTTGTGGACTCGATCGCCGAGGCCTGGGAGGAACACACCGGACGAACGCTCGCCGGCAATGGCAGTGGTGCGTACGCGATCACATTCCATCCGAGTACCTCGTATGAGGATTTCATTGAGGGTCTCCGCTTTGACGAGATCGATAAGAAGTTCACCGCGCAGGACGGCTTTCTGAAGAAGATCATCGCCGAAGCGCTAGACAATCCTGATCAGGATTTCCTCGTTCTGCTCGACGAACTCAATCGCGCGAACGTGCCGAAGGTCCTCGGAGACGTTCTCGTGTGTATGGAATCGAGCAAGCGCTCGAAGCGAAACAGCACCACCGGCGAGTGGGACGGAGGATTCGAAGTCAGCCTGCCATATAGCGGGGCTCTCTTCTCTATGCCGGAAAACCTCTACATTTTGGGGACGATGAACACGTCGGACCGTTCTATCGCGCCACTCGACAGTGCGCTGCGACGGAGGTTCGCCTTTATTCGAGCCGAAGCACTGCCCGCCGACGCCTTAAGCGCGGCAATTCTCCAGGCCAATGGGCCTGAGGCTGTGGAGTTGGCTACCCCGTCTATCGACGCCCTATCCAACCTCAATGCTCTCTTGGCGGAGGAAATCGGTCCGGACGCCTTGCTCGGACACAGTTACCTCTTCGACATTCGCCCTGATCGGGAAGCTCCAACATCGCCCTATGATTCGGTCAAGTCGCTGCTCTCGGAAGCTCCCGACTACGCCCGTGCTTTCTGGCTGGAGATTCCCCCGCACCGCAACGGCGGCTCAGGCAACCAGGTAAATCTGCCCGGGTCAGCGAAGAACAAACCGGGAATCGTCGACCAGTTCTATCCATTGGCCGATCTTCCCAAGAAAGACCAGGAAAGACGCGACGAATTCGCCATCTCCTGGGCGGGCAAGACTTGGCATGGGAACATCCTGAATTACAACAAAGGTGGCAGCAACTGGAAACTACAGCTGCAAGGCAAGGCGGGCGACGAGAGGTTATCCGCCTATGGGCCCACCTTCCTAGGAAAAATCATGGTCTGGTTCATTTCGGGATCCGGGGAGGTGTCGATGGAGATACTCGAAGGGACCCGAGCCAACAAAGACGCTTTACGAGTGGCCAGTGGCGGTACAACCTGGTTTACGACTAGCGATGAAAATCAGCGTGAGTACGGGACACTGCTTCCCACGAAGGCAACTCGACCTGAAGATTCGTTGGCGTCGTCTTCGGCGCGATTGGTGTGGAGATACTCGATCCTTCCGCAGTTGATCGACACCGCTTCACAACTGGGTGGCACGCAGCTGTTCAGCTCGGGGGAAGACGGCGGCCGCGCTGGCTTAGAACTACACGGCAACGATTCAGGCGCTCGACTCGATCAGTTTGAGACCTTCTTGGGATCGATTGGCCTGAAATTGGCTTCTCGCGGATCCGGCATGGGACAGCAGCTGACCGTGGAGGACGTCCCGATCATCGACTTGGCGGCGCTACCTTCCGTCGGTACCGACGGTAAGGACGACATCGACGGTGAAGCCGACGCTCTCGAGCAGGATGACGATCAAGAACCCGGTATTTAACGATGATTTCGTCGCCTTCAAAGCGCGCCGAAACCGAGCTCTGGCTGAGCGTGGCGAGTGAGGGAAAGACTTCCGGGCTCGCGAGCGTGCAGACCTCCGCCGCTAGGTTCAACATCATTGTCTTGCCAAAATTCTGGCGCCCGCGTAGCAAGCCTGGTTGGCACTCAGTTGAGTGGGACGGTGTCGCAGATCAGACGGTCTTGGCGTACGAACTTGACATCGTTATTGTCCAGGGGCAACGGCAGGCGTTGGCCGATCTCGCACTCGGCATCAGCGATCTTGACGACGAAATTGAAACTCCGCTTCTCAAGGTCAGAAATCGCCAAGATCGACTCCGCGAACAGGACTACCTCTCCCCGACCGCAGACCCGAATCCTGCGTTCGCCGCCTTCCTAGATTTGCTTCGAACTTCTCAAAGGGTGAAGGCTCTTCCCCGACCCAACTTCTCAAGTTCCGACAACCCAAACTCGGAACATCTAGTCATCACAGCCGACTCGTTCCTTACGGAGGCTGAAAAACGTTTGTCGTCAGCCCGCCCCCGCTACTCCACTCTGAGTGATCGGCTCACGTCGCTCCGGGGACGAGTAGACGATAGGGATCTCGCACAGGCCGTCGCTTACGGGCGGCCGGACGTACTGTGTCATTTCGACGAACTTTCGACGGACACGCAGCTTCTTCAGGTGATTCGAGCAGCGACTGTAGTCGCAGCCACCCTTTCCGTTCGACCGCCTCTGGATCAGCTTCCGCTATCGGTCAACGCCCGGGGCGTACGTATGTCCAGACAGCTTGCTTCGGTTCGAACGATCCCACCGTTCGAAGCGCTCCGAATTGCTCGAACGCTGCGTCTTTCCAGACTCGAGCTGTCGTGGAAGTCCGCTCTCGATCGAGCGATCGACCTGCTCTCGGCCATTGCCGAACTTCCGCCCCTCAGCACGGCGGTTCGAAGCGGCTTCGTGCTCAGAGTAGACACCAACAAACTCTGGGAAGACCTTGTCTTTCATGCCCTTCGGAACGTCGCCTCAGATGTACGAAAGAACAATGACAACAGCCTCGCTGTGGGCGTGGAGGTTTCAGAGCCCTGGACGGCAACCGGCAAAGATCCTGGAAGCCGTTACCCCGACTACCTCGCGCGATTCGCGTCGCGACCAATGGTCCTGGACGCAAAGTACAAGTATCCTGGCCGCGGCCCAGGGTCTGCAGATGCTGACCAGTTGTTCTCCTATAGCCACCTGTCGAGCCTGCTTGGGGATCATGTCACTCATGCCGCGTTGATTTACCCAGCGTGCAACCCGAATCCGAGCCCACGGTTTCTGCAGCGGGCACCTCTGCGAGACATGTCGCTGGCTCCGATAGAGCTTCAATTTCCGGCGGCAGGTGCTGCGCGAAGTGCGCAAAGCTGGAACAGCTACGTGACGACGATAGGCGGACAGCTGCGAGAATGGTTGTCTGAACTCGCCCGTCAGCCTGAGCCGCCTCTACTCGCCGTCTCAATCACGGGTGCTGCGCCGGAAGTCGATCCGGCAGGCCACGCAGGAAGGCAATAGGTGCCTTGTGACAGAGCTATTGGATCTTGGGACACAAAGCGTGGAACGTATAATTGACGGATGATCAGATCAGTGGTGGACAGGCTCCGCGGGCGAACACCGCCGAACGAGTCCCGTCTGGCAGAGCCCGAAGTGCCAGCTCCCGTCCTGCCGGAGTTGAATCTGGATGAAGCGTTGCAGCACGAAAGTTCCTACTGGCGGCAGCTGATCGGACAGATACTGCTCAGCGTGTCTCTCGCTGTTTTCAGTGTCGCTGTTCTCGGCGCCATCCCCTACATCAACCGTCCCCGGACCGCCACAGACCAGTGGCTGAGTTCCGTCGATATTGGCATTGAAACCCCTTTTGGGCTGGGCGCCCTTGGTATTCTGGCGACCGCGATCGTCGCCCTGCAAGTCAGCGTGCGCTCGACGCCGGTAGCCCCTGAACCAGAAAAACGACTTGGTCGCCAGGTGGCCCTCGAATCAGTCGCTCGACTAGCGGGCCTCGCCGCCTTTGCGATTGCAATCGGCATGATCATTCGACACGGCGTCGATCTTGTCAACCTGGACATCTTTGCGTTGTTCGGCCCGCTTGCTGGGGCGCTGCTGCTGGCCGCAATCGCCGCGGACGCTGCAATGACCTCGGCCAGCGACCACGGTCGCCTTCTTGACGAAGCGCGGAAGAAGCGTGCAGTCACGCGAATTCAAGCGATCGTCGACCGCCGCGCTCGGGAGTCAGTACCGCCTGGTCGACTCTCTATCTGGATACAGATCCTTGGCTCGTTCGTCCTGCTTCCCTTAGCCCTCGGGGCTTTGTACTGTCTGGTAGCCGGCTTCCCTTCCCTCTTTGTATTCGGTTGGGCTTCTCTTTTCGCAATCGTCGTGATCCTTCTCTCGCTGGCACTGGTGATCTTGGCGAGGTTCTTTCAAGACCGCGGCGAGACATTCATTGGAGCGTATTTTTATGTCATTGGAATGATTGCGATCGCGTTGCCCACAGCGTTCGCTTTCAGATCGCTGCCGGGGGAGATTTGGTCCGACGCTCGCGGTCTCATTTTCCGCATCATCCTGGCCCTGGCTCTCGGCGCCGGTTCATTGCTTTGCGTGTTTCTTCTGACTCATACGATCCCGGGGTCAACAACTCGCGGCATCGGCTACCAGCTCCTTGTGTCTTCCCTTGAACGGGTAGTGAAACGAAAGAAATCGCAGACGTTTGCGCTCTCGCCGGGTAATCGCTCCGAATCGCTGGCCCTCGCGATCTTTTTCCCGCCTGCAGCAATTATGAGCTTCTACATTGCGAACAATGCGGCCAACGGTGGAATGCCAGCTGAACCACCGAAGAGAACCTTGAAGGCGGCCATTGTGTCCTTGGCTTTCGCAGTGATGGTGCTAACCCTCCTCGTCATCCTCAATCCCGCTCTTCCTTCGCGGTGAGGGCGGGAGCCGTGACCCGTGAGCGAAAAATTCAGATTCGAGCATCGTGGCATTCAGTTCCAGCGCGAGCTCGGGCTGGTTTGGACTGATTGCTCACGTCCTGAGTCACCCGGCTACTAAGTTTTCGCAAAGCCAAAGATGTTCATCCACGCTGAGAGATGGAGACATGCTCTTTAGATCAAGAACCCGGTCGCGACCTCGGTGTTCTTCCCACGAAGGTTATATGCGTGGCGTGATGCAGAAAGGAGGACCTCCCGGCTTGGAATGGCATATGTCATTACCGCCGCGGTGGTAGCCGCAACTCTCGCTCACTCATTCCTTGATCTGACGCGTTTGCCGTCGGGTCACATGTTCGATCAGGAGACGCGGTTACGTGCGAAGCGTGTCGCCCTAGGACGTGGAAGCACTCTCGCCAAGATCTACCCACGGACAGGCACGGTACTGCTCGCGGCGGAAAGGTACGCGATCGCGGCCTCCGCCGTGCTCCGCGCTAAACGATCATCCAACGACGCTCCCGCCGGCAGCACCGCGCGAGCCATCACTGGGCCGAGAAGCATGTCGCAGATGAAATCAACATCGATGTCGTCAACGACGACCTCGCCCCGCCTACCCGCGGACTCGAGCACTCGGGCAACATTGGCTCTTCGGGGGATGATGAAAAGGGAGAGGAAGGTGTCGAGCATGGCAGGCTCGGATCGAGCTGCTTCCAAGAACCCGGGAAGTGAGTTCCGGAAGACCGGAGCTGCGAACATCTTCACCTCTTCGCGCTGGAGAGTCAGCAAGTCGTCGAAGAGCGAGCCAGTATCGACTGCCGCTCCGGTCCCGAACCGGATTCGAATCACTTCAAACGCGATATGAGCGACATTGGGGAAACGGCGATAGAACGTCGGCCTCGTAGTCCCGGCGTCCTCGACCAGACGGTCCACTGTGAGGCCCGTGAAGCCCTCGGCAATCATGACTCTCTCGGCTGCCTCAAGCAGGGCTTCGGTGATACCCGCAACGTGAGGTCGACCACTTCGATTACTCTCCATTTCGTAACATTATCAGCCGCGCTTAATATGACGAATAGTCGCAGAGATACGACTGGTTATGTAATGTAGTCCCATGCCCGTAGAGACCCTGACCGTCAGCCGACGAGACGTCAGGCCGACAGATCTAGGCGATCTACTCGGACCGGCCGAGAACAGATACTTCGGAGCGGGGTATCGAGACGTGCGCTACACGCTCGAAGCCCCTGAGCGAGGCTCTACAGGTGCAGCGTCGGCAATAGCTTCAGCCACTTATCCGGCGCGGTGGTCCGACGGATCGGACGGGTCACGGCGCATTCCACACTTGAGCTCCGTGGACGCCATAGTCCTGCCGCTAATGGTGCTGGAAGCACTGACAGGGAGCGAGGACCGCGAGCGTCTCTCATCCCTCTATGTCGAGTCGATAGAGCTTCGCGCCGGTCCGACACCTTGGGAGAATCTCAACGAGATTCCCGTCGGCATCGAACTGGGCGGGAACGACCTGCTGCGGACGCTCACCGGTTCGGTCGGGAACATTCGTTCTCGTCTGACGCTAAAGCGAGCTCTCGGCGACAGGTCCGTTCGGCCGTCGAAGGCCGAGCCAACCACCGTCTACGGCGGCTTGTTCCAGTCCCCTACGTCCCGCACGCAGTCATCGCAGCTGGTCGCGGCAGGTCCGGTGCTGCACGCGAGTCACCAACACATGATCGAACAGCCCCTCCGTCCAGCGCCCGGAGTGGAGGCAGATTTCTGGCCCGCGATGACAGTGATCGACTATCTGGTCATGATGGGCCAGCTCACCCAGGGAGCCGTCTACTCCGCTGGCGGTACGGATCGTGCGCACGTCGGAAC
>Ga0247808_10000379_pt1 | contig 22084 bp, 20 predicted proteins | sample UWRJL089202R1_FD_179914 | JGI IMG/M metagenome (GOLD analysis project Ga0247808, IMG submission 179914) | Plant litter microbial communities from Arlington Agricultural Research Station in Wisconsin, United States - UWRJ-L089-202R-1 | ecosystem: Environmental > Terrestrial > Plant litter >... | reverse complement strand
GACTCTTGCTGATTGTTTGGACCAAATCTCGGACCGTGGACTATTGAAGCGTTTGGTGAAGAAGATTGTCTGTGAGCTTCATTCCTTACAGAGCTCACAGTCTTACTAGAGGCCAAAGAAGGAGTCCAGTTTCCATCAGTCCCTCGAATTTCGATCGAAATGTTCTTTAAGTCAGCCGAGCGTCCTTATCTCATAACGTCAGCGATCCATCCACCGTCTATGCTCAAAGCTATGGCTTACCTTGTTGTTTTCGATCTGAGTTCCGATATCTCTCTTTCTTGAACTTTCGTCTCCATCTTTGAACTCTAGAAGGGTCAACCGGTTCGCCAGAAATAAGTACTCTAGTTTCTTTGGGTGGAGAGTCAAGTTTATCGATAATTCCAATTACAGCTGCCCATTCATCTCTAGAGATGTTCTTGCGAAATCCCCAAGAACGAAACTGTGCTTCATATTGTGCTATACTAGAGAGATGTTATCAACTCGTAGACGTGTGAAGAGAACGACTTATGCACCTTGCATTAAATTCATGACGTTCCTTCATGACACCCCGCACCTTCTCGAGAGTGAAGTCTTTTTGACGACTAAGATTCCAGAGATCATCCTTCAAAGATTCCCACTCATTGGGAGAAATGCGTCGAGTTTGTGAACTCATATTAGATTCTTTGAGACAATAGGTGTTATAGGCGCGCTCTAAGTGAGACTTTAATCAGATACCTCGTCTGAAGAATGAAAAAGTCAGCAAATGAGGACAGATTGAAAGAGACCACAGGCAAGGTGAGAATGTAGCAAATTTTGTTATACAGAATGGGAGGTTACCGAACTTAAGTGTGCAAGCCCAGCCTTGGGTTTACATATCCTGGATAAATAGGCGACTGGCCAGCCTTACGATGAACTCAAGAAGCTGCATTCCATATTGGGAAAGATGACGGCAGATCTTCTCTTGCTTCTCAAGAATTGTCACCAGTTACATTACCGGGCTTTACAGGCTTGGTGCATTGCCAGCTTTCAGTACCAGGTTCTGCCATCAGGTTTTGTCGTCTTGTCAGGTTTTGTCAGGTTTTGTCAGGTTTTGTCATCTTGTCAGGTTCTGTCGTCTCACCAGGTTTTGTCGTCTCGTCAGGCTCTGTTTTCTCGTCAAATTCTTGTTGGGTAGATCAAGCGCCCGAGATGTAGCACCAAAGCGGTTTCCAACCGAACCAATCAATCGTTAAGACGTCTTTACACTGCATCATTGAGGGCAGCTGAAAATTGAGGCAATGATGCTGGCGTTACACCAAACTAAGCTGCCTTTCCCTGACTTGCTCTTTATTTGGTCCCAGCTTTGCGAGGCTTTTCCCTATGCTAGAAGTTGCTCTTCACTTTCCCGTATACATTCTAACTTGAATCTAACATAACCTTAAATTAGTATCTCAATGCGCTTCAAAGACAAGTTGTGACAACTCTACGAGCTGTTTTAACTTAAGTTATCAATAAACGCAAGCTTACTCCTGCCTCAAGATGAAAGTAGACAAACCCTACATACGTTTTTGTAGGAATATGTGAAACCTGCTGGAAAACATGGAATGGATTAGAGCTAAGGAACAAAACCTGGGGAGGAAATCTGCGTAATTACTAGACTCTTAGCATCTGGAAAAGCTTTATCTCCCGGTTTTGTATCAAGGAAAATGCAATGAATGCTAACCGGAAGGTGTATAAGAGGGACCAAAGACCTTGGTGAAGAAGATGAGAGGCCAAAATCACTGACTACGCTATCAAAACCACGCATAACAAAGACTACTTCACACCTTAAATTCTGATCCATAATTTGCCAAAGCACGCCTTTCATGTCTTTATCAACTCCCCAATTTCTTGAGCCTCGTAACAATAGCAAAGTCAAGTATGCCTGAATCAGTTCAAATGTATTCACGCTTTGCAAAATAATGACAACGTCTGCAGGAAAGATAAAGAGCAGCCATCATACATGCTCCAAAAATATCTCCGAGCCGAGCCAACAGTTTCAGAGCGTTGCTCTGGCGCAGTCCCTCCTGAGAACAATCCCAAAGGAAAGAATGCGCACATGTCTAAAGCTGTGAGGCAAGTGGAAGACTTCGAAAATGCTTGGAAGAAGAACTAGGAAATATGGAATGATCAAGGGGCGAGAGGTGCTTTAGATTTTTGTAAGGGGAACGAGAGGCAGGGAGACGTAAAAGTTCTGTTATTGATAAATCAAGTGATCAATTGGTATTTGGTTTGTTTGATTGGCTATGATTTGATTTTGATTATTAGCTAGCTAGCTTGATTTGAATTGCTTACCAAGCCAGTAGTGGTATCAGAATCAAAACTTTTTTTACACTGGCTGCAAAAGACAGTATATCTAATCAGATTCTCAATTCCAATCTTCATCATAGCTATGACAACTCGCGACACGTTTTGTATATCGCAGCTTGACATTTTGGCGATAGCTGAACTAAAACTTTTGTTAACGTCCCAGGAAATAAGACAAGGCACCCCTCGCACTACTGCTTTCAATACTGCACATATACAATCGTTGTTGCAAAGAGAACTCGGTTGTTATTTCTATAAACTCCCTTTGAGCGTTTATGTCTCTTGGATATATGTACATGTCAAAATTTTGAGAAAGATCATATGTGAATAATACTAGAGATGAAAAGTTTTGCGCAAAATATTTGCATACTCAGCCTAGCGTCCAGATCCCCATTGCCCAGATTACGCATATAGTTGAGGTGATGGTGTTCTGACCCGTTTTGGGGGGGTTTATCACACTACCTATCGGGGCTAACATATCGTCCATCCGATTGCGACAGCCTGCTAATCTATGTTCCTAATATTTGAATACTGCATACCTTCTGGAATATGACAGGTCGCTCGGACTCGTGCAGCCATTCATCTCTCACGGAACTTTAAGAGCATGCAATATGAAAATATGCCGGGCGGGCAAATGTCACATCACAACTATGTTTTAAGATGGCGTACAGTAATCTCGCGGAGCCGGACTGTTCACACTGTTTGCCTCATTCCAATCAGCATAAGTCACACAAATCACGACCTCAGCTGCTAGAGGTCTGCTGTGTTTCTAATGTCTATAAAAGCATTGTTTCCCTTCAGGTTCCACGCTTATTGAAAACGCATTGTGTCAGACATCGTCCACAACTCATAACTCAAACACTATAATTAATCTACAAAACAGAAATCTATCAAACTTTACTGTGAGTCTCATTTAAAAAATCTTATTATAATCAGCAATTTGTAACAATCACCTCTTAGTATGTGTAAAAAGACGGTATCTATAACGATCTATACATGTGGTGATCGTATCCAGTAGGATGTTTCGTTCAATTCCTGTTCTGACATGGGCAAAGAGGGTCATACTGTCAAAATTGAGACGTTTGGATCTTCCAGAGTTGTTAAGACAAAGTGTGGAAGATCTGACTGTACTAATCCATAAAGTTTTCATATTTGTAAGTGGATCTACAGACAATTGATTTCTGAACTAATGACTACAGGGGGCATAATGGATAAGACAGGGAGAGCAGCAGGAATTCTGCAGATGTAAAACTTTTCACTCATGAATTGTTGATTCTGACCTGGCTATAGCCCACACTCTTTTGGTATATGAATAACGCGATATTTTAACTACTACTTAAATCCCTACAACGTGACTACTACAAGACATGTGTACAAATGTCAAAAGGTCCCCTGAGATCACTTTCATCTATCACCTATCAGCATCTCTTTGTCAATAGAATCTAGCATTTGTTCTGCAGTGCTATACATCTTTGTCCAACAGTTCATAACGATTTTTCCACCAGCCAGCTCTCCCACGTCAGGGAATTTTTTCTGCTCAAAAAGCATGTCCACATTTTAGCCATATATAACCCTTTCATCTAGTGTCATAAATGAACCAGGCAAACTATATGGCCAATGCCCTGTCAGGATAGAGTAAAAGATAGACCCAAGGCTAAATATGTCGATAGCTGGAGTAGATACGTCCTCTTGGGTAGGGTTAAAAAAGCCAGGATCAGGTAGGTGGCCCCCATCAATATTGATTTCTCTACACATAGACCCACCAAAGTCACATATCAAAATGTCAGGAAATTCCGCTGAATCCGAAGTGGCGTGTACAAGAAAGTTTTCAGGGCGTGTATCCGAATGTATCACGCCTTTGCTATGGAGAAACGCGATAGCTTCAGTCGCTTGTCGGAACCATTTCTTACACAGTGAAGGAGCAATACAACCGCTGTTCTTGTCAATATACTCCTGCAAATTGCCATCGCTTGCCTCAACAAGGAGTAAACCTGTGTCTTGGTCTCCAAGATACCTGAAGAGATAGGTTAATTAAACACAACGAGTATTGCAAAGAGAACTAACTTTACGATCCTTGGATGGTTTCCCAACCTTTGCAATATTTGACGCTCGACATAGAAGTTGTAGGCAATCTTCTGAGTTAATTCATTATAAGATGAGCTCTCCTTCCAAACCTGCTTAGGAGATTTGATGATCACGCCTGGTCGTACCCGAGAAAAAGTGGATGTTGAGCCTTCGTACCTTAACGCAGCCATTCTTGAAGCATCTGACACAAAACTTTACGGTGTAGGAGGGATGCTGTAGTTTGTTAAATGTAAGTAAAAGATGGCACTGCCGGAAAGGTGTGTGGTGATTTAACAAGCCACAGCGACCACGTGCTCATTAGCCATATTAGCTTCTTCTTGTGCGACAATGGTAACGTCTTCTGGATCAGGGAACAAGATACCGCCTTGAGATTTAAACCTTATATTTGAATAATAAGGAACAATAACATAATATTCAGTAGCATAAGTTCAAGCCAACTCTCCTTTCATATCTTCCGAAGAACTTATCTTCCTAGAGTAAAAAATTCATATATAAAAAACTATCTTAATATTTATACAAATTTTCTAAAGAGAACAAACCTATATTAGGGAAAAACTAATCGCCCAAGCTCTCTCTAATTTATTATGTATACTATTAGCGCTAATAGCCTGCTAGTAGTATATTAACAATTATTTAAGTATATTTTATTAGCTATTTAATAATCTATATAATCTTGCTTTAATATATAGAGATAATTTTTATAATATATATATATAAAATATTTTATTAAAAAAGGTTTAATTTTATATAATTGTAGCATAATTTCTACCTTAAACCACGCAAGCCTAAACCTTAGATTCTGACCCCTCTATCGTGATCACATAACAGACCCTGGCACGAACTTCATAAATGTTGAAAACAGCGGTAGGCCCGTATACGCATCTTGCCTAATGCAGAGTGCGCTAAACCGGGGTAGGCAAACACCGACACTGAGATTACACAATCTATTCGCACTTGACATTACCACTCGTCCACTCCGTGCAAGATCAACGGCGTACAGCGTCTCATTGATACCACCATGAGACGACTTATGTCTAAATTCTCGATCTTTGTTCTGGGATTACCTTGGCCTATCATCTACGGAGGAGCTCAAGGCAAGCCACTCTTCAACTCTAGCGCCGCATTATATATATGTATACCATTGAATAGCTTTCATCAACGTTTGTGTTTGCATAGAGACGGCACCGGCAATGACTAGAAGTGTCTCCGGAGCAGAGTTTTAATCAGATTTTCCAAATAAGCCACAAAATAGTGATCTTCTTGGTAAGTTTATGGTTCATCCGACAAACGTCGTCCTCTTTCTGTCATCCAATCCTGAATGCGAACGGCGGCGGGATCGTCTTTACCAAGCTTTTCAGTAATCCGCCCGATCAGGGTCTCTGCTAACTGTATTGTCCCCGATTTACGATCTTGGATATCATAGTTGTTGCTCAGGTTCACAAAAGCATCAAAGGCACATTCGCGTTCAGGCCCACAATTGGTGACTTCAGCTCGAAACGCACGTTCAAGGTAGGTGGTTGCTTCTGCATGACGATGCATGCTAGTGAGCACCTCGCCCAGTTTAAGAATAGATATCGTTGTTTCGTTATTGGTTTCTCCCAATACCTCCGTTTGTCGGGTGATAACGTCCCGAATCAGTGATTCGCTCTCTCGTAGTTTTTCCAATTTGTGCCACGTAGATGCCAGTATGTAACAGATATCCAAGGTATTTCTATGGTTATATCCAAGTGACGCTTCTGATTGTTGCACTGCGATTTGACAAACGTTCTCGGAGTCTTCATATCGCTTTTGCCTATAGAGAGAGTCGGATAGTGTATACAGCGCTCGACAATAACATTCTTGTTCGTCGTTTCTGAAGTCTGGATTTGTGCGAATAATCTGAACCACGCTATAGAGCAGCTTTTCACCCTGCGTCAGTCTTCCCCCATTAACCATAGACTGAGCCAGCATTCTCAAAGATCGTAGGCTCTGTGAGTGTTTGGGTCCATGCATGCCGAGACGTATCTGAACAATTTGTCGCCTAGTTCTCTCCCGCTCTTCTGGAAAGGGCACGGTTGATGGAAGGCCTGTTTTCAATTCGAGACCTCTGATGAAGGCTGAATTAGTATGCGGAAGTAGTTTCAACACCCGAGGAAGCAAATGACGGTGATGTTCATCGGCCAGCTCGAACTTGCTCTGGTAGAAGAGAGCCTCGGTAATCCCACAAGAAGTCTCCAATGCTTGTGGAGAGTCGGTGCCAATTGTCTTCTCAAAATAAGACAGAAGCTTTCTTAGTGAAATCTCGTTTTCTTGATATTTTCCCAGCGCCTTGCTAGCGCTTGCATGGTTCCTCATCATTGAAATCCATCGTGGGTCACCTTCCGGATACATAGATAAGAGGGTTCCTAATGACGAATTTTCCAGATCTATATTTGATGGCTGGGTAACGGCCGTGGTCCCGTCTGTTTCATCTGATTCGCGCACAGAGGTCGGAAACGGATAGACCTCATTGAAGGGGCTCGAGTACACGTAAAGGTTACCTGTTGGGTAGAATACATCCAGATACTCCCCCAAAGACTTGCATCTCAGTGGCGATCGCATCAAAACCTCAGCCGGTTGATAGGTTACTGGGTTAGATGGCCATTGTGATTGACCTCTATGTCCACTTCCAAAAGAAATACTGGCTAATTCATTACCAGAGAGAGTTCCGGGTAATATTTGTGATATAGGGGAATTTGAGGTTGGAAGTACCAAGTCCAAAAGTTGATTTGGCGCACCGATCTCCAAGGACTCCAAGAGCACACTTAGATCTGGGTCTCCCAGCATCTCTGCTTGTGACTCGTCATCCGGCCACAGGGAGCTTGATTGCCTTTCCCTTGGGTTTGTGGCAATCCTTGAACCTGCGCTTAAAGTTTCACCGCTGAACGGCCTTAATTGTGTGGAAGTAGCCTCATCTGATCTGTGTTCAATTTTTAAAAGTTCAGGCGTCTCAAGCGATTGAGTCTTTGATTGGAGGTCATGATAGACACTTTCTTTCCTTGTTTCGTTCGTTACAGTAATTTTCTTGACATTCTTTCTCAATCCCCATAATTTGAATCTCCCACTCATTTGCCTCCTACTAACAAACGCGATTTCATTAGCTATCCGTATCATTTACGTTAGGAAATGGGGTTCCGCGTGTTGAACATACGTCGGAATAAAGCCATAGTCTTGCGCGATAACCTTGATAACTTCTGTCAAAGTGAGGTCTTGGTCAATGTACAGCCGTGTGATAATGGGTCTGAGTTCTTCCCATTCAGCCTTGGATAAGACAAGGTGTCGCGCCTTATTCCGAGCATCATGCAGGCTGTGACTTGAATTGTCAGCTGCTACAGCAGTGGAATCCATCTCATGTAGCGAGCCAAATAATGATGATGCTGATGTATGGAACGTCGAAGTACTAGTGAGCCCATCGTCACCACGTGCGGGGATCTGCAGCCCCTAATCGGTGTTGCATTTCGCCTAAATACAGATAAAGATTGGATGCGATATGATAAGCAGGTCGTTACAAGGGCTCGCATTCGCCAGGAAAAATGTCTCTATGTCACAAAACATAGCCCAGAAATCATGAAGACTTGAATCCTGCAGGAACAAACCTCCTTAAAAACCAACGAATTATAGAAACTATATGGTATGTATCGTAGTTCTCACATAAGTAGACACGAGATGTTCTCAAGGTAAAATTTCACCAATAGCCTCTTCCTAACCGTAATCAGAGTTAGATTTACGGTCCCGGACTCAAAAACTACTGGCCCCTTCGTAAATAGCAAAATGAATGTAAGAGATACTTGCTGTTCAAACTACTTTGAGCCGCGCTCCAATTTATTTTCTTTTGGCTTTGGCCGCTAACTTAGGCTGTTGAGGTAGCTGTCACAATGGCATGCTTCCAGCTTTGCTGAGATTAGAATCGCCCCTGTCCAAAAAGATCCCTACCAGATTGATTGTTATGGCAAACTTTATAATCTAAGCCTGCCGTAGTAACTGATTCGGTCTATGAAAAGCTGTTACCTAACCAATGTACTATAGCTTATGCTTCAAGTTGTGGAATATATTCTTACAATTTGAGAAACGAAACACAAACAGCTTGGTACGCGGTTTGAACTTTGAAAATAAAAGAAGAAATTGAATCTCACAAGATCACATCAACCACACGCAAGCCGCTGGTCTAAAGTTGACTTCCCAGGAAGGATCCCGAGAGAATAGCGTCTCTGAATCAAGATTGGTGACTGGTAGCGAAACCCTTATGCATATAGTTGATAAGTGTCTCTGTTCGGGTTAGTAAGACCTAGCTATCTATTGAATTGACATCCTTAATATAGCAACTTGGGAACTAGTATAAAGCCTGGGTGTACATAACCTCAATTTGAGTCTAAGAGATGATTCCTGACAGCAAGGATATCTAGATACATGTGGACTTTGCAAAATTTTGAACGAAGATATATTATTGTATTCTGGTATAATTGACTTGTGCGTAGACATTCCTATGGCATAGAGGCTTGAACTTGAGAAGCAAATTCGACAGGGCATGAGATAGATTTCTTGACACATTTCTAGAACAAGAACGTTGCTCGAATTGAATTTCTTGTGCGAAGACCTCTTTCCTGCGGCTTTGGATGATGCTTAATTTGCATTATGTTACGTTTGCTAAGACCATGCATTTTTGATATGTTCCAACAGCACCACAAATTTGTGGTCAGTTTCCCAAGCTTGAAAGTGAATTTGCATCTTGCTGTCAAAGACATGAAGAATGTATCGATGTAAAGTTCTCTTGCTGGAACCTGTCTTGAAATTCATCTCATCCGTCAACTGCCTTGGCATAGTTTCCTACAATTCCCCCGTAGATATGGTCTTTGCCGGGGTAAAGCATATCAGGGGTTCCAGCATTCAATGTATGCCACAATTCCGGGATCAAGACGCTGGTTGATATCTTGAAATGTCCTGGGTATGGATCATTCTCGTCCCTCCCTTCACCCTCATCGTTTTCTCCATCATAATTCACATCAACGCCCCACACAAACGACTTCTCTTCATCTGGAGACTGCAAAGCACTAGAAACCCCCCCACGATTCAGTAGACTATCCACAGACTCTTTATCAATCATCAAGCAAAGATCCAAGTCTATTCCAAGAGGAATGTGGTCCTCCGCGTCCTCCACTAACTCCGCAAAACAATCCCTCACCTCGTCGAAACGTTTTCCATCCATAGTTTCATGGTCAACCAACCACCACAGCAGCTTTCCCGTAAGGCCCTCTCTCAAGTCGCCCACAGCCCCCATATCTCTCAACCTCCTATCCATCACCTCATTCCATCTGTGCCAAAACATATCCCACCTCTCTCGCTCTTGCTCCTTGTATCCCCATGTCTTAAAAACCACAAACCCCCACGCCTCAGCCTCCATACTGTGCATTGACTTTGCGACATCGAGCAGATCCTTCTGTGTAGCCATATTCAAATCCTCAAGACCCATTTCCTCGGCGATCGCCCGGTCCGCCGCCTCAAGAGTGGGTAATCCCGCTGCTACGCGCGACGCGTTCACGGAATCATTATTTGCAGCTACAGTGGCGCGGAGTTTGGCCATGGTTAATTCTGTGTCGGCGTTGCGCCACGCTGAGATGAGCTCTTGGTCGGCGGCGGACAGCTCTGCCTGGTCATTCTCGCTGGCGGAATATACACGGTCGCGATCCCAGCCCGCTGGAAGAGGAGGAAGAGACATTTTGAAGTCAGAGACAGTTAAAGTGCGCGTAGAAGGGATAAGTGAGGGGTCATGGAGGAAGCTGACGGGGGCTATTAGGCTGTCCACTTTCGTTGCATTCACCACTGGTAAGTCAGATCTCACCCGTCCAGGGTCAGCGAACCTAACATCGCTATACTGACCACCAAATATAGCGAAAGAAATAACTTCATAATAATGAAACAAATTAGGCTCTACATTTTTCTTCATACAGAAGGTTGAATTACCTAGCAGACACTCTGTTTTTCTTTTTTTCTTTTTTGGAGAAGATTCTTGATAACTTGTGAAATCACCATACAAGTGCACCATCATCATGGCTCGGAAGGCTAATTCTTTGAAGTTTACAGCAGCAGGTTTTAATGTTCAGAAAGGATCTGTATACAAATATGGACTATGTGTTCAATACTAATGTTCAAGAATAAATGTTTCCCACTATTTTGGCGCTTTAACCTGCGCCCAAGTCCCAATGGTATTAAACAACGTCTGCAAAGTATCGTGGTTTGCCTTGGCAACTTTAGCAGTATACTGCGAAACTGCAGCTGCTGAACCCCAGTATGTAATCTCAGCTGTTATACTCGTATCACTTGGCAAGTTTGCAACCCAGGTTAGAATGTTACTTGTCATAAAAGCAAACTGCTGTGTAGTGAACTCTTTGAAAGCACCAGGGACATCGTAATTAATTCCTCCTTTGGTAAGGACTGATTGGAAACTTGTACAGGCTGTAAGAGTATTAGTGTAGACGGTCTGAAACGCTGTTTGTGCTTCGTTTGAGTTCATATAGTCGCAGGCGCTCTTGATTTTGCTAAGTAGACCTAGCCGAACTAGGTGGCTCGCGTTTTTCCAAGTGCTTGCTGCTACCAGACTTTTACCTCCTTGCCTGCTGGGATTAGCATGGTGAAAACTTTGTTACAGGCTCAACTCAAGCTGCCTAGTTTTACTCACCAAATTATAGCTTTCATGCCATTAGTTTGCGAATCTAGAATGAGGAGGTTATCTGAATTGGAGAGCGTGCCAAGGATGCTGTAGAATGTTTCCATGGGAGTTGTACCAGCCCCAGTCCAGCTTACACCAGCGCTGGCCCAGGTATTAAAGAAGGCCGAAGACGTAGATGAGAATGGTGTCCATGAAAGAACGCCAGCCGTCAAAGTATTACCTCCCGGTCCCACTCCATCTATCATAGATTGCAAAAAGGTTTTCACTCCCTGTTGTTCCCAAACATGCTCAGCAACAAATTTGTATCCCGCAACTAAAACATTCCCGCTCGTCAAAGCTTTGGATCCACAAGCTTGCTTGTTTGCAGTAAAGACCTTCTTCTTTGCTGCTAGAAGGTCCTTTACTGCCCTGTAAGAAGTACTCGTAAGCTGTTGGGTGATCTTATTACGATTCTTTCCCGGTTTGTTCTTGCAGAGTTTGGATTTGCGCGCTGCGCCACGTTTTTCAAGTTCGTTGAAGTGTTCACGTGCATTTTCTAATATGAGTAACCTGAGCTCCTCTTCAATGTCCTCTCCTGCCTCATGTCTATCGTTCAAAGCTGCAAGATTTCTCTTCATCTCGTTATGGCTCCTAGCAGCTGTTAGCTTCAAAACATTATTCAAATTTGAATCAGAAACCAACGTTGGCTGACTAGGATCCCCGGAACCGTCGACTCCTCCAACATAGCAATCCGCTTCCTGCTCATAAAGCTCAATCATTGTTGATGAGTTGCCCGGATCCTCAGGTTCTGATTCTCCAGATGTGTCGATGATTCCGCTGGGTATATCGCACAGATTGGTATCGTCACCTGGATCGGGAGCAGGATTAGACCCAGCTTTGGGGTCATCACAACAGAAGTAAGCTGTGGTGGACTTTGTACAGGCACTATATGATCGAGAGGTTAGTTAATTTTTTCTGATAAATGCTGTCGGATTGCGATGTTTTGAGGAAACTACTTACGTAGAATCAGCTGCAATTGGAGTCTGTCCATTAGGGCAGCCGCCAGAACAGGATCCTCTGACCGGTGAATTAAAGAAAAAATTGTCCAGCCTAGGCCAGTAGTCATATGTTTGACTGTTGTTGTACCACGCACAGTTGTTGAAAGGTGCTGGATCTGGACAGCAGTAGGTTTTGTAACCATCACCAGAACCACATGCTTGCTCGCCACCAGCACCCTCCTTATCCTCTGTCAACGGAGATAGACCGCTAGGGCAGGAAGCCTGGCCACGATTGCCTCCGAAGAAGTTACAGATTGGGGCAGACCCAACCCATTGACATAAACCAAAAGCCAAGTCGGAGACTGGGCGGGAATGTTAGCGATCGAGAATATTCGACGTCAGAAGAACTTACTTGTCTTTTGGCAACAAAGGTTTTTGTGATTGAAATCACAGGTCTTTCCCGTGCCTTTTCTGTCTGATGCAACTTGAACTTCATTTGAAAGGCAGCCTGCATGCTTACATAGAGACGCTGTACCTCTCCATGTACAAGTAGGACGATCGCTAGTAGGGCAGCAGAAGTTACGTTGTTGTCCGCCAGGGCAACCAGTGTAAATTCCTGTATTTCCCCTTCCACCCCCGCCGTCACTTCTCTGAGCAGGTGCAAGGCCTCCAGGACACTGTAGAGTAGTCTTATCTTTAGGATCTATACACTGTCCCCATACGCACTAGACCATATCAGCATCAAAAAACGGAACTGATTAGATATAAGTTAACTCACGGCCGTTAATGTACTGCTTTTGGCAGCTTTATTAGATAAATTCAGACTTGATCTACCGTTTGCGTTGCTGAGAGCAGTGGCAGCATCACCATTTGCATTATCAAGGGAGCTTGCCCAAACCATGAGACCTCCAAGGCAATTTTGATTGGCATAGTCGACTTTTAGTTTCAAGGTCTCTTCATCGTCGTAAGATACCCATTCTGTAGCATGAGATGTCAGCCTTTCCCGACTTGAGGCTACTATAAGAAGTGGAAGCTAGACTTACGATTACCATTCCATGTAACTATTTTCACAGCGGCTTTAGAATCTAGCGTTACTGTAGGATTGTTATTCGCAATTATGTCTTCAATTTCAGAGAAGGAAAGTGTTCCAGCACTTGCTGTACATGCGCCAGGATCACCACCTGCGCTGAATCCGCAGCCGGGGCCTTTGCAATTTGGATCTGAGAGAGTGAAGGAACGTCCATAGAATCCAAGCCCTAAAGTTATTTTGCTCGGATTGATGTTGTTCCTCCACATTAGATCCATTGTTTGATCGATTTCTGTCAAATTGGTATGTGCATATACGAATGGACCTGTGTAGATAAGCATTAGTTATAATAATTTACTCACGGGGAAATCATCTCACCTATATAAGGATCTGATGAGTCCCAAGTTCCATGTAGCTAAATTATTCTGTTAATTGAAGCTCGGATGAATATGGCGATGGAAGGCAACATGAATTTAACGAGACTTACATCATATGTCATTACATTGAACCAATCTATAATTGGTTCGATTTTGACGATGTCAAAATTCTGTAGATACCAGTATGAAGACGGCAACGTAATAGTAAGACCATAGTTGTGTCCAGAACCAGCTATCGAAGGTAGTTAATACTTAGCCGATAGTGTTGCAGAAACAACATTACTCACCCAAAGCACTTTTCAAATTAGTCAAAAATGTAGGATAATTTGCGAAATCTGCGGGATTTCCAGATCTCTCCGGTGCAACAGGATATTCCCAATCGATATCAACACCATCAAATCCATAGTTCTGCATGATCTGAATCAACGAAGCGAAGAAGGCACTCTGCGCAGAATCTGATGCAGCAAGCTGAGAAAACGTTTTCGCAGTTGGTTGATCTGGGTCATTCATAGACCAACCTCCTATGCTGAGCCATACTTGAAGACCAGGGTTGATTTGTTTAAGTGCGGTAAGTCTCTGCATGAGCTCTGGATCACCAGGTGACATGGGAGCTACCGCGAAAGAGCTTGGATCGATGAGGGCGAATGCATAGTTCAAATGCGCTGTAAGAGGTTAAGTTTTCTCTTCAAATGAGCAAGGAGCTACTGTAAGAGAGACGTACTATAAGCAGAAAATGGAATATCTTCTGGGTATAAGCCACCGCAACTGCGTGTTGTAGACCATCCTTCATAGTAACCCATAACTCTCTGGTTACTGCTTGTTCCACCACCGCATGTCGGCTTTGTAACTGTCTCAGTACCACAAAAGTCTGGAGTTGTCCCACAAAAGCCAAATTTGCTGCAACAAACATTTAAAGGACATTTTTCAGCCTAGATTGCTCAAGTCAGTCGCAATCAAATGTATGGACCATTGAAAGTATGCACTTTAGCCCATTGCGAACCATATCCAGGATCACAATCTGATTTTGAGTCGCATGAAGAAGTGCAGTTTCCAGCACCACAGAAAGTTGGTCCCATGCCACAAATACCACTGTTCGAACAACATCCAATCTTGCAAGGTTTTGAAGGACTACAGGTAAAATCGTCTGATGACGGATTACCATTTGTCTGGCAGAATCCTACCGAGAGCAAAGCTGCTAGAGAAGTTGCTAGCAGCCATTTGGGCAACATGATTAATCTACACTAAAACGAAGAAAAGCTACAAAGAAGGTCTGTAAGAGAGTTCTTGAGAGCCGGAGAAAGTCATTCATTAGAAGACGGAAAAGAAAGGAGCTTAAAGGAATAGCTGCCAGTTACATGTGAGTAAGGAGAAACATTGCCGAATCTTAGGCGAATGAGATGATATCAGCTCTGCATATGCGGACAAAGCACCATCACAGACCGCAATATCTAAAGTGGAATTTCAAAACTATCGAAAAGCATGACGTTAGTTCGACAAGGTCTACGTTACCTCCGAGCTATTGATTTTTATCATGACATGGGTTTAGATTTGATGTCAAGGTCTTTTTACCCATCTCCTTTGCAGTGGTGGTTTACTGGCTGATCAATGAAAGAAATCCAGGCTTGAGTAGCTTCGCAATGTCGACGCCTATAGTCAGAGTAAAAAGGGTATCGATTGGCGCCAATTAATTTTGATGACATTTGGACAAGGGCAAATGTTACAGTGATCTGGCTAATGGTTACATTGGCGGGTTAATGTTCAGATGATTGGCGTTGTAGCCCAAGGGGGCTGACTGTAATTGCACATAAGCTCCTATGCAGAATATCCTAGCTGCATGAAAAAAAGGCTTAGCATATCAAGCTTTCTCACTCAGCGGCGTAGCAACGAAGCTTATCATCTGATATCACCAAACTTGAAAGACCAACGACACTTCCCAGATTTCGCTCTTGATACCCGGATTAGTTCATGTTTTCTGCGTAGATTACTAAAGAGAGCGACATGGTGGTGCTGCAGTACCGATATGGAATCTTGAGCTAGGGATGGCGCACCTTCCCCAATGCTATACAGCCTTCTCCCCTTCTTGTTCTTCTCATTTAGATTTCACAAAATGTCTCTTTCTAGTCCCTCAAAAAATCTGCTCTCATCAGCTTTTGGTAGCCAAAGCTTTGTCGCTACTGTTTCCAAGATGTCTCTGACCTCTAATCTTTTAACATTAGCATTTTTTCTTTCGACGTGGTTGCCGTCAATTGTGTCTGCCCAACAGTCTGGTAAATCTTACTTCTTTAGTAACGGCACTTTCTATCCATCAACCACCCTCAGCACAAAGTGCTCCAATGCCATCCTCGGAACAGTCAACTGTTTGGATGACCTTTTGACCTATACCTATGCTGATACCTTCTATCCACTTGGTAACGCAACATACCAGAAACAGCTCTGCAGCTCAACCTGTAGTTCTTCTCTGGCAGCTTATGTTGAGAATGTGACAACTGCTTGTGCGAACGATCCTCAACCCTTTGACGGACTTCCTGCAACTTATTATGGAAATTGGGCGTGGTCAACCTGGAATGTTACATGTCTGCAAGACGCACAGACTGGGCAGTACTGCATTGGTAATATATTTGATATAGCGAACTCTCCGTTAGATTTTACTGAGCAGATGCAGATTACTTTTTTGACCTCTTCCAAAATACAACCACAGAAATTGATTTCTCTGACATTCCACCCGTGCAACTCTGCACAGACTGTGTGTACAAGTTGTTCCAGCAGAGGCAAGGAACGCCATACTCAACTTACGATGCCGATTCTGCTGCGGACTGGGCAAAGATACAGTCTATATGTGGCGTAACACACCCAACAGCAGTTCCTACCCCAATTTCCACTGACACCGCAATCCTCCCTGGGTATGCTCCAAATGTCACTTATAAGGCGATGTGTCTTTCTGGTAAAACATATACCGCCGTAAGTGGTGATAATGTCCAACTTATCGCACAGAAAAACAACGTTGCGACTGGAACTTTGCTTGCAATCAATCAGCTCCTCCCAGATGGCTCTGATTTACAAGGAGGACAAGTCCTGTGCTTACCATTTACCTGCCAAACCCATGCGGTAGTAAGTGGAGATACTTGTTCTCAACTTGCCACTGCTGCTGGAATAACGCTTCAAAGTTTCTTTGGTTTCAACCCAACGGTTAACACGTACTGCACCAATTTGATAGTTGGTCAAAACGTCTGTGTAAGCCCACCTGGAGGATTGTACAATGCCACTACAATTGCAGGGTCCATACCTACGCAGACAGCTATATTCGCGACATCAAAAGTTGCAGCGCCAGGTCCCACAGCTCATGGAACAACATCCAATTGTGGAAAATACTACAAAGTACAAAATGGCGACTTCTGTCAAGTTGTAGCGGTAAACCAAACTATATCTCTACCACTTTTCCTAGCGATCAATCCTGACATTGATCTGGGATGCGACAATTTGGTCCCGGGTCTCTGGTATTGCGTATCGCCCCTACAATTCTGGAATCAAACAGGAACACCAACCACTCCATCCGAAATTCCAGCTCCAACCACCACTCCTGACGGTACAACTGAAAACTGTTTCCAATGGTATATTATTCAACCAAACGATAGCTGTGCTGTGGTGGAAAGGTCTTTTGGTATCACCTTCTCTCAGCTGCAGATTTGGAACCCAAACTTAGATAGCACGTGTGGGAATCTTCTCCTAGGAGAAGCATATTGTGTCAACTCCCCTCAGACAACATCACAGTCAGTGAATACAGCTACAGTCACGGAAGCCCCTACGAATGGTGGCGGTACTAGCCCAACCTCTGTCACAGCGACACAGACTACCTCAACTACGGTGTCTGCACCTACAACAACTATAACTGGTACAACAAGCAATTGCTTCAAATGGTACGTAGTAGTATCAGGAGATAGCTGCGACAAGATTGACACCGCAAACGGGATCACGCTCGCCCAATTTCGGCTTTGGAACACATCTGTTAACAGCGGGTGTACGAACATTCAAATTGGTATTGCTTACTGTGTCAGCTCACCCATCACAGCATCTGCAAAGGCAAAGAAGAGAGGCGAGATAGAGGATGGGAAGGATGATGAAGAAATCAGCATAGGTGGATGGCCTATCGTCAAGCCTGTTCCCAAAGCAGGGTTGCCGCCGAGGTTTCCTGGCTTGTCGAGCGATTATGATAAAATTGTCCACCAGGAGCTGTGAACATGATGGATTTCATGCTAGGATGATATTTTTTATTTTTCTTGTAAATTGTGTTCTCGCTATCATGACTGTGCCTGCTACGGGCTATAAAGTCGACGATGAGAAAGCTCATTCTGTTGTGTGTACAGGAACGGAATAACAAGTCGTTGATGACACAAAAGAATGGTTTGAGTTCACTGTTACTTGAGAAATTGTGTATGAATAAGAACCAAATATGATATTTGAGCACTCGCCTGAGGAAAGCTAATTCATCTAATCCGCCATGTCTCAAATCAAAGTCAAAGATATATTGATTCGGCGGTTTCCTGGTATGCTTTAAACCGACTACTGTGTAGGCAGGGTAAAAGTGCTCCTCGACTTAACACTATTAAGTCCGACTTAAGACTTTATGGATAGCACCGCCACTATCACTAGACTAACCATATCTTCTCTGTATGCGGCACCCATTCATCTAGTAGAACTATATTTGTAGATTTATTTGTTTACTCCCCGATTAATACTTACCCACCTACTAGCTTCTACCCTTGAACGTGAATATTGTCATATTGAAACAATTGGCCGCGTCACTTTCAGATTCAATTCCCGCATCTACTCACAGAATTGAATACCGTAATGCTGATGTCCGATTGTGCGACAATTTGAGAGTAAGAGGGATTTGTGACTTCTTCACCTAGTGTTGCGGCCTCAAGCGCTACATCCCTATTAGTTGGTTATACCTAGATCTCTCCCTACGGAGAGCTTCCTTCCTTAGACTTATCAGAATACAAGAACCTTATCAGATGTTGACGCAGAGGAGCCTGTCCTTTGGCCCTATTGCGAGTAGAGGTCCTCAACACTAGTCCCTCCAGCTCGAGCCCAACCTTGCGACCAGTCCTGTGTCGTCGCTGCGTCTTGCGGCTGTCTCCCAATGAAAAGGGACTAGAACTGGTTATTCAAGCTGTTTGAGAGTTTGACTTCACTAAATTAAAATATCTTCTAATGTAAGATTCCAGTAGGCCCCTGATCTCCTACAGCAACAGCTGGTAAACGATTTGGATATTGCCACTTCTTCATCACACTACTTCGATATCCCTAATGAAATACTGCCACAAATATCATTAACTCTTCAACTAAATCATTGCAAACTGTTCAGTAAGACTCAGGGTTAACGTGCACATTAGGGACAGTATATAAATATTATTCCGAAATGTGGAACGCTTATATTCATTCTACTTAATACTTCAATTCTGTACCGCCACCATAGCTTAATTAGTATGCATCAGCCACCATCATATAACTATTACCTCAAACTGCTTACGAAAGCTACTCCTGCCATACCCACTGATTTGTAGTAGTGTTGAGGTATCGATATTTCTGATAATCCTCGTCCCAAACCCACTCAACGTCGCTTGATGTAGTAGTCGAAGTTGAGGCAGGAGCCGGTGGACCAGCCGTTGAACCGCCATTAAATGTTGAAACACCCCAGCTAGCAGGGTCAAGTTGCCGTCCATTTCTCGATTTCTGGGTGAGTGATTCTCCATTGACAGTTACATTGTTGTACTTATCACTACCGGTACCAAGGTTACTTAAGTAAACATGCAAATCACGCCTTCCATTTGGACCTCCACTGATTTCGCCTGAGATATGATTTGGATCGGGCTGTTGACCTCGTTCAGGGTGTGAGCTATCAATAGTAAAGTCATGAGGCACACTCCTATAAAGACACACAACAAGTAAGTCTCAGGATGCAGGTTCTTCGCGAGCTATGTCTTAGGCGTTCTTACCTCACAGCAACTGCTGTGTTGCTTCGCCGAATAGCAACCGCATGAAGGAAATGCTCTGTCAATGCTTTCATAGTTGCCAGGTCAACACCTTGACCCCCTGCCTCGGCATATAGGCGCTCCTTCGCAGCCTCCTTCCACCGAATTGTAACGTTGTTCACTGAGCCTTCCCATACATCAGCACTAAGGCTGTTCGGATACTGAGTTGCCATATCGTTGAACGAAGCAAAGGCCTATAATTTAGCTGTAGGGATAATCAAAGGTAGCACAATACAGAACGAAGATAATACAAAAGAATGCAAAAAAATAAGATAATCAAATAAAAGCGAGATGATTTTGTTGTTGAATAGTTTTCATCAAAAATACTCCAGAGTGTTCCAATCAACTCTTTATATACACATTACTAAATAACATTTTCGGTAAATGTTATTACACAAGCCAACTCGTGACGGTTGCTCAGCGCCTACATGTTTATGGAACGGTCTTCAGAGTTGAGAAATATTCAGAGATAGGACTTGACTATGCTAAACCTGATCAAGCTTGAGGCAACTAATAACTCCTTTGGGAAGATTAAATATGAAATCACGTACAAGGGATCTCAGTTTGAATTAACGTGCGGTAGGATTAAACGTCCGAAGTCAAACCCATGGGGCCTCTTTATGCGCCAGAAGTAATACTTTACATCCAATTAGACCAGGTGATCAGCCGCGCGCCGGGCTAACTTAGGCTACAGCGATACAAGTATGTGAGTCATTTGTGTCTGGAAATCTCTTGAAGCTGGCAAGCAACATAACGTGTCTAAGATATGTTTAGATTCGCCAAACGTGATGCACGATACAGCTTGGCGGTCTGTAGTTTTGACCAATTATTCACGAGGCACTAGAAATTCTATTGGATTGGAAATAATTTTAGGTCAGATAATACAGATTCTACGCTAGTACATTTCCATAAGAGTTTTAAATGATGGGTCTTGCAGAAGCTGTTCCGCCGTTATGCGGTGATTCGGCAGGTAGCAGAACCCCTTATACAGAATAGATAAAACAAGCTCTCGTTCTGCTTGACCGGTATCAGGCCGCATTCGGGCAATTCTAGCTGCAAGGTCCCTTTCGGGATTGGGAGCTGTTGTACAATCATACCATAAATCCTTGGCTTCCTTTGGCCACCAAAACCTTCCTTTCCACTGCTCAGGCATTGCACCCAGCTGCTCGACCCAGCTAAATGCAGTCGATTCACCCCCATTGCCATAGAAAACATTATTCCCAAGATATAGAGCTGCAAAAAGACACATGTAACTCCACATGTCGCTCGCTTGGCTTGGATCTGCGCCATGAAGCCTCTCTGGGGCGCAGAGGTGATAGGGTGCTTGCTGTTTAATTTGTACCGAGGTCCCATTTTTGATCGTAAGGCCAAAATCTCCTAGATAAAGTTTGTTCCCAACTAATTCCAGAGGTATATTCACCTTCTGAACAAGCTCGCCCCGCTTCCAAAGATAATCACCAAGTGATACCTTTTTCGGTCGGCCAAGTTGTTGGTACTTAAATACTGTAACGTACTCTTCAAAGGAGCAACGCATTTCCCACATCAAAGCCCCATCGTTGAGGTCTGTAGATTAGGTTAGATCATCGTATGTGAAGAAAGAAGATAGAAATTGTCAAATGATATCGGATAAGATGGTATACCTCGATGAACCAGTCCAACGTCATGCAGGCCTTTCAATGCGACTAGCAGCTGCCTCGCAGCTTGCACACGAGTGCTCACGGGTAACTGATTGGTACGATATCCAAGGCTTGGACAAAGAAGTGGCAGGACCAAGACGCGATGATTGTTGCCAGTAGAGTAGCTGGGAAGTAAAAAGGAGCCTTGGTGTGTAACAAGGTTAGAGATATCCTGAACCGCCTGGATAATTTCGTTTTGTATTCTATACTCATACTCTCCTTTCTCGCCTGGAATCATAATCTTAAGGGCAACATCCTTTTGATACTGTAAGTCGTGAGCCATCCAGACAGTAGAGTAGCCGCCCCAGCCAAGCTTGTGCTCAATACGATATCTCCCAGCTAGTACTTCTCCTATGCACAAAGGGTAATAAAGTCCCTGCTCATACCGTTCTATGGGCTCAGATGCGTCCACAACGTCACCTTCCTCATCGGAGTCTACGATATCACCATAGTCAAGGCAGGCTTGCGGTTCCATTTTGTTTATTCTTGCTTGCTTTAATTTAAGTAAAGAAGAGTAGATCCGATCTCAGGTTGTAAGCTTAGAGCAGGAAAAAATGTATGGCAAATTGAATACAAGATTGTTTGCACTATGTAAGATGGCGACTTATGGGCTTTGTTAGGTTGTCCAGATTAATTCATTTGTTGGTTTAAGACGCCCCGCTAAATAGCAACACAAGAGTGGCCAGCCTTATGAGACAGAGAGGCCCCACTATTATTACGTGAGGTAATGTCTCAAGAATGTTTAACGTTCTTAACAATACTAACCCCTGACTAATTGACCTTACATGATACCTTAGGAGCATTGATGTTGGCCTTTGCTGTTAGAAACTTAATTTTGACTGTCGCGGTAAGGGGCTTTGCAATTTTCATGTTATTATTCAATGATGTCCAACAAGAAGGCAAGACTGACCCTGGAACCTAGCG
>Ga0247808_10000378_pt1 | contig 22088 bp, 15 predicted proteins | sample UWRJL089202R1_FD_179914 | JGI IMG/M metagenome (GOLD analysis project Ga0247808, IMG submission 179914) | Plant litter microbial communities from Arlington Agricultural Research Station in Wisconsin, United States - UWRJ-L089-202R-1 | ecosystem: Environmental > Terrestrial > Plant litter >... | reverse complement strand
ACGAGCTTGGTGACCTTACCCGGTGCAACCTGGCCGATGGCGTGGGTGCGGGCGAAGACCTGCCACGGGTCTTCCTGCGTGGCCTTGAGCGACAGGGAGACGCGCTCGCGGTCCAGGTCGACCTCGAGGATCTCGACGGTGACTTCCTGACCGACCTCGACGACCTCGCTGGCGTGCTCGATGTGCTTCCAGCTGAGCTCGGAGACGTGAACCAGACCGTCAACGCCACCCAGGTCGACGAACGCACCGAAGTTGACGATCGACGAGACGACGCCCTTGCGGACCTGTCCCTTCTGGAGGTTGTTGAGGAACGTGGTGCGGCTCTCGGACTGGGTCTGCTCGAGCAGTGCGCGACGCGACAGGACCACGTTGTTGCGGTTCTTGTCGAGTTCGAGGATCTTGGCCTCGATCTCCTGGCCCAGGTACGGGGTCAGGTCGCGGACACGGCGAAGCTCGATGAGCGACGCGGGCAGGAAGCCACGCAGGCCGATGTCGACGATGAGACCGCCCTTGACGACCTCGATGACCGATCCGGTGACAACTCCGTCGGATTCCTTGATCTTCTCGACGTCGCCCCATGCACGCTCGTACTGAGCACGCTTCTTCGACAGGATGAGACGGCCTTCTTTGTCTTCCTTCTGAAGAACGAGGGCCTCGACCAGGTCGCCGACCTTGACGACCTCGGAAGGGTCAACGTCGTGCTTGATGGAAAGTTCGCGGGAGGGGATGACACCCTCGGTCTTGTAGCCGACGTCGAGGAGAACCTCGTCGCGGTCGATCTTCACAACGGTGCCCTCGATGAGGTCTCCGTCGTTGAAGAATTTCAGAGTCTTTTCGACCGCGGCAAGGAAGTCTTCAGCAGATCCGATGTCGTTGATGGCGACCTGCTTGGGTGCCCGTTCGGTCGTTGCGATTGTCATGTAGTAGTTGCTCCAGGATGGACATATTCGGGCCAGAAGGGAAGGACGTGCGATTAATGGTGATGCGTTCTATGAAAAGAATCCGCGACTGGCAGCGGCTAATTCGTCACAAGCGTGACAGTAAAGCTTAGCTGTTTCGGGGCGGCCCGGGCAACCCGCCCCACCACGTATCTGCTGAGCACTCTCGTGCAGGCGCTATCCGACCGCAGGTCGTCGCGGGTCAGGGCTGCAGGGCCGAGCGGAGGGTGTCGAGGCCGACGCCGCCGAGGTCGAGCGCCCGGCGGTGGAACTCCTTGATGTTGAACGCCGCACCGTCCCTGGCCTTGGCCTCGTCGCGCAGCTGTTCCCAGATGCGCTGGCCGATCTTGTACGACGGCGCCTGGCCCGGCCAGCCCAGGTAACGGTTCACCTCGAACCTGACGAATCCCTCATTCATATTGACGTTCCGGGCGAGGAAGTCGAAGGCGTACTCAGCGGTCCACACCCCGGAGCCGTCCGGGACGGTCTTGCCCAGGTGCACACCGATGTCCAGGACCACACGCGCCGCGCGCATCCGCTGTCCGTCGAGCATGCCGAGCCTGTCGGCGGGGTCGTCCAGGTAGCCCAGCTGTTCCATCAGGCGTTCGGCGTACAGCGCCCAACCCTCGGCGTGGCCTGAGGTTCCCGCGAGCTGTCGGCGCCAGGTGTTGAGCTTGGCCCGGTTGTACACGGCTTGGCCGATCTGCAGGTGGTGACCGGGGATGCCCTCGTGATAGACCGTGGTGAGTTCGCGCCAGGTGTCGAATTCGGTCACGCCGACGGGCACAGACCACCACATCCGTCCGGGCCTGGAGAAGTCGTCGGTCGGACCGGTGTAGTAGATCCCGCCCTCCTGGGTGGGCGCGATCATGCATTCCAGACGGCGGATCTCCTCGGGGATGTCGAACTGGGTCTCGCCCAGCTCGGCAACGGCGCGGTCGCTGGTCTCCTGCATCCAGCGCTGCAGGGCGTCGGTGCCGTGCAGTTTGCGGGCGGGATCGGTGTCGAGGAACTCGATGGCCTCCAGGACCGTCGCGCCCGGCTTGATCTGCCTGGCCACGCTCTCCTGCTCGGCCACCATGCGACCGAGTTCTTCGATACCCCACTCGTAGGTCTCGTCGAGGTCGACGGTGGCGCCGAGGAACCGGCGTGAACTGAGCGCGTAGAGGTCGCGGCCGATGGCGTCGACCTCGGTCGCGCGGGGGGCGAGGTCGTCGGCGAGGAACGCCGCGAGCTTGTCGTAGGCCGAGGCGGCCCGACTGGCCCGTGCGCCGAGGTCGGTCGCCAGGGTGGCCGGCAGAGAGCCGGTCTCCAGGCCCGCGTCAGCGACGAAGTGGTTGAAGAAACCGTCGTTTGCGGCCGTACGCCGCACCTGACCGAGTACCTCGATGACCTGGCGCTTGGCCGGGGTGATGCCCTGTTCGATTCCCAGACGCAAGGTCTGGATGTAGCCGTCGATGGCCGCGGGCACGGCCTGCAGCCGCGCGGAGATGTTCTGCCAGTCGGCCACGGTGCCCGTGGGCATCAGGTCGAACACCTCCCGGATCTCCTGGACCGGAGAGGCGATCACGTTGAGGTCCCGCAGGTGCAGGCCGGCCGCCGAGCTCTCGAGGTCGAGCGCGAGAGTGCCGCCGAGGTCGGTGCGGGTGACGTCGTCGACGGCGTCCACCGGGCTCGCGGCGTCCAGGGCCGCGATGACCTCGGTGGCCGCCTGCACGTACCGGGCATGCCCGTCTGGCGAGTAGTCCGCGAAACCTGACCCGTCGGCAGCCCGGCCGATGTAGGTGCCCACTGTCGGGTCGAGGGCGACGAGCGTGTCCACCCACTGCTCGGCGATCTGGTCGACGGGAGTGGGCGTCCGGTATTCGTTGACAGTCATGCACAGAGCCTAGAACACGCGCCCACCCCGGGACACTGCCGCGACCCCGCGGTCAGTGTGCGGCGGCGTCCCAGTTGGCTCCGCGCCCGACCTGCACGTCCAGGGGCACCAGCAGCTCGGCGGCGGTCTCCATGCGGTTCGTGACGACGGCGCGCAGGGCGTCCCATTCCCCCGGGGCGACCTCGAAGATCAGTTCGTCGTGCACCTGCAGCATCATGCGGCTGGAGAGGTCCTGGTCGCGCAGGTCCGCGGCGATCCGGTTCATGGCGATCTTCATCAGGTCGGCCGCCGAGCCCTGGATCGGGGCATTGAGCGCGGCGCGTTCAGCGTTGTCGCGCAGTACCCGGTTGGGGCTGTTCAGCTCGGGGAACGGTCGGCGCCGGCCGAAGATCGTGGTGGTGTACCCGTCGATCTTGGCCTGTTCCACGACCCGGCGCAGGTAGTCGCGCACGGCGCCGAACCGGGCGAAGTAGTCGGCGATGAGCTGCTTGGCCTCCCGGGATTCGATCCTCAGCTGGCGCGACAGGCCGAAGGCGCTGAGGCCGTAGGCGAGGCCGTACGACATGGCCTTGACCTTGTTGCGCATCTCCCCCGTGACGTCCTCCGGTGCCACGCCGAAGACCCGGGCGCCGACGAACCGGTGCAGGTCCTCCCCGGCGTTGAACGCCTCGATGAGACCGGCGTCCTCGGACAGGTGCGCCATGATCCGCATCTCGATCTGGGAGTAGTCGGCGGTGAGCAGGCTCTCGCTGCCGGGGCCCGCCTGGAACGCGGCTCGGATGCGGCGGCCTTCCTCGGTGCGGACGGGGATGTTCTGCAGGTTCGGGTCTGTCGACGAGATACGCCCGGTGGCCGTGCCGATCTGGACGTAGGTGGTGTGGATGCGGCCGGTGTCGTCGATGGCCTTGTCGAGGGTTTCCACGATCTGGCGCAGCTTCGTGGCGTCACGGTGCTTGAGCAGCAGGTCGAGGAACGGATGCGGGTTGCTGGCCTGCAGGTCTGCCAGGGCGCCGGCATCGGTGGTGAACCCGGTCTTGTTCGCCCGGGTGCGCGGCATGCCGAGCTGGTCGAAGAGCACCTCCTGCAGTTGCTTGGGCGAGCCGAGGTTCACCTCCCGGCCGATCTCGGCGTAGGCGCCGGCGGCGAGGGCGGCGGCCGTGTCGCCGAGCTGGGTGGACAGCGCGGCGAGCTCGTCGTGAGCGACGGCGACGCCGGCCAGTTCCATGTCGGCCAGGGTCATCAGGGTGGGCATCTCGATATCGGTCAGCACCGAGCGGGAGCCCGCGTCGAGCAGGGCGACCAGGGTCGCGGCGAGGCGCACGGTGTACCAGGAGTCCACGGCGATGCCGCCGGCGACACTCTCGTCCGGCACCAACTGGTTGGGGTCGACCACGGGCAGGGTCTCATCGAGGTAACGCTTGACGAGGTCGGCCAGGGTCTTGTCCGGGCCGCCGGGCCGCAGCAGCCAGCCGGCCACGAGGGTGTCGATGGCCAGTCCGTCCATCGGCAAGCCGGCTCGGGTGAGCGCCTTGACCTGCGGTTTGGCATCGTGCATGACCTTGGGGCTGGGGCCGGCCAGCCATTCCTCGAGGGGAAGGTAGTCGGCACGGTGGGGCTGCCAGGCCACGGTGGCGATCTCGGTGGCCGTGGCCAGGCCGAATCCGATCGGCAGGCCGTCCTGCATGTCGACGGTGACGGAGATCGCGGTGCCCGCCCGGGTCACCCTGTCCAGCCAGGTGGCCAGTTCCTCATCGAGAAGTTCGCGCTCAACGGGCGCCCGGGCCGCGGCGGGAGCCTCGGGGGCGGCAACGGCGGCAACCGGAGTGGCGTCGACACCGCTGCCGTTCCCTGCTTCGATCTTGATCACCCTGTCCAGCAGGGTGCGGAACTCCAGGCGGCCGAACACGTCGCGCACGGCGTCCTCGTTGATGGGGCCGCGCGCCAGGTCATCCAGCTCGACGGGCAGGTCCAGATCCGTCACGAGCCGGTTGAGCCGGCGGTTGCGGATCGCGTTGTCCTTCTGCTCGCGCAGGTTGGCGCCGACGACACCGGTGATCTCGTCGGCGTGCTCGAGGATCGCGTCGAGACTGCCGAACCGGTCGAGCCACTTCACGGCGGTCTTCTCGCCGACCTTGCTGATGCCGATCAGGTTGTCGCTGGTCTCCCCCACCAGCGCGGCGATGTCGGGGTACTGCTCAGGGGCGATGCCGTACTTCTCGCGCACCTTCGCGGGGTCGTACCGGGTCAGCGCCGAGACGCCCTGGCTGGCCGGGTAGAGCAGGGTCACAGTGTCGTTGACCAGCTGGATGGTGTCGCGGTCGCCCGACACGACGTACACGTCGTAGCCCTCCGCGGTGCCGCGCACCGACAGGGTCGCGAGGATGTCGTCGGCCTCGTAGTCGTCCTTGGTGAGGGTGGTGATGTTCATGGCCTTGAGGGCCTCCTGCAGGAGCGGTACCTGGCCTTTGAACTCGGACGGAGTGATGGCCCGTGTGCCCTTGTATTCGGGGTAGTCCCTGGTGCGGAACGAGAACCGGGAGATGTCGAAGGCCACGGCGATGTGGGTGGGCTTCTCGTTGCGCAGCAGGCTCAGCAGCATCGACAGGAAGCCGTGGATGGCATTGGTGTGCTGTCCGTCCCTGGTCTGGAAGCTGTCGACGGGGAGGGCATGAAATGCCCGGTAGGCCAGCGAGTGGCCGTCGATGATCATCAGGGTAGGCTTTTTGGATTCCGACACGGACCCAGCCTACAAGCCGTATCCCGGCGTGGCTGAGCCAGCACTCAGAGGGTGGTTATGACCGAACACGACATGCCTGACAGCGGCGCCGACTACCTGGCCTGGACGAAGGCCCGCGGCGCCGGCGACCTCGCCGACAAGATGGGCATCGAGTTCACCGAGTTCTCGCTCGAGCGCGCGGTGGCCCGGATGCCCGTCGAGGGCAATACCCAGCCGGCCATGCTGCTGCACGGTGGCGCATACGTTGTGATGGGTGAGTCGCTCGGGTCGATGTCCGCGAATCTGCACGCCGGGGCAGGCAAGATCGCTGTGGGCATCGAGATCAACGCCAGCCACACCGGCTCCGCGACCTCCGGGTGGGTCACGGCGGTGTGCACGCCCATCCACCTCGGCCGCACGCTCACGACCCACGAGATCGTCGTCACCGACGACCGGGGCCGGCGCTGCTCCACCATCCGCATCACGAACCTGATCATGGACCGGCCCGCCGGGGCCTGATCGTGCGCCCGGAGTGCGGGCGGGTACGAAAAAGCGGGTCCCTCACCGAGGGACCCGCTTTTTTCGTGACCGGGGTGGGTCGTGGTTCGGGTTACTTCTTGGCGCTGAGCTGTTCGATGATGGCCTGGGCCACGTCGTGCATGGTCAGGCGGCGGTCCATGGACGCCTTCTGGATCCAGCGGAACGCCTCGGGCTCGGTGAGGCCCATCTTCTCGTTGAGCAGTCCCTTGGCCCGGTCGACGAGCTTGCGGGTCTCGAAACGCTCGACCAGGTCGGCGACCTCGGCCTCGAGCGTGATGATCTGGCTGTAACGCGAGAGGGCGATCTCGATCGCGGGCAACAGGTCGTTGGGGGTGAACGGCTTGACCACGTAGGCCAGGGCGCCGGCCTCGCTGGCGCGCTCCACGAGTTCCTTCTGGCTGAACGCGGTGAGCAGCACGACGGGCGCGATGTGGGCCTTGGTGATGCGCTCTGCGGCCGAGATCCCGTCGAGGTGGGGCATCTTGACGTCCATGATCACCAGGTCCGGGCGCAACTCGGTGGCCAGGGCCACGGCGGTCTCACCGTCGCCGGCTTCACCCACGACTTCGAATCCGTTGTCACGGAGGATCTCGACGATGTCGAGCCTGATGAGGGATTCATCCTCCGCTACGACGACGCGGCGGGGGGGTACTGGAGTTGTCTCTTGGTCGGTCACAGGCAAAAGCCTACGGTATTCTGGTGCAGGTGTTGTGAGCCGGTGTGGCGGAATGGCAGACGCGGAGCACTCAAAATGCTTTGTTCGAAAGGACGTGTGGGTTCGAGTCCCACCACCGGTACCACCTCACCGCATGCCCGTCCCCGGTTGAACACCGGCGGCGGGCATGCGGTGTTTACGCGCCGAGCCGCTGCGCGCCCGTCTGCGGGTCACTGCACGCGCCTCCCGCTCGGTGTACGTCTGCGGCCTGCACAGGCGTCCACCGGGCGTGCACGGCCGCTCAGGGGTCGTCTGCCGGCCCACCGTTCCGGCGGAACGGCAGCAGCCCCGCGGATTCTTCCGCGGGGCTGCTGTCGTTCTGCTGTCTACCTGTGCTGCTGGTTACTGCTGGGCGTAAGCCGGGGCGACACCGTTGTGGGCGTCACCGATGCGGTGGACCCGGATGTCGTTCGTGGAGCCCGCGATTCCGGGAGGGGAACCGGAGATCACGACGACCTTGTCGCCGATTTCAGCCAGGCCCTGGCCGAGCAGGATGTCGTCGACCTGACCGAACATGGAGTCGGTGTGGGTGACCGGCTCGACGAGGTACGTCTGCACGCCCCAGGTCAGAGCCAGACGACGACGGATGCCGGCATCCGGGGTGAAGGCCAGCATCGGGATGCTCGAGCGCAGCCGCGACATGCGGCGCGCAGAGTCGCCGGACTCGGTGAAGATGCAGAGGTACTTGGCCTCCACGAACTCGGCGACCTCGATGGCGGCCAGCGTGATGGCGCCGCCCTGGGTACGCGGCTTGTTGGTGAGCGGAGCGATCCGCTCCAGGCCGTGCTCCTCGGTTGAGGACACGATCCGGGCCATCGTCTGCACGGTGACCACGGGGTACTCGCCGACGCTGGTCTCGCCACTGAGCATGACCGCGTCCGCACCGTCGAGAACGGCGTTGGCGACGTCGGACGTCTCCGCGCGCGTCGGGACGGGGCTGTGGATCATCGATTCGAGCATCTGCGTCGCGACGATGACAGGCTTCGCCATGCGGCGGGCCAGCTCGACGGCGTGCTTCTGCACGATCGGCACGGCCTCGAGCGGAAGCTCGACGCCGAGGTCGCCACGGGCGACCATGATCGCGTCGAAGGCGTCGACGATGCCTTCGAGGGCCTCGACGGCCTGGGGCTTCTCGATCTTGGCGATGACGGGAACCTTGCGGCCCTCCTCTGCCATGATCTCGTGCACCCGGTCGATGTCGGCGGCGTTCCGCACGAAGGACAGTGCGATGAGGTCGGTGCCGAGGCGCAGGCCCCAACGCAGGTCTGCCTCGTCCTTTTCGCTCAGGGCGGGCACGTTGACGGCAACGCCGGGCAGGTTGATGCCCTTGTTGTTCGACACCGGGCCGGCGACGATGACCTTGGTGGTCACGACGGTGCCGTCGGTTTCGACGACCTCGACCTTGACCTTGCCGTCGTCGATGAGCAGGAAGTCGCCCGGCTTGACGTCGTTCGGCAGGCCCTTGTAGGTCGTGCCGGACAGTTCCTTGGTGCCGAGGATGTCTTCGGTGGTGATCTTGAAGATGTCTCCGACGGCCAGGTCGTAAGGGCCGCCCTCGAACTTGCCGAGGCGGATCTTCGGGCCCTGCAGGTCGACCATGACGGCGACGGCGCGTCCGGAGTCGTTGGCTGCCTTACGCACATTGGCGTAGACGCCTTCGTGCACGGTGTAGTCGCCGTGGCTCAGGTTCATGCGGCAGACGTCTACGCCGGCGTCGATAATGGCGCGGATCTGTTCGTAGCTGGATGCTGCCGGCCCGAGGGTGGCGACGATTTTCGCGCGTCTCATTCTGGTGGATCTCCGGTTTCCGCGCCGGTCTGGCGCATTGGTGCGTTCGGTTGAGTGGAGAAATGGGCAGCGGAATTCACGTCGTTCGCTCAGATGGCAAACGAATGATCCGTCGGCTTCACCGGGGCGGGCAGTTGAGTCTCGCCTTCGAGAAACCGATCGACGGCTGCCGCAGCAGCGCGCCCTTCGGCGATCGCCCATACGATGAGCGACTGACCTCGGCCTGCATCTCCGGCAACGAAAACACCCTCGTGGCTGGTCTGGTAATCACTATCACGCACGACATTACTCCGGTCGTCGAGCGGTAAGTGCAGCTCATGGGTCAATTCGGTGCTGTCGGGGCCGGTGAAGCCCAGCGCCAGCAACACCAAGTCCGCCGGAATCTCGCGCTCTGTACCGGCTTTGGGAACCCGGCGGCCATCGAGATATTCGGTCTCGGCAACCCGGATCGCCCGGACTTCGCCGGCCTCGTTGGCCAGGAATTCAATCGTCGAGGCCAGGTATTGGCGTGTGCCGCCCTCCTCGTGGGCGCTGGAGACCTCGAACAGGGTGGGCGACATCGGCCAGGGCTGGTGCTCGGGGCGGCTGTCGCCGGGCTGCTTGCCGATGGCGAGGTTGGTCACGGAGGCCGCGAGCTGGCGGTGAGCGGTGCCGATGCAGTCCGCACCGGTGTCGCCGCCGCCGAGGACGACGACGTGCTTGCCCTCCGCGGTGATCTGGTTGTCGACGGTGTCGCCGGCGCCCACCTTGTTCTGCTGCACGAGGTATTCCATCGCGAAGTGCACACCGGGCAGGTCGCGCCCGGGGATCGGCAGGTCGCGGGGCACCATGGCGCCGGTGGCGACGACCACGGCGTCATAGCGGGCGCGCAGGTCGGCCCAGGTGATGTCCACGCCGATGTTCACTCCGGCGCGGAAACGGGTGCCCTCAGCGGTCATCTGCGCGAGGCGCCCGTCGAGGTGCTTCTTCTCCATCTTGAAGTCCGGGATGCCGTAACGCAGCAGGCCGCCGATGCGGTCGTCACGCTCGAAGACGGCCACGGTGTGGCCGGCCCGGGTGAGCTGCTGCGCGGCGGCGAGACCGGCCGGGCCCGAGCCGACGACGGCGATGGTCTTGCCGGTCAGGCGCCCGGGGGGCTGCGGGACGACCCAGCCCTCAGCGAACGCCTGGTCGATGATCGACACCTCGACCTGCTTGATCGTCACCGCGGGCTGGTTGATGCCCAGCACGCAGGCCGATTCGCAGGGCGCGGGGCAGAGCCGGCCGGTGAACTCGGGGAAGTTGTTGGTGGCGTGCAGGCGTTCGATGGCCTGCCGGCCCTCGTCGCGCCAGGTGAGGTCGTTCCACTCGGGGATCAGGTTGCCCAGCGGGCAGCCCTGGTGGCAGAAGGGCACACCGCAGTCCATGCAGCGGCCGGCCTGGCGCTTGAGCACGGCCGAATCGCCGGCCTCATAGACCTCTTTCCAGTCCATCAAGCGGATGGATACCGGACGACGGGCGGGAAGTTCCCGATCCGTGGTCTTCAGGAATCCCTTCGGGTCAGCCATTGGTTACCTCCAAGATGCGGTTCCAGACCACGTCGCCGTCGGGGTCGAGACCCTCGGCGACGGCGCTCTGCCGTGTGGCAAGGACGGCCGCGTAGTCCCGCGGCAGTACCTTGACGAAGTTCTTCAGTGTGGTGGCGCGGTCGGCGAGGAGCCGTGCGGCCAGATCGGAGTCGGTCTGCGCGAGGTGCTGTTCGAGCAGGTCGGTGACGATCTCGATGTCGGCGCTGCCGAGGGGCAGCAGGGACAGTTCGCCGGATTCGAGCGAGTCGCGGTTGACCTGCTCGGTGCGCAGGCCGTAGACGTACGCGGTTCCGCCGGACATGCCGGCGCCGAGGTTCCGGCCGGTGTTGCCCAGGATCACGGCGAGTCCACCGGTCATGTACTCCAGGGCGTGGTCGCCCACGCCCTCCACGACGGCGGTCGCGCCCGAGTTGCGAACCAGGAAGCGTTCACCGACGATGCCGCGGATGAACATGCTGCCCAGGGTGGCGCCGTAGCCGATGACGTTGCCGGCGATCACGTTGTCCTCGGCGGCGAAGACGCTGCCGCGGTCTGGACGAACGATGATCTGCCCGCCGGAAAGACCCTTGCCGACGTAGTCGTTCGAGTCTCCCTCGAGGCGCAGGGTGATCCCGCTGGGCAGGAAGGCCCCGAAGGACTGTCCGGCCGAGCCGGTCAGCGTCACGTCGATCGAGCCTGCGGGCAGGCCGTTCTCGCCGTGCCGGAGGGTGACCTCGTGACCGAGCATGGTGCCGACGGCGCGTTCGGTGTTGCGGATCGGCAGGGCGATCTTCACAGTTCCGCCGTGCTCCCGGCCGTGTTCGAGCACGCTGGCGCTCTGGCGGATGAGTTCGACGTCGAAGTGCTTGTCGAGCTCGTGTTCCTGGGCGCGGCCGGACTGCCGGGGCTCGCCGGCGGAGAAGTCCGGACCCACGAGGATCGGGGCCAGGTTGAGCCCGGACGCCTTCCAGTGGTTCAGGGCGCCGTTGACGTTGAGCAGTTCCTTGCGCCCGGTGGCCTCCTCGAGGCTGCGGAAGCCGAGCTCGGCGAGGTATTCGCGCACCTCCTGCGCGATGAATTCGAAGAAATTCACCACGTAGTCAGCCTTGCCGCTGAAACGCTTGCGCAGCTCGGGGTTCTGGGTGGCGACGCCGACCGGGCAGGTGTCCAGGTGGCAGACGCGCATCATGATGCAGCCTTCCACGATGAGCGGTGCGGTGGCGAACCCGAACTCTTCGGCTCCGAGCAGGGCGCCGATGACGACATCCCGGCCGGTCTTGAGCTGGCCGTCGACCTGCAGCACGACGCGGTCACGCATGCCGTTGAGCATCAGGGTCTGCTGGGTCTCTGCAAGCCCGAGTTCCCAGGGCGTGCCAGCGTGCTTGAGCGAGTTGAGCGGGCTCGCGCCGGTGCCGCCGTCGTGCCCGGAGACCAGGATCACGTCGGAGAGCGCCTTGGCGACGCCGGCCGCGACCGCACCGATACCGGACTGGCTGACCAGCTTGGTGTGGATGCGCGCGGTCGGGTTGGCCCGTTTGAGGTCGAAGATGAGCTGCTTGAGGTCTTCGATCGAGTAGATGTCGTGGTGCGGGGGCGGCGAGATCAGGCCGACACCGGCGGTGGCGTGCCGGGTGCGGGCCACCCACGGGTAAACCTTGGTAGGCGGCAGCTGGCCGCCCTCCCCCGGCTTGGCGCCCTGGGCGAGCTTGATCTGGATGTCGTCGGCGTGCGTGAGGTACATGCTCGTCACGCCGAACCGGCCGGAGGCCACCTGCTTGACGGCGCTGCGACGCTCGGGGTCGAGCAGCCGGTCCAGGTCCTCGCCGCCCTCACCGGTGTTGGACTTGCCGCCCAGCCGGTTCATGGCGATGGCGAGGGTCTCGTGTGCCTCCTGGGAAATGGAGCCGTAGCTCATCGCGCCTGTGGAGAACTTCTTCACGATCGATGCCACGGATTCGACCTCGTCGATGGGCACGGCCTTGCGCTGGCCGACGTTGAAGGTGAACATGCCGCGCAGCGTCATCAGGCTCTCGGCCTGATCGTCGACGAGCTTGGTGTACTCCTTGAAGATGTCGTAGCGGCGGGTGCGCGTCGAGTGCTGCAACCGGAAGATGGTCTCCGGGTTGAACAGGTGCGGCGAACCATCGCGGCGCCACTGGTACTCGCCGCCGGTCGCGAGGCGCTCGTGCACGGTGACGGCAGCATCCTGTGGGTAGGCGCCCGCGTACCGCTCGAGGTTCTCCGCGGCGATCACGTCGATGCCCACACCGCCGAGCTTGCTCGTCGTGCCGGTGAAGTACTGGTCGATGAACTCCTGGCTCAGGCCCACGGCTTCGAAGGTCTGGGCGCCCGCGTAGGACGACACCGTGGAGATACCCATCTTGGACATGATCTTGAGCACGCCCTTGCCGAGCGCCTTGATGACGTTCTTGACGGCCTTCTCGGGCGTGACGGTGGTGATGAAGCCGCTGCGCACGAGGTCCTCGCAGGTCTCCATAGCCAGGTACGGGTTGACGGCGCTGGCGCCGTACCCGATCAGCAGGGCGACGTGGTGCACCTCGCGCACGTCGCCGGCTTCGACGACGATGCCCACCTTGAGGCGGTTCTCGGTGCGGATGAGGTGGTGGTGCACGGCCGCGATCATGAGGAGCGACGGGATGGGCGCCAGGTCCTTCGAGCTGTCCCGGTCGGACAGGACAATGAACAGCGCGCCGGCCTCGATGGCAGCGTCGACCTCGTGGCACATCTCCTCGATGCGGGTGGAGAGGGCGCTGGGGCCGTCGTCGAAGCGGTAGAGACCACGGATCGTCGTGGTGGTGCGGCTTCCGGGCGACGTGTCGATGTGCTGGATCTTGGCCAGCTCGTCGTTGTCGATCACGGGGAAATCGAGCACGACCTGGCGAGCGTGCTCTGGACCGGCAGAGAGCAGGTTGAGCTCCGGGCCGAGGCCGAGCTTCAGGCTCGTGACGACCTCTTCGCGGATCGAGTCCAGGGGCGGGTTGGTGACCTGGGCGAACTGCTGGGTGAAGTAGTCGAAGAGCAGCCGGGGACGCTCGCTGAGCACGGCGATGGGCGTGTCGCTGCCCATGGCGCCGAGCGGCTCAGCGCCGGTCCGTGCCATCGGGGCGAGCAGGATGCGCACCTCTTCTTCGGTGTAACCGAAGGTGCGCTGGCGGCGCACGACGGATGCCGGCGGGTGCACGATGTGCTCCCGGTCTGGCAGGTCCTTGAGGTTGATCCGGCCGGCGTCGAGCCAGGAGCCCCAGGGCTCGCTCGCGGCGAGTTCGCCCTTGATCTCCTCGTCTTCGATGAGGCGGCCGGCCTCGGTGTCGACGAGGAACATCTTGCCGGGCTGCAGCCGGCCCTTCCGCACCACGCGTGCGGGGTCGACGTCGAGGACGCCGATCTCGCTCGCGAGCACGACGAGGCCGTCGTCAGTGATGACGTACCGGCCCGGGCGCAGGCCGTTGCGGTCCAGGGTGGCGCCGACGAGGGTGCCGTCGGTGAAGACGATGGCGGCCGGGCCGTCCCACGGCTCCATGAGCATGGAGTGGTACTCGTAGAAGGCGCGACGGTCCCGGTCGAGGTCGGGCTGGTTCTCCCAGGCCTCGGGGACCATCATCATGACGGCGTGCGGCAGGGACCGGCCGGACAGGCTGAGCAGCTCGACGACCTCGTCGAAGGAGGCGGAGTCGCTGGCTCCCGGGGTCACGATCGGGAAGAGCGGGTTGAGGTCGCCCAGCAGTTCGGATTCGAGCTGGGACTGGCGTGCGCGCATCCAGTTACGGTTGCCCTGCACGGTGTTGATCTCGCCGTTGTGCGCGATCATACGGAACGGCTGGGCCAGCGGCCAGGACGGGAACGTGTTGGTGGAGTACCGGGAGTGCACCAGGGCGAGCTTGGAGGTGAAACGCTCGTCGGAGAGGTCCGGGTAGAACGGTTCGAGCTGCAGCGTGGTGACCATGCCCTTGTAGACGATGGTGCGGCAGGACAGCGACGCGAAGTAGGTCTCGAGTTCCCGTTCGGCGCGCTTCCGCAGCCGGACGGCCTGGCGGTCCAGGTCAATTCCCGACAGCAGCGAGCCGTCCTCGGTTGTGCGCGTGCTGGCCACGTAGAGCTGCTGGATGGCCGGCATGGCCGCCCGCGCCAGGTTGCCGACCTCGTCGGGGCGCACGGGGACCTCGCGCCAGCCGAGGATGGTCAGGCTCTCCTGGCGGGCGATGGCCTCGATGGCGCCCTTGACGGCACTCCGCGCGGTGGGCTCTGTGGGAAGGAAGACGTTGCCGACGGCGTACTGGCCGGCGTCGGGCAGCGCGAACGTCGACACGGCGCGGAAGAAGTCGTCGGGAATCTGGGTGACGATCCCGGCGCCGTCACCGGTGCCGGCGTCGGACCCGACCGCACCACGGTGTTCGAGGTTGCGGAGCGCGTCGAGTGCTCGCGTGATGATGTCGTGCCCGGCCGTACCCCGGAGGGTGGCGACCATGGCGAGACCACAGGCGTCGCGTTCGTCGTGCGGGTTGTAGAGCCCCTGGGCTGGGGGAACACTACTGAACCGCGAGAAGAGAGGTTGCTGCGTCATTAGACCGTCCTCACGAAATGACTGGCAGGTGGGGACGCCGTTGGCCCGCTGGAAGAGGAGATACCGGCCGCCCGGTATGTGGGGCGAAAAACCGTGGACCGGGTGGGATGACCGCGGTTAGGGGCGTGAGTCGGTGGTGCTTGTGGCGTCGACCTCGCGTGATTCAACGGGTTCAGCAGCCTCATTGCCGTGATCCTCGATGTCGGAATCGGATTCACCAGATTCTACCTCAGGGTTCACCGGCTTCCACTCGCGGCCGGGCCGGTAGGGGCTGAGCTCGGTTCCGGTGTGCCGGCGGCTCTGCACCAGGATGATGGCCAGGCCGATCACGATGGCGAACAGCGCGGCCCACACATTGGTGCGGAGGCCGAAGAAGATCTCGCTGGGGTCGACCCGGATCGACTCGAAGACGCTGCGGCCGACGCCGTACCAGATCAGGTAGACGCCGAAGGCGCTCCCCCAGCGCAGACGGAAACGACGTTCGAGGATGAGGATCACGGCGACGCCGACCAGGTTCCAGACGATCTCGTACAGGAAGGTCGGGTGGAACAGCGTGCCGGCGGGCAGGCCGACCGGGTAGGCCGCGTTGCTGGGATCGATCTCAAGGCCCCAGGGCAGCGTGGTCGGCAGACCGAAGAGCTCGTGGTTGAACCAGTTGCCGAGGCGTCCCATGGCCTGCGCGAGCAGCATTCCAGGGGCCAGGGCGTCGGCGAAGGACCAGAACCGGATGCCTGAGCGGCGGCAGCCGATGTAGGCTCCGACCGCTCCACCGAGCAGGGCGCCGAAGATGGCGATGCCGCCCTTCCAGACCGCGAAGACGTCCCAGAGGTTCGCCCCGTCGTAGAAGTAGTCATTGGGGTGCGTGAGGACGTGGAAGATGCGTGCTCCCACGATGCCGAGCGGAACGGCCCAGAGGATGATGTCGAGGACCACGCCCGGCTCGCCGCCGCGCTTGGTCAGCCGTCGGCTGGTCAACGCGGTGGCTGCGAAGATGCCGATCAGGATACAGATCGCATAGGCGTGGATGCGGAGCGGCCCCAGGTCGAAGTAGCTCCACTCGGGGCTCGGAATGCTCAAGGGCATAGACACGACAACAACCTTTCATCGTGACCCATCGGTCACTGGGAGCCGGTCGGATGACCGCCTCGGACAATTTACCCTAGAACGCCGCGCTCGATGATCGTGAGGCGATCCGCGTGCGGCGGAGAGTGGGGAACGGGTTAGACGGCGGCCCGGATGTCGCGGGCGCCGGCGGCGAGTTCGGCGGCGAGGGTCGCGACGGCGGCCACGCCTCCGTCGGAGAGCGCCTTGACGAGGGCGGAGCCGACAATGGCGCCATCCGCGTACTGCAGCACCTCGCGCACCTGGGCGGGCGTGGAAATGCCCAGGCCCACGCACGCGCTGGTCGAGCCGGCCTCGCGCAGGCGGGAGACGAGCACGCGCGCGGCCGAGTCCACGTCGGAGCGGGCGCCGGTGATGCCCATGGTGGATACCGCGTAGACGAAGCCGCGGCTGCGGGTGACGGCCTGCACGAGGCGTTCGTCGGAGGACGACGGCGCGGCGAGGAACACCCGGTCGAGGCCGGCCCGCTCGCTGGCGTCGAGCCAGGCCTGCGCGTCGTCGGGGATGAGGTCGGGTGTGATCAGCCCGGCTCCCCCTGCGGCGGCCAGGTCGTCGGCGAACCGGTCGACGCCGTACTGCAGCACGGGGTTCCAGTAGGTCATGATGAGCACGGGGGTGTCCACCTGCGCGGTGATCGCGGCGACGGCCTCGAAGCCGTGCCGCAGGCGGAAGCCGTTGGCCAGCGCCTGTTGCGTGGCAGCCTGGATGACCGGGCCGTCCATGACGGGGTCGGAATACGGCAGGCCGAGTTCGAGGATATCCACGCCGTTCGAGGCGATCGCGACGGCAGCGTCGATGCTTTCCGTGAGGGTGGGGAAACCGACCGGGAGGTACCCGATCAGTGCGCCCCCACCGGCTGCGCGCCGCGCGGCGATGGCGGCCTCAACAGTGCTCGTGCTGGTGCCGGTGCTGCCGGTGCGGATGGGAGAGGTCGTCACAGTTGCTGCGCTCCAGCGTCGAGGAGGTCGAAGTACCGACCAGCGGTTTCCATGTCCTTGTCGCCGCGGCCGCTGAGGTTGACCAGGATGATCGAGTCGGGTCCGAGCTGCTTGCCCAGTTCGAGTGTTCCGGCGAGGGCGTGCGCGGACTCGATGGCGGGGATGATGCCTTCGGTGCGGCTGAGCAGTCGGAGCGCGTCCATCGCTTCGGCGTCCGTCACCGGCAGGTACGTGGCCCGGCCGATGCTGGCCAACCAGGCGTGCTCGGGCCCGACGCCCGGGTAGTCCAGTCCAGCCGAGATCGAGTGGGACTCGACGGTCTGGCCGTCTTCGTCCTGCAGCATCATGCTTCGGGCGCCGTGCAGGATGCCCGGGCGACCCTTGGTGAGGGTCGCGGCGTGGCGCAGCCCGGAGATTCCCTCCCCTCCCGCTTCGTAGCCGTACAGGGCAACACCGGGATCGTCGAGGAAGGCGTGGAAGATGCCCATGGCGTTGGAGCCGCCGCCGACGCAGGCGGTGACGGCGTCGGGCAGCCGGCCGGTGAGGTCGAGGACCTGCTGGCGGGCCTCCTCGCCGATGATCTTCTGGAAGTCGCGCACCATGGCCGGGAACGGGTGCGGGCCGGCGACGGTGCCGAACACGTAGTTGGTGGTCTCCACGTTGGTGACCCAGTCGCGCATGGCGTCGTTGATCGCGTCCTTGAGGGTGCGGGAACCGGTCTTCACCGAGACGACCTCGGCCCCGAGCAGCCGCATCCGGGCGACGTTGAGCGCCTGGCGTTCGGTGTCGACCTCGCCCATGTACACGACGCAATCCAGGCCGAACAGGGCGGCGGCCGTGGCCGTGGCCACGCCGTGCTGGCCGGCCCCGGTCTCGGCGATGACGCGCTTCTTCCCGATGCGCTTGGTGAGCAGAACCTGGCCGAGCACATTGTTGAGCTTGTGCGAACCGGTGTGGTTGAGGTCCTCGCGCTTGAGGATGATGCGGGCGCCTCCGCCGTGTTCCGCGAAGCGCGGAACCTCGGTGATGAGGGACGGACGGCCGGTGTAGCTGCGGTGCAGCTCGGCGAGCTCAGCGGCGAAGGCCGGGTCGGCCTTGGCCAGGGCATACTCGGCCGAGAGCTCGTCGAGCGCGGCAACCAGGGATTCGGGCACGAACCGGCCACCGAAGTCGCCGAAGTAGGGCCCGGCCTGGGCGCGGAGGGATTCTGTTTCGAGGGACATTCAGACCGCCAAGAATTCGCTGAGGGTGAGGATCGGATCGCGCGTCACAAGGGCTTCGCCGACGAGGACGACGTCGGCTCCTGCGGCGCGGTAGTGGGCGACGTCGGCCGCAGTCTTCACCGCGGACTCCGCCACCCGGATGACGCCGGCCGGGATGCGGTCGGCGAGGCTGGCGAACAGGTTCTGGTCGAGCTCGAAGGTGCTCAGGTTCCGCGCGTTCACGCCCACCAGGTTGGCGCCCACATCGAGGGCCCGGTCGACCTCGTCCGCGCTGTGCGTCTCCACGAGCGGGGTCATGCCCAGTTCGAGGACGAGGGAGTGCAGCGACGTCAGCGTGGCCTGGTCGAGCGCGGCCACGATGAGCAGCACCAGGTCGGCCCCGGCCGCCCGGGCCTCGAGCACCTGGTACGCGTTGCCGATGAAGTCCTTGCGCAGCACCGGGAGCGCCACGGCAGACCTGACCTGCTCGAGGTCGTCCAGGGAACCGAGGAACTTGCGCCCCTCGGTGAGCACGCTGATGGCGCTCGCGCCACCGAACTCGTAGGACACGGCCAGTGCGGCCGGGTCGCTGATCTCGGCGAGGGCTCCGCGGGACGGGCTGGCGCGTTTGACCTCGGCGATGATCTTCACCCGGTCGGCCGGTGCGAGAGCGTGCAGCGCGTCGAGGGCGGCAGCCTGGGCGAGGGCGTCGGCCTCGACAGCCGTGAATGGCTTGTCGATGCGGCGCGTCTCGGCGTCAGCCAGCGAGCCGGCGAGCAGTTCTGCGAGGAGGTCGCTGCTCACGTAGTCAGTGACTTCCGTCGACCGACGCAGCGCCGTAGCCGGCCTTGGCCATGACCCAGCCGGCGACCAGGCCGAGCAGGAGCAGGGCGGCGGAGGCCCAGACGAGCCAGGCGACCTCGAAGAAGAAGGCGACGGTGCCGATGCTGAAAGCGATCAGCATGATCGTGACTGCGGTCCAGGCCGCGGTCGAGTGGCCGTGGCCGGGGTCTGCCGACTCGAAGCTCATGGTTCTCCTAAGGTCAAGGGGCGTACAGGTCAATTCTAGCTTGCCGGTGCGGTGCGGCTTGCCGGTGCGCTCTAGCGTTCCGGCGCGGTGGGGTCGTCCCCGCGGGTCAGGCCGTCCCAGTCGTCCACGGCGTCGCGCGGCCGGGTCTGGCCGCCCGGTGTCCCTGACGTCGTACCGGGCAGGGTGTCCCCCGCCGCACCGCCGGCCGGTGCGAACCGGGTGGTCTCGTACCGCTTGGTCGGGCCGGGCCACCGCCGGGCGGTGACGCAGACGGCCAGGCCGATGATCAGCATGGAGACGCCCGCCGCCAGGGCGAGGTAGGGCCATCCGGTGAGCTGCGCCTGGCTGACTCCGGCCCGGGTGGATTCGGACCCGGCGATGCCGGTGGCGGCCGTGACGGCGGCGGAGCCCGCTCCGACCGGGTCGGCGATGGCCAGCCCGGCGGAGAGGATCACGCTGACACCGAGGAGCATCTCCAGGAGGCCCAGGATGATGCGGATCACCGGTCCGGCGATGGTGAGCGCCCCGGCCAGGGCCAGGCCGGCCAGAGCCAGGGCGGTGAGCCCGGGGGCGGCGATTGCGCCGGTGACCTCGAGGGCCTGGGCGCTCGCTCCGTCCAGCGTGACCTGCAGGGTCGCCCAGGTCTGGGTCCAGGCGAGCAGGGCGAGAGCGCTGGCGGCGATCACGGCCAGGATCAGCAGCGGCTTGTAGCGCCGGGTGGACTGCTTGCGCGCGGGTGACACCGGCGCGCCGGTCACGTCGTCGGAGGACATTCAGGACACCCGGGTCATGGCGTTGGCCACGGCGACGGCCCGCAACGGGGCGGCCGCCTTGTTCTGGGATTCCTGGTACTCAGAGGCCGGGTCGGAGTCGGCCACCAGGCCGCCGCCTGCCTGCACGTGAGCAACGCCGTTCATGATCGTCGCGGTGCGGATGGCGATCGCCAGGTCAGCGTCCCCGGCGAAGCCGAAGTAGCCCACGACCCCGCCGTACACACCGCGCTGGGCGGGCTCCAGGGAGTCGATGATCTCGAGGGCGCGCGGCTTGGGGGCGCCGGAGAGCGTCCCGGCCGGGAACGTGGCACGGAACACGTCGATGGGGCTCATCTCGGGAAGCAAATCCCCCTCGACGGAGGACACCAGGTGCATGATGTGGCTGAAGCGTTCGATGCGCATGAACTCGGTGACCTCGACCGAACCGGCGCGGCAGACCTTGAGCAGGTCGTTGCGGGCGAGGTCGACGAGCATGAGGTGCTCCGCGCGTTCCTTGGGGTCGCCGGCGAGTTCGGTCTCGAAGTCGGCATCCGCCTCGGGGGTCGCGCCGCGCGGCTTCGACCCGGCGATCGGGTGCGTGAACACCCGGGTGTCGGCGACCTTCACGAGCGCCTCCGGCGAGGAGCCGACGATCCAGTACGGCTCGGCCGTCGTGGACTCGAGGCTGAGCAGGTACATGTAGGGGCTCGGGTTGAGGCTGCGGAGCACCCGGTAGACGTCGATCGGGTCGGCGGTGCACTCCTGGTCGAAACGCTGGGAGATGACCACCTGGAAGATGTCGCCGTCGACGATGTGCTGTTTGGACGTGTCGACGGCGGCGAGGAAGTCGGCGCGTTCGGTGCGGTAGACCGGGTCGGCAGGAGTGGCGAGGTCGACCTCGGAGACGAAGGCTTCCGCAGGCTGGGTGAGCCGGGCCTGCAGGGCGTCCAGGCGGGCCTGGGCGGCGCCCCACAGCACATCAGTGGGGTCGACGCCGTCGTTGAGCACGTTGGCGATGAGCTGGACGGTGCCGTATTTGTGGTCGATCACGACGAGGTCGGCGACGAAGCTGAACGCCTGGCCCGGCACGTCGTAGTCCGCCGGGGGTCGGTTCGGCAGACGCTCGATCTGGCGGATGGCCTCCCAGCCGATGAACCCGACGAGTCCGCCGGTCAGCGGCGGGTGCTCGGCCAGGCGCGGGGTCTGCCAGCGCTCGTACAGGTAGCCGAGGGCCGCAAGCGGGGCCAGGTCGGTGGCACCGCCGAAGGCCCGCTCGGCGGAGATGCCGTAGTCGAGCCAGGCCGTGTCGTCGCCGGTCTGGGTGAGCACGCCGAACGAGGAGACTCCGACGAAGGAGAAGCGCGACCAGATTCCGCCCTGTTCGGCGGACTCCAGCAGGAAGCTGCCGGCGGTGCCGTGGGCGAGCTTGCGGTAGATGCCGACGGGTGTCTCGCCGTCGGCGAAGAGCTCGCGGATGACCGGGATCACCCGGTGGGCGCCGAGGAGCTCGGTGAAGGCCTCGTGCGTGGTCGAGCCTGCGCTCATCGTTCGTCCTCCGGGATCAGGCCGGCCACGTCGATGTCGCGTCCGTCGAAGCAGGTGCGGGTGCCGGTGTGGCAGGCGGCGCCGATCTGCTCGACCTGCACGACGAGAGTGTCGGCGTCACAGTCGAGGGCGGCGGAGCGCACGAACTGGGCGTGGCCGGAGGTGTCGCCCTTGCGCCAGTATTCCTGGCGGCTGCGCGACCAGAAGGTCACGCGTCCCTCGGTGAGGGTGCGGCGGAGGGCCTCCCGGTCCATCCAGCCGAGCATGAGCACCTCGCGGGTGTCCCACTGCTGGATGACGGCGGGCAGCAGCCCGTCGGGCGAGAAGAGTGCGGAGTCCAGAGCGGCGTCGACGTTCATCGGCGCACCACCATTCCGGCGGCAGCAAGCTCTCGCTTGACGTCGCCAATCGTCAGGTCTCCGCTGTGGAAGACGGAGGCGGCCAGTACGGCGTCCGCGCCGGCCGTGATCGCGGGTGGGAAGTGCTCGACCAGGCCAGCGCCGCCGGAGGCGATCACGGGCACCGAGCTGAGTTCGCGCATGATCGTGATGAGCTCGAGGTCGAAGCCGGCCTTGGTCCCGTCGGCGTCGATGCTGTTCACGAGAAGCTCGCCCGCACCCAGTTCGATGGCCTGCGTGGCCCACGCGAGCGCGTCCAGGTCTGTCTCGGTGCGGCCGCCGTGGGTGGTGACGACGAAGCCGGATGCGGTGCGCCCGCTGCGCTTGACGTCGAGCGAGAGCACGAGCACCTGGGCGCCGTACCGGTCGGCGATCTCGGAGATCAACGCCGGCCGG
>Ga0247808_10000376_pt1 | contig 22100 bp, 27 predicted proteins | sample UWRJL089202R1_FD_179914 | JGI IMG/M metagenome (GOLD analysis project Ga0247808, IMG submission 179914) | Plant litter microbial communities from Arlington Agricultural Research Station in Wisconsin, United States - UWRJ-L089-202R-1 | ecosystem: Environmental > Terrestrial > Plant litter >... | reverse complement strand
GGCCAGCCCCTGGCCCAGTGGACCGGTCGTCGTCTCAACGCCGGGCATGTGGCCATACTCAGGGTGGCCGGCGGTCCTGGAGCCCCACTGCCGGAAGTTGGACAGTTCTTCCTTCGTCGCCGCCTTGTAGCCCGTCAGGTGCAACAGGGCGTAGATCAGCATCGAGCCGTGACCCGCCGACAGGATGAACCGGTCGCGGTCAGCCCAGTCGGGGCGGCTGGCGTCGAACTTCAGAAACTTCGAAAACAGCACCGTCGCCACGTCAGCCATGCCCATCGGCATGCCGGGGTGGCCCGACTTTGCTTTCTCCACGCCGTCCATGGCGAGTACGCGAATGGCGTCGGCCATCTGTTTGGGGGACGCTTTTGCGGCGGATTTGCTGTCGGTCACGGCGGACCTTTCGTCGAGGGGCTTGGAAAAACGGAGGCGCGCCGCTTTACCCCGACGCGCGGGCGGGTTCTATACGGATTCTGGAGGATGCGACCGATGGCCGACGCCACGACCGCCGCGAAAGACCGTATCGACCGGGCGCTGGCGACCCTTGAACGCAAGGTTCTGGAGCTGAAGGCCCGACCGGCGACCGCACCCGCGATCGCCGACGACGACCTGTTCGCGCCTGCGCCGTCGCATGCGAAGGCCGAGGCGCGGGTCGCCGAGCTGGAGGCTGCGGGCCGAGAGGCGTCCGAAGCCCTGGCGCGCGCCACCGATCAGATCCGCCGGCTGCTGGCAGAACCCGAAGCAACATCGCCGGCCGACGCCTTGGACGAGGCCGACTGATGGCGACGGTGACGGTGGACATCAACGGCCGTCCCTACGCCGTCGGTTGCGCCGACGGTCAGGAAGAACGTGTCCGCATCCTGGCCCGCCAGTTCGACAACCATGTGCGCTCGGTAGCCGGCGATGTCGGCCATGTCGGGGATCTTCGGCTGTTCCTGATGGCCGCCCTGATGCTGGCCGATGAATTGCATGAGGCCCGGCTGGCGATCGAGACCGGCGCCCCGGCGCCCGCCGGCGCCGGCGCGGGCCCTGCCTCCGACACCGGCGTCGCCGAAGCCTTGAACGCCGCCGCCGCCCGCATTGAAAAGATCGCCAACGCTCTTTGAGCGTCTGACTTGTGACGGCGGCGACAAGCGCCTATCTTCTCCCACGGCGGGCCTTGCTGCGGCTCTCGTCGAAGGCAACACATCCTCGCGGCCTTAATTCACTCGAAGGGAGCTGTCCCTGTCTGGGTCCGTGGACCCGGGTATATGGCGCCCACCTGGCTACCCAGGCTCGAGAGGATCAAACCGTCCTTCACGGCTCTTGCGGCGCCGCCAACCCTTTCTTTCAGAGCGCTACCGCTCACGACGCGGTCGCTCGCTGCTTGAGCGCGAGCGTCATGATCATCGATAAACGCGAGCTGCGGGTGTCGATGCGCGGGCTGCGCAAACGCTTGTCGGAAGCAGCGCCCGACGCCGCCAGCCGCGCCGCAACCTTTATCGACGCTCTTCCGTCCGCTTCGCTGGTCGCCGTCTATCGCGCGGTCGGGGCCGAGTTCGATCCCGAGCCTCTGGCCCACGGTCTGATCGTGACCGGGCGAGCGCTTTGCCTGCCGGTCGCCCTCGAACGCGACGCCCCCCTGATCTTTCGCCGCTGGGCGCCGGGCGATCCGCTGGAGATCGACGTCGCCGGCTGTCCCGCGCCCCTGCCGCTGGCGGAGGTCGTTATTCCTGATCTGATCGTTACCCCGCTCCTGGCCTTCGATGATGCAGGCGGACGGCTGGGGCAGGGCGGCGGCTTCTATGATCGCACCTTCGCTGCCGTGCCCGACGCCGTTCGGGTCGGCCTGGCCTATGAAGGGCAGCGCGTCGATGACCTGCCCATGCAGCGCCACGACGTCCGCCTGCATGGCGTTCTGACCGAGGTCGGCTATACCCCGGCGCGAAAGGTCTAACTCCTCATGCGTCTTGCCTTCTTCGGCGACGTGATCGGCAAGTCCGGTCGCGATGGCCTGTCCGATCACCTGCCCGGTCTCAAGCGGGACCTGAAGCTCGATTTCGTCGTTGTGAACGCCGAGAACGCGGCTGGCGGTTTCGGCATCACCGAGAATACGGCGCGCGAGCTGTTCATGGCCGGCGCCGACTGCCTGACCCTGGGCAACCACAGCTGGGATCAGCGCGAGGCCCTGACCTATATCGTGCGCGAGCCGCGCCTGATCCGGCCGGCCAACTATCCCCGATTGATGGATGCGCCCGGCGCCGGCGCAAACCTGTTCGAGACCCACAGTGGCCGCACCGTGCTGGTGATGAACGTGCTGGGCCGGATCCATATGGACCCGAACGACGATCCGTTCAGCGCCGTGGACCGCGAGCTGAACGCCGCCCCGCTGGGCGCCGTGGCCGACGCGGTGATCGTCGACATGCACGCCGAGGCGACCTCGGAGAAGATGGCCATGGGGCACTTCTGCGACGGCCGCGCCAGCCTGGTCGTCGGCACCCACACCCACGTCCCCACGGCCGACTGCCAGATACTGCCCGGCGGCACGGCCTATCAGACCGACGCCGGCGGTTGCTGCGATTACGACAGCGTCATCGGCAACGAGAAGGAAGAGCCGCTGCGGCGCTTCACGACCCGCATCTCCGGCGGCCGCTACCTGCCCGCCCACGGTCCGGCGACGATCTGCGGCGTGTATGTCGAGACCGACGACAAGACCGGCCTGGCGATCCGGGTCGAGCCCATTCGCGCCGGCGGCCGTTTGAGTCAGGCGATCCCGGTCGTCTGATTTCCTAAATAATTACAAGGGTGAACCTGTCAAAACTTAATCCGGCAGGGTGCATCCGTTCCGCCAGCCGGCCTCCTCTGACTTCATAGGAACGGGGAAGAACATCATGATGAAGCTGCTTGCCGCCATCGCGGCCCTGGCTCTGGCGCCGGTCGCCGCCGCCGCCGCCGCCCAGGCGCCGGAACCGCCCAGGCCCATTCAGGTGATGGTGCTGGGCGTCTATCACATGGACAATCCGGGCCGGGATGTGAACAACGCCCGGATCGACCCGGTCACGACGCCCGAGAAACAGACCCAGATGGTCGAAGCGGTCGAGGCCCTGGCGCGTTTCGAGCCGACCGCCATCGCGATCGAACGGGTCGCCCCGGATCCCTCGACCATGCTGGATGCCGGCTGGCCGCAGTATGATCCCGCGACCCTGACCACCAACGCCGATGAGCGCGTCCAGCTGGGCTATCGCCTCGCCTCCCTTACCCATGTCGACCGGGTCTATGCGGTGGACGAGAAGGATCGCGAGGGTCAGCCCAGCTACTTCCCCTATGGCGATCTCGTGAGCTGGGCGGACGCCAACGGGAAGAAGGATGTCCTTCAGGGCATGAACGCGGAGGTCCAGGCCTACCTCCACGAACGTGAAGTCGAGCAACGCTCCCGTTCGGTCCAGCAGATCCTGGCGGCGATGAACACGGAACAGATGGCGCAGTGGAACGGGTCCCACTACTACCGCTTCCTTCAGTTCGGCGGCGGAGACGTCCTGCCGGGCGCGGAGCTGAACGGCCGCTGGTACACCCGCAACGCCATGATCTTCGCCAAGTTGATGCAGGTGGCGAAGCCCGGCGACCGGATCGTGCTGATGTTCGGCGCCGGCCATGCCTACTGGCTCAGGCATTTCGTGCAGACGACGCCCGGCTTCGAACTGATCGAACCGACGGCCTATCTTTCCGCCGACTAACGCCTCGCGCGCAGCCGCAACCGCATGGGTTCGCGGCTGCGCAGGGTGATCTGGTGGACGGGGCGGGGCTCGACCGTGGTCAGGGCCTCGACCTCAGCCGAACGCAGGATGGCGGCCAGGGCGATCATCGCCTCCTGCATGGCGAAGGCCGCGCCGATACAGACGCGTGGGCCGGCGCTGAAGGGCAGATAGGCGTACCGGTCGATGCTCTTGCGGTTCTCGGGCAGGAAGCGCTCGGGCCGGAAGGCGTCGGGGTCCTCCCACAGAAGCGCATGCCGCTGCAGGATCCAGGGCGAGATGATCACCGTGGCGCCTGCCTCGATCCGCTGGCCGCCGATCTCGTCTGCAGCCAGCGCCTTGCGGGCCATGGTGGGGGCGGGCGGAAACAGCCGCATCGTCTCTTCCAGCACCGCGCGGGTCCAGGGCAGGTCGTCGGCCCAGTTCGGCTTGCCGACGTCGAACACGTCCGCCTCTGCCTGAAGCCGGGCCAGAACCTCAGGCTGGCGCGACAGCAGGTGCAGGGTCCAGCCCAGCGCTCGCGCCGTCGTCTCGTGCCCGGCCAGGATGAAGGTCAGGATGTTGGACGCAACCTCTTCGTCACTCAGGGCGTCGCCGTGCTCGTCACGCGCGACCAGCAGAGCGCTCAGCAGATCGGACGGGACGGCCTCTCCGGCCTCGATCCGTGCCCGTCGCGCCTCCACTATAGCCGTCACCCTTTGTTCGAAGAAGCGGGCCGAGCGGAAGCTGGTCAGCCGTCCCAGCCGCGGGGCCCAGTCAGGTGCGCCCAGCACGTCCAGCGGATCGATCCGCGCGCCATTGGCCAGGAACTGGTTCAGCGCCCGCTCGAACCCGCGCGCCTCGCCGCCCAGTTCGTCGGAGAACATGGTGGCCGACAGGATGTCGAAGGTCAGGCCCGACATCTCGCTGTCGATATCCAGCACCCGACCGCGCGCAGCCAGCGACCAGGCCTCGACCCGCGCGAAACTGACCTCGGCCATCCGGCCATTCAGCGTGGCCATTTTCGCGGGCGTGAACAGTGGAGCCAGTATGCGTCGCACCCGCCGCCAGGCGTCACCCTCGGTCAGCAGCAGGCCTCGCGCCAGCATCGGCCCCAGCACGCGGCGCTGAAGTTCGCCCTTTTCGTAGTTGGCGGCGTTTTCGGTCAGGACGTGCCGCACACCCTGGGGATGGCTGACCACCAGCACTTCGCCCAGCGGACCTCGCCCATAAAGTTGCGGCTCATTGAAATGCCGCTCCGACCACATTAGCAGCGGGTCGCGCCAGCTGATCCAGAGGAAGGGCAGCAGCCCAAGCGGCTTCGAGCGCCGGGGCGGCGTCCACGGGCGAAAGGTCTGTAATCCATCGGCCATGAGCGCAGGCTACGCCCGGATGATGACCCCGAAAAGACGGTGCGGCGACGTGCCTCTCAGCCCTCGATCCAGTTCGGCATCCAGCCTTCGTGCCATTCGCGCAAGTGGTCCATCGGGATGCTGAACAGCTCCGCGCCGTTGTGGCCCGAGGCGAAAGCGGTTCCGCGCGCGTGGCCCACGACAGAGGCATGCAGGCCAGCCTCACGTGCAGCTGCGATCACGGCGTCCGCGTCCGGCACGGCGACCAGATAGCGGGCCTGATCCTCGCCGAACAGGAAGATGTGCGCGTGGGTTGCGCTGGACGCATCCAGCGTTACTCCGACGTCCGACGCCAGCGCCAGATCCGCCGCTGCGCCGATCAGGCCGCCATCCGACAGATCGTGGACGACCGTCAGGGCGCCGGCCTCGATCTGGCCGCGCACGAAATCGCCGGTCCGGCGCTCCAGTTTCAGGTCGACGGCCGGCGGAGCGCCGTCCTCGCGGCCCAGAACCTCGCGCAGATAGATGGACGCGCCCAGTTCGCCGTGGGTCTCGCCGATCAGGACCAGGGCGTCGCCCTCGGCCATCCCCGCGAAACCGGTGACGACGTCATAGTTGGTCAGCAGGCCGACGGCCCCAACCGTCGGGGTCGGCGGAATGGCCGTGCCGTTGGTCTCGTTGTACAGCGACACGTTGCCGCTCACGACCGGGAAGTCCAGTTCGCGGCAGGCCTCGGCCATGCCGTCGATGGCGCGAACGATCTGGCCCATGATCTCGGGCCGCTGGGGATTGCCGAAGTTCAGGTTGTCGGTGATGGCGATGGGCAATGAACCGACGGCCGTCAGGTTGCGCCACGCCTCGGCGACGCACTGCTTGCCGCCCTCGTAGGGATCGTTCTGGACATAACGCGGGGTGCAGTCCGAGGTGACCGCCAGACCCTTGTCCGTGCCGTGCACGCGCACCACGCCCGCATCGGCGCCGGTGGACGAGTCCTGCAGCGTGTCGGCCATGACGTGGCGGTCGTACTGCTCCCAGATCCAGCGCTTGGACGCCATGTCGGGACAGGCCAGCACCTTCATTACCGCGTCCGCCCAGTTGGTCGGCGCCGGCACCTCGGCGGGTGCGAGGCGCGGATGCAGCGTCGGCTGGACCCATGGGCGGTCATACAGGGGCGCGTCGTCGAACAGCGGCGCCAGCGGCACGTCGCAAACGACCTCGCCGTGGTGGTTCAGGATCAGACGGCCGGTCTCGGTCGTCATGCCGATGACGGCGGCGTCCAGACCCCATTTCTCGAAGATGCGATAGCCATCCTGCTCGCGGCCGGGCTTCAGCACCGCCAGCATCCGCTCCTGGCTTTCCGACAGCATCATCTCATAGGCGGACATGCCCTCTTCGCGCTGGGGCACGGCGTCCATGTTCAGCTCGATGCCGACGCCGCCCTTGCCGGCCATCTCGACCGACGAGGAAGTCAGACCCGCTGCCCCCATGTCCTGGATCGCTGCCACGGCGCCCGAGGCCATCAGCTCCAGCGTGGCCTCGATCAGCAGCTTCTCGGCGAAGGGATCGCCGACCTGAACCGTGGGGCGCTTGGATTCCGACTCATCGTCGAACTCGGTCGAGGACATGGTCGCGCCGTGGATGCCGTCGCGGCCGGTCTTGGACCCAAAATAGACCACCGACATGTTCGGTCCCGGCGCGGCCGAATAGAAGATGCTGTCGGCCTTGGCCAAGCCCACGCACATGGCGTTGACAAGGATGTTGCCGTTGTAGCCGGCGTGGAAGTTCGTCTCTCCCGCAACCGTCGGAACGCCGACGCAGTTGCCGTAGCCGCCGATGCCCGACACCACGCCCTTGACCAGACGCTTCGTCTTCTCATGCGACGGATCGCCGAAGCGCAGGGCGTTCAGCAGGGCTACGGGCCGCGCCCCCATGGTGAAGACGTCGCGCATGATGCCGCCCACACCCGTCGCCGCCCCCTGATAGGGTTCGATGTAGGAGGGGTGGTTGTGGCTCTCCATCTTGAAGATACAGGCATCGCCATCGTCGATATCGATGACGCCCGCGTTCTCCCCCGGCCCGCAGATCACGCGCGGTCCGGTCGTCGGGAACTTGCCCAGATGGATCTTCGACGACTTGTAGGAACAGTGCTCGGACCACATCACTGAGAAGACGCCCAGCTCCAGTTGGTTCGGCTCGCGGCCCAGGCGGTCCAGCACGACTTGGTATTCGGCCGGCGCCAGTCCGTATTCGACCGCCAGATCGGCCATCGAAGGGGTCGCTTTGGAGGCGGTCGCGGTCATGGGAGAAGGCTCTAGGCTGGAGGCGTGCGTCGGATTCGGGCCATCCATACAGCCGTCGTCGCCGCAACGACATAGGCGCAGACCTCGAGAGTCTCCTCCAGCCACTCCATGATGTCGTGAAGATGGCTTCCGGGGATGGCTTCCCCGGCGATACGCTCTGCGACGGAACCCAGCAGGACGATGCCGGCCGCCGTGCCCAGCGGAACCCAGACAGCCCGGATGCTGGCGAAATGCGCACGCGGGCCCCAGCGGCGGCCGCGCCAGGACAGGAAGACGATCATCGCCAGGCACAGGATGGCCCAATGGATCCGCGAGGCGTGGCCGGCCAGATAGAACAGCAGGTCATTGCCGATCGGCGTCTCGAACTCACGCAGCCCCATCAGGCCGAAGATCAGGCTCAGGCCCGCCAGAACGGGCGTGCCCGGGCCCTTTCCAACGATCGCCGTGGCCATGAAGACGAGAGCCGCGATGATCAGCAGGGCGATCTCGATGTTTTCCTGTGGTCCGTTCTCGATGGCCGACGCTTCGAAGCCGAGCCCCGCCGCTCCGCCGATGGAAAAGGCGAAGCAGACGGCGACCGCCACCCCCAGCCAGATCAGGAACAACCGGTCGGGCAGGAGCCGCACGAGGAATGACGTCATCCCTGATCGATACGCCTACAAATCGAATGTCGCAAATCGGCCGCATTTGAAATCGGCCCCGGCCGGAACCGCTGTCCTGGCCAGCGATTGGAAAGCACACCCACAGGAGCTCCCCCATGACCGACATCCCGATTGATCCCGCTGCTACGCCAGACGATCCTGACGCGGCCGAGATCGCCGCCGATGACGCCGGCGCTTCCGCCGCCGCCGAACGCGCCGGCAAGCTCGCTGACGAAGAGGGCGAGGACGGTGACGGCGTCTAGGGCCGTTCAACCCGGCGTCGTTCCGACAGAATGATCAGGACGGCGCCGACCAGAACCGCCAACGCCGCGATCAGGGCAGTGAACGCCAGCGTCCCGTTGCGCGACTGCTCCGCCGCGAACACCCCGATCAGCCCCCACACGATCGGCAGGAAATAGGCCAGCACCCGCAGCCGCCATGTGACCAGAAGCGCGACCGCAGCCACGGTCACGACCGCCACGCTCGCCCACGCCGTTGGCGACAGGGCTGTCGGCAGATCGCCGTTGCCGGTCGCCACTGTGATCAGGTTCACCGGCGCGGCGATGGTCAGCCATCCAGCCAGCAGGGCCAGCGGCCATATCGTCAGCCAGCGATCCCGATCCGCCTTGCCCAGCCCCCGGATCCGCCCTGCGTTGGCCAGAAGCGAAACCAGCAGCACGGCCAGCGATCCGAAGATCAGCACGATCGTCGCCACTTCCCAATCGAACGCGGCCGCCACGATCCACACGCCGATGCCGACGAAGGCGGCGGCCGACGGCCAGCCGAGGGCGTTGATCAGGTCGCTCTCGCCTGTTTGCGGCAAGACCTGCCGCACGGCATAGGCCAATAATCCCAAGTAGATCACGCCCCAGATCGAGAAGGCCCAGCCGACGACCTTCAGGGTCGCGTCGCTATCGGCGGCGAAATCGGCCGCGCTCTGGCCCCAGCCCAGCGCCATCTGCCCATAGGCCACGACGATTGCGAACAGGACGGCCCCCAGCACGATCATACGCCGGGTGCGTTGCGCCGGCGTGGCGCGCAGGATGGATGACATGGTCGGTACCTCGATCTCGTTCGCGCCTTTTACGCGTGGGAACGGCGAAGGTTCAGCGGCGCACTTTTCGGAACTGTCGCGACGCGGGGTGGTTGAAGGGCATCATCTCCATTCAAGGACGCTCCCCATGACCGACCCGACCAAGACTCCCGAGGAATCGCCCCACTTCGACACCAGCGACGTCGAGGCCAATCGCGCCATCGAACAGGGGCTGGGCGTGGGCGCCCGCGAACTGGCCGCCCAGCGCGACCCGGGCGGCGTGGTGACCGAGGATGAAGACATCGACAGCGCCGACGGCGTCTCCGTCAACGCCGGAGATGAGGACGCTCTCGACCAGAGCGTCAGCGTTCAGGGCGCCGAGGATGACGACGAGCAGCTAAGTCCCGCCAGCGAGGCGTGACGCCGAGCGCGGCGGTCTGTATCAGGCCGCCGCGTAGATACTTTGGAACAGGGTCGCCCCGTCCGCCGAGCCCAACTCCGCCTCGAATGCGCGGTCGGGGTGAGGCATCATCCCCAGGACGTTGCCGCGCGCATTCTGGATGCCGGCGATGTCGGCGACCGAGCCGTTGGGATTGTCGACATAGCGGAACACGACCTGGCCTTCACCCTCTAGGCGGGCAAGGGTCTCGGCGTCGGCGAAGTAATTTCCGTCGCCGTTGCCCTGGGTCATGATCACCTCGCGCTGGCCTTGATAGCCGGCCGTGAAGCGGGTCTGGCCGTTGGTGACGGTCATGGCGATGGGCTTGCAGACGTACTTCAGGCCCGCGTTGCGCAGCAGGGCGCCGGGCAGCATGCCGGCCTCGCACAGGATCTGGAAGCCGTTGCAGATGCCGACCACCGCGACACCGTCGTCAGCGGCCTTCTTCACGGCTTGCATGACCGGCGCCTGGGCGGCCATGGCCCCGCAGCGCAGGTAGTCGCCGTACGAGAAGCCGCCGGGCAGGACGATCAGGTCCAGCCCCTCGGGCAGGGTCGTCTCCTGGTGCCACACCATCTCGACCCGCTCGCCCGTGGAGCGTTCGATGGCGACCTTGCAGTCGCGATCACAGTTGGATCCGGGGAAGACGATGACGGCTGCGCTCATGGCGGGGGCCTCTAGCAGGATTCCGTCAGGCTGTCAGGCATGGGCGGTGCGTTTTGCATCCAGCATGGCCCAGGCCCAGATCAACAGCCCGCCGAAGGCCAGACCGGCGCCGACCAGTCCGGTCGAGGCCCACCCGAAGCCCGCGGCGATCGCCAGTCCGCCCAGGAAGGGCCCCAGCGCATTGGCGGTGTTGAAGGCCGAATGGTTCAGCGCCGCCGCCAGGGTCTGGGCGTCGCCGGCCACGTCCATCAGCCGCGTCTGCAACAGCGGACCCAGACCCATGCCGGCGCCGATCAGCACGATGATGACCAGAACGGCCCACAGATGCGGGGCCGCGAAGAAGTAGAGGATAAGCGAGAAGACGCTCCACATCAGCATGGCGGCCCCCGCCTTCATGCCGAACCGGTCCGAGGCCCAGCCGCCGATCAGGTTGCCGGCCAGCATGCCCATGCCGAACACCGCGAAGACCCACGGGATCATCTGGGCTCCGACGCCGGTGACCTGCGTCAGGGTCGAGGCGAGATAGGCGTAGACGGCGAACATTCCGCCAAAGCCGATGGCGCCGATACCCAGGGTCAGCCACACCTGGCGGCGCTTCAGAGCCCCCAATTCCCGCAAGGGGCTGGCGTCGGGATGAGCCGGATCGCGCGGGGCGAACAGGGCGATCAGGGTCATTGTGAGGACCGCCAGCACCGAGACGGCGACGAAGGTCCAGCGCCAGCCGAAGGCATGGCTCACCGCCGTAGCCACCGGCACGCCGATCACCGTGCCCATGGTCAGGCCCAGCAGGATCGACGACACCGCCCGCGTCCTGAACGCCAGCGGCACGATCGAGGCGGCGACCAGGGCGGCGACCCCGAAATAGGCGCCGTGCGGCAGGCCGCTCAGGAACCGGAACGCCAGCATCCATTCGAAAGACGGCGACAGGGCGCTGAGCCCGTTGCCGACCGCGAACAGGGCCATGAAGGCGATCAACAGTTTCCAGCGGGCGATCCGCGAACCCAGCACCGCCAGCAGGGGCGCGCCCACGACGACGCCCAAGGCATAGGCGCTGATGGCGTGGCCGGCCGTCGGCGCATCGACCCCCAGATCGGCGGCGAAGTCCGGCAGGACGCTCATCGCCGCGAATTCGGTCACCCCGATCGCGAACCCGCCCATGGCCAGCGCCAGAAGCACCAGACCGACCGCCTTTGGCTCAGCCTTGACCGGAAGAGGGGCGCAGTCGGCGTCGCAAGGGATATCAGTGGCCATGGGAGTCCTGCAGGCAGACAATTGCTGCACTGCAAAATAGGGCTGGTGGCCATTCGATCAACCGCAACCCTCGTCGATACCGATCAACCTTTGTTTTCGTAGGTCGCGGTGATGCTGGCCTTGGCCAGGGTGTGAAAATGCAGGTTGAAGCCGAAGACCGCGCCGGAATCGTCTGCGGTCACGTCCAGCCGATCCGTATCCACGGCGAAGACGGTGAAGATGTAGCGGTGCGGGCCGTGACCCGGAGGCGGGGCGGCGCCGCCGAAACCGGCCTTGCCATAGTCGGTGCGGCCCTGGATCGCACCCTTGGACAGATCGCCGCCTGGCGATCCCGCGCCCGTCGCCAGTTCGGTCACGTCCGCCGGAATGTTGGCCACCGTCCAGTGCCAGAAGCCCGAGCCCGTCGGGGCGTCGGGATCATACAGGGTGACTGCATAGCTCTTCGTGCCTTCGGGGGCCCCGGACCAGCTCAACTGAGGCGAGACATCGCCCTTGGCCTTGACCTGGGCGTCGGCGAGGACGCCGCCGTCCGTGACGTCGGTGGAGGTGAGGATGAAGGTCATGGGTGTTCCTGTTGATGCAGGCTCGAAACGCACCCGCTCCCCGGCGGTTTCAGCGCACGAGGTCGGGAAGAAGGGTGCGCACGATCGAATGGTCGCGAAGAAGGGTTGGCAGTTCCCGCGCCTGCGTCAGCAGGGTCGGCCCGTCCAGATAGCCCGTTACGATGCCGACCCCGATGATGACCGCGCCGATGACGATCAGCAGCCAGATCAATTTCAGGAAGCCCAGGAAGGGGCTCTTCTTGCGACGTTTTCCCGCCCAGACCGGAGCGCTGACAGCGGCGGCGCTGATCGGACCCAGTCCATCGGAGGCGGGATGCGCGGGTTCGTGATCTGGCGCGGCGGCAAGGGCGGGCGCTGAGTTGGAGCTGGCTTCGGCATGCGATGCGTGGTCGTTGTGCGCCGCATGAGGGTCGGGTTCGGCGTGGGCTTCGGCATGGCCGTGTTGCACCGGCCCGTTGTGATCGGCCTCATGGGCGTCGTGCGGGGACGTGTGGGCCGGTTTATGATCATGGCCTGCGTCGCCCGCCGCGTGTTCGGCCTCCCCCGAACCTTCGGGCGTGTGGACTGGCTCGTGATCGTGAGTCTCGACCGGCATGGGCGGATGGCCCCCCTCGGGTTCGGGCAGGGCGGGCTGGCGGGCCAGTCGATGATCGTCGGGAAAATCGGCCAGCTGGGTTTCCAGTTGAGCCATCGTGAACGGCGTCTCGGAGTCGGAGCTGTTGACGATGTACGGCCCCATACCGCGCAGGGCGCAGTACTGGGCCTCGGCCGCCGCCGGGCTGGGGGCGTAAAAAATCTGTTTCAGATGGCCGTCGGGATGAGCCGCCGTCAGCCGGTCGGTCTCGGCCTTGCTGGCCAGGCGATAGCCCAGGCCGTCCGGATATTCCCACAGTTCGTGGCGCAGCCAGATCATCGTGAACCGCCGTCGTCAGGCCGCGCTCGTATCTACAGGCAGCGGCGATTGGGGAGAAAAGCGCTTGGCGTTAACCATTAGCCGCAGATCGGCCAAAGGCCAAGCTTCGCGCGTCGCGCCCCCATCGCGGAGCCGATGGCCTCAGGCCGCCTCGATCCGGTAGCTCTCGATCACCGTGTTGGCGAGCAGGGTCTCGCACATTTTCTTCGCCTCGGCGGCCGGGTCCTCGGCGCCGTCGAGATCGAACTCGATCAGCTTGCCGACCCGGGCGTTGGCGACGCCGGTCCAGCCGAGCCCCTGCAAGGCGCCTTCGACGGCCTTGCCCTGCACGTCCAGGACGCCGGGCTTCAGGAACACATGAACCTTCACCTTGGCCATCAGTGCAGTCCTCCCTGAATCACGGTCGGCATGTCCTTCATGATGCCCAGGCGGCGGGCCACTTCGGTGTAGCTCTCGATCACCTGGCCAAGGTCACGGCGGAACCTGTCCTTGTCCATCTTCTCGCCGGTGGTCGAATCCCACAGGCGGCAGGAGTCCGGGCTGATCTCGTCGGCCAGGATCACCCGGCTGAAGTCGTTCTCCCAGATGCGTCCGAACTCGATCTTGAAGTCCACAAGGGTGATGCCGACGGCGCCGAACATTCCGCAGAGGTAGTCGTTCACCCGCACGGTAGTCGCCAAGATATCGTCGATTTCCTGGGTCGAGGCCCAGTTGAACGCCGTGATGTGTTCTTCGGTCACCATCGGGTCGTTCAGCTCATCCTTCTTGTAATAGAATTCGATGATCGAACGGGGCAGGGGCGTGCCCTCTTCCTGACCCAGGCGCGTGGCCAGCGAGCCGGCGACGATGTTGCGGCACACGACCTCCAGCGGAATGATCTCGACTTCGCGGATCAGTTGCTCGCGCAGGTTCAGGCGCTTGATGAAGTGGTTGGTGACGCCGATCCCGTTCAGGCGGCTCATCACGAACTCGCTGATACGGTTGTTGATCACGCCCTTGCCTTCGAGCTGGGCCTTTTTCTCGCCGTTGAAGGCGGTGGCGTCGTCCTTGAAGTATTGGATCAGGGTGCCGGGCTCGGGTCCTTCGTAAAGGATCTTGGCCTTGCCTTCGTAGATCTTCTTGCGCTTGGTGTTCATCGTCGGTCCCTGACGGGAAAAGGTAAGAGCTTCACCGGAAACAAAAAACGCGCGGCCAGCACGAGGGGCTGGGCGGCGCGATCCGGAATCGGGCTGGCTGGAGAATACGTCGGCTCCTACCTTAGCGGAACGGGGACCCCGATACAAACCGGCCATGGTCGCCGCGCCGGTGGAAAGCCTGCCCTAGTCAGTTGCGTTGAACGGCGGGGGAGCTATAGACGGCGACGGCGGCGCCACCGTTTCGGGCCGCGTGAGGAGCGTACGACCGCCTATGACGACCTTCGACGATCGGGAAAAGGGCTTTGAAGCCAAGTTCGCCCTCGATCAGGATCAGGAATTCAAGGCCATGGCGCGCCGTAACAAGCTGCTGGGCCTTTGGGCGGCCGAGAAAATGGGCCTCTCGCCGGACAGCGCCGAACAGTACGCCCAGGCCGTCGTCCGCGCCGATTTCGAGCAACCGGGCGAGGAAGACGTCTTCCGCAAGATCGCTGGCGACTTCAAGGGCTCCAGCCTGACCGTCTCCGAGGGAGAAATCCGTTCCAAGATGGACGAATTCGCCTCGGTCGCCCGCGACCAGATTCGCGCCGGCGAATAAGACTCAACCCCATAACGAAAAAGGGCCGCACTCGGGGGAAGTGCGGCCCTTCGTTTCGGGGGCTTGGGGGAAAGCCTCACCCGAAGTTTTGCGTCTTGCGCCCCCCTAGAATGCGCCGTCGTGCATTCGGTTCACCGAAAAAATTCAGTTCGGCATAACCACGGTGTCGATCACATGCACGACGCCGTTCGATTGCATGACGTCGCCTTGCGTGACCTTGGCCGTGCCGCCCTTTTCGTCGGTCAGGGTGACCGAGCCGTCGGGGTTGACTGTGACCGTAAGCGTCCCGCCCTCGACGGTGGTCAGCATGGCCTTGCCGCCGTTGGCCTGGGCCTGGGTGGCCAGATCGGCGGCGGTAAGGCGGCCGGGCACCACGTGATAGGTCAGGATCTTGGTCAGGGCCGATTTGCCAGCCGGGGTCATCAGAGTCTCGCGTGTGGCGGCCGGGATTTTCTCGAAAGCGGCGTTGTCGGGTGCGAAGACCGTGAACGGGCCCGGCGTGCCGAGGGTCTCGGCCAGACCGGCGGCCTGAACGGCGCTGACCAGGGTGGTCAGGTTAGCGGCCTTGGCGGCGTTGGTGACGATGGTGTCGTTCGGGCTCATGGAAGCGCCGCCGACGACCGGGTCGGCCGCCATCGGGGCCGGCGCCATGGCGGCGGGTTCGGCAGGAACGGGGGCGGCTTCCTCGGGCTTGTTGCAAGCCGACAGAGCCAGAAGGCCGGCGGCGGAAACTGTTCCCAGGATGGCGAAGCGGTTGAGCGTCATGGCGTCTCTCCTCATGGCCGCACTCACGGCGGCGATGGGAGGAGTTACTGTCCAGCGCGCAAAAGGATGCATCGGCGCGACGGAATGCCCTGCGCCGCCCTCACCTCAGTCTCCGAAGACGACCGTCTTGAACCCATGCAGCAGTACCCGGTCCTCGAGGTGATACCTGACGGCGCGGGCCAGGACGCGCCGCTCGATGTCACGCCCCTTTCGGATCAGGTCGTCCGGGGAGTCGCGATGGCTGATGCGCTCGACGTCCTGGTCGATGATCGGCCCCTCATCCAGATCGGCCGTGGCGTAGTGGGCCGTGGCGCCGATCACCTTCACCCCGCGCGCATGGGCCTGATGATAGGGTTTGGCGCCCTTGAAGCTGGGCAGGAAGGAATGGTGGATGTTGATGCATCGCCCCGCCAGCGTCCGCGTCAGGTCGTCGGACAGGATCTGCATGTAACGCGCCAGAACCACCAGCTCCGTGCCGGTCTCGGCGATCAGCCGGGCCAGCAGCGCCTCCTGCTCCACTTTTTGGTCCGCGCTGACAGGCAGGTGGTGGAAGGGTAGGTCGCCCAGATCGACGTGACCGATCTGATCGCGCGGATGGTTTGACACCACGGCAGTGATCGTCATCGGCAGCTCGTCGATGCGCCAGCGATACAGCAGGTCCGCCAGGCAGTGGTCGAACCGCGAGGTCAGGATCATTACCCGGCGGGGTTCCGGTCCCCTCAAGGTCCAGACCATCTCGAAGCGCGTCGCCACGGCGGCGAAGGCCTCGCGCAGATCCACCTCGTCGTCTCCCGGCGCCGGTTCGAACACTACCCGCATGAAGAAGGTCCCGGACGAGGCGTCGCCGAACTGCTGGGCATCGGAGATGTTGCAATCCCGCTCGAACAGAAAGGCCGAAACGGCGGCGACGATGCCGTGCCGGTCGGGGCAGGAGAGGGTCAAAATCATCGGGCGTGAGGTCGCTTCAGCGGTCTTCGGAGAGGAAGGTCTTCAGTATGGCCCAGCTTTCCGCCTTTTCCGACAAGGTCCGGGACGCGTATGCGGGACTGGACGAAGGGAGGTCGATCAACGTCAGGCCCTCGACGCCGGTCAGGATCTTGCGCCCGCCCTTCGCCGCCGTCGCGCCGTTGAAGGCGACGGCCTTCAGACCGGGCAGTCCGGCGACAAGGCCGCGCAGGTCCGTCGCCTCCGGTGATCGGATGGCGGCGTCCAGACTACCGGGCCGCTCCGCCGAGGCGATCACGTCCCACAGGCCGACGCCCGCCGTCCTCAGGGCGTCGACACGGTCGGGATAGGGCAGCGAATGGATATCACGCCCGATCACGCCGCCGATCAGCCGCCAGAAGCCGTTCTGCGGATGGGCGTAGTACTGAGCGGCTTTCAACGAGGCGTCGCCGGGCAAACTGCCGAGAAGGAGAACGCGGGTGCGGTCGTCGGCGAACGGCGCGAAGGCGGTCTTGCGTATCGCGGTCATCGGCGCTTCCTGGCGATTTCGTAGACTGCGCCCGCCTCGCGCTTGCCGACGGCGACGACCGTGACGGTCACGGTCTCATCCTTGACCCGGTAAACAAGCCGATAGCCCGCGCTGCGTAGCTTGATCTTGTAGTGGTCGCGCAAGCCGTGGAGGGCGTCCTTTGGCACGCGAGGGGCCACCAGTCTCTCGGCCAGCTTCTTCTTGAGCTGGTCGCGGATAGGGGCGCCCAGCTTCTCCCATTCCTTCAGCGCGGAAGGAAGGAACTGGAGCTCAAAGCTCATCGAGCGAGATACGCACCGGTCGTTCGTCCGCGCGAGCCCGAATAGCGTCGACCAAAGCCATGTCGTCGAGGCGATCCATCATGGCTTCGTATGCCGCGGCGGGCACCATATAGGCTATCACCCGGTTATGATTAAGGACGGCTACGGTTTCCCCGCTCGCGCCATCAAGCACGGCGCTTGGGCTCTTCTTCAGGTCTGAGACACTGACGGCGATCTGGGCGGCGAGACGTTGCATGCAGAAACAGTACGATTTTTCGTACCAATTATCAACTTGAAAGTGAAGGTTAGCCCGCCCCGAACACCCGCTGGAACACCGTGTCCACATGCTTGGTGTGGTAGCCGAGATCGAACAGTTCCTCGAGCTGGGCGTCGGGCACGATGACCTCGGGATCTTCCTTGAGGAAGTCGAGGAAGTTCCCTTCGCCGCGCCAGACCTTCATCGCGTTCCGCTGCACGGCCGCGTAGGAGTCCTCACGCGACTGACCCAGCTGGGTCAGGGCCAGCAGGACGCGCTGCGAGTGGACGAGACCCCCCAGCTTGTCGAGATTCTTCTGCATGTTCTCGGGGTAGACCAGCAGCCTTTCGACCACCATCGCCAGACGGTGCAGGGCGAAGTCCAGATGGACAGTGGCGTCAGGGCCGATGCCGCGCTCGACCGAGGAGTGGCTGATGTCCCGCTCGTGCCACAGGGCGACGTTTTCCATCGCCGGCGTCACCGCCGAGCGAACCAGACGGGCCAGACCGGTCAGGTTCTCGGTCAGGATCGGGTTGCGCTTGTGCGGCATGGCCGACGAGCCCTTCTGGCCCTTGTCAAAGAATTCCTCGGCCTCGAGAACCTCCGTGCGCTGCAGGTGGCGGATCTCGACGGCCAGACGTTCGACGGAACTGGCGACGACGCCCAGAGCGGCGAAGAAGGCGGCGTGGCGGTCGCGCGGAATGACCTGGGTCGAGACGGGCTCGACCTGTAAGCCCATCTTCTCGGCGACGTATTCCTCAACCGCGGGATCGACGTTGGCGAAGGTGCCCACGGCGCCTGAGATGGCGCAGGTGGCGATCTCTTCACGGGCGGTGATCAGTCGGCGCTTCGCCCGCTGGAACTCGGCGTGATAGCCGGCCAGCTTCAGGCCGAAGGTGACCGGCTCGGCGTGGATGCCGTGACTGCGCCCGACGGTGGGGGTGTATTTGTGTTCCTTGGCCCGAGCCTCCAGCGCGGTCAGGATTCGGTCCACCCCGCCGACCAGCAGGTCCGCCGAGCGCGCCAGTTGCACAGCGAAGCAGGTGTCCAGCACGTCCGAGGACGTCATGCCCTGGTGCAGGAAGCGGGCTTCCTCCCCGACGGTCTCCGACACATGGGTCAGGAAGGCGATGACGTCGTGCTTGGTGGTGCGCTCGATCTCGTCGATGCGGTCGCTGTCCCAGGCCGCTTCCCTGCCCTTGGCCCAGATGGCCTCGGCGGCCTCGGTCGGGATGACGCCCAGCTCGGCCATCCTGGTGGCGGCATGGGCCTCGATCTCGAACCAGATCCTGTATTTGGTCTCGGAGGACCAGATGGCGACGGCGTCGGGGCGGGAATAGCGCGTGATCATGGGCCGGTCGTGTCGGTCGCGGACCCCGCCGAGTCAAGCGCAGCTTGTGCCAGGACTGGATGAACTCATGTGTCCGGCGATGGCGCGGACCCTCGACTCGGCCGTATAGCCCTGCCCATCGTCATGGCTGGAGGGCATCACATGGAACTGATCATCGGACCGCGCCGGTTCTCGACCTGGTCTCTGCGTCCCTGGCTGGTGCTGAAGCGCTGCACCGACGACTTTACGGTTCGCGAACTCGATTTCAACACGCCCGAGGGGCACGCCGAGATGCTGGCGGTGTCGCCATCCGGCCTCGTCCCGGTCCTGCGCGTCGATGGCGAGACCATCTGGGACTCCATGGCCATCTCGGTGTTTTGCGCCGAGCGCTTCCCCGAAACGAAGCTCTGGCCCGTCGACGCCCACGCCCGCTGGCTGGCCCGTTCGGCGGCCTGCGAGATGCATGGCGGCTTCTCGGCGTTGCGCACCCACTGCACGATGAACCCGGATCACCTGATGATCGGGCCCGGCCGGTCGCCCGCCCCCGAGGGCGAAGCGGTCGCCGCCGATATCCGTCGGTTGGTCAGCCTGTGGCGCGAGATGCGCACGCGGTTCGGCCGCGCCGACGACTTCCTGTTCGGCGACTGGTCGGTCCCCGACGCCTTCTTCACGCCGGTCGCGACCCGCATTCGCCACTACCAGATCGATCTGGCGGCCCATGGCGACAGCGACGGCGTCGCGGCCGCCTATGTCGCGACCCTGCTGGCGCAGCCGGACTTTCTGGAGTGGGAAGCGACGGCGCTGGCCGATCGGGCCAAGTCTTCGGAAGCGCTGCGTTAAGCACGCCCGCGAACCGGGGTTTAAGGCAAAGCTGGCATTTTGAGAGCGTGGGATCCGTCCCGCAGGGAGGGCGACGATGTCTGATCATAGTCCAGAGCGTCTGACGGGCACGCCGCGCCAGCCGACGCTTGGCAGCTATGCGCTTGGCCTTCTGGTCGGCTGCTGCCTGTGCGCCTCGCTGGTCGCCAGCCTGTTCTAGACCACCCTCTAGGGCGCGCCGGTTGAACCGGTGGTCGCCGCCATCTCGACCTGGGCGGGCGGCGGCGCGACATAGTCCAGATTGATCGGCACCAGTCCTGCCCCCGACGCCACTGCGTCCAGGGTGTTCAGCGGCCCGCCGAACATCCGCTGATAAATCCAGTAGGCGGCGACGACCTTTTCGACATAGTCGCGGGCCTGGGGCACGTCGATCGTCTCGATCAGCAGCAGCGGATCGGGCGTCGGCCCCAGCTTGCGCAGGGCCCCCAGCATCGGTCCAGGCCCGGCGTTGTATGAGGCGACGGCCCGCAGCAGGTCGCCCTGGAACTCGGGCCGCGCCAGCATGCGGTTGATATAGGTCTGGCCCAGCCGCATGTTCACGCCCGCGTCCAGCAACTGCTGGGGCTTGGCCACGAAGCTGCGGTCACCGGTCATTTCCGCCGCGGTGCCCGGCATTACCTGCATGATGCCATAGGCGCCGACGCTGGAACGGGCCGAGGCGTCGAAGCCGGTTTCCTTGCGCGCCAGAGCGTAGACCAGGGAGCGTTCGATGGTGAAGCCGCCTTCGGGCGTCAGAACCGGGGTGGCGTACCGGGTGGCGTCGATCTCGCGCACGTCGCGGTCATTGGCCATGACACGCGGACCCAGGGTGCGGGCCAGCCCCAGCCACATGCGGCGGGCGCTTTCACCGACGGCGGTGCGCAGCCCGGCGGTCAACTCGGTGCGGGCCTCGGACCGGCGTCCGACCTCGTAGAAGGCGACCGTGCGGCGCGCTTGTGGATCGGACTGGATGAAGGCGTTGAGCTCATGCACATCGACGCCGGACGCGTCTTCAACGCCGACATAGGCGGCGCGCTGCAGGCCGGCCGGGGCATAGGCGCGCGGGCCCATGTTGGCGATTTCGGGCTCCTGGCCCAGTTGCCGCAAGGCGATCTGGCCATAGAAGGTGGCGGGCCACTGCGCCGCGAAACGCAGGAATTCGGTGATCCGGTCCTGTCGGCCAGACTGACCAGCGGCCTTGGCGGCCCAGACCCCGGCGCCGGCGCGAACCCAGGGATCCTCGGTCGGATCGGCGGCGACCCGTTCGAACGCCTGGAAGGAACGCTGGAAATCATTCAGGCGATATGCGGCCAGACCGGCCGTCCACCAGTCGCCGATCTGGACGCCGGTGACATAGGCGCCGTTCAGGTCGTCGTGGTTGAGCATGACCCGCGCGGCCTTGGCCGGGTCGTCCTCGGTCGAACCGCCTCCCGCAGCCACGACCGTGTCCCAGGTCCGGCCGCCTACACCGTTCGGGCGCTTCGGCTCGGCGCCGCCGTCGGGACGACGACGCAGGGCGAGGGTGTAGACGCGCGGCGCGCACGGCAGGTCGGCGTAATCCTCGAGCCAGGCGGCCAGCTCTTCGTAGGTGGCGACGTGATCCGGATGGAACAGCCGTTCGAACTCGACCTGACCCAGCAGGACGCGATCATTGGCCTGACGCGCCGAGGCGCGGGCTAGTTCCAGATCGCCCCGGCGAAGGGCGTCGAAGGCGGTGGTGTAGCTGAGGCGATCGGCGGCGGTCAGGGCGGTCGGCCCGACGGACTGAATATCCGTGGCGCCTACGGCTTCGTAGGGTTCAGCTTCCCGCGCGGCGGCTGCGCCCGAAGCGAAAGCGGCCAGTACAACGGCCAGCGTCGGCGCGAAGAGCGCGCGGCGGAAAGCATACATAGGCGGCGGCCCCCTCGTGCAACGCGTCTCCCGTCTCGATTCGGGATTGGCGCGTGTGTCTGCGATCGGTCGTCAATCAATAACCATGCCGGATTTCCGGGGATTTCTCAATCGCTTCTCCGGCCGGGCTCGTCGCTCTTTCGACGGATGCGTCAGTCCGCCGCACCATCCAGTCGTGTCGCGAGCGCGAGCATGTCCACCCACGCCTGCTTTTTCGCCTGTGGCTGACGCAGCAGAAAGGCGGGGTGCAGGGTCGGCAGGGCCGGGGCCGAAACGTCGCCTTCGGCCAATCGCCATTCCTTCCAATGACCGCGCATCCGCATGATGCCCTCGTCGGTCTGCAACACGCTTTTCGCCGCGGCCGCCCCAAGAAGAAGCACGGCGCGGGGCTTCAGGATGACGAAGGCGCGCTCAACAAAGGGGGCGCAGGTCGCTTGTTCCTGGGGCGTTGGCGTCCGGTTGCCCGGCGGCCGCCAGAAGACGGTGTTGGTGATGAACACTTTCCCGGTCAGGCCGGCCGCGTCCAGCATCAGGTCGAGCAGCTTGCCGGCCTTGCCGACGAAGGGCGCGCCCTGCGCGTCCTCGTCCGCCCCGGGGCCTTCGCCGATGACCAGGATCGGCGCATCCGGATCGCCCCGACCGAAAACCGACTGTCGCGCGCCCATGCCGCG
>Ga0247808_10000374_pt1 | contig 22120 bp, 52 predicted proteins | sample UWRJL089202R1_FD_179914 | JGI IMG/M metagenome (GOLD analysis project Ga0247808, IMG submission 179914) | Plant litter microbial communities from Arlington Agricultural Research Station in Wisconsin, United States - UWRJ-L089-202R-1 | ecosystem: Environmental > Terrestrial > Plant litter >... | reverse complement strand
GGGTGGCAACGATGGAGCTTAACGTGATTCTGCTTTGGGTAGAGTGCGTCATCCATTTCGCAACCTTCCTGATTCTTTTCGTCTACAACGGTTCCCACTCACGACAACGCTGGGGCGTCTCTATGCTGGCCGTAGGGCTCGCCGCAGCAAACGTCGGACTCTTCACGCTCATCCTCTTCCATATCGTAAAGCCCGGTCCGGCCATGGTTCACGGCTTGCTGATCATAGCCTTCGGCTGCGTGTTAGGTTTGTTGGTTAGGGCGAAGGGGAACGTGGCGAAGATGATACCGCCGATAAACCCGAGGTTATTCCTGTGACAGCTATCAGCAAAAACCTCCGTGCGTTCCTCGACATGCTGGCATGGTCCGAGGGCACTTCGACTAGCCGGTATACGAAGAACGACGGCTACGATGTCATTGTCGGGGGGATTGACAGCCCGAACACATTCAGCAGCTATGCGGACCACCCGGGCGTTCTCGTTACCGTGAACCGCAGCGGCTTGAAGTCTACCGCAGCGGGCCGCTACCAGTTGCTTCACCGGTACTGGAAGATCTACAAGGATCAATTAGGCCTTAAAGACTTTTCCCCGGCTAGCCAAGACGCGGTAGCTATTCAGCAGATCAAAGAGCGAAGAGCTTTAGCGGATATCGAAGCGGGTAGGGTTGAACCAGCTATCGAGAAATGCAAAAACATTTGGGCCAGTTTGCCGGGTGCAGGCTACGGACAGAAAGAACACGGCGTAGCGCCTTTGATCGCCAAGTACAAAGCTGCCGGCGGAAGAGTATCGTGATGCAGGGGTACGGTTACGTCGCCGCGTTCCTGATCGGCGCTGCCGGCTCGTGGTACGTCCAAGCATTGCGTTGGGATAACGATGTGCAGGCAGCCGACTTGGTAACCGCTACGGCGATCAGCGCGAACGTGGATGCGGTAAACCAACAGCTAATCGCGTCACGCGCACAGACGGAAGCCATCCGGGCTACGTTCATCGAGTACAAGGCAGGTAAAGAAAATGAAACGAGTGCTCTTGAGCGGGCTGTTGCTGATGGCACTAAGCGGCTGCGGATCAAAGCCAGTTGTCCAGCAGTGCGCGCCGATGGAACCGTTCCCGGCGGAGCTGTCAGCGGAACCGCAGAACTTGACGCCTCTGTTAGATCGGATTATTTCGAATTGAAGCTGGGACTCGACCGGCAGTTTGCTGAGTTGCAGTTCTGCCGGTCGGAATTGAAGAAGCGGTCAGCGAAGTGATTCAGGCGGTAGAATCTCGGGATTGGGAAATTTCCAGTGGCTTACGCGCTCACGGTCTACACTTCTGCCGGGTGTTTGCCAGTATCCTGCGCACCACGCCGCGCCTAAAATCACTCTACCGGATACGCAGATGTCGCCAGTGAAAGGGAAAGGCGGCTCCGTAGACATGGCCTGCCAATCAGGAAAAGCTGCGTCTCTGCTAGCTTTCCAACCATCCCACGCGCCGTTCGCGTATGGGCTTTCGTAATACTCCGGATGCGTAATGGAACGAGTGAAATCCATTCCCTTAAAGCGCGTACTCTTTTCAAATTGCTTACGCATTTCATCACTCACAGTAATACTCCTCTTCCTCAGTTGCATTTTGTGCAGCGGCTGTTACCTGGCAGATAACCTGGGCGTCCTGCGTGAAGTACGCGGCCACTGGCACAGGGCTGTTTGAGGTTAGCATGTAGAGCATGGCTAGGATTTTCATGCTAGCACCCAGTGGAGTGTTAAGGACGTTAGAGATCCTAGGACGATGCCGTAGCAAATCGCGTGAGCGTCGGGCGACGGATGCACTGCGCCTAAGATAATCGCGCACGAGAGCACGATAAGGAATGCATAGCGTCTTTTCATTCGTCATGCCCTCCCGCTACGATCATCACGAAAAGCACAACACAGATCGCGATAACGAAATAGCCCATTAGCTTTCACTCCTTTTCGCGGCCCGCACCATGCGAGCGCCGAAGAATTCGACTTTCTCAGCGTTGTAAAGCGCTTTGTTGTCTGCCTTTACCGCGCCACCCATGCGGCCAGTGCAAGTACGCCAGATCGCTTTAAACGCTTCGCCTTCCGCAAAGGTCATACCGAGTGCTTCGATAATGTCGATGCTCTCGGCGGTGTATGGTTCGCCTTTGGAAATGGGGTCAGCGACGTGGCATTTGTAGTAGTCGACGCTGCCGCCGGTTTTCTGCTGGGTCATAACGTGTTTCCCGGATGAAGTTCTCGCTTGGCTGAAATGTAAGCTTCGTGTGCGGCTTGCGCAGTTCTGAAACTGCCTAGGTAAATCTTTTTACCGTTCGCGTATATCTGAGCTACGAAAGAATACCGTTTCTCGGTAACGCCTAAAACGCCGCAAGTATTATTCGCCCTGGCTCGCAGTTCGTTTTGACAGTTCACGGCCGTAACTACGTCGCGAAGATTGGCAATCCGGTTGTCGTCTTTATTCCCGTTTATATGGTCTAGAACATCCGTCGGCATAACGCCGTGTACATACAGCCATGCCAATCTATGCGCGAGGTGCGCTACGTTGAAAATCCTTATTTGCCTGTGCCCCTTCGAGTCTATAGTTCCGGCCCTATCACCGGGTTTAGCCTGCCAATTGCGGTATACGCGCCAATGGAAAAGCCCGGTTACTGGATCGTAGTCGAGCATGTTCTTAAGAGTTTCGTAATCAATTTTTCTCACGCTGCGTCCTCTATAGGATTGAAACCTCGGTCCCGCATTGCGCGTAAAAGTATGTCCTGAACCTCTCGCTTGGTCTGCAGGCGCTCCAAGACCAGTTCATCGACTGTATCGGAGGCAAGGATAAAGTGATGGAAGACCGGTCGATTATGTCCGGCTTGAAGCTGACGCACCGGGCCGTTACGCTCGATAATCTGTTGGTGTTCTTCAAGATTCCACGAAATTGAGAAGAACACGAGGATGTTACCGCCGTCCTGCAGGTTCAAACCGTGCCCGGCACTGGCCGGATGGGCGAACATGATCGGGATCTCTCCGGCGTTCCACGCGTCGATCGTCTCCGGTTTCTTGTCCAGGTGTCGGCCTTGTGGGAATCGCGCCAAGAGCCGCGCCAGGTCGCTTTGAAAGTGATACGCAACGAGGACCGGCATACCGGCGGCTTCCTCCAAGATCTCTTCCAGCGCGTTTAGCTTCTCGTCGTGAATCTTTTTCCACTGTGGGCCGCCTTCCACGTAGGCCGCTCCGCTGGCAATTTGTAAGCACTTCTGCGTCTTGGCAGCCGCGTTCAGCGCCTCCACCTGCGAGCCCTCCAAGTCCATAAACATCTGCTTTTCCATGTTCTTGTAGAGAACGCGCGCAGCCGGAGGGAGATCCACCTTTATGACGTTTACGATCGGCTCTTTGAGGTCGAACCAGTCTGCGGCGTCGATCGTTATACACACGTCGCCTAAAGCTTTTTGGATTTGCTCCTGCGCTTGGTCGGTAGCCTCGACGCCGAACCCGGTATGCGAAGCCCGGAACCAGCGCTGCTTAAACGCATCGTAGGTGCGGCCTAGGCGATCGCCTTTGTCGACGAACCACATCTGCCCCCAAAGGTCTTGGAGACCGTTAGGGCTCGGCGTACCGGTCAGCAGGATGATCCGCTTGATCTTAGTATGCGCAACGCGGGCGAGCGCTTTGGCGCGACGCGTACCTTGGCGCAGCCGGAACCCCTTGAGCTTGGTCGCTTCGTCGACTACCACTGTGCGGAATGGCCATTTGTCGCCAAGGTGCTCGACCAGCCATTCAATCTGCTCGAAGTTGACGGTGTACACGTCCGCCTTGATGCGCAAAGCCGCCTGACGATCCTTGAGCGCGCCGCAGATCGTCACGACGCGGCGATGCTTAAGGTGATTCCACTTCTGGTACTCCTGCGGCCAGGTGGTGCGCGCAACGCGCAGTGGGGCTATGACGAGGATCGGATATACGTCCTCTGTAAGCGTCAAGTCTTCCAGCGCCGTGGCCGTACTAACCGACTTGCCAAGTCCCATTCCGGCCCACACAGCGATGCGCTTGGTCGCGTGGATCGCAGACATAATCAGGTCTTGGTATTTGTGCGGCCTGTAGTCAATTGCCATCGGCTAATTCCCCGGCTAGCATCCGACGAACTGGACGCGCCATTATCTGGTGCTGCAACGCGTGGATACCGTGACGGAATTCAGCATCTTGATCAGGATGCGATTTGCTCAAAGCAAGGTAGAGATTCCACGCTTCCGCAAGAGCGTTAAGAACAGCCCTTTCGTTAGACTGCAGGGAATTCCGGATATTTTCTATTTCGGTTTTCATCAGCAAATCACCTGATAATCCAAGGTCACCATTACGTGCTCCCCCTGTTCCAAATAGTCGATAGCAACGTCCACCCCGGTGCAGCTATCCAGCCAAACCACTTCGGCACCCGCAGCACGCCGACGATCATGGTCTCTCACTTGCGCAGGAGTAGGGCGCGCCCCGGTCGCTTTCAGCTCAACGAACAACACGCGACCGCCGAACGTTATCAGCCGATCAGGCACCGAACGACGCTGAGGCGATGTAAATTTATCCACAAGCGCGCCAATCTCTTTGCAGCGCTTGACGAGGTACGCTTCGATATCGCGTTCTAGCATTTTGGGACCCTCAGAACAGGCCGGAAGCAATGCCGGCGGCTGCGATAGTTACTACGTTCATCCCGCCTGCTATGCGGCGTCCGGGGATTAAGCCGGTTACGCGGGAGCAATCAGAAGAACCTTCGGCTTTACCGCTCCACTCCCACTGGCCTAATTCCTTTTTGCCTAGGCAGCGTTGTAAAAACGAAGGCTTAAAGCTCGGAACCCAACGCTTCGCAGTCCGCAAAACGTTAAGGCAAAAGGTCGCAGTGGCAGCGCAACCCGGGCATACCCTGTCGTAATAGATTTCTTGATCGCAAAGCTCAAAGCCGCAGGTAGCGCAAAGACTTACGGGACGCCATTCACCAACAGTATTCATCACAAACCCTCCTCTAGATGTACGCAAGCTTATGCAAGATTCGACTTGTAGTCAACCTTTCCTATATCGTTTCGCTTCGAAGCCGGCGGCGGCGAGCGGTAGGCCTTCTGTCCAGTCACAACCTGCTGACATCAGTTCGGCCAGGTGTTCGTGCGTGTACTCGTCGGTGTCCGACGCTTCGCTGATGATCTCATCGTGGACGGTCAGAACGATTTCATAACCGGCGGATTCAATCGGCTGCATGGAAGAGGCGAGGACATCGCGGGCCGTGGCTTGGCACATATTTTCCACCAGCTTCCCGGAGTATGTGCGCAGCCTTTCCCACTTGCGGCTGTACTGGTTGACACCCATGAATGTTATTTGACCGTCGTCTTCGACGCGCGGCGACGGATAGCAGAGGTACCGGCCGCTCGGCAGCATTACCCGGAGCCAAGCGCCATCGCGCCGGATCTTGTGACGGCGGCAGGAGTAAGTCTGCCCGGGATTGTTGATCGCCGTTCTACAGCCGTTTTCCAGTTCCTTCCAGTAGGTCGCGGTGTTCGGGTGAGCTTCACGCCAAAGACGTTTGAAGCTGTCGCAAACGATGAAAGCTTGATCAGATAGGCCGAACTGGCTTTTGCCCTGGCCGAGTTGCCACTCCAGAAAGCTTGACGCTTCGTCTAAAGTCTTTTTGGGGATCGCTTCGATAGCTTTTTCGGCCATCTTCTCCAAATCGATATTGAACGCCAGCGAAAAGGTAATGAACGCGCCGCATCCGCCCGCATATCCTAGAGCCAATTCCATCGTTTTTCCGATTTGTCTCATATCTTTATCGACTAACGAAGGGTCAATACCGAATGCTTTTGCATAAGCCAGTTTGTAGAGGTCAAACCCTTCTCCGGCGTCGAAGTCGCGGAACGCTTGAAGCTTCCACTCCTCGCCGGCCAGCCATGCGAGTACCCTTCCTTCAATATTACTAAGATCCGCGATAACAAGTTTCTTTTTAGAAGGTGCGATTATAAGGCCGCGAATCGCGCTGCTGCAGGCGTCCATAACGGTAGTCATACGAGGTCTTCCGCATCAGATTTTAGGGCTTCGATCCATAGATCGATTTCGTCGTTATCGATTGTAGGCCTAGGCATGTTGTGCATTTGGAGGAGTCGGCCGGCCCATCTGCCGGTGCGTAAAGCCCCATCAAACGCTAGGGTTCCGCGCATACGGCCATCGCTACTCGTTCCGCTGATCGCCCGCTTATACTTCGACACCGAGGTTTTCGATGCTTGGAGTCTGACAGCCAGCAGTTCGCGCAACTCAACCGGCAAATCTGGATCGTCGATGCGACGTTCCAATGTGCTGATCTGCAAATCGGGAAGGCCGACGCCGTAAGCCTCCAGGATGTGCTCCAGCATCTTGTCGCGCTGGTTGGCGCTGGTCACTGCGCCATCGGTCAAACGCACTGCATCGGCTGCGTGGATCTTCTGCGCGCGATCCGAAGCGCGGATCGCAGCGTGCGCCAGGTCCAAGTCCATCAGCACGCCGCGTTCATTGATCTTCTGGTCGAGGTGCCACAACTCCTTCTCGGCGCCGCGGTAATTCCACCGCGGCAACTTCTTGTAGATCTCCCGCATCGCCTCGATGTCAAGGCCGCCGTAGTCGCGGAAGCGTTGCCACTCTACCGGGTGTGTAAGCTTCGTGGCTCGACGTATTTTGCGACCCTTCGGCTGAGGTTTGCAGAACAGAGAGATCCACGTTCTACCTTCCTTGTCTTTGGCTTTGTCTTGGGCGACTCCAAGAATAGTCCCAACGGTAGATAGGCTCCCGGGCAAGCTGTGAGCCATAGCGCAGACCATGGTGTCGAAGACTCGCTCGACGGGGATAACGATTCCGGTGGCGTGTCGGATGACATTCCGATCAAACGCCGAATTGTGGATAACCACTTCATAACTTTCATCCTCAAGCAAAGCGAGCAAGTCGCTGATGTCTTCATCCCCATCGCGAATGATTACTTCCCCCTCGCCGACTGCCCACTGCCACATGATGATCTCGGCGCCTTCTGCATAACGGTGCGTCCCGTTGTTGATGGGCGTATCGCAGAAGGTTTCCGTGTCGAGGAAAATGCATTTAGATAGGTTCATCACTTCCTCACGACTATTTCCAGGGCCGCTATCTCGCGGTTTATCAGTACGAGACTTTCGGCCATCTTCACGCGATCAGAATCCGCGTTGGACGTGTCAATAACGAACTCTGCCATTGCTTTACGCTTTCGGCGCAACTCTCTAACGAGTCCGAGTAATACCGGGATGTGAGGTTTTATTTCGCGGTGTAGATACCGCTTATTGGTACGCTTTAGCGATACCCCGGCCTTGCGCAACCTATAAGCCACCATCTGCTGACTTGAGCCGAGCTTCGCTGCAATCTGCTGCTCTGTCATCTGCTGGTCCAAGTACATCCCTACGATAGTTTCTGTGGCGATCGGCAGAGTCATACCCGATCCCTCATGAACAGAGGGTGCTTCGTCACCCCGGGCTCTAGCGCCGCGTTTGCTTCGTACTCGGTCCGCGCCAGTACGCCGTTGCTCAACTTCCACGCGTCGGGCTTGCAAGAGCACGGCAGACGCCCCTGGTTGCAATCGCAGAATCGTGGCGTGTTGGTACGGGTACGCCGGTACTCACACGCGTTCTTTATACCCTCGCCGAGCATTGCTTCTACGACTATCCACTTTTCACCTTTTGCTCGTAGTGCTTCTGCTTCGTCGAGCTGCTGTTCGGTCCACCGTGGGGCTCTGCTCATTTCAGCTCTCCGCGTGCCAGCGCCAACCGTTGCGCCGGATCAAGTTCACCGACGTGCACGGGCTGCCGGTATTCGTCGAGGCCGTCGTTGTGGGGGTGGAGTGGTTCGACGACTGGGGCGACTTCTAGCTGCGTCACGAAGTCACAGAATGGGTGAGGCTCGCCGAGTGATTTACAGGCATTGTGGCCGCACGCTGGCGTAGCGAGAACGGATCGGAGTTTCATTGATTCAGCTCCTTGACCTTGTCGAGGCGTGCGTCGATCAATTCGGCTTGCTTGCGCATGCGGATTGCCCAGTAAGTTGCGGAACTTGTTCCAGCTTCTACTTCACGACAGATCCAGTCAGAGCATTTTCTAAACTCAATAGTTGCGCCTTTCAAAAGGGTGCGCAGAAAGGATGCTTCTTTGGCCCAATCAAGCCATGCGTCAAGATCATAATCGCCCTTCATGCCGCCGCGAAGAAGATCGTTCTCGGCCTTGAGTCTTGCCACTTCTGATCTTCCATTCTCTGCGCCCGCCATCCACGCCTCGTGGCGATCTTGAATAGCTTGCAGTTCATCCACCGATACCGGCGCTGGCTGGGAGGTGTGAGCCGAAGGATAACGATCATCTCGCGAGTTGCGTTCGACGCGCACAAACAGGTGGGCATTCCATGATTGGGATATTTTCTCCCAAGTTTTGAGCGCGGCAGAACGAGAACCAGCACCAGCGAACAGCAGGTTTTCTCGGTCGGTATCGTCGAACACGATCAGGTGAGGGCATTCATCTGGGACGCTCAACGCCACCGGCTCGCACTTCCCCGCTTCCTGAGCGAGAACGGCGCGCAGTTCTATAGCTTCAGTAGATAGGCGTTCTGCAAACTTTTTGTCCTGCTTACCGTGTGCTATCAACCCAGCAGCGGTTACTACATCCGTCAAAAATTGAGAATACTGATCGCTCATGGCTTTACCTCTTCGGGTTTGTTGAGGGCGGCGCGCCCAAACACTTTACGATCAAGCATTAGGCATCGACCTTTGTGGCCACCCGGTCGTGTACAAACGAACTCACCCGTTATCAATGTGCATTGATTGCTCGGCTCAATCGCGCTACGGATGTCGTTATCTATCGCGCCAAGGCCGCGCCCGAGACAATTTTTCAGCACCACAACAAGCTCCGCATTCCGCCGCTCGGCGTCCGCAAGGCGCTGCTGAAGGTCGGAGACATCTTCAAACCGTACATAACGCCCATCGGTGTTTTCGATCTCGTTGCCGGCCTGATGATTGACCGGGAAAATATCGTATCGCTTGATGTTCATTCGACGCCCTCAAAATGCCGCGAAAGAATTGCGCCGAGGTCAGACGCCTTTATGCAGATACATTCAGGATCGTCGCTGTCCGCAGGATCAAGTTCGCAAACTTCACGAACGGCAAGCACAACTTTCTGCGCCAGCTCTTCCCGCAAAGCAGCGAGTTGGGAGAGGGCGGTGTCGAGTTCGCTCGGAATCCCCATAACGCGACTTTCTATCATCCGCCATACTGGCTCGTATTCCGGCCAGTCAGCTTCGACAACCAAAAACTTTCTCTTAGGTAAGTGCTGACCGACCCTAAGGAGGGTCTCCATAAAACGATGGACTTGGTAATGGGATACAACCTTTGCAAGGTCACTGCGCTTTACGACAATGTAACGATCTTCACGACTGAAACTAACCATTCCAAAATCTCCAATTGATCAGGCGGTAAACACCGCGTTGTACGTTTCGCGCCGCTTCTGCCTGGACCGAATCAGGCTGTAGGCTGCGCACAGGATTACTGAGGCGGGGGGCCAGAGTAGGAGGTAGGTCATGTCTGCTTCTCCTGCCGTGCGCGATAAGCCTTGTTCCAGCCCTCTATCCACTTGCCGAGGGACCATGGCGAGTCGTCCTTATCGAACGGGTTTTCGTCGCGGCTCATACCTTTAAGGAACGCCTGGTAGCCAAGCTCAAACGGAGTCATTGCGCACCTCGAACTGAATTGGGCAGTAGGGAGCGCCGAAGTACTCTTCACTCCATAGATAAACCGGCTGCCCCTGCGCTGCGCGCCATGGGCTAACCCAGTCGATGAAGCCGTAGAGGATCGCCGGGGTAATAATGGATAATTTACCGTGCCACATATGACACCTCCTAATCTGTTGCGAATGCGATGTACTGCGTAGTACCCGGCAGAACAAAGCTTTTCTTGAAACCGAAGATATTGATCAAGTCGTCAAGGTATGCGTACGCCTCGTAGAACGAATCGAAACCCTTGGTACGTAGAATCGCTTCGTCACAGCGGCTTAACATTCGACACCTCCGCGGGAAGGCTGAACATATCACCGGTCAGCGGATCGACGATGAAGCCGGATACGACCGTGATGCAGAATCCTACCCAGTACCAAGGTGTGGTGTGCGAGTCGAGTTCGGTTGTCTTGCCATCCTCGTACTTGACATGGTAGGTCTGCCCGTCGAAGAACCCGGCCGCTGCGTCCAGCTTGATGTTGTCGGGCGTAGTGCCGGTATGCACACGCTTACCGTCTTCGTCCGTGATGCTGTAGCGCTGGCCGGAGGGCTCAGACAGTACGCTGACATCGGTTATGCGATCGTTCATGATGGTAGAGCAGCCAGTGAGGCTAACGAGCAGTGCGGCGGCGATAAGGGTTTTCATTTGGAAGGCACCTCTAAGCTGACTTGTTCAAGACCCATCGCGGCGCACTGGTAGGCCACCACGGCGTAATTGTTGTAGCGGCCCAACCCTTGCGGTCTGCCTTTACGGGCGACCTCCCCTGCGTTCTCACAGGCTAAGCGGCTGAAGCCCGGCGTTACTGTTTGGGTGACCGTAGGCACGTCGTTGTATTGCCCGGTCATGTACGTCGTTAGGATCAAGGCGTAAAGCATATTGAAGTCTCCCTACTTGATGAATGGATAACGCGATTTGTAGAACTTTGCTGCATAGAGCGCGGCGGCGGGTTTGTAGCCCTTGGCGCGGAGCTTCTTGTAGCACTGGACGCTGAATGCGATGTTCATTTTTATACTCCAAACGCAAGCATGAGTAGGCCGCCGATTACTATGGCGATACATGTAGCGAAGAAGGTAACCAGGGTCGAGTGGATGAATACACCGAACAGAAACGATTGCCGGTTTCCGCTCCAGAATTTGTCATTACCCGGATCCGCTCGGTAGAAATAAACCCCGGCGCCGACCCAGAACACCAGTATGCAAATCGCGATTACCTGAACCATTTCCCGTTACTCCCTGCGTTTGTTTTCGTTAAAGCAAATGTACAACGCATTACTTGTATTGTCTTGCGTATCCCGACGAGCGGTCAACAAAAAGCCTCAATGAAGAGGCTTTTTGGTGTTGCTTTAGCTATTAGGCCCGATTGCAGAGTGGCTTTTCAGCGGCACCCTTATTGCCTTTCGCTACTTCGCCGCGCTCGAAGTCAGGGCGATTCATCACGGGCACGTCGGAGAGGATCTCCAAGCGGTTAACATCGAACCACGACTGTTCGCCCAGTTTGCCGTCGGCCTGCAGACCTGGATTGATAATGCCCTGGATGCAACCGTAAAGGTCGAAGCAAACTGAAGTGCATACGCCGGTAAAGCCGGATACCCGGTCGCGTACTCGAAGGCCGAGAAGATTCAAATGTACTTGAGGCTGAGACATGCATTTCTCCTTGAAGCTGCCCGGCTTTCACCGGGCGGTTGATTTAGGCCAGGTCGTCCGCGTCAGCGCCGTCTGCGATCTCTTCGAAGTCGCTGGCGTCTGCCGAGGTACCGCCGCCGGAGAACGCTTCGCCGTCCTTGACGAACTGGATGCCTTGGAGCTGGGCGTTGATACGTTTGCCGTAGCTGTTGTCCTGCGCCCAGATGTCGACGATGACGTTTACGTAGCTGCCCGAATACGGCTTACCGTCTTGCGCGGTCAGCGGCGTGCGATCACGATCGACAACTGTTGGGCGGACTGTGTTGTAGGCGTTGAAGAACAGATTGCCTTCGTAGCCGGCCAGGGATGCTTTGCTATCACCATTGTGCACGAGCAGCTTGCCGCCGGCAGTCAGCTCTTTCTTCACTGCCGGCCACTTGGCGCCCCACTTGGCCTTGCCGACTTCTTCGATCACGGCGTCGAGTGCTGGGATGCCTTTGTGATCAGGCTCGAACAGGAAAGCAGCAGAGAACTGTTCCTTGCCCTGCTCGTTGGCCTTGGCGGTGAAGATGTTCGGGAAGGAAATGCGGGCGTTTGCGAAAGTGTGTTTCATGGTAAATCCTCAGTGTTATGTCGTTGGTGTTTCAGTGGTTAAACGAGATCGTCGAAGTTGTCTTCGGCGACAATTGGTGATTCTTCTACTTCCGCCAGCAGCTCTTCGAACTGCTCGGCTATAGCCATGCTCAAAGCGGGACGCTTGTCGCTGGCCGGTGCTACGGATGGCTTGCCATCGCTACGGCCAATCAATGGCTGGAGCTTGTTCCACTTGCGTGGGTTGGCTTCCTTCAAGACCTTCTCGGCCGTTGTGGGGCTGATCAGCTTGAAGTCGTACATTTGGTCGACCTTCAGGCGCATCGCCTTGAGCGCGGCTTCGGCTTCCTCCTCGCTGGTCCAGCTACGCGCACCCTGCCGACCCTCGACGAGCTTGTAACGGGAGTCGGTGAACTTACCGGCCAGGAGCCGCCGCTCAACTTCAGCGCGTACCGCTTTCGGGAAACCCTCCAGTAAGTCGGCTGCGTCCATCAGTGTTGCCAAGCGCTCATCCGATGCGTCCGGTAACTTGGCTTCTGCCGCTTCGAGACTCGGGCGGATGTTCGGCTTCTTGACGGTGAAGTGTGCGAAGTCGTCGCCGAGATCAGGATGGAAGGTAATCGCCGCCGGCTTCACGTCGAAGCTATGCGCCAGTAGCTTCTCGGCCTGCGGCATTTCGACTTTGATGAAGCCTTTGTCAAGATCTACGAACTCGCCAACTATTAGCTCCATAGTGAAATTGGTTCGCTCCGGGCATTGATCAGGCGGCACACGGCAGAACTTACACTGCTTGTCGCCAGGTACAGCGGGAAGCATGTCGCCAGGGGTAAAAGCAATTTCCTTGGACGCTTTGCGGATCAGGTCAATACGCGCATCGAGTTCTGCCCGCGTCAACATGGCTTCGTCAAAGTGCTGCAAGCGCGGTTGAAGAATGTGCAGATGGATCTCTTCGACTTCGCCTAAAAAGTCAAACTCCTGCAAACCGGCGTCGGTGTACATCTCCTGCTGCTCGTTGTCCTTGGCGAAAACCTGTACTCCCATCCCCCATTTTAGATCGGCGCAAATTGCCGTCTTGCCCTTGATGATCCAAACGTCGGTGGTGCCGGTGGCCGGCTCTACGTCGTCTTCCGGATAGATATCGCCGTTGTCGAAGTCGATGTACTGGCCCGCGTCATTCTTGAAGCAGACCGCGCCGGTGACTTTGTGCCAGTGCTCGCCGGTGATGTGCGCAATGCTCAGCTTTTGTTCGGTGTAGATCGTCGCGCCATCAGCGACAGCCCGAACGTAATCCAAAGCCTTCTGCATTGGGCCGATCATGTCGAGCCCGACCGGGTACTGACCGGATGTGTGGAACTCGGTTACGCCGTCCTTAACCCGGATGCGCAGACCCTGAAAGTCTTTCGCGTCCTTATTTTCTAGTAGGCATTGTTCCATCAGGAAATGCGCTGCGGTGCCTTCGTCCGCAAAGCTGCTCGACCGGTCGGGCAACCCACGTTCCCGGTGCGGCTTAGCCAAGCAGCGAATGGCTGCTGGCATACTGCTAGGGCTTAAGAGTGCGTGAACGCCCATGGTTCAGCCCTCAAGCGCTTGCAGATCGGCGTACACGGCTTCGAGCTTCGCCTGGTCGTTCACGGTGCTGAAGTCGTCTTCTTTGTCCAGCAACACTTTGAGGTTGGCGATACCGTGCTTGGCGTTCAGCGCCTTGATCGCGTCACGCTGCGTCGGGGCCAGTTTGAGCACCAGTGCGCGTACGGTTTCGTAGGGAACGGCTGTGTGATTTACGAGGATCGGCAGCTCTTTTTTGGATTCGAGTTCCTTCAGCTCTTTGACTTCGGGCTCCGGTTCTTCCTGCTTGACTTTCACAGCCTTCGGCTTTTCAGCGGTAGGCGTACGGCCTGCCAGGGAGAGGGTCAGCAGCTTGAGAGCTTCGGTGTTCGCGAGCAGCGCTTCGGTATGGGCTTGGATCAGGGCTTCGATCGACATGTTGCAAGTTCCTTTTTGGTTAAGGTGTGCCGCAGATGGTAGAGAACGGCACAAGGTATGTCAAGTGGTTTAGTTGCTAATACTTGTAGCTATCTACAACGGGTAAACGGTGCTTATCGGCGTAGCGTCGTGGTAGTCCCACGAGCTATCGCTTAAGTCTCCCAACGTTCCCGCCAAGTTCTCGCATACTGCGGACAGATCACCCTCGGCGCAGAAAACAGTGTGGTAGGCGTACTCGTCGTCCCTTGCGTTGTATAGGGTCACAAGCCAATTGCAGTTCATCGTCTATTCACTCGCAGCTTACGTAGGTATCTAGCCATTCTTGGATCTTCTCGATCCCGATGGCGTTGAGCGCTTCGTAGTAATCGCCATGCGCCTGCACCCATTCATCGAAGTGAATCTCGCCCATGGCGTTCAACAGCTTCACCGCGCCGGCCGATTCAACGATGTCTATTGGCTCGATCTCATGTAGACGATCAGATACCGACATGTCTTCGACGACATCGGTCATGTTCGCGTCAAGCGTTACGTGTACCTGCTTGCTATCGAAAACGTCTACGGTTACGCCTTGGGCGAAAAATTGAATAATGCTCATCGTCCTTCTCCTTTCCAGTGGTTGCAGTACCAACCGTTCGACGGGCTGGAGCTGCCTTTGCGGTGGGGTGCGCCGTACAGCTCCCACGGGAAGCCGGAGCAGTAGCACCCTAGTTGTTTGTGCTCTTTGCGCATCCGGTAGCGATCTACCCGGTACGTGCCGCCGCAGTCGCAATGCACAATCGGCTCTATGCCTTTTGCTCGTGCTTCCCGGCATGCTTTGCACTTGCAGCCGTTGCGCATGTTCTCGGGTAGCTGGCTCATGGTTCGCCTGGAGCCGCATGTGCGGCACCTGCACGGGTAGCGGTTCACTTTGTGTATGGCCAAACCAGTTTGACCAGGTCCAACAAGCGTACAATGCGGTACTTTGACTCTTCTCCTGGTCTGCGAGATACGAAATGGAATTTGGTAATAGTCGTAGGAACGGGGTCTTCTGCGGTTGTTTCCACAGTGAGGGCTCTTTCACGCCCGCTTATTACGAGGTCACCCTGACCATCTATGATAACTTCGCTGCCGGTTCTAGTAACTTTCATCAGATTTCTTCCTTTATCAGTTCAGTACGCAGGATGTGAACATCGCGCGGCGCTGTGAAATTCAGCTTTGCATGGCCTTTGGCGAGGTCAACGACGCAGACACTTACGCCCTCAGCAATTTGCATGGAGTCGCGGAACCGTACGCGTTCCACCTGGAGCGTGGACAGCAAACGGAATTTGCAGAAGCCGCCAGTCACATCGAGGATCTCGACGTATTCCGTTTTATCGCCGATCAGAAGGCGAACGGACTGGCCGGCCTTACGGGTCAACACGAGATTGGTCATTTTTCACCCCGGATAAAGCACCAAACCATGGCTACGAAAAATCCAATGCCTCCGACGTAGGCAACGACATTGCCGATTGAGTTCAGCAGCGTCGGAACTTCTTTGTGGGTAACGGAAAGCATGAGGATCATGCCAAACACCCAATACTTTTCACACTTGGTCATACGTCTTCCTCGACGATTTCGAATTTGCGATAGCCTTCGGCTACGAGCGCGGTGGCGAGCTGGCGGATCGCGTCGCCTTGGATTCCGCACTTCTGCCACGCCAGTTCGATAATGGCGCTGCGGATTCTTTCCTCTTCCGCCATGACGTAGAGCGTACTGCCATTTGGAATAATCATTTCGCAATCACCCTTTCAATTATCAAATCGACTTCGAACACGCTGGCTTGCATGTCCATACGTCGCTCGGGCATGTTCTTCGTCCCGGCGATTAGGTCACGCTCTGTAAGCGCATACCCCGTCTGCGTGATCCAGTGGCCGGGGCACCACGGCGCGAGGTCTGATACTGGCGGCTGAAGCATGGCGCACCTCCTAGGAGAAATAGAACGCGATGAGCATCAAGGCAACGATGGTCAGGAACATGAAGTCGGCGTCGTCCATGCTATGTCTCCTGCTTCGGCGATATAGAAGACACCGCCATACGTATTTCCATGCCGGTCAGCTTGTAGAGGTTTACCCAATCGCTACCGTGAAAGAAGATCGCCATGCCTTCTTCATCGATAGGTAGCTCGATACCTAAGCGCTCGCACGCTTCCAGCGACTCGGCCAGGGTCAGTAACGCTTCAGCCTGTGCGCGGGTGATCATGAGTGTTCTCCGCCGAACAGGTGAAAGACGAGAGCACCGCCGGCTAGCTGAAAGGTGCCGATGTGTGGCGCGGTTGGACCTACACCGCTAAGTACATGGCCGGTGCCAAAGACCCCGAAGCGGTACGTGTTCCTGGGATACTTAGTATCTACACGAGCCCACATTTGCACTTCGTCTCCTTGAACCTGAACTGCGAAGAACTCAGCCCCGTGAGGCGCCTCAACTGTGAAGTTCTCGAGCATTTGCACAGGGTATTTATAAATTGTCTTCACGGTTTGCGTACTCCTAGCAGTTGTTCGGGGACGACGCGCAGGCGGGTCGCACCTACCGTTACGTCGTAGCTCTTGACACCGACCTTCACGACACGCGCCAGGCACTTGTGGTACTCGCTCTGTGTATCGTTAATGCGAACGGTCTGATTGGTTTTGAAGCGGTTCACTCTTCGAAATCCTCGGCGATATCCATGAGGTTATCGAGTTCGGCGTCCTTCAGCGCAGGTTCGTTTACACCGGCCCTCTCAGCGGCTTCGGCTAAATCCCATGCGCGCTCAAGAAGCTCGCGAAGCTTACGGTGAGTAATTTCCATCATCCTTCTCCTATCTGCATTTGTGTGACGCAACTATACAACACGAAACTTGCGATTGCTTGTAGGTACGACGAACGGTTAGGGTTTCATCAGATAAGCGATGCCGATAGCGATAAAAGGCCCGAGCACTTGAATCGCGAAAATGATCTTTGCTTGTGTCGCTGATTTCATTTCTTCCGATCTCCTCTATTCGATCCAATCAAAGGCTTCTGGCCGTCCTTCAACGGCCAGGGTGATTCCGTATGGCAATCCGGGCAGTGGATAATGCGTAGGCTGCTCATACGTATCACGTCCGGGTTACCGCACTTTGGGCATTGGAGGGTCATTTGAAAGCCGCTTCGATAATTGCAGCGGCGTGCTTCCGCATCGTCTCTCTGCCCTGTTCCGGCATGTGTTCCCATGGGTAGTCCATGCAATCGGCCAGGGTCTTCGCCGCTGCTTCTATATCCATCTCGTCGGGTAGAACCACTTCACGCTTGAGCGGGCCTAAGCATCCGGGGAAGAAAACATTTGCTGTATACGTTTTCACGCTATAAATCCTCCCGGCATGGTTTTCAGATATCGCTGCGCCGCCGGCTGGTGCATCTGGCCTTTGGCACAGTCGCTGGTGTTGACTTTTGACATCTTGGGTTTCTTAGGCTTGCGCATTAGAAGAATCCTCAGTGCGAGCGTGGGGAAGCTTTGGCGATTTCGCATCGCGGGTCATGAACAGACAGAAGATGGCTAAAGCAAACATGGCGGGATCTCCGGTTGGTGTGAATCAAATCTAATTGTGTTTTCTTGCTTTGTCTAGTGTTTTTATCTGAGGTTGCGTTTTCTTGCGAATAGCCGTACCCTGCGCACAAATACCCCACAGACGAGATGTACCGATGGACAAGAAACTCGAAGCACTGAACCAATACGCAGTTAAGAACGGCGCTTCCCTGGCGGTTATGAATGCTTTGCTCGACGCAGAACGCTACAGCGGCATCCTAGATGTCGTAGTCAAAGCCGGCAGCCTCCAGGGTCCTGCCGATAAACTCGGCGTTACCTACCAGGCTGTCCAGCAGTGGCTGAAGACTGGCTACGTCCCCCTGGCTCGCATTCCTGAGATCGAAAGCATCTATGGCGTGTCCCGCGTCGAGCTGATGAACCCCAAGTACGCTGCCGCCCTCGCCGAACCTAACTTCTCGTCCGACGTATGACGAAAATGGGCTCCTCGCGGAGCCCTTAGTTTTATAGCATTCCCGTCATAACGCCGATCTCGTTCCAGTATTTGGTAAACCCTTCTATTTTCTCCAGTTCCTTCGTCACATCCTTAACCGGTACGCCGTAGTTTTCTACGATGTTGAACCCGGTGCAGAGGACGCACGCCATGATTTGCGAATCGGGAATCTCCCTCCAGCAGAAGAACGCCGCGCCCATCGAGAAGTCGCAAGGGGCATAGAGGCCTCGCGCGATGTACTCCGGCTTGGAAACGATCTCCAACCTGCCCGGTTCCCCATCCTTAGCTAGCCATCCTAAAAACATTGCGTCGTGTGCTTTCATTTCCCGCGCTCCTGTTTGAATTAATCCGCAACATACTGTAGAAATTCGTTGCGGGCAAGCGTATGCTCGCGCCATCAGCAAAACGGAGATACCTACATGTCAGAGCAAGAAACATCAGGGGTCGTCGACGCGATCCTCGCGGCAGGTGGCCAAGGCGTCCTAGCACGCAAGCTGGGCGTTTCGCACCAGGCGGTTTCACGATGGGTCAAGTGCGGATGGGTTCCCGCCGCGCATATCGTCCAAGTGGAGCGCTTATACGGCGTCCCTCGCATTCGATTGATCCACCCTAAGCACAAGGCTCTCTTGTCGCCCGAAGGTAATTGATCCATGGGAGCCGCGAAGATGGTTAAGAAATTCGAGAACCTGCAGGCGCCGGCCGCATTGCGGGGTTTGAAAGGCTGGCTCGTCTGGAGATGGGTGCAGCGCCCGGGTCGCCCGAAAGCGCTCAAGATGCCCTACTACCTATCCGGGTCAGTGAGGAATAAAACGCACGGATCTGCTGAAGACCGATCGCTACTCGTTACATTTGAAGAGGCGAAAGCATTCGCCAGCAAACATGACTTCGCCGGCGTCGGCCTGGCTTTAATGCCGGAGTTCGGTATCACCGCTTTGGACTTTGACAACTGCGTGAAAGACGGCGTTATCGATCCTCGCGTAGAACAGCTAACGGCTGGTACCTACGCTGAGATAAGCCCTTCCGGTACCGGCGTCCGCGCTTTCATGGTCGGTGAATCGTCGGATAGTAAAGACAGCACGCCGGTAGACGGATCGTTCGGCTTCGAGACCTTCCACGCCAAGGGTTTCGTGACCTTTACAGGCAACGCCACGGAGATGACAGAGCTAACCGGCGACGAGAACACCGTAGCGCCGCTAACAGAAGCCGTGAAAGCTTTCTGCGCTACACGGTTCAAGCGCCTGGATCGCGCACGGGCTGAGTGCGTAGGGGCTGGCAAGTCGACCATGGGGTTTTCTTTCGAGGAGATCGCCGAGTTCCTGAAGAAGCTTCCAGATGATCTGAATTACGACGCTTGGGTCGCCGTTGGCATGTGTGTCCACCACGAGACGGAAGGAGAGGGTTTCGACGTCTGGGATGAATGGTCGTCGCGCTCCCCTAAGTACACGTCTACCGAGTACAGCATGGAAAGGTGGGTTTCGTTTGGGCGGAACGGTACCGCTGAATATAAGACCATGGGTACCGTGCTTCAGATGATCCGTGACGCTGGTGGCGAAACGGGGATAGACGTGGCCTCGCCGGACGAATTCGATGTGCTGGCACCAATCCCCCTAAAAGCTCACGGCGAGTTCGGATTCTACTCCATGGCCGAGCTGCGAGAGCGCCTCGGGCCTCCAGAATGGCTTATCAAGGGCATTCTGCCCAAGACAGAGCTAGGCATGTTGTTCGGTGCGTCCACGGCCGGCAAGTCGTTCGTACTCATGGATATGTGCGCCGCTATCGCCCGCGGCATCGATTGGAACGGACGACGGGTGAAGAAAGGTCGCGTTCTGTACGTCGTCGCTGAAGGTCGCGGCGGTTTCCCCAACCGCATGGAAGCCTATTGCAAGAAGCACGGCATCGACGAATCCGAAGTGCCGATCGTTTACGCGGCCGGCAAGATCCCGAACCTGGCCGACGACAATTCGGTTAAAGCGTTCATCAAAGAGATCAAGCGGTTCGGCCCTTTCGATCTGATCATCATCGACACCCTGGCGAAAGTGTCAGTGGGCGCTGACGAGAACAGCGGTAAGGATATGGGCATCATCATGGCCAATGCCGAGGCGATCGGCCTAGCCGCCGGAGGAACACCGATCCTCGTCCACCACTCCGGTAAAGACACTTCCCGCGGCTCACGAGGCCACGGCAGCTTGAAGGGTAACGTAGGCGTAGAGCTTGAGGTATCCCGGGCGGAAAACGCAGTCCTCCGTACGCTATACGTCCACAAGGTCAAGGACGCGCCTGCTGGCTTTGGACTGGACTTCAAGCTGGAGGTTGTGCCGGTGGATCAGGTTGACGAAGACGGCGTACCGGAGACCAGCTGCACGGTGGAGTACATCACTGGCGTGGCCCGTGACGCGGCAGTCGTTACTCGCCAGCCTCGTGGTGCGCACGAGAGAACGGTATTTAACGTTGCACACGAGATGACCGGCCTTGATCCTACCGCCCAGGTTGCCTCGGCGGAGCTGGTAGAGCGATCGATAGCCGAAACCGTACGTGGCACGTCGAAGCAGGATAACCGCCGCCGAGATATAAAGCGGGCACTTGATGCACTGGTAGAGCAAGGATGGCTGATAGAGGACGGCGAATATGTTCAGTTGGGCGATGAAGCGAATGCGCAATAATTGCGCATTCCAAGTACTCCAATTGGTACTCCAGCAATTGGAGTACTCCAATTGGTACTCCAACTCTTCCACGGCCAATTGGAGTACTCCGAATAGCAGGCGTAGCTGTAGCGCTAAGTGGTTGTTTTATAAGGAGGTTTTTGGTGCAGCGAGAGGAGGAAATCAGGGAAAACGAATTGGAGTGATGAGGAGTTCGCCGGTGCTTTCCCTTCATGAGTGGGGAATAGGCTGGAAGCCTACCCCCTCATGGAGTACCCTGTCAAGGAAGAAATGGAAGATTTTTATTTGTTTAGTACTACAGAACACGCAAGAAATGCAGATTAGATAAACCCGCAAGAATTGCGCGTAATGCTGAACACGACCCCTGGCCGAGACGCCTTCCACTGGTTCGCGGTTTACAGGTACGCTGAGCACTCACCACATGGAGCGGAACCCATGGCATGTTCCGGATGCGCTCGACGTCGGGCGAAACTCAAACGACTTATGGACTTAGCCAATGAACGATTCGAAGAACTCAAGCAACGGATTACTGGTGCTGCGGATTCCAAAGCACATCGGGATGGAAGCGGTGGAGAAGATCACTCAGAACATCACACCCCTGGCCGAATCGATGGGACTGGAGCCGATGGTGCTTGATGGTGGCGCTGATGCGGCCGTGAGTGTCGACTACACATCGCTGCTGACCCGCCTGTGCGTCGCTGTGGAGCGGTTGGTGGCTCAGGGTGAACCTCCGGCAGTATCTGAAGAGATCGCGCCTCCTGCGTTGAACCAGAGGCCAACAGGGTTGAATTCGAGGTAATCACCGTGGACGATTGGACACCCGAAGAGTGGAGAGCATGGGCCGAAGCAACAAAGCCCGGCACCTACCTGCTTGAGAAAGGCGAGAAGGTCGTTATGCGGCCACCTTCTACGCCCGAGGAGAAGGCGCGTTTCGAGGCGCTTATGCGTGTGCTTCAGGAGAAGCATGGAGTCAAGGCCAATGGCTAAGTCAAGGGTCACCATGCAGCCCACACGAGCGCGTGAGGTCAGTACGCAGTCGGTGCAGATGCTCAACCCTGATGCATGGCGCGAAGGGCTGACCACAGCGCAGCGTGGGTACGGATATCGCTGGCAGAAGGCGAGGCTGAGTCACCTTGCTAAGTTCCCGTTGTGCTGGTACTGCGAGCAGGAAGGACGCATCACAGCGGCTAACGTGGTGGACCACAGCGTTCCACATCGAGGCGATCAGAAGATCTTCTGGGATAAGGCGCTGTGGAGATCGAGCTGCGGTCCATGCCACTCGGCCAAGACAGCACGTGAGGAAGGCGGCATAGGTGCTCAACGTAAAGGTTGAACCCGTAAAGACTGCGCGTTCGTAGCAGCCTTCAACCAAATGCGTAATGCTTGCGCATTGATAGTCAATAACCATTCGTCGCATTCCAAAAACCATTTCACTATAGGGAAACCTAATTAGAGATAGCTCAACCGATAGAGGGGGGCTATCAGAAGGTCAGAATACGACCGGATCGCTGAT
>Ga0247808_10000373_pt1 | contig 22161 bp, 17 predicted proteins | sample UWRJL089202R1_FD_179914 | JGI IMG/M metagenome (GOLD analysis project Ga0247808, IMG submission 179914) | Plant litter microbial communities from Arlington Agricultural Research Station in Wisconsin, United States - UWRJ-L089-202R-1 | ecosystem: Environmental > Terrestrial > Plant litter >... | reverse complement strand
CGCACGGCGAATCCTGGGCCGCCCTGGCCGAGGTTCAGGCGCACGGGCTGGCGGTGGTTTCGGTGGCCACCGGCCGTTTCAAGTCAGATGCCGGCACGGTGCGAATCGACGACATGGCCGCCGCCGCCGAGATGACGCGCTACCTGCTGGGCCTCGGTCATCGCCGTATCGGCTTCATCAAGGGCGCACCGAACCAGACCGCCAGCGCCGAGCGTCTCATCGGGTTCGAGACCGAGCTGCAGGCGGCGGGCGAATCCGTCGAATGCCTGGTCGAGGCCGGCGAGTTCACCTATCGCTCGGGCTTCGAGGCGACGGAGCGATTGCTGGCGGCGCGGCGACCGCCGACGGCCATCTTCGCCTCGAACGACGACATGGCGGTCGCGGCCATCGCGGCGGCGCATCGGCGGGGTCTGGACGTGCCGGGCCAGCTGACCGTCGTCGGCTTCGACGATACCCCTCTGGCCACCGCCGTCTGGCCCGCCCTGACCACCATTCGACAGCCGATCGCCGAGATGGCCGGCGCCGCGATCCGGATGTTGGCCGAGGGAGCCGGCGGAAAACCGAGGGGCGAGAACGACCGTCGCGAACATCTGGTCGCCCATACCCTGGTTATCCGGGACTCGTCGGCCGCGCCCGCAACGTAACGTCATTCGCAAAGACCTTGACACCCCAGGCGCGCCTGTTGATGTTAGCGCTAACATGATGACCGGGCCACGCCGAGGCGTGAGACGACGGCGGGGGAAATGGCGCTGATTATCGACGACTTGCCTGACGACTGGCGTTCCGCACTGCTGCTCGGGCGCGTGCTGCTGCCCGAGGGGCCGACCCCCGTGCTGGTGCGCAACGGGCGGATGATCAACATCTCGGGTTTCGCGGCCACGACCGCGGAGGCCCTGATGCGCGATAATCTCGCCACGGCCCAGGGCCGCGACCTCGGCGCGATCGACGAAACAGACTTCAAGGTCGAATGGGACGCCGGATCGACTGGCCTGGACCTGTTGTCGCCGATCGATCTGCAATGCATCAAGGCCTCGGGCGTGACCTTCGCCGTCTCGGCGCTGGAGCGCGTCATTGAAGAGCGGGCGCGCGGCGACGCGGACGCGGCCAACGCCATCCGCGATAGCCTGAGAGACCGAATCGGCGGCGATCTGGCCTCGGTCAAGCCGGGGTCCGAACAGGCCGCGACCCTGAAGGCGGTGCTGATCGCCGACGGCCTGTGGTCTCAGTATCTGGAGGTCGCCATCGGCCCCGACGCCGAGATCTTCACCAAGGCGCCGGTCCTGTCCTCGGTCGGCTGGGGCGACTGGGTCGGGGTTCGGTCGGACTCGGCCTGGAACAACCCGGAGCCCGAGGTCGTGATCATCTGCGATCCGTTGGGCCGGCCGGTCGGCGCCAGCTTGGGCAACGACGTCAACCTGCGCGATATCGAGGGCCGCAGCGCCCTGCTGCTGGGCAAGGCCAAGGACAACAACGCTTCGGCGGCGATCGGTCCCTTCATCCGCCTGTTCGACGACGGCTTCTCGATGGACGATGTCCGCGACGCCGTCATCGCGCTGGAGGTCCGGGGCGAGGACCAGTTCGTCATGCGCGGCGAAAGCTCGATGCGGCTGATCAGCCGCGACCCGGAGGATCTGGTCCGTCAGGCCTCGGGTCCCGCCCATCAGTATCCGGACGGCTTCGCGCTTTATCTGGGCACGATGTTCGCGCCGATCGATGACCGCGAGGCGCCGGGCAAGGGTTTCACCCACAAGCCGGGCGACGTGGTGCGGGTCTCGACCCCCCGTCTGGGCGCGCTCGAGAACAAGGTCGCCCGGTGCGAGGACGCACCGCCGTGGACCACGGGGGTCGTGGCCCTGATGCGCAATCTGGCCGGTCGCGGCCTGCTGGGAGTTTCGGCATGAGCGGCGCCGTCTATCCGTCCCTGAAGGGGCGTGTCGTGGTCGTCACCGGCGGCGGCTCGGGCATCGGTGCCGCCCTGACCGAGGGCTTCGCCCGGCAGGGTGCGCGCGTCGTGTTTCTGGATGTCGCGGACGAGGATTCGCAGGCCTTGGCCGTGTCGCTGGCGGGTCTGGATCCGGCGCCGATCTATCACCGCTGCGACCTGACCGATGTCGGGGCCCTGCGCGCCTGTCTGGATAAGGTGTTCCAGGAGGTTGGACCGATCGAGGTTCTGGTCAACAACGCCGCCAATGACGACCGCCATTCGCTGGCCGAGGTCACGCCCGACTACTGGGACGACCGGATCGCGGTGAACCTGAGGCATCTGTATTTCGCGGCCCAGGCCGTGGCGCCGGCGATGCGCGAGCGGGGACAGGGAGTGATCCTGAATCTCGGCTCGATCAGCTGGCATCTGGGCCTGCCCGATCTGTCGCTATACGAGACGGCCAAGGCCGGCATCGAGGGCATGACCCGGGCGCTGGCCCGCGAACTGGGCGTCGACGGCGTCCGCGTCGCCTGCATCGTGCCGGGAAACGTCAAGACGCCCCGACAGATGAAATGGTACACGCAAGAGGGCGAGGCCGAGATCGTCGCCGCCCAGTGCCTGAAGGGCCGGATCGAGCCGCAGGACGTGGCGGCCCTGGCGATGTTCCTCGCCTCCGACGACGCACGTTTCATTACAGGCCATGAGTATTTCGTGGACGCGGGCTGGCGCTAAGGCGACGCTACGACATCAAAACGGGCCGTCAGAGCCCACTGGGAAGGAAGATCGAGAATGGCAGGACCGACAGGGGGCGCAGGCCCCGACATCGCCGGCGACGACCAGGTCAACATGGCGTTCATCGCCCTGATCGTGGCGGTCGCCACCATCGGCGGCTTCATGTTCGGCTATGATTCCGGGGTCATCAACGGGACGCAGGACGGGCTGGAAAGCGCTTTCAACCTTTCGGCCCTGGGCACAGGCTTCAACGTCGGGGCCATCCTGCTGGGCTGCGCGGTCGGCGCCTTCATCGCGGGACGGCTGGCCGACCTGATCGGGCGCAAGACGGTAATGCTGATCGCCGCCGCCCTGTTCATCGTCAGCGCCTTCTGGGCCGGTGCGGCCGACAGCTCGGCACACTTCATCATCGCCCGCTTCATCGGTGGTCTGGGCGTCGGGGCGGCCAGCGTGCTGACGCCGGCCTATATCTCGGAAGTCACTCCGGCCTCGATCCGGGGGCGTCTGTCCAGCGTGCAGCAGATCATGATCATCACCGGTCTGACCGGCGCCTTTGTGGCCAACTATGCGCTGGCGGCGACGGCGGGCGGTTCGACCGCCGAGTTCTGGATGGGCTTCCCGGCTTGGCGGTGGATGTTCTGGCTGCAGGTCGTTCCTGCGGGCATCTATCTGCTGGCCCTGCTGGCCATTCCGGAAAGCCCTCGCTTCCTGGTCGCCAAGAACCGCGACGCCGAGGCCCAGGCTGTCTTGTCCAAACTGTTCGGGCCCGAGGCCGGCGCGCGCAAGGTGGCCGAGATTCGCGCCTCTCTGGCGGCGGACCACAAGCCCAGTTTCAGGGACCTGCTGGATCCGACGACCCGCAAGATCAAGCCAATCCTGTGGGCCGGCCTGATCCTCGCCGTGTTCCAGCAACTGGTCGGCATCAACATCGTCTTCTACTACGGCGCGACCCTGTGGCAGTCGGTAGGCTTCTCCGAGAACGACGCGCTGCAGATCAACATCCTGTCAGGCGTACTGTCGATCGCGGCCTGTCTGGCGGCGATCGCGGTGATCGATAAGATCGGCCGCAAGCCGCTGTTGCTGATCGGTTCGGCGGGTATGGCGGTGACTCTGGGCGTCGTGGCCTGGTGCTTCTCGCAAGGCGCGATCATCGACGGATCGCTGCATCTGCCCGATCCCATCGGTCTGATCGCCCTGATCGCGGCCAACGCCTATGTGGTCTTCTTCAACTTCAGCTGGGGGCCGGTCATGTGGGTCATGCTGGGCGAGATGTTCCCGAACCAGATGCGCGGCTCGGCGCTGGCGGTGGCGGGGTTCGCCCAGTGGATCGCCAACTTCGCGATCTCGGTCACCTTCCCGACCATGGCGGCCTTCAGCCTGGTCGCGACCTATGGCTTCTATGCGGTCAGCGCCCTGATCTCGTTCTTCCTGGTCCAGGCGTGGGTCAAGGAGACGCGCGGTCGTGAGCTTGAAGACATGACCGGCTGACGCCGGCGGTCCGCAATTCCTATCTACCCACCGGACGGCGCTCCCCCGCGGTCCGGACTTCATTCGAGGACGACACACCATGACCGACACCCTGGAACTCTCGCACTGGATCAATGGCGAGAAGGTCGGCGCCGACCGTCCGAAGCAGAGCCTGAACCCGTCCAACACCGGCGAGGTCGTGGCCAATACGCCCGACGGCGGTCAGTCCGAGGTCGACGCCGCCGTTGCCGCCGCCAAGGCCGCCTTCCCGGGCTGGTCCGACGCCAGCCCCGAGGTCCGGTTCGACGTGCTGGATCGCGCCGGGACCCTGGTCATGGAGCGCCGCGAACAGATCGGTCGCCTCCTGTCGCGCGAAGAGGGCAAGACCTTGCCCGAGGGCATCGGCGAGACGGTCCGCGCCGGCCGCATCCTGAAGTATTTTGCCGGCGAGGCCCTGAGGGCGCATGGCCAGAACCTCGCCTCGACCCGACCGGGCGTAGAGATCCAGACCTATCGTCAGGCCGTCGGCGTCTACGGCATGATCACGCCGTGGAACTTCCCCATCGCCATTCCGGCCTGGAAGATGGCCCCGGCGCTGGCGTTCGGGAATACGGTCGTCATCAAGCCCGCCGGTCATACGCCGGCGACGGCCGAAGCGCTGGTCGCCATCCTGCATGAAGCGGGCCTGCCCAAGGGTGTCGTCAACATGGTCGTCGGGCGCGGCAGCGTCGGTCAGGCCATCGTCGACCACCCGGACATCGACGGCCTGTCCTTCACCGGGTCGCAGGGCGTTGGAGCCGGCGTGGCCTTGGGGGCGATCAAGCGCCAAGCGCGCGTGCAGCTGGAGATGGGCGGCAAGAATCCGCTGATCGTTCTGGATGACGCCGACATCGAGCGCGCCGTGATGATCGCGCTCGACGGTTCGTTCTTCGCCACTGGCCAGCGCTGCACCGCCTCCAGCCGCCTGATCGTGCAAGACGCCATTCACGACAAATTCGTCGCCGCCCTGGCCGAGAAGGTCGCCGCCCTGCGCGTCGGCGACGCGTTGGACCCCAACACCCAGATGGGGCCGGCGGTCAGCGAGGATCAGATGGAGACGTCGTACAAATACATCGACATCGCACGCGGCCAAGGCGCGCGGATTGTCACCGGCGGCGACCGGCTGAGCCTTCAGAACCCCGGCTGGTACGTCCAGCCGACCCTGATCGCCGACACCGATCCGGCCGCGCGCATCAACAACGAGGAGGTCTTCGGCCCCGTCGCCTCGACCATCCGGGTCAAGGACTACGAGGAGGCCCTGGCCGTCGCCAACGGCGTCGAGTTCGGCCTGTCGGCCGGCATCGTCACCCAGTCGCTGAAGCATGCGCGCGACTTCCAGCGTCGCGCTAAGGCGGGCATGACCATGGTCAATCTGGCAACCGCCGGCGTCGACTATCACGTGCCCTTCGGCGGCTCGAAGAAGTCCAGCTATGGCGCGCGCGAACAGGGTTTCGCGGCCATCGAGTTCTACACCCAGACCAAAACCTCCTACTCGGCGGGCTGATCGATGAGCGAGCCAGAACTGATCTGGGACGTGAAGGCCGAACTGGGCGAGGGTCCCGTCTGGGACGCTCGCCGTCGGGCCGTCTGGTTCGTCGACATCAAGGGGCGCAAGCTGCATCGCTATGGCGTCGACGATGGAGCCAAGGCGTCGTGGGACACGCCCGACCAGACGGGGTTCGCCCTGCCGGCCATGGACGGGTCGATGGTCTGCGGCGTGCGGGGCGGTTTGTACCGGTTCGATCCGGACACGGGCACCTTCACCCTGATCGTGCTGGTCGAGGAAGACCGGCCACAGAACCGGCTGAACGACGGCTTCGTCTCGCCGGACGGGGCATTGTGGTTCGGGTCGATGGACGACAGCGAGGACACCGTTTCGGGGGCGCTCTACCGCTTCCGCGACGGCGTGGTGACCCGGCATGACGATGACTATCGGGTGACCAATGGCCCGGCGCTGAGCCCGGACGGCAAGACCCTGTATCACCACGACACGACCGAGCGGCGCATCTACGCGTTCGATCATGCGGACGGCTATCTGACCAACAAGCGGCTGTTCGCCGAGACGACGGACGGGTACGCCGACGGACCCAGCGTGGACGCCGACGGGGTGCTGCACGTCGGCCTGTTCAACGGCTGGGGCGTGGCGAAATTCTCGCCGTCTGGCGAGCGGATCGGGACCATCCGTTTGCCGGTGCAGACGGTGACCAAGGCGGCCTTTGCCGGCGATGACTTGCGTGATCTCTATTGCACCACGGCCTGGCTGGGGAACGCGGACAAGCGCGAGACGCAACCGACGCTGGGCGGCCTGTATCGCGTGCGAGTCGAGACTCAGGGCCTGCCTCAGGCGCTCGTTCGCCTGTGATCGAATTGGTTCACGGCGAGTGGCGGCTGGATGTCGCCCCGCATCTGGGCGCCAGCATCGCCCGGCTGACATGGCGGGGCCGGGACGTGCTGCGGCCAATGCCTGTCGGGTCGAGCGATGTTCTGCAGGCCGGGTGTTTTCCGTTGGTCCCCTATGCCAACCGCATCGCCGACGGACGCTTCACCTTCGGCGGTCGGGAAGTGCATCTGTCGGTTCTGCCGAACTTCGCGCCCCACGCCCTGCACGGGGACGGCTGGTTGAAGCCGTGGCAGGCGCTGGATCGCGACGACGGGACAATCGCCTTGATCTATCGCCATGCCCCCGACGCTTGGCCGTGGGCCTATGAGGCGATCCAGACCTTCGCCCTGTCTGACGACGGGCTGCGGGTCGATTTGAGCCTGACCAATACGGGCGACGAGGCCATGCCCGCAGGACTGGGCCTGCATCCCTATTTCCCGGTGAGCGACCGGACGCGGCTGACACTCGAGGCGCCTTCGGTCTGGGCCTTGGCCGAAGGGCAGATTCCGACGGCCCTGTTCCCGGCGGAGTCGGTGTTCGGCTGGGCAGACGGACCGCGGGTGGTCGACGCCCCATTCGTGGACCATTGCTACGCCAGCTGGGGCGGCGTCGCCCGGCTGACGGACGGTGAACGCGTCATAAGGATCACGGCCTCGGCCAACGCCGGCTGGGCCCATGTCTATGCGCCGGGCGAGGATTTCTGCTGCGTCGAACCTGTGACCCACAGGCCGGACGCCCTGCACGCTCCTCAGGGCGAGGCCAGCGGTCTGGTCGTGCTGCAACCCTGCGAGACCATGGCCATGTCGATGCGGATCGCCGTCTCCGACGCTTGATCCGTCTCAGGCGCCCTGACGTCGACTGCGGAAGTCGGCGGGGCGCAGGCCGTGGCGCTGCAGCTTGTCGTAGAGGGTCTTGCGCGGCAGGCCCAAAGACTGGCCGACGGCGGGGATGTCGCCGCCGTGCTTCTCCAGCGCCTCGCGAATCAGTTCGCGTTCGTACTGGTCGATGCGGCTGGCCAGATTGCCGGTCTCGGGCGCGCCGGCCGGGCCATCGTGCAGGCCGACCGCGACCCGTTCGGCGAAATGGGCCAGTTCGCGGACGTTGCCCGGCCATTCATGTTCCAGCAGCCGCCGCCGCACGTCCAGCGTCAGCGGTGGAGCATTCCGTTGCTGCCCGGCCGCCGCCCGCTTCAGGAAGTGGGTGAACAACAGGGGGATGTCCTCGCGTCGTTCCCGCAAAGGCGCGACCCGCAGCTTCAGCACATTCAGCCGGTGGTACAGGTCCTCGCGGAACAGGCCCTGTCGCACGGCCTCGGCCAGATCGACCTTGGACGAAGCGAGGATGCGCAGATCCAGCGACTTGGGTTCGTTAAGGCCGATCGGCTGGACCTCGCGTTCCTCGACGACACGCAACAGCTTGACCTGGACCGTCATCGGCATGCTCTCGATCTCGTCGAGGAACAGGGTGCCCCGGTGGCTGTGTTCGATATGGCCCACGCGACGACGTAGGGCTCCCGGAAAGGCGCCAGGTTCGTGGCCGAACATCTCGCTCTCGATCAGGGCCTCGGGCAGGGCGCCGCAGTTGACGGCCACGAAGGGGTGGATGCGGCGACGTCCGCTGTTGTGCAGGGCGCGAGCGACGACCTCCTTGCCGACCCCGGTCTCGCCCTCGATCAGGACGTCCATCCGGGCGTCGGCGATCTGGAGGATGGCGGCGCGCAGGCGGACCATGGCCGGGGTCTCGCCCAGCAGCGGCAGCTCCAAACCGGACTCGGCGGCGGCGGCGGCCAGACGCCGGTTGTCCAGCACCAGACCCCGCTTCTCCAGAGCTCGCCCCAGACTGTCCAGCAGCCGCTCGATCGGAAAGGGCTTGGCGACGAAGTCGTAGGCGCCCTGACGCATCGCCTCGACCGCTTCGGCGATGTCGCCGTGACCCGTGATCATGATGACGGGCAGGCCGGCGTCGAGGGTCTGGATCCGGTCAAGCAACTGGCGGCCGTCGATGCCGGGCATGCGCAGGTCACTGACGATCACGCCGGGGAAGTCTGCGCCGATGACCTTCAGGGCGGCGGCGGCGCTATTGAAGGACAGCACCTGGAACGGCTCCAGCCCCAGACGTTCGACCAAGGCATCGCGGAAGTCGTCGTCGTCATCGATCACGGCGACGGACGCAGGATGGGCGAATTCCATCACGCCTCCTTCAGGGAAATGACGAAGGTCGCCCCGCCGCCGGACGGCTTCAGCACCAGATCGCCGCCAAAGCCCGCGACGATGTCGCGGCAGATGACCAACCCCAGTCCCAGCCCGGTCGCCTTGGTCGTGGTGAAGGGGGTGAACAGGGTGGCGGCGGTTTCAGGCGAGACACCGGGGCCGTTGTCGGCGACGGCGATCTCGATCCGGCGACGGCGGCGGGCGACGAGGATGGACAGGGTCGGCGTCGGGGTTTCGGCCTCTTCCATAGCCTCCACTGCGTTCTGGATCAGGTTGAGGATGACCTGTTCCAGGCGGACCCGCTCGGCGATGACGGCGACCTCGGCCAGATCCTGACGGACGATGCGGATGCTGCTTTCCCCCAGTCGGCCGCCCATCAGCAGCAAGGCGCCGTCGATAGCCGCGTCGGGGCTGACCGGCGAGGCCTTCAGCGTGCTTTTGCGCGAGAAGGCGCGCAGTTCGTCGGTTATGGCGCCGATGCGAGCGGTCATGTCGGCGATCCGGCCCAGACTGCGGCGAGCGCCGGCCTCGTCCGCCCGGTCCAGATAGACTGTCGCCGTGTCGGCATGGGTATGGATGGCGGCGACCGGTTGGTTAATCTCATGCGCCACGCCCGCCGCTATCTGGCCAAGGGTGGCCAGTTTGGTGGCCTGGACCAGTTCCTCGCGCAGGATTTCGCGGCTGGCCTCGGCGCGGTGGCGTTCCTCGATCTCGCGGTTCAGCTCAGTGTTGGCGGTACGGAGCTCCAGCGTTCGCTCGTCGATGCGGCGCTCGAGCTCGGCCCGGGACGCCTCCTCGGCCACGGCGCGGGCGGCGGCCAGCTGTCGGCGACGCAGCAGAACGGCGGCGCCGACGGCCAGCAGGGTGACGATCAGACCCGCGACCGCGCGGGCGTTCACCACCGCCGTGCGGATGACATTGGCCGCCGGGGTCAGCAGGTGCAGCGTCCAGCCGGGAGTGGCGGTCTCGGCGCGCGCCGAGACCCAGTCGGTCGCGGGCCCCTTGTCCACCGCTGTGCGCACCAGCCGGGGCGGGCCATCGGCGGGGCTGGAGAAAGGCAGGGGGCGCAGGGCTTCCCGGCCCAAGGTCTGGCCCTCAAGGATCGTCCGGCGCCGGTTGGGATCGATGGCGGCCGTGCTGCGGAAACGCCACTCGGGGACGCTGGTCACCAGGATCACGCCCCGGTCGTCGGCGACATAGGCGGGCTCTCCCGAGGTGCGCCAGTCGGCCTCCAGCGCATCGAATTCGACCTTGACCACCACGACGCCCAGCGGGGCTCCGGCGGCGTCGTTCAGCCGGCGCGCCAGATACAGGCCGGGCCGGCCGCTGACTGTGCCGAGGGCGAAGAACTCGGCGTCGCCGTTCTTCAGGGCGCCGGTGAAATAGGGGCGGAAGCTGTAGTCGGAGCCAACGAAACTGGTCGGCAGGCGCCAGTTGCTGGCCGCGCGGGCGACGCCGGATGCGTCCAGCACATAGATGGCCGCAGCGCGGGTCTGGCCGGCCAGCCGCTCCAGCTTGGCGCTGACCTGACCCTGCGATGCCGCTGTCGGGGCGGTCAGCATGGCGATGACCTCGGGGTCCTGGGCCAGGACCACGGGTAGGGAGCGATGCTTCTCCAGCTCGCTGCGCAGGACGGCGGCGTGCAGGGCGGCGGCGGCCTCGGCCTGACGCGCCATGTCGGCCTGGGCCTGACGTCGGGCGATCTCCCCCGCCGCCGCCATGGCGAGAATCGCGACCAGGACCCAGACGGCGACCAGTCCCAGCCATATCCGGGCGGACGGGCGCATCAGGCGACGGAATCGATGGCTGACGGTCGCGGCGGGCATGTCCGGACTGTGCGGAATTCCGCACGATTTGACCATGGTTGACGGCGAAAAATCGCACGGCGCCATGACCGTCGTTGGAAAACTTCCAATCTATTCAATGATGAGGCGCTAAGGCGACAGTGATTTTGCGCTGATGGGACACCGGCGGACTATGCCGCCAAGCGCAGACTTCAGATTTGCGCATGGAAACTTGCGGCCGCGGGCCGCAAAGGGAGCGGCGTTTGCAAATCACCGATCACACCACCGGCGCGAGTGTGTCCGACGGCCCGGCAGTGCGGCGCCCGTTCTATCGGCATCTGTATTTCCAGGTCCTGCTGGCGATCTTCGCCGGGGGGCTGATCGGCCATTTCTGGCCGACCTTCGGTGAAAGCCTGAAGCCGCTGGGCGACGGGTTCATCAAGCTGGTCAAGATGGTGATCGCTCCCGTGATCTTCCTGACCATCGTCACGGGCATCGCCGGCATGCGCGATCTGGGTCGGGTTGGCCGGGTGGCGGCCAAGGCCTTCGCCTATTTCCTGTTCTTCTCGACCCTGGCCCTGATCGTCGGTCTGGTGACGGCGAACCTGATCCAGCCGGGCCGTGGCCTGAACATCGATCCGGCGACCCTGAACGCCGGGGCCGTGGCCCAGTATTCCAGCGCCGCGCACGAGACGACCATCCAGGGCTTCCTAATGGGGATCATTCCCGACACGGTCGTCAGCGCCTTCTCGACCGGCAACATCCTGCAGGTGCTGTTCGTCTCGATCCTGTTCGGCATCGCCCTGGCCATGGTCGGGGATGCGGGCAAGCCGGTCCTGACCTTCCTAGAATCGATCAGCGCGGCCTTCTTCAAACTGGTGGCCATCCTGATGAAGGCGGCGCCGATCGGGGCCTTCGGGGCCTTCGCCTTCACCATCGGCGCCTATGGCATCGCCTCGGTGGCCAATCTGGCCCTGCTAATCGCGACCTTCTACCTGACGGCGATCATCTTCGTGGTCGGAGTTCTGGGGTTGGTGGGAATCGCCAACGGTTTCAACGTTCTGAAGCTGATCCGTTATCTCAAGGAAGAGCTGCTGCTGGTGCTGGGGACCTCGTCGTCCGAGGCGGCCCTGCCCAGCCTGCTGCAGAAGATGGAGCGGGCGGGGGCGTCCAAGTCCGTGGTCGGTCTGGTCGTGCCCACCGGCTATTCGTTCAACCTGGACGGCACCAACATCTACATGACCATGGCGGCCCTGTTCATCGCCCAGGCGCTGAACATCGACCTCAGCCTGCAGGATCAGGTCCTGCTGCTGCTGGTCGCGATGCTGAGCTCCAAGGGGGCGGCGGGCATCACCGGCGCCGGCTTCATCACCCTGGCCGCGACGCTTGCCGTCGTGCCGTCGGTGCCGATCGCGGGCATGGCCCTGATCCTGGGCATCGACCGGTTCATGAGCGAGTGCCGGGCGCTGACCAACTTCATCGGCAACGCCGTCGCCACGCTGGTCGTGGCGAATTGGGAGAACGAGCTGGATCGCGACGCTCTGAAGCTGGCGCTCGACGGCCATCCCGCGCCGCTGGCGGCCCCGGCCGACGCCGCCGCCGGCCCCGGAGACAAGGCGGTGCTCGCCGACGACTGACCGCCCGCCGACCCCCAAAGCGACCCATAAAAACAAGAACTCTTGGAGGAGAGAACAATGACGAAGATCAAGACGGCCATGCTGGCCACGACGGCGTCCGCCGCACTGCTGGCCTTCGCCGGCGCGGCCTCGGCCCAGACCCAGACCACGGTCCCCGCCGACCCCGTCGTTCAGGCGATCGAGGATGAGTCGCCGGAGGGCGCCGCCACGGTCGAGGACATCGTGGTCGTCGGCAGCCAGATCCGCGGCGCCAGCACGACGGCGGCCCTGCCGGTCGCGGTGCTGGGGCAACAGGAGATCCTGGCAACCGGCGCGGTCAACGGCGACGACCTGCTGCGCTCGATACCCCAGATGGGCGATGTCTTGTTCAGCGCGGCCAACAACGCCCAGACGTCGAACGCGGCGCGCGGTGACGTCAACTCGGTCAATCTGCGCTCGCTGGGCGTCGGCAACACCCTGGTGCTGCTGAACGGTCGCCGTATCGTCAGCCACCCGACCAGCCAGGGCACGTCCGACACCGGCACGGTGCCGGTGCTCAGCTACAACTCCAACGCCATTCCGGTGACCGGTCTGGAACGTCTGGAAGTCCTGCTGGACGGCGCAGCCGCCATCTATGGCGCGGACGCCGTGGCCGGGGTGGTCAACACCGTGCTGCAAGATGATTTCGACGGCTTGAAGATCAACAGCCAGTATGGCGGCGCCGAGGGCACCCACCTGCGCGAGTTCAACATCGGCGTCTTCGCAGGCAAGGACTTCGATCGCGGCAATGTCTCGGCCTTCGTCGACTATACCGACCGCACCGCCCTGAGGGCCGAGGACCAGCCGTTCACCCGGTCCGACAACCTGCGCTTCCTGTTCGCGGGCGATCCGGCCTTCGCCGACAGCCTGGTGCCGGATGGTCGCAATACGCGCGGCGCCTGGGCCAATCTGGCCGTCGTCGGCGCCACCACGGCGATCCGGCGCGGCGCCCAGACCCTGACCAGCGCGGCCGGCGCCTTCCACATCCAGCCGATCAGCATCGCGGGCTGCACCGTGGGCGTGGGCGACGGCATCTGTCTGGGCAACGGCGCGCTCAACTTCAACAACACCCAGCGCGAGCTGCGCTTCGACACCGCGCCGGGCACGACGGTGACGCCCGACACCCAGCGGCTGAACCTGATGTTCACCGGCCACTACGACCTTACCGACACCCTGACGGCCTTTGGGGAGATCGGCTGGTATCAGGCCGACACCCACCGGGTGCAGCCGGCGGTGATCAACCTCAACACCCTGGTCATCCCGGCCAGCAACTACTGGAACCCGTTCGGCCCGGTGACCTTCGCAAACGGCCAGGCCAACCCGAACAGGATCGCGGGCCTGACCAACGTCCCGGTCTCGGGTCTGGCCGTCACCCTGAACCAGTATCGCTTCGTCGACACCGGCTTCCAGGAAGTAGACGTCGAGAACTATCAGGCCCGCCTGCTGGCTGGTCTGCGCGGCGAGTTCCGGGGCTTCGACTGGGAATCCGCACTGGTCTATTCGGAAGCCCAGGCGACCGATGAATCCGACGCCGTCAACTCGACCGCGTTGCAGGCCCAGTTGGCCCTGTCCACGCCGGACGCCTACAACCCGTTCAACGGCGGCTGTGTCGACCAGACCAGCTTTGGCGACTGTACCCCCAGTTCGCAGGCCGCACTGGACGCCATTACCTTCAAGCTGAAGCGGGAGTCGCGCACGACCCTGACCATGTTCGATTTCAAGGTGTCGAAGGGGGATCTGTTCAACCTGCCGGGCGGGGCCGTCGGCGTGGCCTTCGGCTTCGAGGCCCGCAAGGAAACCCAGGACGACGACCGCGACGAGAACCTGGACGGCACCAACATCTTCGTCGATTCCGTCACCGGGGCGATCAACCTCAGCAACGTCATCGCCGTCAGCCCGAACCCGGACACCCACGGCGAGCGTGAGGTCTTATCGGCCTATGTCGAGTTCGCCGTGCCGGTCGTCTCGCCCGAGATGAACATCCCGCTGGTCCGCAGCCTCGATCTGCAAATCGCCGGCCGGGCCGAGCACTACAGCGACTTCGGCAGCGTCGCTAAGCCCAAGATCGCCGCCGCCTGGGACATCGTCGAGGGTCTGCGCGTCCGGGGCTCCTATTCGGAAGGTTTCCGCGCGCCAAACCTGGAGCAGACCAACGCCACGACCTATGGCCGTCTGGCGACCAACAACGACTATATCCGTTGCGAGGCGGATCTGAGGGCGGGCCGTATCACCAGCTTCGGCGGTTGCACCCGCTCGATCGGCTATTCGCTGCTGGTGTCGGGCAATCCGGAGCTCGAGCCGGAGGAGAGCACCAACTCGTCCTACGGACTGGTCTTCCAGCCGCAGTTCCTGCCCGAGCAGTTCGGCGACTTCACCTTCACCGTCGATCGCTGGCGCATCCAGCAGGAGAAGATCGTCGGCCTGTTCGGCGGCCAGAGCGCCGTGGTCCAGGATTATCTGAACCGGGTGCAGGGGGAGTCCAATCCGCTGGTCACGCGAGCCGCGCCGAACGTGGACGACATCGCCCTGTTCGCCGGCACGGGCATCGATCCGGTCGGCCAGATCATCTCGGTCAGCGATCGGTTCGTGAACCTGTTGCCGCAGGACGTTCAGGGCATCGACTTCGGCCTGACCTGGCGTCTGCGCGATACGCCGGCCGGCGACTTCCGGGTCAGCATCAATGCGGCCAAGTTGACCAAATTCAGCCGCGAGCCGGGTCCGGCGATCGACACCCTGTTCGACGCGCGGGAAGAGGGGCTGATCAACGCGGCGACGCCGTTGCCCGACTCCAGCGACCTGCTGGAGCAGAACGGCCGGCCCAGATGGAAGGTGTCCAGCACGGTGACCTGGAGCAAGGGACCGGTCCAGATCGGCGCCTTCACCCAGTATATCAGCGCAGTCGACGAGACTGGCTTCCTCGACAACGACGGCAACGCCTGGGAAGTCGAGAGCCAACTGACCGGCAACCTGTATGGCCAGTACGAGTGGGAAGACAACGCGGGCTGGGCCGCCAACACCCGCCTGCGGGTGGGTGCGCGCAACATCACCAATGAGGCCCCGCCGCTGGCCTCCACCGGCTATCTGGGCGCGCTGTATCGCCCTTATGGTCGGTACTGGTACGTCAGCGTCGCCAAGACCTTCTAGACCCATCCTCCCCGGACAGGGGCGGCGCTTCGGCGTCGCCCCGCACTTCTTCTCAAAGGAGACGCAGGTGACTGCAAGACGTCTGACCGGCCGGATCGCCGCCGCTGCTCTGGGCCTGATGGCGATCGCCGAGGCCGCCTCCGCTGCCGACGACGCCCCGGCGGCGTCGGCCATTCCGGCCGAGGACACCGCCTGCCCACAGACCTTGCCGGCGGGCGCACGGTGCTATTCGGGACGCTCGGCGGCCGGCGCCTGGTACTGGATCGCCGTGCCGCAGAACTGGAACGGCGCCCTTGTCGTGCACGCCCACGGCGGACCGCGTTCACAGGAGCCTGAACGCAACGACGCCGTGGAAGATCTGGAGCGGTTTTCGGTTCTGCTGGACGAAGGGTTCGCCCTTACGGCCTCGACCTATCGTCGGGGCGGCTATGGCGTTCGGATGGCGGCGGAGGACACCGATCAGCTGCGCCAGATCGTGTGGGACAAGTTGGGCCGGCCCGCGCACACACTGCTGCATGGTCAATCGTGGGGCGGCAACGTGGCTGCGAAGGCGGCCGAACTCTATGCGCTGGATAGCGATGGCCGGCGCAACTACGACGGGGTTGTCCTGACCAGCGGGGTCCTGTCCGGCGGCACGCGGGCCTATGGCTTTCGCGCAGATCTGAGGGCGGTCTACCAGTTCTATTGCCACAACCACCCGCGGTCGGACGAGACGGTCTATCCGCTCTGGCAGGGGCTGCCCGATGGGGCGTCCATGTCCCGGACCGAACTGGCGGCGCGTGTCTCGGAATGCACGGGCGCCGATGCTGCGACGCGGACGCCGGAGCAGGCGCGCAACCTGCGCAACATTCTGGGCGTCACGGGGGTTTCGGAAGAGCAGCTTGTCCCGCACCTGAACTGGGCCACGACCCTGTTTCAGGACATGGTCAGCCAACGGCTGGGCGGGAAGAACCCGTTCTCGAACGCAGACACCGTCTATACGGGGTCGGACGACGACGCGGCCCTGAACGCGGGGGTCGAGCGGTTCGCGGCGGATCCCGAAGCGGTCGCGCAACTGGCCTATGACGCCGACCTCAGCGGGCTGATCGTCCTGCCGACGCTGACCATCCACGGCAAGGCGGACGCCACCGCCTTCGTCTGGCACGAAGCCGTCTATCGCGAGACGGTGGCGGCGGCGGGAAGGTCGGACCTGCTGGTCCAGACCGTCACCACCGAGGCGGAACACGGAAAGCTCAGCGCACCGGAGTATGCGGCGCTGTTCCGGGCGATGATGGTCTGGATCGTCGATGGAACGCGACCGACGCCGTCTTCTGTGTCTGACCTCTGCGCAGGTTTGGCGGACCACTATGGACAGCCCTGTCTGTTCGACAACAGCTTTGTTCCGGCCATGCCTGCGACGCGATAACGACGAACTATGCGTTGGGTTTGCGACGAACGCTGCGTTGTGACCGGTGCGTTGGGCGGCCGCAGAAGATAGATATCGCCGCTGGGTTCTGGCGGATGACGTGATGAGACGGGTACTGACTATCGGCGAGACCGGTCCGTGCGCGACCATCCCGAAAGCACGTCGAGCCTTGACGATCCGTTGCTGCGAGCGGGAGTGGTGACCCTGGATCGGCCCATGCGATCGGGGGCGTTCGGGTCGGCGGCCATGCGCCTCACGGCGGGCCTGTGGGCCTTCTGCGTCGTCACCTTCGCTCTCTCGATGGCGGTCAGCGGGGCAGGGCGTTTCCCGGTGTGGATGGCGGTCTGGTTGGCGGCGATCACGGTCTCCGGTCTGGTGTTCACCGCGCTGCTGTACGGCGTGATCAGAGGTGTAAGAGACCGACCACAGATCGAACGTTGGGCGATCCTGGCCGTCGCGGTTCTGGTGGCCGCCATGACCCAGTCGCTGGTCGACGGCCTGTTGAACGAGAGTTGCCGGCTGATCTTCGGCCTGCCGCCCCGGACCTGGTTGAAGCCGGGCGAGTTCGCCTTCAACGGCCTGCTCTACATCTGGCTGTTCGGATTCTACACCGCCACGCTGGAACTGATCGCCGCCACTGAACAGGCCTCGCACAACGCGCGTCGCGCGGCGGCCTATGCGGAGCAGATCGGTCAGGAACGCGAGCTGGCGCATGAAGCCCAGGTGCAGATGCTGCGATTCCAGCTCGATCCTCACTTTCTCTTCAACACCCTGAACAGCATTTCTTCCCTGGTGGTGTCGGGGCGTCCGGCGCAGGCCGAGACGATGATCGCGCGTCTGTGCCAGTTCATGCGGGCGGGACTGCATTCGCGCGAGCAGCCGATGATCCCGCTGAGGCAGGAGCTGATCGTCGTGGAAGCCTATCTGGCGATCGAGGCGGCGCGCTTTTGCGACGCCTTGACCATCGAGATCGACTGTCCGCCATCATTGGGGGATGTGCTGGTGCCCGGTATGATCTTGCAGCCTCTGGCCGAGGCGGCGGTAAAGCACGCGCTGAGGCCATCCTGGGGCGCCGGCATGATCCGTGTCCATGCCCGGGAGGCCGAAGGCCTTCTCGAGGTCGTGGTGTCGGATGAGGGCGATGACCGTGCAGCCGACGGCATGGAGGCGACGGAAGACGATGGACTGCAGATCGTCCGGGACCGTCTGGCTGTGGTCTATGGTGACCAGGGCTGGCTCGACGTCGGTCAGGCGAAAGAGACTTTTCATGCAACGATGTCGGCGCCGCTTCGGCGGTCCGCCATCCTGTCGGCGGCTTGAAGATGCGCATACTGATCGCGGATGATGAACCCCTGGCCCTGGTGAGGCTGCAAGCCCTGCTGGCCGAGATCGACGACGTCGAGATCGTGGGGACAGCCAGGGACGGCGAGGACGCTGCCAGCCAGATCGCCGCGCTGAAGCCGGATCTCGCCCTGCTCGACATTCGTATGCCGAGGCAAAGCGGTCTGGCCTTGGCCCGGGCGCTTGCGGAAACCTCGTCGGTCGAGGTCATCTTCGTGACGGCATTCGACCATTTTGCGTCCCAGGCCTTTGAGGTCGATGCGGTCGATTATCTGTTGAAGCCGGTGGAGCCACAGCGGCTGGCCATCGCCATCGATCGCGCCCGCCGGCGACGAAAACCGGGCGGAAGCGGCGCCGTCGAGCCCGCAACTGACGGAGCCGTTCTCTCATCCTCGGCGTCCAATGAGGGGTTCTGGGTTCCCGGTCGGGACGGACTGGTGCGGGTCGCCCTGAGTTCCATCGACTGGATCGAGGCCGCCCGCGACTATGTCCTGCTGCATACAACGTCGCGGTCGCATATGTTGCGATCGACCATGGACGCGATCCAGAAGCAGATGGATCCGGAAGTCATGGCCCGGGTCAGTCGTTCCGCCTTTGTCCGTCGGGACGCCGTGTCAGAGGTGACGCGTCTGGGACGGACCGGGTATGTTATTGTTCTGCATGACGGAACGCCTGTTCGGGTCGGAGCGACCTACGCGCGGACCGTGGAGTTGATCGATCCGATGGCTGTCGCGACGGCGCGCCCGTAGATTTCTCGCAGACCACGTCGGCATCTGTCGGATATTGGTCGCGTTTGTCTGGCCGGGCGGCGGTAGAGGGACGACATTTCCGATCCTGTAATCCGGGAGGGGACATGAAGTACCAGGCGATTGTCACAGTCAGCTTCGACGCCGAAGACGTGTACGCGGAACGCAATCACCGCCAGGCTCTCGCGGCCAGGCTGGACGTCCTCAAGGCCGAATACCCGGACGCCAGTCTGACCATCAAGGTTCGCCGCCCGCGCGTTAAGCCCCGCGCCAGTGCGCCGGCGAAGCTGGGCGAGGGCGTTGAGATCATTCGGGCACGCTATGTCGCCTGACCGGGTGCTTCCGACGCGAGAAGGCAGCACCTTGATGCGGGCGTTGAGCCATGTCCGCGGGAAGCATCTGTCGCTGACCCTGACCGAACTGGTGACCCTGCTCAGCGTGGCCGAAAACGAGGGGGTCACGATCAAGGGCCTGTCCGAAATCTGCGGATACACAATGGCCACGGCGTCGCGTACCACGCGGCAACTGGCGGCTCCGGACCATCCCGGCGCCCTCGCCCCGTATCGGGGGCTGCTGCAGTTGATGCGGGGACCTCATGAGAACCGCCACCGACATGTCTTCCTGACCGAAGCCGGTCTGGCCCTGTGTCGCGAGCTCGATCGTATCGTCACGACTCACTCAGGTGTCGATATCATTGAGTCCGAGCGCGGCGATCTTGCGATGTCGGCCTAGCGGGTCTGCACCGGAGAGAAAAAAGGCGCGCCGGTCACCGGCGCGCCTTTTCAATTGCTCAATCAGCCGGGGCAGGCAGAACGCCCTCGACCTGAAGACCGCCGGCGGCCTTGATGATCGTCAGGCGCGAGGGTTGCACGCCGTAATCGGACTCGAGCAATCCCAGCCACGCGAACAACGGGCCGGTCGGGGTCGAGGCGACGGTGAAGGCGGCGGCGTCATCCTCCGTCACGTTGATCTGGACCTCAAGACCGGCGGCTTCCGCGGCCTGTCGAGCCGCCTGATCCACTGTGAGGTTCGAGATGGATTGCGTCGTGTCCTCAAGGGCTTTCAGCCGCATTAGCGCCGCATGGACCTGTCCGGACCGTGCGACGGCCGTCCGCAAGCGCCCGGCGGCGGCCTCGCGCCAGCTCATGGCCGGAGCGACGAGCCCATACCAGGCTATCAGCGCGACCAGAAGACCGGCGAGGCCGGTGAGCATATGTCGCTCTCGCCGGCTGCGCATAGACCACAGGGCGGAGATGTCCTGAAGCGTCATGGCAGGGCTCCGATCGCAAGGGTGCTGGTGACGCGACCGCCGTCCTCCAGCGTGCTCTCGACCGCGACATGACGACCGGTTGCGTTCAACGTGGCCTTGATGGCGTCGAGGTCGCCGTAATCGAGATAGCTGATCTCCGCGCGAACCCGACCGCCGTCGAGGATCACGCTTTCGATCCCGGCGCCGTCCATGGCCTGAACAGCGGCGGACAGGGCGGCCGCCGCGCCAATCAGCCCGCCGGGCGGAGGGGCGGCCGCCAGCCGGCGGTCGAGTTCCTCCAATGGGTCCGCGCCGGAAGGGAGGTTTTGCAACGCCGCGGTCGCCGCCGCACCGTTCCGGGTCATGACGCCCCTGGCGGCGACCTCATCATGGGCCGCTGCGGCGATGATCAGCACAATCGGGGACAGAAGCAGGGCGGCGGCCAGTATCGCGGCGCTACGCCAGTCGCCCCGGCCTGCCCGGGGCCCTGACCCCGCCATCAGGTTCACCGGGGGTTTCATGGCGGCCCTGATCAACACCGACTCGGCGGCGGCCGGGTCGGTGAGTTCTGGCGTGCGGCCCTCGGTCATCAATGCCGCCAGTTCCGGCTCGACCGCGCACGCGAGGTGATGGCTCCGGATGAGGGTCAGGCCGCTCCTGTTCAGGATCGAAACGACCTCCGGCGCCTCGGGCTCGGGCGCCAGAAGGTGGTCGGGCACGATGACGTCGGCCGGGGCTCCCAGAACCTCGGCATGGCTTTTCCACGCCTCGACCCGGGCCATGTCCGCGAAGACGGCCAGACGAGGTTCGTCGGGGACCCCCGCGCCCAGGGCGATGACGGTGCGCTCCAGCGGAGTGGCGAGCGTCGACCGCATGGCCCAGCCGGCGGCTGCGGTCGTCTGAGCCATTGATCCGGCGGGCAGGTCGAGCCATCGGGCCAGAACATCCGCGCCCGGCACGACCAGGACGGTGCGATAGCCTCCCTCCAGCGGCGGATCGCCGATCGAGGCGGAGCCACGCGTCAGCACATAGCCGTCGGCGTCGGCCAGGACCCAGTCGACGGGCGCGTCGGCGGATGTCAGGAACAGAATACGGACGGGCTTCATTCCTCGGGTCCCCAGCGTCGGGCGACGGTGTGTACGCGTCCATCCGGCAGGGCCTCGATCAGGGCGCTGCGGACCAAGCGCGCGCCGCCGTAGTCGATGTCGGCGCGCAGGTTGAAATAGCGGGTGCGGACCTCGGCCTGTGACGTGGCGCGATCGACGAGCGACAGGCGCGTCAGTTCCGGCTGACTCCAGAAGGCATCGGGCGTGGCCCAGCCCGCGGCCGGGCGTCCGTCGATGATGGCGCGGGCGGCGGATCGCGACAGCTTGCCGTTGGTAAGGACCTGCAACAGGATCGACTGGTCGGGCGTCAGGGTGTTGACGTTGATGGCCGACAGCGACGAGGTCGGCAGGGCGCAGACCCAGGGCCGCAGCCGCGCATAGCTGGGCTTGTCGACGCCACGAACGGTGCGCAACTCGCTGACCTCGGACAGCAAAACGCCGCCGGTGCGATATCCGGGGCCGACGGCGACATAGGCCGCGTCCTCCGCCCCCTGCGGTCGGGCGGCGGTGTCGGCGTCCATCCAGTCGGTCAGGCCGTCGGCGATCTGGCGAGCTTTGGCCTCTGCGAGGCCGGCTGCGCGGGCCAGAACCACGAACTGCTCGACCCCGGCCGGCCGGCGGACCAGAAACTCGCCGCTGCCTTCGACGAGACTGTTCAGATTGAAACAGGCCTGACCGTCGGTGATCACGATCTGCATGACCCCGCCCTCAATCGGGAAGGGCAGGACCCGGCCGTTCCACGCCGGCAGGACGGGCGTGCGGACCGGATCGACGGCGCTGAGCCGGGCGATGGAACGTCGCGCCAGGGCCTCGGCGCCGAGGCCGTACCATTGGGCCTGGGCGCCGGCCTCGACGTTGGTGGCGCGGCGCACAGAGAAGCGGACGTCGTCCAAGATCAGCGTCGCGATCACGGCCATGACAGCGACCAGCAGCAGGACGGTCAGCAGGGCCATGCCTTGACGCCGCCTCACGTCGGACC